>ERZ857629.1343-NODE-1343-length-27495-cov-7.110204_pt1 | contig 27495 bp, 45 predicted proteins | sample MGYA00519700_ERZ857629 | MGnify/ENA primary metagenome ERZ857629 (study PRJEB31778, sample SAMEA3449351) | human gut metagenome | biome: human gut; feature: human-associated habitat; material: faeces | place: United Kingdom | collected 2010/2012 ...
TCGTTCCTCGCAATTCTGCGAAACATATATTCTTGCTGTCCTACATAAGAAGCGACTAACTGGCGACGTTTCTGCTTTTCTTCTTCTGGAATGTTCATTGTATCAAATACATCCATACTCGCTTCACTCCTTTCTTCATCTTACGTATATAGTATATCACAAAAAAGGAGAGAAATCAAATTTTCTCTCCTTTGAATTTATTGATTTACAATTCTTTCCATTTCTTGTTTGGTAAAGGCCCAATCTTTCCCGTAATTTTCACGGCTATAGATATTATAGTCTGGACCAGGCCAACCCCATTGGTAATAAGCGGCTTCTCCATCTTTTCGATACTGAAACTTTTTTGTTTCTATCTCAATGATAGTGTTACTTTCCGCGGGCGTTCCATCGGCATTGACACCTGTGCCAGTATATAAACGGGAATAAATAACTGGAACAGTTTGGAAGATTTCTTTCAGAGATCTATTGGTATTGATACCTACTTCATTCATTTTTGCCCTCCAAGGCCAGTCTACGGTAAGTCCCCAATCTTTCAGATAATTATGCCAGGTAAATGTGCTGGATTCATCAAGCCCTTCCCACACATAAGCGGCCTCTTCATTATTATTCCATACGAGGTCTTTAGTGGGAATAAGAGCAAAAGCATTATGATGTTTTACATAAATACCACTCTGGAAACTAATAAAAGTTTTGAGTGTGATTTTAATTTTAGAAGGAAAGATGTCTGTTTCAAGAGGTTTATGGATCTCAGCAAATTTGCCACGGGCGGGGGCGGGACTTTCTTCTGTAAATTCCCCACTTCCCAACTCAGTTCGTTGTCCATCATGTTCCAAATAAACTTTATAAGATGTCATTACTATCTTTTTCTCCAAAAGTAGACCACCTCCATACCAGTTCGGCCAATTCTTCACGACATTGTGGGCATAATCGTTTTTTGACGGTTAGGATATCTTTTGATTCATCTGCCATCATATCTACAAAAGTTTGGCCCGAAGGTAAAGTAGAAACCTTATATTGAAGCATTGGCATAGAATATTCCCTAAGCTCTGCTCGCGGAAATATTCTCGCACAATGGCTACACAAGCACATATCAATCATATAATTTGCTCCACTTCGTCAAACAGAATATCTATATTCGGACCTGCGTTTTTCCTGTTCGCGTGCCAATGGCCGCAATACCACTTGTCATAGGTAATTTCTTTCTTTACTCTCACCAAGAAATCCTCCATACGACGATCTGCCTTGGACTGGTCTACTCCCTTGAGGAAAAGATCAGTAGGAGTATAAGGGGTGGGAATGGTGTGGGTGAAAACAAAATCAAAATGACGAGTATGAATCTGATGAAGAATATTGTTCATATCCTGTAGACTAATAACTTCGTGCTCAGTCCAATACCAACCCATCATTTGACGATATTCTTTATCGATACTCGCGGCTCCACCTACTACAAGACAAGGATGGCCTGCGATATAGTAAGTATTGCCATTTATCGCGTGATAAATATTAGGATATTGGAAATTCTGATATGCGATTCCTACCATATCATCGCCCAATTTCATAAGTGTTTTCAGATATCCTTCGGCCGCACGATCTTCGGGAGGGCAACTATGGTTGCCCTGAATATCCAGAATAGTAATGGGAAGAGTGGAGAGATATCGCTTGAGCATATGTTCACGAGCATCTTCCTTTTCTCCGTATAGAATGCCAGAATCACCCAGAAGAATTAGCACGTCATTACGGGTGGTATGATTATTCTCACAAAAGTCTTGAATCCATTCAAAAGAACCGTGGGCATCGCCACGAACAAACGCTCTTACTTCTGCCACGAAATTACCGCCTTTCTAAATTTTTCATCAATCAAGGCATCATTTACATCAAAACCACGTATCATTAGTTCTGGCTTATGGTCCATAATGAAAGACGCCATAGGTTCAGTAGAAGCCAATAGACTTCTATATCCGTGAACAGCCGCATCATATAGGCTGTATACAAGATAATTTTCCATATTCATCGCAGTCATTTGCGAAGGTCCGTCGTGCTGCGCATCAGCAATTCGATTGAGTTCCGTTGCTGACGGTATATTCATAGGGTGTTCCTCCTAACGTTTTATTACTATAAACAAGTTGCGGGCGGCCGCATTTAGGACAGTAGAAACCATAGCGATAATCCCAAACCAGCCATTGACCACATTTTTCACACCGATACATTTTATCTCCAATCAAGCACTCCAACAAGATCGTAATTCCTAATAGGACGAATCGTATAGCCAAGATATTCATAAAAATGATGATATTTTTCTATTTGTTCAAAAAGTGCTTCATTTTTAATGGCACATCCCAACGCACCTTTTTGATAGGCTTGCTCAATACGCTCATTGACCGCGGCCTGAACCTCATAAGGAGGAATTGTAATAGTAGAGGGGATGCGTATATGTTCCCGCGATCTTTGAGCTGCGGCCTTAGCTGAGATAGTGATATTAGTCATATCAATCCTCTTCCTTCCTGTGCTTCTTCTTTCTCTTATAAATCTTTTTGCTGGGAATTACCTTCGTCGCAGGATGAATATCTCCCCAATCGCGGCGTTGTTTCTGAAAAATCTCAGCCCAGCTCTGTTTCTTCAATGAGTCCTTCATCTTTCATTTCCTCCATTGCTACAGGAATGAAGTCTTCTCCATACTCTTCAATAAGCATCTCCCAGGCGTTAGACCAGCCGTCCCAATTATCTACACCTGCGGCATTGAGATATCGAATCAAAATTTCACTATATACAAGTTCTTTCAAATCAGATTCGCGAATAATATAATAACGCTCATTCTCGCTCATTAGAAGTTCCTTCCTCCATCATATGGATAAATCTTTTCTCTACCCCGCAATGTGAGCGGGCGGCCGCAAAAGGGACAAGGAAAATTAGTGATTTCTTTACGTTGTTTATGCCGCATAGTTATTACTACACTACAATAAATACAACGCCATTGTTCTTCTGTGATAAGAGGGATCGGTTTAGCATTCGTGTCAATCCCAGAGGTCATGTAGCCACTCGCCAAGAGTATTCCACGCCTCCTTGACCTTAGCAATACCCTGCTTGGCACGCTCTAAGTCTTCAATCTCGTCGATCATATCGCAGCCTTCTTCAAATTCTGCGGCCAGGTGATAAAGAAAATCGCGCCACTGCTGCGGTGTTTCACTGATGCCTTCGACTGGCGTGCCAGGATAAGAATGGGTGGTATCTGCGAACTCCCGCAAACCATTTACCAGAACCTCCATTAGAAAGGTATCCATATCCCACAGGTCATAATCACAATAACCTTTTTCGATACGCTGCTTCTTCCATTTCTCCAAGCGTTCTTTATAAAACGCTCCATCCGCAGAAGCAAGTTCCTGTTCGGTATAGACCTTGTTCAGGTCAAGTCGTTTCTCCATACCTACTGCTCCTCCTTCACTTTATATACATAGTATAGCACAAAAATTTACTTTTGTCAAAAAAGAAAGCCTCCAGTAAATAAATCACTGGAAGCCATAGCGTTCACGAATAAGTTTATAGATATCTTCGATGTTCACTGGATAGTTGTTCCAGGCATCAAGTTCTACGTGAATAGAATCAGTTGCGGGGTCCCATTTTTCTTTAGTGTGGGAGTGGCCGCAAAGATTATATACACGTTCCCAAGGCTTCTTCTCAAAATCAAAGTTAGTCGTAGCCATAGGATAGTGAGAAAGCATAAAATTTTTACCATTGAACTTAGCCGGAGCCGCGTAGCCCAGCATCTGATATCCAAGAGAATACTCGTAGAGACGAACGCGAGTATCAGTACAATGATTACCGCGAATTACGCGGATATCCTTACATTGAATTTGACGTAGTTTTCTTGCTCCTTCTTCATTGTTGCCCAGCATAAGGTCGCCGAGAAGATAAAGCGTGTCTTCAGGAGCAACTACCTCATTGATGTTATCGATAATAGCTTCATCATGTTCCTCAATAGAAGAAAAACCACGAGGGACATAGAGAAATTCTTTTTGATGGCCCAGATGAAGATCGGAGGAAAACCATACGTTGCTCATTTTATTCTTCCTTTCTTGGATCGTAGGAGTAATAATACCATCCATTCATATAATCCTTACTGTGGCGTGCTTCTTCATCGGCCGCATCAGTCGTATCCAACTTATAAGTTTTCAAGAAAGACAAACAGTCTGGAAGTTCGCATTCACAGTAATTTACCAGATTATACCACAAATCTTTTTCTGGCTCAGCCATCAGGTCATACCAATCACCAAGAGAAGTGAGAATATCAAACATAATGCGGTTGATCGCGGCCTGCCGCATATCCTTGTTCTCATACTTACGGGCCCATCCAATCTGGGAGTCCCAGAAATCCTTGGCCTCTTCTTCGGTGTATTCGGTGAATAGCGTATGACCAATTTGGTTCAGAACATACTCGGTCGTTTTGGGGACACTTGTCTCCCCAACAACACATACCCACATATTATCATACCACCTTGATTTTATTATATTCATTCACTTCAAAGATGATTGAAATTCTTTCATCTTCTTCGTAAATAGGGGCTACAAAAGTTCGTGCCATTTTGCGAAGGACATCATCGGGAACGCGGGCACGTCCTTCACGTTGAGCATTGCGGGCCAACGCAACATCGATGGGCACATTGAAGTAATAACATTGAATCTCAATCGGAGCTCCTTCGTAGGACAAGTCAATGTCTTTCAGAAGACGCTTGCGGGCCTTCTCACTCATATTAGTGGAATCTGCTATAACATCCTTATCTGCCGACAGATTCTCCACAATGAGGTCTACATAATCCATCCACACGCGAGTTTCATAGGCGAAATATTCATCTCCTTCTTGGAGATACCGCATACGAATTTCATCGCGAGAAATGTATACGCCTTTATCCTTTAATTCTTCGCGGGCGAACGTAGACTTGCCAACACCAGGAAAACCGCAAAGCATAGTCAGTTTAGGCATTAGGAGCCTCCTTTCCACTAATACTAATAGTTTTTTGCCACTCAGAAATCATTTCATAGAAAAGATTTGAAGGAAACACATCCTTATGGCCGCCAATCCACAAATATACAAGCCCATCCTCTTCTGTGTAAGAATAGCGAGTGTCAGTTGTGATTTCTAAATAGTGAGCTTTAGCAAGCACAGCGCCAGACATAAAAGTCATCATCACTTCACGAGGAATCCACTCACCACTTGCCAAATTTACTGTGCCGTCTTTGGAGAAAGTGTAGAATTCATCATTTTTCATTATGGTCCCTCATAAGTGCTTCCATCCAAGCGTCCGCATAACGATACAGCTCTTCATCAATGTTCTCACCATTTTTGTATAAATGGCCGTTGGAAAGACGATAGTAATCATTACCTACTATCGCGGCCCGGTCTTCATTATTCCACCAGGCACAAAAGAATTCAGCTTGAATCTCAGGAGGCAATGGTTTCAACTCCTTTCTACTCTTATAGTATAGCAAAAAATTCGCGAAAAGTCAAATTTTCGCGAATGAGTAAATTTTCAATCCAACAGTTTCAAATATTCATCTACCGCAACAGACCATGCGGCAGATGTGCCAAAATCAAACGAGATATCTTGTTGAAGGCCGCCTCTATGGCACACGATATCAATATAGCCACATTTAGGCATACAAGTATACATCCAAGAATATCCATCGAGGCCCTTCCATATGCTTTTTTGAACACCGAGCCGTCGCAGATTTAGAATATGTTCAATTATATCGGCGGGCAAAAACTTATTACCCACCATTATACCTTCTCTTTTCATCGGCGATCATTCCCTGCGGCCAAACAAGCTGCCACGACAAAGCCGAGAATACATCCTACAGAAGCACAAACAAAATACCACATATTATTCTTGAGTCTCCTTTTGCCAATAATCGAGGGAAGCAAAAAATTCTTTCGCAGGCCGCATAAAAGAGGACCTATGATTATGACACCCCGCGACCGTCTCATCGCGTTGTTCAAACATCCAATCGTCAATAGTCAACTTAGTGAAATCACGAGGGGCCGCGCACAACACTTTCATAGTTGAAGAAGGACAAGAAAGTGAAATAAGACCTTCCCACATAAAATCATCATTCGGAAGTATCAGACCGCGAGGGTCAACCTGAGACAGCGGCTGGGTAAACTTATTATATGCCTGAATAATTGCTTCCCAGTCATCTTCCGGAAACCAAACAAAACGTAGATTATCTTCCTCAAAACACTCAATGATGACACCCTCATCATACAACCGCCAACCAGGAGCGGTGCCGCGAGCATTACGACACGTAAATCTTCCTTCCTTCCAAGCCTTGATGATTTGCTCAAAAGGGGCCTGGGAAATATCTACGCGGTCATGCTCATCACGGAGAGCAATTTCCTTTTCTTTACTATTATCATATCTAATAAAAGAGGAGCCAATCTTATAGCAGTGATTCATTCTTCATTCTCCTTTACTTGTTTTTTCCAGTTATCCAACATAGCAGCAAATTTCTCTACGTCATACTCGATAGATTCAATGCCTTGCCAACTAATTATAATCTTATCTTGGTCAAACTTGATATATGTATTACCAAACGACATATCTAAATTTTCCGCATTACGCATATTAGCATAAATGGCTTCCATCTGCCAAGAAGAAAAAACTACTGGTCCGTTGCCGATAAGATAGCCATTTGGGGTGAGCTCACAAGAAATCTCTTTTATTTTCCCTTGTGCTTGACTAAAATTGATAACCAGTTTCTCAAAAACATCATACGAAAAGAATATTGCGGTCCCGCCTTTTTGAAATAAAATGCCTTCTCGATATTTTTGATACACGGTATCTTCCTTGAAAAGTTTATCATAAACTACGCCGCGATCGTTATTATCCTCTCGAAGAGAAAGATGTGAGACAAGATTCATCAGAGTAGAAGCGGCCATCCAAATAACATCAAAGCGATCAGCAAGGCGAACTCGGGTAAAATCTTCGTTCCAACCAATGTAGCTATCGCCAACAAAATAACTATTGTTAGACATTCCCATTCTCCTCCTCATATCGTTCGACCAGCCAATCCCAGTCTTTCAGTGGAATCCAAATAGTTTCTGTCCATCTGCGATAAGTTCTTTCCACCCGCAACATTATGCCGTCCGCGTAGCGACGAAGTAGAAAACAAATTAGATTGTCATCGGTAAAATAACGAGTAAAATTACTCCAAATATGACGATAATTATATACCATTTTACCAAAGACCTTCTTTGGTATTCTTACTTCATCAAAATAATCCCAAACGAAGATACTGTTTTCGGTAAAGTATACACTACACTCATTACTTTCAGGCGGATGCTCATATTCATTTCTGCGAGTTTCACGAGTATCCCAAAGAGCATTTTCCGCAAGAGTTCTTAGATATGCTTCATCCGCATTATCAAGACTTGTCTTGAAATCTTTCAGAAGTTCACTGATGTCCAACATAATCTTTCACCTCAAACCACTTACACCAGGGTCGTGGCATAGCGGTACGATGGATAATCTTATCCTTCAATTGACATTCAAACCAATCTGGAAATTCAGCAGGAGCACCTCGCTTACAATAACTACAAAATTTACATCTCTTATGACTTTCTCTATATTCACGCATCTTCTCGTCCACGCGGCCCATCCTCCATTGTTCCATTCTCGTAAATTGTAGAAACATACTTGGTATAACGACGCTTATAATTATACCAATATGTTATCGCAATTTCATGTGTTTCTTCATTGTATTCTACCGCGACATCATCAGCATTTAGAATCAAGGTCTTCATTCAATTCTACCATCCTTTTACCGCACTTATACAACCATTCATCATAATCTGCTTTCACCATCGCACTGGGAATCATTTCTGTGAACCATTCAGGATGGTTGCGAACCGTGGGGCCAGTGATGGTAGATTTGACAAATTCATCAACTTCAAATTTATTGAGTTCGCCCTTTTTCATCAAAAGGATATCCGGCTCGCACTCATAGCAGATCTCACGATCAAGATAATGAGTAAGAAACTGACAAGCACGTGCGATATGATAAAGCGCTTTAGGATTATAACCTAACTTTTTATCAAAGTTCTTGCCGGTTTGCTTATAGAGTTCTTTTTCCATTGCCCCAATATAACCCATTGTAGCATCATACATCTGCTTTGGCCGCACAAACGCAATCGCTTGGCGGGCAGAGATCAATTCTTCCCATAAATCACTGTATTCCAGACCAACAGATATAATCTTAGAATATAGTGGTTCCAAAGTAGTAATGTTGGGCGTCCGCAGTTTTTTGATAAAGGAAAAGTGAGAAGCACTACGAGCAATACCAAAAGAATAAGGAAAACTTTTCTCCCACTCACAAGAAGCGTTAGTGGCCAGAGAGTAGAATGTTGGCACAAATATGGTGAGAGAATCAATATCAGAGTCTAAAGTATCAACACCATAATTCTGAGAACCAATCAGACAAGTGGCCATAGCATTCGCTCTGCCGCGATAATGAGCATTCAAGGTTTCGCGGTGTCGTTTGATTTCAACGGCGATATCGTCTTGACGAAACATCTTTTCCTCCAACAGTTTGAGCAAAGCTCTGGATGTTCTTTATGGTCGCAATATTTGGGCCTTTTAAAAGCAGGATAATAGTCTAATACACACATTCTTCGTTCATTGAGATAATCATCATACTCTTGAAAGTAACGTTTACGGTAAGACATATGATGCTTTTTAGCCCAATTATAGAGCTTATCGCATAGCTCATAGCGTTCATCCGCGGTAAGAGAAGCAAAATTTTCCATTGGGCATTCATATCGTGTGTCAAAAATAGGACATTCATAGCAAGCATATAAATCGCATAAAGCGCCTGCGATACGAAGTCCCTCTTCAAAAGTAAGATACGGTCGCTCACTCACTTCTTATCCACCCTTTTTTCAGCCAACAATTGAAACACCGACCATCGTGTCGATAAATCTTCTTTTCTTCCGCGGAGCATTTCGGCCCATAGGGAAGATATTCTCCAGGACAATGATAGAAACAAAATTTAGTAAGTTCTTTGCCGGAAGGCTTATCAAGGCCCGCATCTACCACTCGGTCCAAGTTAGACTTCCAATGCTTTTTCTTTTCCTCAAGAAGAATAGACTCAATATAATTATCGTCTACAAAAGCGGCACCCATCAAACACTCCGTAGTGTCAATATTGTTTAAAGGACAGTTGGCACAGGTAGTGCTGCTACAGATGTTTGCGTAAATCTTGCGGGCTTCCTTGAATGACAAACTCATAGTTTTCTTCTCCCTTCACTCTATATATACATTATACCTTAAAATTTGAATTAGGTCAAATTTTCCTCCAAGGTCTCAATTAGCTCTCCTTTGGAGAGAGACTTAGGACCTACTGTATTTTCAATAGAATCGAATATGGTATTGTTGATTATTTCAACTAATTCTTCATTGGTAAGACCAGATGTATTCTTCACAAAATAATTGCTATTTGTTGATTTAGATAAATCAAAAGACGCTTTACCCGCATTGCCGCCCACACGTTGAATGCGAAAATCTGCGTTTTCAGGTGTAGTAAAAGCGAAGAGGAAGGTTGTAGTTTTTGCTTTTTTCTTCGTGCGAGGTTTGTTTGTGCGTTGCCAAATTTGGAAAACGCAAGGCACTTCGATTTGCTGCTCGGTAGGTAAAGTAAAAATTGTATTAGGGATTTCAACATCTTTTACAAGGATAAAATCTAAGGATAGCCTATTCTGAACTGAATCTTTTCTAAAAGATTTAGGCAAAATAAATGCTATTGTTTGAGCAAATTCCGCGGCCTTATTGAAGAATTGAATAGCAAGTTTATTTTGTTGCCCATAGGGCGGATTTCCTACGACAAGAATATTGCCTTTTTCATGAGTATACTCCAAGAAATTTTGCTGCTGAATTTCTTCGGCCTGCGGGTCTATATCGAAAGCTAAGCAATTTTCTATTTGATTAGAAAAAGAACCCCGACCCGCACTGGGTTCAATGATTAGCGAATATGAGGATAAATCTAATTGAGATAAGCAAAAAGCCGCGGTAGATTCCGCGGTATAGAAGCGATCAAGGGGATCTTTTTGGCCTTGACTTTTAGTGGTTCCTTTCATCTAGATATTCCTCATAATATCCTACAAAATCTGCCTTACCGAAACCAGGAGTAGCAATATTACGCTCTGCGAGAGCACTAAAATCGCAGGCCCGCACAAACTGTTCGGCTTGTTCGGTGAGAGGCTTGATAAAAAAGAATTGAATATTTTTGTTCATCTCTTCTTTTATATGCTCATAGTCTTTTCTTGTGAACAAAGAGTTATAATCTTTATATCCTTGACGATAGACGGCATATTCCCAGTCTTCTTCTACACAAGGGTAAGCCTGCTGAGTAGCATTATATTGCCAAATTTTGAAATCAGGATGGGAAGTAGGCGGAGCTTTTTTTAGACGTAAATCTTGGCCATAATCCGCTTTTGTCCAAATTTGGAAAACACATCTAACAGAATAGTCTTTTCCATTATCTGTAAAAGCATTTTCGGGGATATAAAAATAATCATATAGCTTCCATTCGGCGGCGAGTTGTTTTTGAACCCCCCATTTCATAAAAGATACAGGTAAAATAAAAGCAATTATTGAGCAAAGCTCTGCTGCGTGATTAAAAAATTTGATTGCCATTGCACTACGAGAACCAAAAGGAGGATTGCCAACACAAATATCTGCTGAAGTAGAGTAAGTAAAGAAATCCGTCGTTTGAATGTTAGAGCCTTCAGGCTTGATGTCAATGGCTGTAAATTGCGGAAGATACGCAAGAAAAGAGCCATCTCCGGCAGAAGGCTCTAAATAAGTTTCATTCCCAGTAAGTGGAAGTTTTTCTTTTAGAAAATTCACACATTGTTCAGCGATAGCTGGTTTAGTATAAAATTTATCGAGCTTCACAAAATCACCTCAAAAAAGTGCGAATAGTGGGATTATTTAGGCCGCAACCATTCTGCCAACTAAAAACAAAGCGAAGCGGGCCTGCGAGAATACTGAAATCAGCGTCAGTATTCTGACAAGAGTAAGTTGAGAGATTAGTAATAATTTCTGCTAAGTTGATTTCTGAAATAGTATGTTTCTTATAATTATAAACAATAATTCGATCAGGCTTCTTTTTATGACTGGTCAAACTTTGCTTATAAAGCATATCAGATACAAAACTATAGAAATCATTAGGATTTTCTATAAAATGCTTCCGCAAATCTTGAACAAAAGCATTGCGAGCGGCCGCATCAATGGGACAGATTTTTTCTGTATAAATAGTAGCAAATTGATGGCGAATTTTGCTGGAATCTGCCATAGACACTGGGGAGTTATTTTTCTCACTTATAGATAAGTTAGAAAAGTTATCTTTCAAAACATCATATAGACCAAATTCACGAAGGTAATCCTTGAAATTGAAACCATACTTCGTCATATGGTAAATGCTGGTATTATAATAAGTACCGCTACCACTACTCACTCGCTTGAGTTCAATAGTTTGGCCGTTATCCAGCACCAAGTCAGCATCCGCGTTACCAGTGTGAAGACCAGTATGAAGACATCGGTGCGGCCCAAGAAAAGCAGCAACTTCTCGGGCTTCTTTTTCTATGATAGGCCCATCTTCTGCCGCGATGCCCCATTGTTCAACAGAGAGACAAGGAAGTTCTTTATTGAGAACACAAGACACAAGATATTCGAAATACTTACCATAATACTGATTGTCTTTCTTTTCATTCATAAAGAATTCCTTCTTTCATCTTTGTATATACATTATACTCCAAAATTTCATTTTTGTCAAAAAAATAAGGGAGGCATCTGCCTCCCTTTTTTATTTGCCTAAAGCAATTCGCATTTTCTCTACGGCAATTAGCAAATCATTCCAGGCCGCATCAATGCTGCTGCCTGTGGGTGTGGATGTGGTTTTCTCAAGGAATTTCCGCATCATATAACCAGTTTGCTGCCCATAAATAATCTGGCACCAATCGGTGCTTTCAGCGATAACTTGAACAGTGTTCCCTACAGGAACAGCATATAACTTTTGAGCATCAGTAGAGGGCTGAGCACGTAGATTCACTGTGCTACCACTGGCCGCGACTACTTTAGCCATATAATTTACTTCTGTCATTTTATTATTATCCTCCGTGGGAGGTGTATCCTCCCCATCAACAATACTCCAATCAGGATGCCCATAGCCGGCAATGCGGGCGTTCGATAAGTCATACGACTTTTTACATACTGCTCCGCCGTTGGGAATCACCTGCGGGCCCGCGGAAGTATTGCCTTCAATGGTAATTACTTTGTTGCCCTCTACTCCTACAACTAAACCAGTGTGAGAGCAGGTAGAAGTGTCGCCTTTGGTGTAGAAGAAAATTTGGTCACCCCACTCAGGAGTTTTAGACCATCTATTCTTCCTCTTGTAATAGTTCATAGCAGATGTACAGCCCGCGCCAGAGTTGTCAGAAGTGGGTTGGCATTGAAGTTTCAATGCTTTGTCTTTACCAAAGGCTTGAAAATAGCACCAACTTACAAATACAGCACACCAAGCAACACCTTGTTTGGCGCCATTGAAGTATTTCACCGCCCATAGGTCGCGAGAATACTTAGTGTAGTTCGCAGAACCTGCATTAGCGGTTTTATCATCTAAATCATTCGCGTTGGCTTTCTCAAGATAGCCAACCTCTTCTGTAGCGATATCTATAACTTTGTATTGAGGTAACATAATATTATTTCTCCTTCAATTTCTTGATACGGGTGATAAGAGATTTCAAACGAGAAATTAGAGCGGAATTATCCGCGGGAGGAATGGGCTTCTGGTTGGGCAAACTATGGCCCTCACTCACCCACCATGCTTCCAGTCCTTCAACAATTGCGGTCGCATATTCCTTATAATGGCGTAGGAAATCGCGGGCCGCATCTGGATTAGAGTTCCCGTAATCTACTTCAAGATAACTATGCGGACAGGGAGCCATATTTCCTTCATAACTTGAATAAAAGCGTGCTCGAACCATATAGTTATAGTGACGTTTGAAAGCAATTACAAGATGCTCACATAGGTGAATACATTGTTTCCACTTGGGATTACGGGTGGTGGGCCACATACATTGAATGCCACGACTGTCCGCACGAGCAGAGTTAGTGTGGATGGAAAGGGAAACATCCAATCCATTGCTCCACATTTCTCTCATTGCGACTTTACATTGTTCATTGCCCACAGGAGCGGGATAACCCAAGCGTTGGGACTTATCTGCGATGAATACTTGGTGGCCATGAACACGTAGTTGTTGCGCTACTTCCTGTTCAAGTAGTTCCGCGGCTTTCATTTCGCACCACCAAGCATTTTCATCACAGCGTTCTGCTTCTGCCACAGAACCGCGAAGACATCCAGCACAAAGAGAAGGATTGTTGGCGTGTCTATTACATTCGTGGCCGTCTCTTTTACCAATTGCCCAGGACTTACTATGCGGGGCTCCACGCAAACCTATACGCATAAAAATCACCTCTTTTCCAAAAGAGCAACGGCTTTTTCGAGCAGAGGAAGGACCTGAGCAAGTAGTTTTTCAGCTTCATCGGAAACAGGTGTAGACGGGGTGCTTGATGTAGATGGCTCGGCCGCAGGAGGCGTAGTAAGTTTTGCCACCTTTACCTTGGGACCACGGGCCCATTTAGATTCTCTTCCATAGGCATCCCGCAGTTTTACTTGTAAGCGATAACTGCCTGGAGTCGTTAGTGTAAAGGTTGCGATGTTGGTGGCAATCCAGCCAAGAGACTGAATTTCCTAATTGTCTTTTACAAGGGTAAGGTGGTATGCGGTAGCACCTACCGCATCCACCGTGAAGGTTAGTTTATTGTAAGAGAGAGATGATTTGATTGAAGAGATTTTCATAGGTGAAAGCCTCCATTTTAGGGTTCAAGTTGTATATAAGCAGTTGAACCATTGATTGTTGTATAACTATTGTGACTGACAAGGGTCATAGCAAATTCTCCACTGGTAGGCAAATATTGCTTGATATCATATGTAAATTCTTTGGCTACTTGATTTACGATACCATTAACATTTACAGTGCCCATACTTGTGCCATCATTGCCATAATAGGCACGTATCGCGCTAATACTACTACTGAAAGCAATATTGAGTTTGTGCAGACGAATAGTTGTCGAGTCCGTACCATTCATTCTCCATACGTGAAGCGTAGCCTTAGAGAAAGCAGACCAGCCATCTTCTGGCTCCAAGAATTGCAGAGCAGTGCCGACAGGAGCGCTAGTAGTTGCGCGGCCAACCTTACATTCAATTTTGCCATTAGCAACATCAAGTTTGTTGGCATAAGAGCTATTGTCTGTATCTGCCCATTTAGCATCATTGACCATAACTTTGGTAGAACTAACCTTATAAGTAAAGGTGACTGTATTAGAATAACTACTATAGCCAGCATTCGTATTGTAAGCCCGCACTTTGATTGAAACATTACTCCAATCTTTATAATCACTACGGTCAAAGGAATAAGAAGTACTGGTCGTAGAAGCCTTTTTAGTACTGTCGCAGTAAATTTCATATGTAATTGTACCTGTTGTACCAGTAAGTATTGCAGCATTCCAGGTAAGATTACATATATTACTGATGGAAGAAGTAGAGCCATTGACTTTCAAACCATAAGGGGCACTAATACTAATTGCAGGTTTATAGTTGAAGGCTACTCCATCTGTAGTACCTGATTTAGTACCATCATCTGTTTGAGCATATACATCAATATAAGTAGATGTAGTATATTGAGATGGATTTGTTAAGTCCCAATATAAACTTGTAGTAGCTTCTTGTGCTTGACCAATATTTATATAATAAGTAATACCTTGCGGCGGGTCTACTTCTGCCGCATTCCAGGTGAGATGACATGTTTCTGCTTCTACAATCTGGCTTGTTTCGCCATTGATTCGTAGGTTGCTCGGGTTTTTCAAAAACATTGTATCCGCATTACCAAAGTCTAATAGATTGATTATCGGCATATTACACCTCAGAAATCAGAACTTTGATTGTGACGGTTGGTTTGATACCAAAAGCAACTAATTCAATCGTCCCGCCGCTACAAGTTTTAATAGCAATTCTTGCACGGGCCGCTGCGTTATAGGCAGCAAGGTCGGCGGCAGTATCAGAATAAGTGGGGTGAGAAATAATAATAGTGTGATTTACTGGATCAAATGAAAAAGAGGTGGAAAAACCTGTAGTATAGGGAGCGGAGGTCCCTACCCAGCTGTCAGGATCTATGGACAGCTCTAAAGAAGTTTTTTCTTCCTTCACTACCGACAGCGTGCCATCGGCAGAGAGGGAAAGCCCCTCTCCGCCTTTGACTCCGCCAATAGTAGTGGATGTGGCAACTGGGATTTCAGTGAGGTATTTCGAGCATTTCTTATTTATTTGCGACCAAAGTGTCGCAAGACCAGTTTCAGAAAGATAATTTTTTGTTGCCATAGTTTTGCCTCATATCAACTTAGGGTTATATAAGCATTCGTGCCATCTACAGTCGCATAAGCATTCTTGGAGGTTAGCGTAATGCCCCACTCACCACTGGAGGGTTTGTAGGAAGTTATATCTAAGCTAAACCAAGTAGATGCGGCACCGACAGAAACGCTACCTATTTCAGACGTATAATTGTTATAGTAGAACTTATCACAGTAAATGGTAGCAGAGTAAGCCTGATTTAGGTGTCCCACAATTACCGTAGCAGAAGCGGAGCCGCCTGTGCGGTAAACATGAAGGACTGCTCGTGAATATGAGCCCCACCCGCCAGAAGGAGCATTGAACTTCATTGCGGTTCCAACAGGAGAAGAGGAAGTAGAACGGCCAACTACACAAGAAGAACCACCGGTATTTGCGAAGGAGCTATTGTCTGTGGTTGCGTATTTGGATGCGGCTACGGTGACGTTTGTAGACGCGGGTTTATATGTGAAAGTGACTTCATTGGAGTAGCCAGGACAAGTAGCATAAGAGGTGTAGGCTTCTACCTTTATTGTGCGGGCCGAGGTCCAAGAAGAAATCGTAGAGGAAGAGAAGGAGTAGGATGTGGAAGTAGTAGTTGCGAAAGAGCTACCATTGACATAAATGCGGTAATTGACTGTTGCGGAAGGTTGGACGGTAGCAGGAGCAGACCAAGTGAGAGAACAAGAAGAACTTGTGGAAGATGTGCTGCCATTTACTTTCAGATTTTGCGGGTTGCTTACATAAGCGTATTGGAAGTATCCTGTGTTTGAACTGCTTGACCAAGTCCCGTCCGCGGCCTTCGCCTGGACATAAACGCTTGTTTTAGAGGTATAATTAGAAGGACTGGATACATTATAGGATGTGCTTGTGGTAGTGCCTACGTTGCCGCCGCCCATATAGATATAGTAGGTTATAGTCTGAGAAGGATTTGCGGTAGAAGCGGTCCAACTCAGAGAACAACTGCTACCATAGACTGTAGAAGAAGAGGCGGCTGTGTTATTTATCTTTAGAGAAGACGGGGCAGTGATAGTTGTAGAAGGGGCTTCTTCGTAGTAGTAAGTAACACTATTTGAGAAGGAAGACACTGTGCCATCTTCCGCGACCGCCCGCACTTTGATTGTTTGAGCAGAAGTTGTGGAAGTTAGGTTTGCGAATGTGTATGAGGTGGAGGTAGTAGATGTTTTTAGCGTGTCATTTACGTAAATCTGATAGGTTATGGTTTGCGAGGGCGTCACTGTTGCGGCCGTCCATGTTAGGGGAGCTGTTTCACCAGTGTGGGTAGAAGAGCCAGCAATCTTTAGAGAAGACGGGGCAGTGATTATTGTGTCAGGGTCTTTGTAGGTTAGAGAGACGGTGTTGGTTGCGGCGACATCTATGTCTACCGCAGGGTTGCCCGCGTAAAGAGTGTAGGTAATTACATCTCCTTCCGTCCAAGAAGAAGCATAGGAGGAGAAGTTATATTCAAAAGGAGAGGTAATGGTTGTGCCATAGGCATAACCTGAGCCTTGTGTCGTCTCAATTTTATGATAGATAGGGCCAACGTCATCTCCAGAAATAATACCTTGAGTCCAAGTAAAAGTTAGTGGACTTACCTTCGTTTGATCCGCGGTCTTGCCATTGATTTGGAAATCTGTGGGAGCAGTTAGCGTAAAGCTCTTTGCCTTACGAATAATAATTACGCCACTGCCGCCATTGCCGCCAGCACTGCCCCATCCACCGCCACCGCCACCGCCGCGATTAGCAGAGCCGTTGCTACCACGTGTGCCAGAAACAGAAGAGCCGTCGCCAGCACCAGAGCCGCCACCACCAGCACCAATTGTATAGGTGCCAGTGTTATAGCCGCCATGGCCGCCACCAGAAGCATACAATGTGCCAGAGTTGGAGCGGAATTTGCGAGTATTGTCAAACATCTTATACCATTGACTACTACCACAATCAGACCAAGTAGCACCAGCAGAAGAAACATAAGCGCCGCTCCCGCCGTTTTCGCCGCCACGTTTGGCCGTGGCTATGTTAGCAGCGATTACGCTCCACTTCAATGGTGCGGCACCGCCAGAACCGCCATTACCGCCTTTGACGTGAGTGGAGTCTGAGACCCAAGTTGGAGCGCTGCCGCCAGCAGCGGTATACAATTTTGTCATGCCTTTCATAAAGGTGGACTCGCCGCCATCCGTGCCAGTTTGAGCGGAGGACGTGCCGCCAGTGCCGCCTGCGCCAATTACACAAGAGTATGTCTGATTGGCAAGCAGTGTAATTCCTCTTTGATAAAAAATGCGACCGCCGCCACCACCAGCAGATGTCCAATCACCGACTGGGCCATATGAGCCACCGCCACCGCCGCCGACAACAAAGATGTCAACGGTTGCGGCCTCATAGGGGGTAAAGGAACCGCTTGAATCAAACTCAAGTTCCCATTCATCATTACCAGTTTCAGAATAGACAGCTTCACCTGTGTATTCAAATTTGAAAATCTTCTCAGGCGCGGGCACGCCACCATAAGGTAGATAGTTGATTATTGCCATATATTATTACCTCGCATTACGAACAATTACTATACCAGAGCCGCCCGAGCCGCCAGTATAGGTTTGACCAGTAGTATTAGCCAACGGACCGCCGCCACCACCACCGCCTGTGTTTTCTTCGGCATCGCAGTAATAACGAGAAACGGTGTCAGAAGAAGAAGCAGATGTAGTATAGGTGTAGGCTATTGTTACCGTGAAGGCGTGATTAGAAGCGGAATAAGATTTACCAATATCATCATAAGTGGCAGTGACTGACTTACCTTTGTATGTAATTTTGATATTGGGTGTTGTTAGCGAAGAACCACTAAATGTATAACCAGTAAGCGTAATATCGGAAGAGTTAGTGTTATTGTATGTTGTGCCATTGATTTCCATTGACCAAGTGCCTATATACCAGCCTTCGAAAGAGACAGATGTATGTAAAGTCACTGAACTAATGGTGGCATTAGATGGAATATTGGAGAAATTGAATGTAAGAGTTTTATTGCTTGTGCCAGTGGAGGGATAGTTTTTCCATTGGTTTGTGCTGCTTCCAGCGTCAGACCAATTATAATTACTTCTTGTAGTAATTGTTTGTGAGTTGGTAGAATCTGAGCTACCCGTATGTGTAGTGGTAGTAGTAGAGCCGCTACTTGTTTTCACGAAATCGCAGCCATTTCCTCCGCCGCCAGCGCCACCATATCCACGAGCCCACGCACCGCAAGTCCATGTGCCATTGCTGTAGGTAGAGTATCCGCCGTGTCCGCCGCCGCCTGCGTAAAGAGTGCCAGCAGATTCGCCAAATTCTCGAGTGGTGGTTCCTTGACCATCGCCATCTTGTATGCCATTTAGACCATCAGAACCATCGGAACCACCAGTTATTTTTTCTGTTGAAGATGCGTAAGTGCTATTAGTAGAACCAGCACCACCTGAACCGCCATCACCGCCCCACGCTTTGTAGTAGGTAGATGAAGAAGTTGCGGCTCCACCGCCAGTACCTCCATTAGCAGAACATAGTGAACCAAAAGAACTGGAGCCGCCAGAGCCGCCTTTTGTCGCCTTAGCTCCCCCAGCACCACCAGAGCCCACAACAATGGGATAAGCTGTGCCCGCAGTCAGAGTTTGTGTTTTTACGGTGGTGGTATGACCGCCACCGCCTCCTGCGGAACCCAGTAAAGACTGGAAAACAGAGTCGCCACCTGACCCTCCACCACCGCCACCAACAGCAAAGATATCAACTTTTACATTTTTGGTAGGAGTGAAGGTTCCGCTGGTGAGAAACTTGATGCGCCACTTACCATTTCCATCGTCTACGTAGATAGAGTTGCCTGTATAGGTATAATCGCCTACCGTGAAGGAATCAGTATGAAGAGCACCAGGCAAATTGTATGCCAAAGCCATTATGCCTCAACCTCCTTCCAGCCCAAGGGATAGGCAGTAGGCGACCAAACATTATTGTTGATGAGAGATTCGTAAATTTTGCCTTCGAACTTCACCTTGTCGCCTTGTTTATAGGCATCGTGAGCACCTGTAGGCTGGACAAAATCAGGAATGGTTTCGGCAGGAGGATTGGGTTCGGGTTCGGGATCTGGTTCGGGAGTAGGAGTTCCGCCACCATCTTTTTGCCAAGCGGCCGCATAATCTGTAGGAGAATAGGAAGTATCACTCAAACACTCATATAGACTGCCATCTGTCCAAATCATCCATTCGCCCTTTTTATACATATCATGCGCACCCGTGGGAGCAATCCAATTGCGGGCTGAGGCTTTATCTGTGCCGTGGTATTCCATCCATAGAGCAGGAACGGTAGGCGGAGTCCAGTCAGAATTAGCAGAACTATCGTGTGCCTGAACGCATTTATATGGAACTCCATTGTATTTGCGGACATCCCCTATAACATATGCCGCGGGCGCCCAATCATACATACATTCGGCCGCGTAGTTTATTTCAATTGGATTCTCTAAAATGTAAGGCATATACTTATCAAGCAAAGCTCTAATCTTCATAAGTTTCGCTTTATCTTCATTCGTCAGCGGCCGCATCAGTTGTCGCCTCCTTATATGTTCCATCCAGAATGGACATCGCCACTTCTACGCCATCCGCGGCTTGGAGGGCCGCAAGTTCGTCAGCCGGGGCCGCAATAAGCTGTCCTTCTGGTGTAAAGAACCCACCCTTGCCCAGATGGTCTCCAATGCCTGCTGGGATGTCTCCCAGCAGGACACTGTTAGGGAAATCGCCAACATTGGAGGGATGGAGTTCAATTATGTTTGTAATTACAAGATTATCATCTAACAGTGCGAAACGTGCCATTGGGGTTCCTCCTTACACCTGCATAATAGCGATTGAAATGGGAACAGTAGGTTTGTCGCCAAGGGCAACAATGGTGACGGATGTGCCGCTACACGCACTGATTACCATTTTCGCAGAAGCAATTGCGTCATATTTGGTGACGTCAGAAGAAGACATTTGGGGAAGAGAAATAATGACGTCGTGGGTGGTAGAGTCGTAGGTGTTGGTTAGGGTCTTGGTTGCGGTGTAAGGACCAGACCCAGACCAGTCGGTTGTTGCGATTGAAATTGTTTCAGATTGAGTAGAACCGCCTTCAACGAGATAGAGTTCGTCTTCGTTGATTAGGTTTTGGGCTTTCATTTTATTGTAGAGTGCTGTTGAAGGCACTCGGTTTATTACAAGGTTTTCCATGTTTGTTGAGGTTGGCATGGAAGGATTACCTCCTTTTGGAGAATAGGATTGTTTGCCTTCAGATTAGATACAGAAAAGGAAAGTATAGGCTCTGGCAGTAGTAGCTGAGTTCCATGTTGAATTACTTACCCCACCACTCTTAGAAATCCATCTATAATAGGTATTGCTACTATCGTTGTCATTATTACGAGTATAATATGGCTCAGCAGTTCCATTGAGTTTGAATATTTTAGAACCACCATTCGCAAAATAGGGCAACTGAGTATTATCATTCGTGCCACCATAGGTCTTGCCGATAATTTCATAAACAGAAGGAAGAAAAATCTTACATGTGGTTGTAGATATTTGTGTGCTCGAAGAAGTGTTTGACCCCTTAGAACAATAATAGGTGGGTAAACGCATTGCATTTTGAAGTTCTGTTGGTAAAGTGTTATATAAGGCAGGTAAGGTTGTTTTTGCCATCTCCGTATTATTATAGTTTATTATAGAAGAACTTGAGTGAATACGCTTCGCGGCCTATAGCTCTTTTACAATAAAAGTAATTGCGGCTTTCTTGGAGCTATTATTATACGTAGTGCTATATTCAGTATCAGTATTACGCAAAGCGTGAAAATCAAAGCCAACAATCATTGCGGTATAAGTGGTAGAACCAATAACAAATGTCTTTGTATCTCCCAAGTTCCACAAGGTAGATGCTTCACCTTCGGCCGCCGCCTATGCGATATCGGCCCAGGCGTTGTTTTCAAGAACATTGTCATAGGATTTGACGGTAATTGGGAGAGAAGTTGTGAGGGTGGAGTTTTGGAAAGGATATGAAATTGTTATTGCGGTTGTATCCGCAGTAAGAGTAGCAGGAGAGTAGGTATAACCCAAAACATTTAGAACATAGTAGTCAGTTGTTAGTCTTACTACCATTCCTGTGGGGTCAAATGTTTCTCCCTTTTTATATACAAGTTTTGTAGGTTGAGTTTGAATAGATAACGTGCCTACTACATCAACTGCTAAGGTGGTAGAGGCAGATGTCTTTGGGATTTCAGATTGACCTAAATATAAAGGCATATGCGGCACCTCCTTAGAGATTGAAAACCGGAAGGATTAGATAACTGCTATTTGCATCGCCTGAAGAACCGGTTGTTATGGGTAGATTTTTTGAAACATAGAAAAATGAACGGACACTACCATCGTCATCTGTAAACCACCCAGTAGGAGAACGAGTCCAAAAATTTGTAGAATATGTTTTACTATTCCCGCTGGAAAAATAGGGAAAAATTGTGCTTCCATCTTCCATTTCACTATTATTGGTAAGACCAAACTCAATAGCAGAAGGAACAAAGAAAGAGGCAGAAAAAGTATCGGCTACACTGGTAGTTTTAACAATGGTAACAGTTTTTATAAAAGATTTTATATTCTATTCAATTTGTTCGGGGACAAGGGTGCGGCAATAAGTATTATGTACATCGCTTGCTGAATAAAGAACATACTCTGTAGGATTGGTTTTCATCTGACCATTCTATCCTATGCCATCTTCTAACCAAAAAGTAATAGCAGTTTTATTTTTTCCACCATTATAGGTAGAACCACTTTCAGTATAATCATAATGGTCAAAAGCGACAATACGAGCGGTGCTAAACTTGGTTGTTCCATCTGTTTTATATAATGTTTTCGTATCACCTATATTCCAATAATTCTGCGCCTCTCCTTTGGCGGCAACTTTAGCAATGGTTTCCCAAGAATTATTTTCCAATACTGTGTCTGCGGCGGGACCATCAGCGATACTAATAAAAAATCCATTAGAAGACTATACATGTTCATTATTCAAAGAAACCCAAGGCTTCACCGTAACGCCTGTATACTAAGAAGCATCAAGAGTGGCTCCACCCATTGTGGCATTGACCTTTATATATTTATCGGTTCCATCACCTGTTCCTTCTGAACCAACTTGATAAGTGTTGCCATCAATAGTAACATTCAAAATTAGGCCAGTGGGGTCAACAGTGTCGCCAGTAATGTATTCCTTTTTTGTAGGTTCTTGAACTACAGATACCGCTTGAAGCGCACCAGGCTGGGCCGCAAGAGTCTCATAAGAACCAATCGTTTCAATTGGTGAGTTTCCAAGGTGTAAAGGCATACTCTATCACCTCTTACGCGACATCCGCGTCGGTCCAAGTTTTGAGGGTAATTGTAGCACCGCCCACACTTACGTTCACAGTTCCATCATCCGCGGCTGTTAAACCAGCGCCTAATTTGATACCGCCGAGAACAGAAGTAGTGGCTTTCGGAATAGCGGTCAGATAGGAGCCTACAGGCTGATATACACTATCCAACTTACCCTTCACATAAGTATACACACTGGACATAGGAACTTTGTAGTTAGTTTGCCCAGTTAGGCCATTCATATAGAAGCTGTGGTCATCGGTTAGAGTTGCTTCTGAGGTAGAACCATAAGGTAAACTATTTAGGAAAGCGTTCGCACTGGCGCTTAGAGAGGTTTTACCAGAACCACCATATGCGGCCCCAATAATACCAACGTCTATCGCCGCAGAGCCATCAAATGATTTACCATTGATGGAGAGCGCGTTAGGAACTTTGCTTACACTTAGTTTGCCTTCAGTGGTAATGCTCAATCCACTGCCCGCGATAATTCCACCGAGAGTAGTCGCGGTAGCCGCAGGAAGGGAATACACTGTGTCTGTGAATTTGGCATCAGCAGGAACGCTCTTGCCAAGTGTATAAGTTGTCTTCACAAACTTCGAGCCATCCCAATAGATAGGATTGGTCGCCGCGCCAATAGCAGTTGAACCAACCAGGCCCGCAAGAGTGTAGGTGTTATTGGTATCCTTATAGTAAACGACACCATCGATAATGGGGCAAGCGGTGAGACCGGTAGTGGCGGAAACGGTGGAAGTTGTCTTTACACCACCAAGCGTGCTGGATGCGGTAGGTAGGCTGTATACGGTATCTGTAAACTTGGCATCAGCAGGCACGCTTTTACCAAGGGTGTAGGTTGTGTTAGTCCAAGCAGAACCATTCCAGTAGACAGGCTGAGTCGCAGAACCTTTCGCTGTGCTACCCATTAGGCCAGCCAAAGTGTAGGTGGTTTGGGACAGGGTAATGGTGCGGTCGGTTGAACCTGTGATGTGGCCTTGAGCGTCATACTTGACATCCGTTACCATAATTTTTCCACCGTTAGCAGACGCCGTTGTTGCGGTAGAACCATAAGCAGTTTTTGCGGTGATACTGTTGCTGTGGTTTAGGGTTTCAGAAGACATCGTAAGACCGGAACCAACCTTTATGCCGCCCTTTACGGAGGTAGAGGCGGTTGGTAGTGTATATTCTGCGGCCGCACTGATTGTACCGTCTTCTGCGACGGTGAGGCCAGAACCAATTTTTACGCCGCCGAGAGTAGAGGAAGAGGCGACCGGGATAGTTTTAAGATAAGTGCCGTCGTGATTGTGATCTTTAGTAGCTGCGTAAGTGGAATAATTATTAGAATCGAGAATGGTTTTCCAAGCTAAGAAACTACCACTATTTATCTTTTGTCGCCAATATAGCGTATTATTAGTGCCAATAGCAATGTGAGTGAGCCAATTTGACGTGGTGTCCTATGCGCTTCCTTTGTTAAGAAGGCTGATTAATGTTCCATACTCAGCGGGAGCATTTTGCGTTGTCTTCGCCCAACTATAAGTGCCCTGCTCAAGAGCCTCATTCAGATCAGTTGCTTCTGTTTGGCCTAATAAAGCAGTTAGCGCTTCTTTACGAGTGGTTTTTCCTGTCCCGCCATGGGCAATATCAATTGGGCCGACATCTACGACGGCTGAACCATTATAGGTTTTGCCATTGATGGAGAGACTGGCATTAGAATTAACAGTAATAAACTCCAAGCTCCCAACCTTAGTTGCTCCATCGCCTACCTTTATCTTCGGAATCCCTGTTCCGCCGCCATCAGAGTAAACAATAATTTCACCTTTTTTGGGAACAAAGTTTATTGCTTTTTCCCAGTTGGCGGTAAGGTCTATTTTCTGCTACGTTCTCGCAGAAATTTGCTTTTCACTCATTGATTTTTCACCTCTACTGCTGAGATGTTTCCATCATCATCAATTTGAATTCTGAATTTCTTTGTGCTTCCTTCCGTAGAAGAACTAATTATGATGTCCTTCTCACTTATCCTGGGCTTTGCGGCCCAAAGACATCCTTTGGAGTCCACGCCTACGGGTAGGGTCATATCTGCCGTGTAGAACGTTGGAACCGCAATACCTGCCACACCTGGTGTAGCGGTGTTGATGTACTTGTTGTCCAATTTTACGGGCTTTTTCTTATATGTGATGCCTGCGTTAGCATTACACAAGTAGGTGCCCGCAGCCGGGATAACAATGTCAGATCCATTGTTGTATTCCTCTATTTCAATTGGACTACCTTCGGCCGCGATAAACCACCCAGGAATGTAGGAACAGTTGCCGCCTACCTTGATTTCCTCTGGGTATTCGTAATCGAGGAATTCAAAGAGGTCATCATAGGAAAGAATTTGGTCGGAACACTTGTAGTAGGTTAGTGTTGAACCATCTTCTTTTTCTACTGTGAAGGAAAGCAAGCCTTCTGTGCGGCCGTCCCATTCTACATTTTCATATACTGTTTCATCATAAAAGGGGCGATTTTTTATCTATGACCAATCCAGGACATCGATGGCTCCGGTTGTGATTTTTTCTATGAGTTGATATAAGGGCTTCAACGCGGAGCGGTTGATGTAATCCATTTACTTCACCTCTCTTTTAGGTTTATTATACCACAAAATTTACATTTTGTCAAAAAACAAAAAAGGCCCGCCTGCTATACGCAGACGGGCATTATCATTGGCTATCACTTTCAAGCCACCTATAATGCCCATCATTTCAGAGCAGGTTCCTTTCAGAATATAGGTAGCCAGAGTGGTAGATTTTAGCACAAAATTGGGCGGAAACGAAAAATTTTAGATCAAAGATTTTTTGAACAAAGTTTATATATAAAATCGAAACCAACTCGTTTTCGATTGTTATCTCGATAATTAGTAAAGAGAAGATTGCCATACTTATCTCGCAACTTATTGAGTTCAGTATTTACCTTCTCAATTAGGACACGCTGTTGTTCTTCAGATAGGTCGGCCGCGCAATCTAACGTAGCATACATTCGGTCGGTAGATTTACCATAATACAAATCATCGTGCCATTCTAAACGAATGCGTTCATTTTTGGTGTCAGCCGCATAGAGATAGATATGGGTAGGATGTTTTGCCGCCCGGCCCATGACAAGACGAGAGAAAACAGAAGGAGTTTGCTTGATTTCTATTAGTTCTCGACCTCCAATTTGATAGCCAAATTCCTGTTCTAATTCTACTTCAATCACTTGTTCATGGTTGATACAGAAATGAACTGTTTGAGAACTATTGCGGCCCTTCGTAAATGAAAAAGCACATACGGAATAAGAGGTAGAATCAAACACAGGATAAGTGAAAAAATTGACCTTCCCCACCCGATATTCAGACAAGAATTCTGTGCGAATCTTTTCGCTGCCTTCATCGCAGAAGAAATTCCCTGGCACAATTACAATGCCGCCTTCGCACCCAATGGTGGTGTGGAGAAAAATCTTATACAAATCATCATAATCATATTGAGAAAAATATGATTTGTCAGATGCGTGGTTCTTTGCTAAAAAAGGTGGATTTGTGATGATCCATCGGCCCGCATAAGTGGGTGGATTTTTTAGTGTATCTTGGCAGACACAAGGCAAAGAAGAATCTATGTCATAGGTCTCCCAGATATGATTGGGAAAGAGATTGAGTAAATCACCGTGGCCTACGAATGGTTCTACAAGTTGGGCGGCCGCGGGAATAGTATCGAGGAGGCCGTCAAAAATGAGGTCATAGTTGGTTGTGTAATGCTGAGTTTTTTGTAGATCAGTTTTCATATAGATCACCTAAAGAACAAATTTGAACATTGGGGTTGTCAGCGAAGAGTCTTTTCAGTTCATTTCGCTTTTCATCTGTATAATAAGAACCATCTACATAGGCCGCAACTTTATACTGCTTAGAGCCATATGTGAGAAACTGAATTACATCGCGATATTGATTATCCTGGGCGCCGCCATTGCCGCGAGTATACTTCTGAGTAATGTAAGTATCATTGCGGATAAAGTCTACACTTTTACTGTTATCCGAAAAACAACCATTACAGAGCTCTCCTTCTTTGGAGAAAGAAATACCGTTGTTGGGCAAGTGTTTTACGCCAAGAAGCTGTTCAGCAATTTTCTCGGTATAATTCTGTTTGATTGGATCTTTAGCAAAACAAGAAGCAAACATATCGTCTTCCAGAACTTTCTGTTCGACTTCTTCTTTATCATAACCATAGCGGGCCGCCCAATTCATAATCTTCTTCTGGGCCCACGACTGCTTGATTTGCTGTCGCAAAGGCGTAATATTATTACGAAGTTGTTCTGTGCGAACACGCTCCACATACTGTTCAAATTTATTCATAATTCCTCCCTTTGGCTCCCAAAAAGAAATCAAGGAGAAGGGGTGGGAGCACCCCTTGTCAGAGAAGCAGCTACTCATCTCTTATCTCCTTTATAGTATATCAAAAAATTTGAGTTATGTCAAATTTTAGATCACGAGTGTACTTGTACCTCCAAAGAGCACAAGCGTATCACTGTCTCCTTGCTGCAAATCCATTACAGAACCTGACTTGGCGATGGCGGCCAGATCGGCGTCGTTTGCCTTCGCAGCTAGAGCGGTTCCGAGACCATTTACCTGAGACTGCTCAATGGTGGGAATGTC
>ERZ857629.1347-NODE-1347-length-27368-cov-3.347856_pt1 | contig 27368 bp, 43 predicted proteins | sample MGYA00519700_ERZ857629 | MGnify/ENA primary metagenome ERZ857629 (study PRJEB31778, sample SAMEA3449351) | human gut metagenome | biome: human gut; feature: human-associated habitat; material: faeces | place: United Kingdom | collected 2010/2012 ...
TTAAATATCGGTAAAGGTTCTAGTATGCCTAAAGCTATCAAATATGGAGAAATAGATTTTTTAGATTTAAATAGTAATTTAGAACAACTTTATCCAATGTGGGATAATGGCTTCGCATTACCTACTCCTAATCTTACTTTAGAAGATATGAAACCTAATCCTAAAAAAGAATATATAAAAGTTATAAGTTTAAAATATCTTTATTCTGTAGAAACAGAATATGAAGATGATTTAAGTATTTTTGGTTTTACATTAAAATGTATATCTCAAAATGAATTTGGCTTAACAAAAATATGGGAAAGGAAATAAAAATATGAATAATCTTTATTTAAAAAGAAAAGAAGATGGAACAATAGAAGTAGTTCCAACAAATGAAGCAAATAAGCATACTAAAGGTTTATTGTTTGATAGTTTAGCTTATAGGTATATAGTAGCTAGAGAAGGAAAAAGACAATCAGAAATCGAAGAGGGAAAAAGATATAACGTAAAAGATAGTTGGGATAGAATAGTTAAATATGCCAATGATAGTTACAAAAGAGATCTTTTAAAATTCTTAGAACTATTAGACGAGGCAATTGGAGAGCATGACTAATATTTGTGATATATGTAATAAAGAAAAAGATAATATTTTAATTTATAAATTTGGTGTAGATGAAAAAGAGCTTAAAATATGCGAAGATTGCGAAAAAGAAATATTTAAACATTTAGCAACAGTAAAGGAAGTTACAATATGGAATTAACATTACGTCAACAGCAAGGGTTGGAGGAAGCAGTAGCCAGATACCGCGGTGGTGAAAAATATACCGTAATATCTGGCTACGCTTAATCTGGCTCAGGAAAATCAACATTAGTTAGGTTTATTATTTCAGCTTTAGAAGTGAATCCTGAAAACGATGTGGCGTACGTCGCTTATACGGGCAAAGCAGCAAATGTTTTGGCGCAAAAAGGCTGCCCTAACGCTACTACCGCACATAAGTTACTATACAAAGCAAAAATGTTAGCTTCAGGTCGTTATAGATTTTATCCAGTGAGAAAAGGAGACTTGCATTATAAAGTAATAGTAGTAGATGAAGTTTCTATGTTACCTAAACAAATGTGGAATTTACTCTTGTCTCATGGAATTTATATTCTAGCCTGCGGAGATCCAGAGCAATTGCCTCCAATTTATTCAGAGGATAATAATCATGTGCTAGATAATCCACATGTATTTTTAGATGAAATAATGCGACAAGCGCAGGATAGTGAAATTATTCGGTTGTCTATGTGGGTTAGAGAAGGAAAAGCTTTAAGCACTTTTCCTAGTTCTAATGATCAAGTTATGTTAATGAAGAAACCTGAGCTTACATCAGGAGTGTATGAATGGGCAGATCAAATACTTTGCGCTACCAATGCAACTAGAAATAATATTAATTCTATGATGCGACAGTGGAGAGGCTTTGGAGAAGAGCCAGAAGTAGGAGATAAGATTGTATCTTTATCTAATCATTGGGATTTTTGTTCAAATCTTGAATCGCCATTAACAAATGGTTCTATTGGATATATAAAAGATTTTGAAGTTCAACAAATTAATATGCCATATAAATTAAGGGGAATGAAGATTCCTTATATGTTTACTAATATTGAATTAGAAGATAATGATTTAGAATATTATATAGATACACCCATTGATTATAATACACTATTAAATAATGAAAAATCTTTAACTCCAAGACAACAATATTTATTAGGTCAATGCAAAGAATTTCCATTTGAAGCTCCTTATGATTTTGCATATGGCTATACGCTGACAGTATGGAAAGCTCAAGGTAGTGAATGGGACAAGGTGTTAGGGTTTGAAGAGACTCATCCAAGAGACAAAGAAGAACATAGAAAATATTTATATACTTTAATTACGAGAGCAAAAGAACGGTTGGTGATGGTAACAAAATGAAGAATATTGTTTCAATAGATTTTGATATAATAATGGCACCTGATATAGATAAATATAATGACATAGCGGCTAATATCAATTGGCATGAAATGGAAAAATTAGGAATAAAAGCTGATTTTACTCATTATAGACGATTAACAGATTGGCTTTTATCTATTTTAAATAAAATCGAGCCTGAGAATATAATTTTTATAGAAGATCATGGACAAATTATTAAATATCTTCCAACAGATGAAGATATTAATCTTTGGAATATAGACCATCATCACGACTGCGGATATCGAAATAGTGCGGACAAGCCTTTAAACTGCGGTAATTGGGTTTGTAAAATTCCTAAGCTCAAATATTATACTTGGATAAATAATCCTACTTCAATTACGGACAAAAGTAAAAGTAAAAATATATTGATTAATTCTTCAATAAACTTAATGTATTATAACTTATTTAATTTACCAAAACCAGATAAATTAATTCTTTGCTTATCTGAGCCGTGGGTGCCGTGCGGGCATAGAGAATTATTTATGGTTTGGAAAGAAATATTAGAAAAATATTATGATAAAAAATTTGAAATAGATTTTACGAGGTGTAAATAATGGGAGCATATACAAAAAAAGGATTGTATAATGGATACGATAAAAATAATAAAGCTCGTGCAGATTTAGATTATTATTCAACTCCTCCAAAAGAAGTGTTGAATATATTAGAAACTTTAGATATAGATTTGAATGATAAAGTTATCTTAGAGCCTTGCGCAGGTGGTGGCCATATGGTGCAAGGCATTGAGACTTATTGTAATCAGAGGGGAATGAAGCCCAAAAAATTTATAAAAACTGACATTAAAGATAGAGGGTGCCCAGGATGCGAAACTGGAACGGAATTTGATTTCTTTAGTGATGATTATCCTTATGATAAAGCTGATGTTTTAATTATGAATCCGCCTTTTTCTTGTATTGAGGGCTTTATGATTAGAGCATTAGAGATTGCACCAGTAGTAATTATGCTTGGCCGCACGCAAGTTTTAGAGGGCCAAAGCAGATATGAAAATGTTTTGAAAGATAACCCACCTAGTGACATCTATCAATACATAGACCGTATTGCTTGTTGGAAAAATGGAATTAAGCCCACAGGAGCTAGTGCCCAAGCATACGCCTGGGTAGTTTGGGATAAAAATAAATCAGATACTAAGTTTCATTGGATATGGCGAAAATAATTGACTTATAAGTAAAATTATGATATAATAAAAATAAAAAGGAGTTTTAATGAGTATAGCTAGATTTGAGCCTCACTCGCATTCACATTTTTCTAATCTTCGTCTTTTGGACTGCATTAATCAGCCAAAGCAGCTTATAGATAAGGCGATAGAGTTAGGATATAGTGGTATTGCTATAACAGATCATGAATGTTTAAGTGCGGCAATGGAAGTTAATCAATATGCAAAACAAATAAAAGAAAAACATCCTGATTTTAAAATAGCTTTAGGAAATGAAATTTATTTAACAAATGATCGTTCTTCTGGACAAAAATATTACCATTTTATCTTAATAGCAAAAGATGAATTAGGCTTTAAAGCTTTAAAAGAAATGAGTACGAAAGCTTGGATGAATCTTTATGTAGATAGAAAAATGGAAAGAGTTCCTATATTGAAATCTGAAATGAAAGAAATAATGGAACGCTATAAAGGTCATGTTGTAGCTACTTCGGCTTGCATGGGAGGAGAGTTATCAACTTTATGTTTAAAATATGCTACTGAAAAAGATATAGATAATCGTAAATTAATAACTCATCAAATTATTCAATTTATTGAATATTGTTTAGATATTTACGGGCATGATTTTTATATTGAATGTGCGCCATCTTCTGAAAAAGATCAGATAATCGTTAATAGAATGTTAAAAAAAGTAGCTAATTATTATGATATTCCTATGGTAGTTGGTACGGATTCACATTATTTAACAGAAAAGGAAAGACCTATTCATACTGCTTATCTTAACTCCAAAGACGGAGAAAGAGAAGTAGATAGTTTTTATAAATTTGCTCATCTAATGGATGAGGAAGAATGTACTAAATTATTAAATCTAAGTTTTGAAGATTTAGAATTTACTCAACAAGTTCTAAAAAATAATAATTTAATTCAAGATAAAATTCAAGAATATGATTTAGCTAAAAAACAAATCATTCCTAAAATATCAGTTCCTTTATATCCTATTAGAACTAACTTTGATATAAAAAAATACCCAGTCCTTACAGGACTTTTATGTTCTGAAAATTCTCAAGAAAGATATTGGGTAAATGAATGTTTAAAAGGATTAAAAGAACATAAATTAGAATATCCTACTTATTTAGAAAGATTAGAAACGGAAGCAAGAATAATTAAATTAATTGGAGATAATTTAGAAGATTGTTTATTTGCTTATTTTAATACTTTTAAACATTTTATTGATATGTTTTGGAACTGTGGTTCTATAGTGGGGCCTGGCAGAGGGTCAGCAACCGGATTCATAAGTAACTTTTTGCTCGGTATTACTCAATTGGATCCAATACGTTGGAAACTCCATTATTGGCGTTTTTTAAATGAAGCTAGAGTGGATGAATTACCAGATATTGATATAGACCTTGCACCATCGAAACGTCCTGCTATATTTGAGGCAATTAGAAAAGAACGAGGACCTTTAGGCATTGCGCAAGTAGCTACGTTTGGCACGGAAAGTACTAAAGCTGCAATTCTTACTGCATGTAGAGGCTACCGTAGTGCTGACTATCCAGAAGGAATAGATGTAGATGAAGGGCAGTATATGACTTCGCTAATTCCGCAAGAAAGAGGTTTTCTATGGGAAATTCATGACGTAGTGAATGGAAACGAAGAAAAAGAAAGAAAGCCCGTTTATGCTTTTGTACGAGAAGTAAATAAATATCCTGGCCTTTTGGATATTATAATGTATATCTCTGGTTTGATTAATAAAAGATCTGTTCATGCTAGTGGAGTAGTTTTATATGATAACGATCCATATCAAACAGCATCTTTTATGAAAAGTCCCGGTGGTGATATTATAACTTGTTTTTCTCTTCATGATGCAGAGCTTGCAGGAGACGTTAAATATGACTTTTTACAGAAGTTTCAGATAAAATAATCCAATGTTTAGAACTATTAGAAGAAGATGAATTAATAGAAAAAGATACTTTAAGAAATATATATAATAAATACTTACATCCAGAAGTGTTAGATACTGAAAACCCTGTAATATGGCAACACTTAGAGGCTTGTGATGTATTAGATGTATTCCAATTTAGTGAAGCTTCTGGTGCGGCAATTGCTAAAAAGTGTAAGCCCGCGAACATTCTAGAAATGACGGCAGCTAATGCGTTAATGCGCTTGATGAGTGAGCGTGGAACTGAATCTCAGCAAGACAGATATGTTAGAATTCAAAAGCAAGGATTGGGTGTATTTGACAAAGAAATGCGGAAACATCAGCTTCCGGAGACTACTATTGCGGCAATGCACAAATACTGTGATCCTTACTTTGGATGTGTACCACTTCAAGAACAAATGATGGAAATATTAATGGATAAAGACATAGCATCATTTACCCTTAGCGAAGCTAACGCAGCTAGAAAAATAGTTGCTAAAAAACAAATGTCTAAAATTCCAGAACTTAAAGCTCAATTATATGATAGAATATCAGATAAAAATGTAGCTGATTATGTGTGGGATACCGCGGTTAAGCCGTCTCTAGGTTATGCCTTCTCCGTCAATCACTCTACCCCATATAGTTTTGTAGGGGTTCAAACTATTGAATTAGCAACGAGGTACCCAACAGTATATTGGAATACTGCTTGTTTAATTGTAAATAGTGGAGGTTTAGAGGATAATTCACAAGAAGAAGTTGTTGATATTTATGAGCCAGAAGATGATATGGAAGATGGAGTTGTTTATGAAGATGCTCCAGACCGTAAATCGAAAAAACGCAAAGTAAGTACAGACTATGGGAAAATTGCTAAAGCGTTAGGAAATATAATTGACGCAGGAATTAAAGTTAGTTTAATTGATATAAATAAATCTACATTTAGTTTTAAACCAGATCCTAAAAATAATCAAATATTATTTGGATTAAAAGGTTTATTAAATGTTAATGATGAATTAGTAGAAGAAATTATAAAAAATAGACCTTATAAGACTCCTAAAGATTTTTATAATAGAGTAAAACCAAAAAAACAAGCTATGGTATCTTTGATAAAGAGCGGTGCTTTTGATAAAATGATGGATAGATATAAATGTATGGCTTGGTTTGTATGGGAAACTTGCGATAGAAAGTCAAAAGTTAATCTTCAAAATATGAGAGGATTAATTCAAAATAATATTGTTCCTAGTGAAAACAATATGGCTGTTAGAGTTTATGAATTTAATAGATATTTAAAAACTTGTTGTAAAGTTCCAGAAGGATATAGAGTAGATGAACGAGCTATATCATTTTTAAACGAATTAGAATTAGATTCTATTATAGATAGTAATTTTATCGTTTCAGAAAAGGTTTGGGATAAACACTATCAAGCTTGGATGGATATTCTTAGAGAATGGATGAAGAATAATCAAGAAGAAATTTTAGATAGGTATAATAACTTATTATTTATGGAACAATGGAATAAGTATGCTACAGGAAATTTATCTTCGTGGGAATTAAAAGTTATGTGCTTTTATTATCATGAACATGAATTAAAAAACATTAATTTTGCTAAATATGGAATTATGGATTTCTATAAAATGCCAGAAGAACCAATTATAGATAAAACTTACAAAAGAGGCGGAAAAGTTATTCCTTTAAAAAAGATTTCAAAAATTTGTGGAACTTGTATCGCTAAAAATAAAAATAAATCAACAGTAACTTTATTAACTCCAACAGGAGTAGTAAATGTAAAATTTGCTAAAGATTATTTTGCTATGTTCGATAAACAGATTTCTGAAAAACAAGCCGATGGTAAGAAAAAGATTTTAGAAAAGAGTTGGTTTAATAGGGGAGAAATGATATTAGTTCAAGGTTTTAGAAGTGGAGATGACTTTATAGCAAAGAAATATAAATCAACTGGTGGGCATACCTTATATAAAATATCAAATATTCAAAAAAATGGAGATATTGAATTAATTAGTGAAAGAGGAAATTAATAATGAAAATGATAATAGTAATGCGAAAAGACTTGAATATGCGAAAAGGTAAAATGTGCGCGCAAGCTGGTCATGCGGTACTAGGAGCCTGGACAGCCGCGCTTTCCTTATATGATGAAGTTCATTATAAAAAATGGTTTGAAGATAATTTATGCACAAAAATATGCTTAGCGGTTAATTCAGAAGAAGAGTTATTAGATATTTATAATAAAGGTATTGAGGCTAATTTAATTGTTCATCTTGTGGAAGATTATGGAATAACTGAATTTAAAGGAAAACATACTTTAACTTGCTTAGCTTTTGAACCTTTAGATGATGAAATCATTGATTCTATAACAGGAGAATTATCATTATTATGAAATATAAAGTGATTGCTTTAATAGGTAAAGCAGGTAGTGGTAAAGATTTTACTATGAAAAAAGCATTGTCAGAAAAGCCATTGGAATTAAATGAAATAGTAAGTTGTACGACTCGCCCAAAACGAGAAGGAGAAGTGGATGGAGTTAATTATCATTTTATAACTCCAGAAACTTTTTCTCAACGGCTCTTAGATGGACTTATGTTAGAAGCTACATTATTTAATAATTGGGCCTATGGAACAGCTTGGGACGCTTTAAGAATAAATGATATTAATATTGGAGTATTTAACCCTGCAGGAATTGATGCTTTATTAGAAAATAAAAATATTGATTTAAAAGTTTTTTATATATATGCTGATGATAAAGTACGACTTATGAGACAGTTAAATAGAGAAAAAAATCCTAATTGCAAGGAAATTGTAAGAAGATTTCAAACCGATGAAAAAGATTTTGCTTTTTTAGATTTCGATTATACATTATTATCAAATAATGGTTTTAAAGATTTACAAAAAAATGTTGATATTATTTTGGGCGCTTTTGATTAAGAAAAAATCAATAAACACTATATATAGTATATCTCACTTTAGGAGAAGTTATGAAAAATACAAGAGAAAGATTTGCTGAATTATATCATAAAGGACTTATTGAAATAAGTCATATAAAAGAAGAAGATATTGATTATGAAATTAGATTTATGATTAATAGTCCTAATGCCTATTCTATTTACGATTCTGAATGGCCAGCCTACAATATAGAAGCATATAATTTTGCTATCTCTCAATTATTAGGAGGAAATAATGTTATACATTCAAAAACGAAATAATACTTTAGAACCATTTAATAAAGATAAAATTATTATTGCTGTCAATAAAGCTTTTTTAGAAGTAGATGGAGTATTGTATGAAACAGATACAGCAAATGATATTGCTGACGAAATAGAACAATATTATTATGATAATCCATTAGAAGAAATGACTGTAGAAGGAGTTCAAGATCTAATCGAAGAAGCTTTAATGATATCAGAAAGAAAAGATGTAGCAAGAGCATATATCCGTTTTAGATATAAAAAAGAATTAGTAAGACAATCTAACACTACTGATGAATCTATTAAAGAACTATTAGAAGGCAATAGTAATTATTGGAATAATGAAAATTCTAATAAAAATGCTAAAAGAAGTACAGTTCAAAGAGATTATATGGCTGGAATAGTTAGTACAGATATTACTCGTAGATTTTTATTAGATAAAGACATAGTGAAAGCTCATGACGCAGGAATTATTCATTTTCATGACGCTGATTATTTTGCTCAGAATGCAATTCATAATTGTGAACTTATAAATCTTGAAGATATGCTTCAAAATGGAACTGTTGTAAATGGAGTAATGATAGAAAAACCGCATAGACTTTTAACAGCAACAACTATTGCTACTCAAATTATTGCTGCTGTAACTTCATCTTCTTATGGAGGAGCAACTATTTCTTTAACTCATTTAGCTCCGTTTGTAAGAGATAGTAAAAATATTTATATAGAAAAATATCGAAAAAGAGGTTTTTCTGAAGATTTTATTCAAAAATATGCTCAAGAAGATATTTTAAAAGAAATTTCTGACGCAGTTCAAACCTTTAATTACCAAACTAATTCTATGACTAATACTAATGGTCAAGCTCCATTCTTATCAGTTTATATGTATCTTGGAGAAACTGAAGAATATAAAGAAGAACTAGCTTTATTAATTAAAGAGTTTTTAAATCAAAGGATTCAAGGATTTAAAAATGAAAAAGGAGTTTATATCACTCCAGCTTTTCCAAAACTACTTTATGTATTAGAAGAAAATAATGTTAAACCAAATACAAAATATTGGTATTTAACTGAATTGGCTGCTAAATGCACGGCTAAAAGAATGGTACCAGATTATATATCAGAGAAAGTTATGAAAAAGCTTAAGGGTGGCGATGTATATCCATGCATGGGATGCAGAAGTTTCTTGACGCCAGATCTTGAAAATCATAAATATTATGGTAGATTTAATCAAGGAGTTGTTACGATATCACTTGCGGACGTAGCTTTTTCATCTAAAGGTGATTTTGATGAATTTTGGAAGTTATTAGATGAACGTCTTGAATTATGTCATAGAGCTTTACAAGCTAGACATGAAAGACTAAGTCATGCTACCTCTGATGTTTCTCCTATACTTTGGAGATATGGAGCTTTAGCACGTTTACCACAAGGAACTAGTATTCATGAGTTATTACATAATAACTATTCTACTTTATCTCTTGGTTACGCAGCTTTATATGAATGCGTAAAATATATGACCGGAGAAAGTCATACAAAGGGCGGCAAGAATTTTGGTTTAGCTATTATGAAAAAACTTAATGATAAATGTGCCGAATGGAGAATGATAGAAAATATTAGTTACAGTGTATATGGTTCTCCGATAGAAAGTACGACATATAAATTTGCTAAGTGCTTAAAAGAAAGATTTGGTGAAGATATCTTTATAAGGCTAGACGGAAAAGATCGAAATTACATAACTAATAGTTACCATGTACCTGTCTTCGAAGAAATAGATGCTTTTACTAAATTAGAATTTGAAGCTGAGTTTCAAGAGCTTAGTCCAGGTGGAGCAATAAGTTATATTGAAACTCCTAATTTGCAAAATAATATTAAAGCAGTTGAAACAGTAATGGAATTTATTTATGAACACATTATGTATGCTGAATTAAATACGAAATCTGATTATTGTCAAAAATGTGGATATAATGGAGAAATATTAATAGATGAAAATGTAGAATGGTATTGTCCTAACTGCGGAAACCGTAATCATGAAACATTAAATGTAGCTCGAAGAACATGTGGATATATTGGTTCTCAATTTTGGAATCATGGAAGAACAGAAGAAATTCGAGATAGAGTATTACATTTATAAGGTACTTAAAATGAAAGAATTAATTTATAGATATGCTTCTTTATTTAATAAGCAAGAAGGACAAAAATATCCTTGCTCTAATCAAATAGTAACTTGTATTTATATTACTGATGACCCGCATGAAGTTTATGATTATTTAAGTTTAAATAAAGATAATATTGAAGGCCCTATTAGAATAGCGATAGGTTATATAGAATGGCGAGAGAATAATGAAAAATGGATATGGAGACCTATAACAGATGGATGTAGAGGTTATAGATTTTATAAAGTTAAAATATCTAAAAATTATTGCGATGAGGAAAACTTAAAATACTTTGTTCTTCCTTGTTGCTATCCATATTGCTGTTCTTGGGAGGTTATGGAATGAAATATGCGGGAATTATAAAAAACGATATAGCCAATGGCCCAGGAATAAACGTATCTTTCTGGGTCCAAGGCTGCCCTATTCACTGTCTAGAGTGTCAAAATCCAGACACGTGGAGTTTTGATGGAGGTAAAGAATTTACACCAGAAGTATTAGATAATATATTAGATGCTTTAGTAGCGAATGGAGTAAAAAGAAATCTTTCAATTTTAGGCGGAGAGCCTCTCTGTGATGAAAATTTGTTCCTTACTGAACTTGTCATCAGAGAAGTAAAAAAAGTTTATCCAGAAGTGAAGATTTATTTATGGACTGGATATTTATATAATGATTTAATTAAAAAGTCAAAAACTAATAATCATTTAAGTTATATTTTATCTCAATTAGATAAACTTGTGGACGGCCCGTTTAAGATTGAAGAGCGGGATGTTACGCTCTACATGCGGGGCTCACGCAATCAAAAAATATTTGACTTAAAATAAAAATTATGATATAATGGAGAAAATAAATGGTAGAGGAAAAAACAAAAGTAAGTGGCAATATAGAAGCAAATCTATATGACATTAATTGCGCCTTAATTTCTAAATGGCCTGTTTTAGATGTCTTAACAGCCCTTGAAACCATGATTGATAAGTTTTATTCAGAAACAAAGAATTCTTTTTATATGTTATATGGAAAAACAAAATCATATTTTACTTTATTCCATTTTGAAGGAGAGCAAACTGAGTTTGCTAAACTAAGTGATGGAGTTATAACTTGTTTAAAAGAAGCATTTGATGGTATAGTTGCTTATGAAGAAGTGGATGGAGCTATTGAAATTTGGGTAAGGGACAAAGATGAAGCTACTGTATTTTATTTATTCCCGTATGATGCAGGAATTGTAGGAGTGACGAAATGAAAGAACCAGTAATATGTTATGTATAGCTATTTGATGCGCATCAGAGAGTAATTCTTCCAGGAGGCGAGACAATAGAAACTACGATGGATGAGCTCGCACAAACTCTTGTAAATGCGTGTGAATATGCTGATACACCTAATGTTCATTTATTTGGACATAAAGATTTTTGTAAAAATAAATTATGTGTAGAAATTAAAGACTACAGTACAAAAAAAATAAGAGTGGAGATTAATTAAAATGGCAAAATATTTATTAAGAACAACAGAAGTTTATAGAGTTGATACTGAATTAGAAGCAACAAGATTAATTGAAGAAGCAAAAAAAGATAATACTTATGAGCTTATTAAATATACTAATGAGCATAAGGTAAAAAAAGAAGATGAATATGAAAAAGTGAGTCTTGTAAAAGAATTTAATGAAGAAAAAGATCCTATTTCATATGTAGAACCTGTATATCAAGCTGGAGAAATTAACTAATGAAATTTGAAAAAGTAAAAAGATTTGCGGATTCTGATATAAACCTACCATACCGAGCTACAAAATATTCCGCCGGCTATGACTTTGAAGTCGCAGAAGATATTGTAATACCGAGTGCTTTTAAAGAATTAAAGAAAATAGCAGCTGAGCCATATGGCAAAATTGATTTATCAGATATGGAGCAGTTAACTAAGTCTTTAGGCATTAGACCTACTTTAATTCCTACTGGAATTAAATGTAAATTGGAAGATAACAAATATCTTAAACTAGCTGTGCGCTCATCTCTTCCTTTGAAAAGTTGGCTCATATTAGCCAATGGAGAAGGTATAATAGATGCCGACTATTTCGGTAATGCAGATAATGACGGAGAAATATTCTTCCAATTGATTAATCTTGGTCCGATAGATATCCAACTTCATAAAGGAAATAGGATAGGCCAAGGAGTAATACTTGAGTATTTTACTACTGAGGACGATTGTCCAGGAGGTACAAGAGTTGGAGGATTAGGTAGTACAAAATGAAAACTTTACTTGCTTTAGACTAGAGTAGCTAGACAACAGGTTGGGCAATTTTTAAAAATGATTAGTTATTTACTTATGGTAAATTTACTATATCAGATTAGAATATTGGAATCCGATTAAATAAAATACGAAAAAAAATAATTGAATTAATTGAAGATTATAATGTCACTGAAATTGTATTTGAAGACATCTATCTTGATGGTTAGAAAATAAATAATGTTCAAACTTTTAAAGTTCTTGCGGAAGTTTTTGGAATAGTTTGGGAACTTGCGGAAGATCTTAAAATACCAAATAGTGCAGTTCTTGCGGGAACGTGGAAGTCTACCTTAGGTATCAAAGGCAAGACTCGTGCGGAACAGAAGCGAAACGCGCAAGCCTATGTAGTAGAACATATAGGGAAAAAACCAACTCAAGATGAAGCTGATGCTATATGTATCGGAGTACATCATATAACTCATGAGGTAGGGGGATATGATTGGGGATAAAAATTGGTCAAAAGCTATTAAAACTCCAATAAGAAAAATTATAATTCAGTAGAAGAGTTGCTGATTGGAGGTTTGTAATAATGATCGATTTTATCGTTCACTATTGGGTTGAATTTGTTTTTGGCGGAATTGCTGCTTTTTTGATAGCAAAAATTAATCGACTTTAGACTTTAGAAAAAGATTCAGTTATTCAAGAAAAAAAAGATTTCAAAGAATAGATTATTTCTGAAGTCCATGATTCATTTACAGAAGCAGATACAGATATAAAAAATGATATAAAAGAACTTCACGAAAGAATGGAAGCTTTAAGCAAAGGTTTACTTTCAATTCAAGGAGATAAGTTCAAAAGACAATGTAGACGACTTCTTAGAGAGGATCATGCTATTTTATTAGAAGAATATGAACAATGTATTGCCGATCATGATGCTTATAATGGTCTTGGTGGGAATCATGGTGGTGATTTATTGTTTGATTCAGTAGTTGAAAAATTTGAAGCCAGTGTGCAGAACAAGAAAAAGGGAAATTACAATACGTAATTTCCCTTAATTTTATTTGTTATATTAATAATTTCTTCTCCATAGTTAGCAATTATTTCCGCAAATAACTCTTCTTGTTCGTAAGTTAATTTTACTTTATAACTGAACATCGCGGCGTGGGTTATCTCATGACATAGAACCTTCTTAAATCTACTTCGTGATAACTCATTATTAATATAAATAGTTCTTGTATTTGCGTTACAAGAACCAATACTTTTTCCTAATTTTGGATGGAATGGAGAGACTAAAAGTACTCTCCATTTTATCCCATTAATCTTAAACATTTTGTTCCACTTTTGTTGTTAGAGCAGCAAGTTTTCTATGTAACATTTGTTTTTCTTCTGTTGTAGCTGTAGTTATTATTTCACTTATATCTGTAGCTAATTCTTGAAGATATTTTTCTAAGTCTTTCTCTTTATGATATCTACCTTTATCTGAATAATATTCTATATCATTATAATCTGTATGGCTATTGTTAGTATTATAATTATATCTCATACCATCTGGTCTTTCAGTATAAAACATTATAGAAGAGTTGTTTTCCCATGAACCTTCTTTTTCTTTTTTTTCCATAGCTTTAACTATTGAGCAATAATACATTGCTTCTTCAAGGTCTTTAATCATATCAACCACTTCACCGAGCTCATGAGCATCTACTTTTTCTAAATTTCCCATCTGGGCTTGAACTTGCGCCATTAGGCAATCTTTCATCATTTTTAATCTTTCCATTTTAAGCTACCCTCTCAACTATTAAACTTGCGTTTTCAATGGCTACCTATGCTGTACTGATGTTTTCTACGCTAATTTGTGAACAACATCCAGAAGGTATGTCAATGAATAAAGAACGCGATACACTATTAAATTCTGCGGCAGCCGCTGGAGTTGATATCATAGTAGTTTCTGCTACTGGTTCGCCATTAAGTGCAATTGCCAAAGATACAGGGACTACTGAGCTTGCTCCTGTAGGAAGGCCTACATTAGCTCCAAAGGTAATTCTAAATCTAGCTCTACATTGATTAGTAATACCTCTTAAAGTAACTAAGCCACTTCCTTCTCTGTGAAGAATACATTGACTTCCCTTAACAGCGGTATTAGTAAATACTACATTAGAGCCAGCCGCAACTGTCTGTAAAGCATTTGCTGTTATTTCCATTTTTCATTTCCTTTCTTATTTATCATTTAAAATAGTTTTTTTTAAATTCTTCATACTATTCCTTAGTATTATTGGTTTTACCATATTTTAAATGAAATTCGTTATGTAATTTTCGTTGAATTGGTACTCCTAAATCTATAGTGTGTAATTTTATTACCTCATTAGATAATATTTCTTGTTCTTCATAAGTATAATCACTAACTTTATTTAGAATAGGAATACCAGTATTTTTAGATGCTATTTTAACTATATCAGTAAAATTTGTTAAATGATGAATAACAAGATCGCTCTTTTTTTGAGTAATGTCACATTTATAATTATTTTTTGCTAAGCATTCTTTTTTCCAATTTATAATTTTATGTCTTAACATATCTATTACTTCTTGATGTCCGCCTTTGTTATAATTCCAATGATTTTTACCAGAACGATTAATAATTGCGCATTTAGGACAGCCTCTTTTTCTAAGTTTCCATTCAGAAAAATATAAATTAAATTCATGCCCCTAATTACATTTACATAAAACAGGTTTATGAGAGCCTTGAAATTCACCTATCATTACGTATTGACTTTGTTCATAAATCATTTTAGCCACTTCTTCTTGAGTATAAATTTGACTTGCAGCACCTGCTTGTTGCCCACAATCAGGACATCTAAAACGTCCCAATTTAACTTTTTGAAAATTTCTTTTAAATTTTTCCCCACACAAATTACATTTAAAGTCCAATGGAGATTGACTATTGATATATTCTGTAGATAATAAAGTACATTGATTTTCAATATCATTATCTTTTAAAAATTGTTTTACTTTTTGAATACTTCCTTGAGTTCTAGCTCCTCCATTTTTCTTCTTACTACACTTTCCACAGCAATAATTTACACTTGTTTTAAGAGTTTCAAAATTTCTTTCAAAATTTTCACCACAAATATTACAATGAAATTTTAATTTAGTTTTTGTATTTATGTATTCTGTAGATAGTAAATCACATTCATGTTTTATATCGTTTTCTAAAAGAAAAGAATGAACATCCTCAATTGTATATTTTTGTTTACTCATTAAATAGTTATTCCTCCTAATAATTTTTTCTCTATAATATTAGAAAAAATTAAAAAGAGATTTTTACAAATTTGTCCCAGCGTATGTGGAAGTTTTTAATTAATTACAACCACAACCGGAATTCATATAAGATGAGCATGTTGATGTTCCTGTGTAAGGATTAGCGACTAAATATGAAGGCGAAGGGCTGGGTCTTAACTGCGAGATCAGATATGCGTTCTGTTCAGCCTGTGATTGTGCATTTTTGAGAGCCTGATTTTCATTAGTGAGAGTTGTAATCTTGTCATTTACTAAGAAATCTAAGATTGCTCTTGTGTTTTCTTGACCTGCTTGAATTATATCTCTAGCATTGTCTACTGTAGTTTGTCTATTCTGACATGCTAAAGTAGCAAGGTTGTAGTTCAGGTCTGCGAAATTCTGGTTGATAAGTTGCTTTGACTCACAACAACATTGAGCATTAGTGGCAGCCATCTGGTTTAATATGGTCGCGATATCGAACTTATTTTGTAAATTAGTAGTATTTAATTCACAAATATCACTCTTAATGCTTCTAATACCACCATTTACATATTCATTAGTAGTAGCAGCATTAGTTAATCCAGTAGTATTAAGAGCATAGAAACCATTTGCCATATTCGTTCCTAAATCGCCCATCATAGTTCTGAGACTAGCAGAATCTATCTCTTCTCTTACTGAGTTAGTTCCAGCACCATTGCCGTTTCCTCCCCAGCCGTTTCCGCCCCAACCTGCGAAGCAGAATAAGAACAGGATGATAATCCACCAAGCGCCTGAGTCTCCCCAACCGCCGTTACCGTTCCTTTCACCGGTAGCAGCCGCAATGTCAGATAACGAATATCCATTTCCTTGATTAAACATTAACTTTTTCCTCCTTTTTTAAATAAAAATAATATATATTAGTTTAAAGCCCAAAGTTCTATCTAAAGGCACTAAACTCTTGATCAAAATCCTTGCCATTTTGCTTTACATAATTTCTAGCAAACTCTTCAATTCCTTGAACATTTCCACTCTTAGCAAGGTTTATAAGGTTATCTCCCATTGGAGTTCCTTTCATTTGTGTTTCCAAAAGATTCATCATGATTTGTTGTGGATTGCCACCATTTTTAATCATTGATAAAATATCATTCATTTCCTTTTATTTCTCCTTTTTTAAAAATTAAATTCGTTAGATTCTTCCGGTTCAGGAGCCGGAGTCGGCGTCGCCATATTAATCAAAGCATTTTTAATTTCTTCTAAAGTTTGATTAAATTCAACTCTCGTTATATACTAATCTTCAATTTTTGGAATTTCAGCCAAAGTATACATATTTAAAGAAGCTGTGCCATCTAAATTAATCTATTTAGTATAAATACGCTTATTAGCTATGTCTGGAAAGATAAAAATACTTCCGTCAAAATCAATCTAAGCGGCTCGAACTTCTTCTAAGGAAGAAACTGGTCTACCCTTAAGACCCGTCGGTACTTGCGTTGATGGCATTAATGGAGTTCTTGCGGAATAACCATTATTATAATTACTATTCTAATACATCCATAATTCTCCTTTCTCTCATCTATATATAAAAATTAATATATGTAATTTTAACAATTATAATATCAAAATTTTAAATCTTTCTGTCACATTATTTGATTTATAAAAAAAATTATGATATAATAAAATTAAAAAAAGGAGTTTTTCCAAATTGGTGTACTTTTGTATATGCTCGAAGGATACCGATTACTCTACTAAGCTAAAGCAAGTGGTTATTAATTATTGTGATTCTATCCAAGAAACCTTTGCGATAGATCAATTTCATGATCCAGATACTTTTTTATCTTTTCAAGGAAAGCATTGTGTTTACATTTTAGATATAGACGATATTGAAACCGATATTCAATTTATTGTTGATAATATCCAAGAAAAAAGCAAATATGCAGTAATTATATTTTTATCTAAAAATCCTGAACACGCCGTTACTTCATATCAATATGGAGCGATTGACTTTATTCAAAAACCTCTGAACGAAGAAAAGTTAAAAGAAACTCTCAAGCGAGTACAAGAAAAAGTTACAAAAGATTTGTGTTTATTAAAAACCGCTGAAGGTCCAACTAGAATTGAAGTGAAACAAATAAAATATATAGATATTCAAAGAAGATGTATTTGTTACCACTTATTAGGACAAGAAATTTATGGTTTATGTGTGCGGAAAGCATTTAAAGAAGAGTTAAAAGATTTATTAGAAAGGCACCATGAATTCATATTAATATCAAATGGTTTAGCAGTAAATATTGATAATATAAAAAGAATCAATAAAAGAGAAATCGAGTTTCATGACCAAGACGTTATTCCACTGAATAAAAGCATGTATGATCGTGTTTATCCTATTTGGGACAGCTTTAATGAAGAAAGGGGCTATTAATATTTTATGGATATATTAATGCAAATATTTGAATTATGCGTCGTACCATTGCTAGGTATCTTAACTACTTTTTTGGTTAAATATATAAACCAAAAAAGCTCAGAACTTCAGGCTTCAACTTCAAATGAAATACTGTCCAAGTACATTAGGCTATTAGACAAGACCATAACTGATTCAGTCATTTCCGTAAATCAAACTTATGTTGATGCTTTAAAAGGTAAAAATGCTTTTACTGAAGAAGCACAGAAAGAAGCGTATAAAAAAGCTTTAGAAGCTATTAGAACTAGTTTACCAGAAGAAGCAATTGTATATTTGCGGGAAGTGTATACTGACTTATATGCTTATTTACATATGAAAATTGAAGCTGAAGTCAAAAAAAATAAGGAAGAGCAATAAGCTCTTCCTTTTTTATATTTTTATCCAAATTCTTCCGTTTACTTTAACTCCATTCCATTCTTCGTAAGTTGGAATTTCTGAAACTATACCAATGATGCGGTCTGGATATTCCCGCACTTCATCGCGAGTCATTACACTTACTGTGCCAGCTGGTCCCGCACAAACCGGTTCCCCCACTTCTACTTTTTCTTCTGGAGCGAGATAAGCTAATACTCTACCACTTACTGCGATAGGAACAGTACAAGTTTCTGTCTCTCCAATTGCGAAGCCAAAAGTATCAGAGATTAGCGCGGGCGCCGGTTGAAGGCGCTCTTGCGAAAGTTCTAGAATGCCGTCACCTCGTTCACAGACGCATCTACCTGGCTCAGCCGCAGTAGCCGAGCGGAATTCCGCATAGTCGTTCCAAGCTGCGCCCATTAATACATTGTTTGTACTAATATAAACACTGCTGTTAGAATAAGTTTGCGGATTCTCATCTTGAGATGCTGCTCCTAGTACATATAACTTCGTACCAGTTAAGTTGCTAGCACCAGCGGTATTCTTTGTGTCAGTAGAGGAATACGAGCTTAAAGCATTATTAACGAAAGCTGTAGAAGCAGCTTGGGTCGTATTGGTTCCCTGAGCCGCCGTCGGCACTGTAGGAGTTCCAGTAAACGCAGGAGAAGCTAAGGCCGCTTTCTCACGTAATTTAGTTAAAATTTTAGGTTCTGCCATAATTAAAGCTCCTCAAACATTTCTGTGTCAGTTAAAGAATCTGCTATACCAGCTTTTATGCATACATATCTAGTATTGCCATCAGTATAGAAGTAGTTCTCATATACTTCCATACCGGCCGCAAACATAATAGGATTACTAGCAGTTCCTTTTGCTTTTGGATCTTCTTCCTCAACCCAAGTTATTGCGCCACCTGCTGTAGCCTAATAAGGAACCCATTTATAGCCAGGTCTAGGAGTTACTATTGAAGGTTTGTCTTCGATAGTAATACCTACTTCTTTAATTGTATTTATAATATCATTTTTTTCTCTAATATCATTAATAAGTTGTTTTTGTTTTTCAGTCAACGCCATTCTCAATACCTCCTAATATTTCATCGACAACTGCATCTCTTTGCTCATCAGTTAAAGTTATTACTTCCTCCACTGGCGTTATTAATTCTGCAAGTTGAGCTGCCGCATTGTCTTCTAAAGTTCCTTCTGGAACATAGAGATGGGTATAAGGTTCATATTGATGTATTAAAAATAAAGGATTGTTTTCGTCTTTGATCCAATATTCATTTTCGCCTACCTCATAATAAAGTTTTGTTTCCATTTTATTTCCTTCTTAAAATTATTATATAGTTTTAAGATATGAAGCATTCCATATTAAATGAGCTTTCTCATATCCTGACTAAGAACTACCTAATAAATGTATATTATTGTTATACAATACTACATCTCCACTCTCAAACTCGTATGGTAAATCGTCTAACTAAGTCCAAACAGTCCCATTATATACGTAGCATTTTCTCAAAGTATTGTTATATTGTGAATTACCATCATTGCCAAACATATATATATTATCTTCTTTTAATATAAATCCAGTTCCATAACTATTACCATATGGACAGCTAATATCGGATATCCAAGAAGTACCGTTCCATTTATAATGGTTTTTACTATAAAGATAATCATCAAATATATGGATTTCATTATTGTATGCTAAACAATTTCCACAGTAAAAATTTGGTGGGTTACTTACAGAAGTCCATGATGAACCATTCCACTTATAGTGTTTAGAGCTATTATTTTCTCCTCCAAGTATATGTATTTCATTATTATATATTACAGCACCACCTTTACTAAAGTTATATGGTAAAGTACTTACAGATACCCATTTAGAACCATTCCATTTATAGTGATCAGCGCTATTACCACCTAGTATATGTATTTCATTATTATATACAACAACACGTCCCCATTGTATTTTATATGGCAATTCACTAACATTTTGCCAAGTAGAGCCATCCCATTTATAATGCGTTTTAAGATAAACGCTATTGCTATCAGTATTCCCAAATCCAACTATATGAATTGCATTATTATGGACTACAGCATGCTTTATTATGTAATAATTATCATAAATTAAATTATTGCAAAGTATATTAATATTTTCAGTCTTTAAATTTAAGTTTTCTTTTACTTTTTCACCATCTATGGTGATACTTACCCCCGAACGATTAGGGAGTTTACAGAGACCCATTATTTAATACCTCATAAACTTCGTCTATGGCTTTATCTTTTATTTCATCATACTCTTCGTCAGAAATATTATATTCTTTCTTTTCTTTGTAATTTGGATTTAAATAAAAACTATCTTTCTAATTATAACAATATTTATTTTCTCTTACATTTTCTGGAAGAGAATCTAAAAATTCATAAACATATACATTTTCTTTAGGAAAAATAATATCAAAGCCATAATTATTATTCAATAAAATACAATTATTTTCAATATCCTTACAAGAAGAGCCAAACATAATAATTGAATGTTCTTCTATTATTTTATCAGTAATTATAAACATAAAAATTCCTTTCATATAAATACTTTTATTAATTCAGTAGCAAGCCCCTTAGATAAAGCAATAGCATCCATCTAATCACGCATTTTTTTTATTGTTCCAAAATATACAATATTAGCATAAGTATCTGAAGCCGAACCATTCAAAACTAAAGCTCCATACCCTAATCTCTCATTTATATTTAAGACACAAATACAATTTGCCATTACGTTTCCTTTAGAAGAAGTTGTATTTACAATGGATTGATTTATATGTGAAGAATTTTCATCTTCTATAGATATAAAGCTTATTTTAGAATCATTAAAAGAAAATAAAGTTTTATCTTTTAAACAAAAAAGATAATAAAAAGGTATATTTTCTATTGATTTCTAAAAACTTATAATAGGATTATTTAAATCTTCTATATTAACTTCAATTAAACTCAAATTACTACTAAAATTATCATCAGCATCAATTATTATGTAAAGATAATTTTTTGAAGGAGACAATATAATGTTTCTTACTATTTTATTTGAAAATGTTAATATACTTTTCTAAACTGCTAAATTAATATTATTCTTATCAATATATATAATTCTTATTGCTGTCTTTTCTACAATACAAACATAATGTTCATTAATTTCAAAATTTTTTCCATAATAATTATCTGACCCAATGCCATCAAATATCTAATTATATAAAACTTTATTTGAACTATAAGTTAAAGAATTATCATCATTAACAGTTATATATATTATATGAGAAGTGTTGGTTGAATAACCTTTAAATATCATAGCAAAAACAGTGTCACTAATTTTTATACAGCCAGCATTAGTTGTATAAATATCTGCTAATTTCTAAAAATTAGTCGCTGAAATCTGTTTACCTGTAATAACATTATTATCAGTAATTCTAATAATGCCTATATAAGGATATTTACTATCTGCTGAAGTTGAATAAGCAGTACTTATAAAAATAAATAAATTAGAAGATAATTTTAATAATTGATAAGGTCCATAAGCTGAACGACCAAGTCCATAAAATCCTAATTGTGTCTAAGCAGAAATGCTAAGTATATCACTATTATCAGAATTTAAAGTGATTACACAAGCATATAAATTACCATAATCTCCTATACAATGAAGATATAATATTCTATATTCATCAATTTTTTCTACAAATTTAGGCGAACTATCATTAGTAGTATAAACAGTAAAATTTTTTTCTAAAAAAGTACCTGTAAGTTCTAATTTATCTCCTATTTTTATTTCATTTGTTTCATTTTCATTAATATATATTTGTGCATTTGAAGAGACATTTCCACCACCACTAACTGCTAACTAAGCCTTACCCATATTTTACACCCCCACAAACCTAACATTAATATTGATTTCAGGTTTCTCCAAAGCTCTAGCAATTACATAACCATCAAAAGTTTCAATTTCAATAATTTTTCCCATAGCTTCTCTTTCATTTTCAGCTAGTGCCGCAGAAGTTACCACAAGATCGCACCAAGGATTATAACTAGCTTTCATATTACTAACAGACACCTAGTTAGTATAGTACCCATTGGTCTATGCACTACTCCATCCAGAAGCAGGAATAGTAGTAGTAAGTATCTATGTTAGCTTTTCTACTGTTGCTGGAACAGGCTCTAAATTATCTATTGTTGATCTAATTTTATTTTTTGCCATTAAATTCCCACTCCTTTATATTTTTCAAATTTATTAGGAACATTACAAGCTAAAGGATGTCGAGCTGCCATTACAACTCTTTGCTCGAGATTTGCACCTCTTACCTAACCAAAAGTCGTCACATTATCAGTAAGTCCGCATTTGCCGATTGCGGCCTTGTAAGCGCTAGAACTCTCGATTATAGTAAGATTGCCCTCGGCATCTCTATCATAAACGATGCCCACATGCGTGATGTATCTAAAAGATGTCTACTCTAGATCATCAGTGTCACCATCGCTAATATTATCGCTTCTATAGAACACGAGGTCGCCAACATCGGCGTCAGCGTAATCAATTTCACATCCTAGCTTATAAAGCTCCTAAGCCATAGCTGCCGCATTATCATAGGTTACGAACTTAATATCGCCATTATCATCTTCGTAAGTATTACTAGCATAGTATCCGGAACCTTTCTTGACACCATACGCAGCTCTTGCGCTTCTAAACTGGAAGTAATAACCCCAGTCAAAAGCTTTACTAATAACGTTGATTGGAGTGGCAGTGAAGTCAGATATCTTCCTGCCCATCCAAATCATTTGCGCAAACACTCCACAGTTAAGCTTATACTTACTCGCGGTTTTAGGTGAATCCGCATAGTCTTCTCTACGAGCATCTGCTATATATTTAAACCTTGATTTATTATCAAAATAATCATCTATTAAATCTTTCATTTGTTGTTTCTGTTGGTTATTCATTCAAAACCTCCAATTATTAAATGGCTCCTCCGCCCCCACCAGGAGAATATGTTTCATAAACTCTATCTTCATATATTAAATCTGTAGGTAATACATATACCTTATCATATCTAATTAATATACTTGCTCCATGAAGTTTAATATGAGTATCGCGAGCTTCAAAGCCAGAAGTATTATATTCACTATTGCACCATTCTTGCCAAGTCATTCCTTCTTCTGCTATATATTTTACATTACCTATAAAGAAACTAATTATTTTTACAACTTTTTCAACCACTCACCCTACGACTTTATATAAATATCTTCACATTCTTTCCAAGTATTATTAATCTTTATATAAAAACTTACATCTGTTTCAGCTTCAATAACAGTAATACGCACATATCCATTTCCAGTATGTCCAGTTTCACTACTTCCAGTAGGCGAAGTAAAAGAAGTATTGCCAGCGATAATTTGAGCTTCGGTAAGATAGTATGAGGAATTTAATAGACACCCCGATGGATAATTAGAAGCGGTTGAGCTAGTATAAACATAACCAGAACCACCTCCGCCCCAACGACCATCTGAATCTGAATCATTATCATAAGCACCGCCGCCGCCATACCAGCCGCCGCCTCCTCCTCCGCAAGAATAACCAGATGCATTGCCACCTTGACCAAAATTTGCTTGAGCACCTGATGACCATGCTATTCCACCAGCAGTTTGAGAAGCAGAACCTCCGCAACGGTTTGAGCCAGTAGGATATGAGCCAGTAGTATTATTATAATAGCCATCTCCTCCCCACAAACCTCCGCCACAGCCAGCAGGATTAGCATTTCCAGAACCTACACCAGCTCCACCTCCACCTCCAGCAACTATTACTCTAGCATAAAGAGAATTGGATCCAATGCGCACATCAGATCCACCTCCACCACCTCTACCACTAGAAATGCCAGTGCCACCACCATTCCAGCCAGCAGTAGTGCTAGAGGTACTACCAGTTCCACCAGTATATATATATAATTGTGTTTTCTCTACAATTGTTAATGTACCAATAGAATATCCACCATATCCACCAATAAGAGAGCCCTAAGTGCCACCCTAAGCTCCCCAACACTCTATTTTATACTATCCTTTTGGAAGTGTAATCTATTTATAAGTTCCACTATATGGACAATTAAGAATATCTCCTGTTTTTATAGAAGAAGGAATTGAATCTGTTAAATCATAAGTTGCCATAAAATTAAACCTCCTTCCAAACCCCATCTATTTTAATATAAATTCTTTTTATTTCTCTCTATATCATACCAGTAAAGAAAGGTATGTTAGCATCACACCATTCTTTACTAGGTTCATTGCCTTCGCCATAACAATCGGTTAAATCAATAAGCATAGCTCCATCAAGGTAAACATAATTAGGACTTTGGAATTGCTCAAGATCAAATCTAAATCTTTTCTCACCACTGTCCCAATTGTTTCGAGTACTTATTACAGAAACTCTCTACCATTGACCTACCTTACTCTAATCAACATACATACTACCCATTAAAGGCTCAGCTTCAGGCCAATAAGCCTACATCTAAGTTGTTACACCTGCAGTCGGCAAGTAAATGTGACAACAAACATAATATTTATGTCCCTTAACCTAAGGAGGATTAGTGTTATGATAAAAAACACTTTCTACTTTACTACTATTTTTACTTGTAACTTTTAAACTCTTAGTTCCAAATAATTTAATACCAGTATCATAAGCAAAAGTATTGCCAGAGCTATTAGCCCAACCTTCTCCTTCAAAATCTCCATACTATAAAAGATTTTCAAGATAAGGTTTTTCTAATCTTGTTTCAGCTTTGATAACCGTAATACGAACGTAGCCATTACCAATATGCCCAGTTTCACTACTTCCAGTAGGCGAAGTCATAGAAGCATTACCTGCAGTCATAGAAGCATTAGCTAAATAATAACTACTGTTCAATAAACATCCAGAAGGGTAGTTAGAAGCAGTTGAGCTAGTATAAATATAGCCAGAACCACCTCCGCCACCTCTATCATCATCACCAGAACCATCAGGATATGAACCAGTACCACCATACCAGCCACCACCCCCGGCACCCGCATAGCCATTAGAACGATAAACTCCCATACCGCCGAAACCAAAACCAGAATAGCAATCAGAGGCTGATGTTCCATTTGTAGTAGGTTGGGATGTAGTTATATAACCACTTCCTCCTGAATTACCTGTCTAAGTTCCTCCATAACCATATGAACCAAAGTTTGCAGTAGAAGTTCCTCCAGACTCTCCTCCACCATACATACCTGTATTAGTAGTAGAGCCATCAGAGCCTCCACCTCCAGCAACTATTACTCTGGCATAAAGAGAAGTAGACCCAATGCGCACATCAGATCCACCTCCGCCACCATTATACTAATATCTATATCCGCCACCATTAAAACCTCCTACCTTAATAGTCGCAGAACCTGGGGCAGTGTTACCAGCACCACCCGCGTATAAGTAAAGCGTTGTTGTTTTTTCAGCTAAAGTTAGAGTCCCTATACTATAGCCTCCTTTACCACTATACGAATTATTAGAATAACGATATCCACCTTCAGCACCCCACACTTCCAATTTATACTATCCTTTTGGAAGTGTAATCTATTTATAAGTCCCACTATACGGACAATTTAATATATCACCAGTTGCTAGCTTATCCGCCGCAGGAATCGAACTTGTTAAATCATAAGTTGCCATTATCCTTTTTCTCCTTTATCTTATGGTGTATATACAATACAAATATCACCATTTTTTCCTTGTGAAGAAGTTGGTACACTAGTGGAATACATTATATTACGGACCATTGGATCTGTATTAAAATAAGGATCTCCCATTGCATTTTCATATATACATTGAATACCTTCTACAGGATCAACTAATAACCCAACATCTTTGTTAGCAATAAAAACACCATTATTTTCATCAAATAATGTTGTTTGATCTTGGAAAAGGCCAAACCAAAAATCCCAGCCGACATTAGTAGTACTTATAGGCCCAATTCCTTGCGTTCTATTTGAATTATATATACTAATATCTGATTTAAACTCTATGTCAGAAAAATCAGATATTGACTTTGTATTTGCTATAGCTTCTAAAGCATCTTTAACATTAGTAACTCCACTAAATACTGTACTAGATAAAGTAGTTGTTGCCGCATTTGGTGTAAGGCTAAGTCCAGCTAGAGCTCTGTCACTTACAAAGGTATATATATCACCACTATTAGCTGTGTGTCCAAGTAGTGTAATAGCTGTTGTTGTCGCACTATATTGATTACCTTCACTAATAAGAATACCATTTTTATATACTGCTAATCCAGTAGTAGAAACAATAGTAAAAGGTATATTAATAACAGTTTGCCCAGCTGTAGTAGTTACTTCTCCTTTGATTACTTTTTCATCTGTAAAGTCACTTGCTTCTACAGTTGCTACGAAAGTAATTAAATCACCTTCTTCAGCGTTATATCCTACTAAATCTATACCAGTACCATTTGTATTAATAGTATAGTTAATAGTAGGAGTAAGTAACAAACCATTATGATATACCGCTATTGAATCTAAATCTGGAAAAGTAGTGGGGAAAGAGATGCTAGTTTGATTAGCTGTACAAGTAACTGTATAACGTTTAGCTAAGCCTCCGCCACCTCCAGCTTCTTCTAATATTTCTTTAGGAGTTCTATAATAAATCCATCCAGCACTATCAATAACA
>ERZ857629.1350-NODE-1350-length-27349-cov-5.174434_pt1 | contig 27349 bp, 19 predicted proteins | sample MGYA00519700_ERZ857629 | MGnify/ENA primary metagenome ERZ857629 (study PRJEB31778, sample SAMEA3449351) | human gut metagenome | biome: human gut; feature: human-associated habitat; material: faeces | place: United Kingdom | collected 2010/2012 ...
GGTGGCAAGGCACGAAGCGCAGCGAATTCTCCTCGAAAAAGCGGCATGCCGCTTTTTCGACAATAGTAAGGGGCGGCTTTTGCCGCCCCTTATTGTAGCACACTGTTCTGCCTTGAAACAAGAAATTTTATTCCGCGCTCTTGAGACTCTCGACCATGTCGATCTTCTTCATCCTGAAGTGCGCGAGCACGTTGACGAGCAGCGAGAACAGCGCCGTCAGGATCGCCGCGTACACGTAGGCCGACGGCGCGGTCTGCCGCCCGAACATCATGAGGTCGATTTCCGTCGAGCGCACAAGGTAAATGTGCAGCCAGTGGCCCATAAAGCAGCCGAGCAGGATGCCGAACAGCGTGAGCACGATGTTCTCGCGATACACATAGGCCGAGACCTCTCCGTCGTAAAAGCCCAGCAACTTGATCGTCGCAAGCTCGCGCTGACGCTCGGTGATGTTGATGTTCGAAAGGTTGAAGAGCACGACCATCGCCAGCGCCGCCGCCGCCAGAATGATGATGACCACAACGAAGTCCACGCGCTCCATGCTGTGCATGTAGGTATCCTGCGTGTCGCGCATGCGCGAGGTCGTCGCCACGCCGCTCATGTCGAGCAGCTTTTCAAAAATGGCGTTGCAGGTGTCGGTATCGTCGCTCGTGAAGTTCAGAAGGTAGGCGTTCGGCTCGCCGTCGGCGTGGAGCGCATTTTCATAGTAGCCGGGCGTCATATAGATGAAGTGGCCCGTATAGTGCTCGTAGATGCCCGCGACCGTCACATCGCCGCGCACGTCGCCGTCGAGGAAGAAGGTGTCGCCCACCGAGACCTTCAAAAGCTCGGAGAGCTTCTGGTCGATGTATACGCCCTCGTCGCCCATCGTGATGGGGTCTCCGCTCTTGTAGTCGTAAAGGTCCACGACCTTGCCGATCTCGCCGGACGCCATCACCTCAATATAAGCCGTGGTCGAATAGGAGGAGGTGACCACCGTGGCGGACGAGGCCGCACAGGGGATGTAGTTCACAACGCGGGAGTCGCCCGCAAGGAAGTCCTCCACCGCCGCGCGCTCCTCGGGCAGGGCGTTGTCGGCAAGCGTCACCTGTGCCGAGTAGTGGAACAGCTCGTCATACTGGCGCGACATCGTAAAGAGCAGGGAAGACCTCATGCCAAAGCCCGCGATGATGAGCGCCGTGCAGCCGCCGATGCCGATGACCGTCATCCAGAAGCGCTTCTGATAGCGGAAGAGGTTGCGCGCCGTGACCTTATGGATGAACGACATGCGCTTCCACAGGGGTTTGATGTACTCAAGGAACACGCGCTTGCCCGCTTTCGGCGTGCGGGGGCGCATCAGGCTCGCCGGCGTTTCGCGCAGCGTGGCAAGGCAGGCCCAGAGCGTCGCGACTGTTGTGCAGGCGACCGCCGCAAGCAAGGAAAAGAGCGAAATATCCGTGTAGGCGTGCAGCTCGATATCCGGCATCTGATACATGATCTGATAGGCCGTGAAGATCATCTTCGGGAACAGGATATAGCCGATGACAAGGCCCAGAACGCCGCCGACAAGGCTCGGCAGCAGCCCGTAGCCGATGTACTTCCGTGAGATCGAAAGGCGGCTGTAACCGAGCGCCTTGAGCGCGCCGATCTGCACGCGCTGCTCTTCGACCATGCGCGTCATCGTCGTCAGGCACACGAGCGCCGCGACGAGGAAAAAGATGATCGGCAGCACGCTCGCGAGGTTCGCCATACGGTCGGCGTCCTGGCCGAAGCCCGTGTAGCCGGGGTTGTAGCTGCGGCTGAAGATGTACCACTCGCAGCTGTCGATATCCGCGACCTTGCGGCGCGCGTCGGTGATCTTTTCCTGCGCGTCGGCGATCTTTTCGTCCGCCTCGGCTTTGCCGTCCGCGTATTCGCGCAGGCCCTTGCGGTAGTCGCGCTCGCCGTCCGTCAGCTCGGTGTAGGCGTCCGAGAGCTCCTTGACGCCGTCGGCGTACTGCTCTTCGCCGTCGTAGTAGTCCTTCCAGCCGTCGTCCAGCTCTGCGCGCGCGTCGGCAAGCTTCTGCTTTGCTTCTTCAAGCTGCGCGGGCGCGTCGTCCAGCTCCTTCTTCGCCGCGTCCAGTTCCTTTTTGCCCTTGTCCAGCTCGACCTTGCCCTCGGCAAACTCCATGCGGCCGATGTTGTAATCCGACTGGCTCTTGTCAAGCTGCTGCTTGCTCTGCGCGATGCTCCCGGAGTTGACGTTCTTGAGCTGGGCAAGCTGCTGAGAAAGCTGCGCCTGCGCCGCCTGTGCCTCGGCAAGTCCCGCCTGCGCATCGGCAAGTCCCTTTTCATAGCCCGCGCGTTCCTCGGCGGACAAATTCGGGTCTTGCAGCGCATCGTTCAGCTGTCCGATCTTCAGATTCAGCCCGTCGATCGTGCTCTGCGCCTGCGCGATGCCGTCCGTGAGCTGCGCACGCATTTCGTCCAGCGCGGCGTCGGTCGTAGCGGCGGCAGTCTGATCGCCCTTTCCGAGGTCCTCGATCAGCCGGTCCGGCGCATCCTTGTAGGGCGAGTCGGTGCCGGCGAGCGCACCGGACACGGTGCTGCCCAGCGCGTCCAGCTGCGCTTTGCCCGCGTCCAGCTGCTTTTTGCCCTCGGCAAGATTTTTCGCGCCGGCGCCGAGCTGCTGCTTGCCCTGCTCGTATTTCTCCTTGCCGTCCTCATACTCGGCAAGTCCCTTTTCATATTCGGCGGCAGCTTCCTCGTATTCGGCAAGCCCGTCCTTGTATTCCTGCTCGCCGTCGATCAGCTTCTGATAGGCGTCATCCAGTTCCGTGCGCGCATCCGAAAGCTCCTGCTGGCCGTCGTAGTAATCCTTCCAGCCATCGTCAAGCTTTCTGCGCGCGTCTCTCAGCTCCTTCTGCGCGTCGCCGAGCTTTTCGTCGGCCTCGGCCTTCGCGTCATCGAGCTCACGCTGCGCATCGTCGAGCTTTTCCGTCGCCTCGTCGACAAGATCGTCGTGGCGCAGCTGCGCGCGCGCGTCGCCGAACGGCTCCAGCTCGTCGATGACGGCGTCGATATAGTCGTCATAGTCGCTGTAAAACGCGGTCATCTCCGCCGCGCCGGAGACGCGCACATAGGCCGCCGTGTAGTAGTCGAGCGTGAACGCCTCGCGCGGCAGGTACAGATACGCCTTGACCGTGCCGCTGCCGAGTGTCGACGTGCCGCGCTCCACCGCAAGATACACCGGCGAGCGCACCGTGCCGACGACCGTATATGTATTCTGAGACAGCGCGTCGGAGAGATCGTCCCCCGGCGTCAGAGTGATGCGATCGCCAATTTCAATGTTCATCAGCGAGAGCATGTTTTCCTCCACCACGCACTCGTCCGCGCGCTCGGGCATGCGCCCGCCGCGCAGCAGCACCTCATTGATGCCGCGGCCCGTGAGGGAGAGAACCTTGACCACCGCGTCGAGTGAATCGGACGAGGCAAACGCGTCGATGACGTATTCGCCCTCGGCGTCCTCGACCTTGTCCTGTGCTCGAAGAGAGGTAATGTCGTCGTCGGTCAGGCCGAGCGTTGAAAGCACCTGAATGTCCGCCAAGTGCAGGGAATCGAGATAGTCGTCGCCCGTGCGCTTCATGTCCGGCGCGGTCGCCTTGAGACCGGAGAGAAACGCGACCGATAGCGCGACCAGGATCATCATGGAGAAAAAGCGGCTGCGCGTGTGCTGGATCTCGCGCCAGAAGTCCTTCTGCATGGCGTTTTTCATCGCGCTGCCCCCTTTCGTTCCGATTTCTTCGTTACCATTCGATCAGTTCCACGCTGGTCGGATGCTCATTGCACTGCATACTCTCCACCGTGCCGTTTTTGATGTGGATGACGCGGTCGGCCATCGGCGTGATGGCGCTGTTGTGCGTGATGACCACGACCGTCACACCCTTTTGCCGGCAGGTGTCCTGCAAGAGCTTGAGGATCTGCTTGCCGGTCACATAGTCGAGCGCGCCGGTCGGCTCGTCGCAGAGCAGGAGCTTCGGATTTTTCGCCAGCGCGCGGGCGATGGCAACGCGCTGCTGCTCGCCGCCGGAGAGCTGACCGGGGAAGTTGTTCGCGCGCGCGGACAGGCCGACTTCGTTCAAGACCGTCGCTGCGTCGAGCGGGTCTTTACAGATCTGCGCCGCGAGCTCGACGTTTTCAAGCGCCGTCAGGTTGCCGACGAGGTTATAGAACTGGAAGACAAAGCCGATGTCGTGGCGGCGATAGGTCGTGAGCTGGCGGGCGTTGAAGCCGCTCACAAGCGTCCCGTCGACCGTGATGGTGCCGCCCGAGCAGGCGTCCATGCCGCCGAGCATGTTGAGGACCGTCGTCTTGCCCGCGCCCGAGGGGCCGACGATGACGCAGAATTCACCCTTTTCGATCGTAAAGCTGATGTGGTCCACCGCGCGAATTTCGATCTCTCCGCTGTGGTAGACTTTGGAAACATCCTCAAATGTGACGAAAGCCGCCATAGTCCGACTCCTCCGCTTCAAATATCATTTCTATTTTATTATAAGTGGAAAATAACGGAAATGCAAGTGTAGATATAGCAGCTTGCATGAAAAAGCCGCTAATTTTTTGGGCAAAGCCATGAGAGCTGACGATTGAAATTTGCGTTTCCCGCGTCTATAATACAAACTGAAGTAAATGAGAGAAAGGAGCGTGAAAACGAATATGTTTGAGAACTTCATCAAGCAGGATGTTGACGACATGATCTTCGGCAGCACCAAGCAGATCATCAGCGAGCGCTGAGATCCGTTGTATCGACCACGCGAAAGCGTGGCTTTTTTGTTTTTATCGCCGGAAAGGCGAAAAAGGGCCGCTTCCACGGGAATTTTCGTCCCGAGAGGCGGATTTTTCTTGCCTTTGCACGGTGTGTGTGATATACTTTTTCGGCTAATGAAGGATAAAAGTAAGGAGAGAGAACGCCATGGCTGTGATCGAATACGATTCCTACAAGCAGAAGCTGCTTGCGATGGACGAAACATTTGAAAACCTCTTCAAGGCGCTGGAGATCGAGCAGGCCCGTCAGGAGCTGAACCGCCTCGAGCTCGAGGCGCACGAGGACGGCTTCTGGAACGATCTGGAGCGCTCGCAGAAAAACCAGATGCGCTCCAAGCAGCTGCACAATAAAATTCACCGCTACGAAAAGCTCGTTTCCACGCGCGACGATCTGCTCGCGCTGATCGACATGGGAACGGAGATGGACGACGCAAGCCTGCTGCCCGAGCTCGAAGAGGGCTACAAAAAGCTCGAAGCCGATGTGGAGCAGGCGCGACTCACGACGCTCCTTTCCGGCGAATACGACAACTGCAACGCCATTTTGACGTTCCACGCCGGCGCGGGCGGCACCGAGGCGCAGGACTGGGCGCAGATGCTCTACCGCATGTATATGCAGTGGGCGAACAAGCACGGCTTTGAATTCGAGATGCTCGACTATCTCGACGGCGACGAGGCCGGTCTCAAGAGCGCGACGGTCATGGTCAAGGGTGAGAACGCCTACGGCTATCTGAAGGGCGAAAACGGCGTGCACCGCTTAGTGCGCGTTTCCCCGTTCGACGCGAACGCCCGCCGCCAGACGAGCTTTGCAGCCCTCGAGGTCATGCCTGAGCTGCCCGACGACATTGAGGTCGAAATTCGCCCCGAGGATATTGAAATGCAGGTCTACCGCGCGTCCGGCGCCGGCGGCCAGCACGTCAACAAGACGAGCTCTGCCGTTCGACTCATCCATAAGCCCACGGGCATCGTCACCGCCTGCCAGACCCAGCGCTCGCAGTTCCAGAACCGCGACTACGCCATGCAGATGCTCAAATCCAAGCTCATGGAACTCAAGATTCAGCAGCACGCGGAGAAGATCTCCGACATCAAGGGCGTGCAGCTCAAGATCGAATGGGGCAGCCAGATCCGCTCCTACGTTTTCATGCCCTACCAGCTTGTCAAGGACACGCGCACCGACTACGAGACCGGCAACATCCAGTCCGTCATGGACGGCGACCTCGACGGCTTCATCAACGCGTATCTCACCAAGTCCGCGAACGGGGAATTAAAAAAGTAATTCAAAAATGCACTGCGGTGCATTTTTGATTTGGGTTTTGCCGAGCGCTGCGTCGCACTCACTCCGTTCGCACGCTTGCGCTCTAAGGGGTATTTTTTCCAACGCACATGTCGTTGGAAAAATGATTTGATTTCGATTCCGGCGCTGCGGCGCCGGAATTTTATATGTCGGAACGAAAAAGGTAAACAGGGAGGAAACATGGAAGAAAATACCAGAGAAAACAAGATGGGCACGATGCCCATCGGCAAGCTGCTGGCCAACATGGCGGGGCCCGTGATGATATCGATGCTCTTTCAGGCGCTCTACAACATTGTCGACAGCGTGTTCGTCGCGCGGCTCAGTCAGGACGCAATGAACGCCGTGTCGCTCGCTTTCCCGCTGCAAACGCTGTGCATCGCGTTCGCCGTGGGCACGGGCGTCGGTATGAACGCGCTGCTCGCGCGTTCGCTGGGTGAAAAGAACATGCAGGCGGTCGACCGCGCCGCGGGCACGGGACTTTTCCTGACGCTCTGCACCGCCGCCGTCTTTGCTGTCCTCGGCTTTTCGCTCGCCACGCCGTTTTTCCGCTTTCAGACGGAGAATGCGCAGATCATCGCCTACGGCAGCGACTATGTGATGATCTGCATCGGCGGCTCGCTCGGACTGTTCCTGCAAATTTACGGCGAGCGCCTGCTCCAGTCCACGGGGCGGACGGACCTTTCGATGATCTCGCAGATCGCGGGCGCGGTGTGCAACATCGTGCTCGACCCGATTTTGATTTTCGGCCTTCTGGGCTTTCCCCGCATGGAGGTCGCGGGCGCGGCGGTCGCCACGATCGTCGGCCAGTTCGTCGGCGCGGGCCTCGGCCTTTTCCTGAACCTCAAGAAAAATCCCGAGGTGCAGATCCACCTCAAGGACATCCGTCCCCACCGCGCGACGGTGGCGGACATCTACGCCATCGGCATTCCGTCGATCATCATGCAGTCCATCGGCTCGGTGATGATGTTCGGCATGAACAAAATTCTCATCTCGTTCACCGAGGCGGCGACCGCGGTGTTCGGTGCTTACTTCAAGCTCCAGAGCTTCATCTTCATGCCGTGCTTCGGCCTCAACAACGCGATGGTGCCCATCGTGTCGTACAACTACGGCGCGCAGAAATTCGACCGCGTGCGCAAGACCGTCCGCCTGACAGTCTTCACGGCCATCGGCATCATGTGCGTCGGCTGCGCGCTCTTCGAGCTCATCCCCGAAACGCTGCTGGGGATGTTCTCGCCGACGGACGAAATGCTCTCCATCGGACGTGTTGCGCTGCGCATCATCGGCGTGCACTTCCCGCTCGCGGGCTTCAGCATCATCGCGGGCAGCGCGTGTCAGGCGCTCGGCAAGCCCATCTATGCGCTCATCAATTCCGTCTGCCGCCAGATCGTCGTGCTGCTGCCGGCGGCGTATCTGCTCTCGCTCACGGGGCGGCTCGAGCTTGTGTGGCTCGCGTTTCCGATCGCGGAGGTGGTGAGCGTCATTTTGAACGCCACGTTCCTGCGGCTTACGTACCGCGTCTCGCTCGAGAGAAAATAATTTTGCCTGCGCGCAGACGCAGATCGGGGAGAGTCTCTTATTATAGAAGAGGCTCTTCCCTTTTATAAACGTTCCGCACGGCGGTTCAAATTTTTTCTTTTGACAGACCGCACAGACGCGGGTAAAATACATTTGATAAGCTACGCTTGATAAATTGTTTTCGCAGGAGAACCTATGAAAAGACAACTTGCAGCGCTGCTGCTGACGATTTTTGCCCTGTCCCTCACTGCCTGCGGCGAAACGGCTGCCGAGAGCGAGACGCGCACGGTGTACGCGATGGACACGGTGATGAACCTGACGGTTTACGGCGAGAACGCCGCTGCCGCGCTGGAGAGCGCGGAAAAGGAACTGCACACGTTGGACGAAGCCGTCCTCTCGCGCACGGCGGAGGGCAGTGAGCTTTATGCGCTCAACACGTCGAACGGTGAGACGGTTGAATACGGCGCGGACGATATCTTACCCGCGCTGATCGAAACGGCGCTGACGATCTCTGACGCGACGGACGGCGCGTTCGACCCGACGCTTGCCCCCGTGCTCGACGCGTGGGGATTTACGAAGGACGAGCGCCGTGTGCCGTCCGCAGACGAGCTCAAAGAATTGCTGGGTCATACGGGCTGCGGCAAGGTCGCGCTCGAAAAAACGGCGGACGGCTGGACGGTCACGCTTTTGGACGGCGCGCAGCTCGACCTCGGCGGCATCGCCAAGGGCTACGCGGCGGATCTTCTGCGCGCGCAGCTTGAAAAGGAGGGCGTCACGTCCGCGACACTCGACCTCGGCGGTGATGTGTTCGTCATGGGGCGAAAGACCGACGGCAGCGATTGGCGCATCGCCGTCAAGGACCCTGCGGACACGGAGAGCTACCTTGGCGTCGTATCGGCGGCGGATAAGTTCATCGTGACCTCCGGTGTGTACGAGCGCTATTTTGAAGAAAACGGCGTGCGATATCACCATATCCTCGACCCCAAGACCGGCTGCCCCGCGGAAAGCGGGCTCGTCAGCGTGACCGTGCTGTGCGAGAACGGCGCGTGGGCGGACGCGCTCTCGACGGCGTGCTTCGTCCTTGGCCCCGGCGGCGCGCTTGCGCTGCGCGACGATCTTGCCGACCAGGGGACGGATTTTGAGCTCATTTTAGTCACCGACGATGGCCGCGTGCTTTACACCGACGGCCTTGCCGATGCCTTCACGCCGAACGACGAAAGCGGGTACACGTATGAAGCGCTCGCCTAAGCTGAAGCCGACGAAGTGGGACGCGCTCGTCGTGCTCGCGGTGCTGCTGCTCACGCTCGGACTTGGCGCAAGGCCGTATTTCGCGGCGAAATCGGCGGGCGAGCTGACGGTCAGCATTAGTGTTGACGGCGAGACCGTTGAGCGCTGTGCGCTGAGCGCTTACGAGGGAGGCACGTATGAAAGCCGCGGCTATACGCTCACCGTCGCTGTGGAAAACAGTGCGGTGCGCGTGAGCGAAAGCGACTGCCCGAATCAGGACTGCGTACACTCCGGCGCGATCTCGCGCGCGGGACAGAGCATCGTGTGCCTGCCCGCCCGCGTGGCCGTCACGCTCGAGGGCGCGGCGTCCGACTACGATCTGATCGCGGGGTGAGCGCATGAAGATCAAAACAAGAGAGCTGACGCTCTGCGCGGTGCTCGCGGCGCTCGCGCTTGCGTTGTCCTACATGGAGTCGTTTTTTCCGCTCGCGCTCATTGTGCCGCTGCCGGGCGTCAAGCTGGGTCTTGCGAATATCGTTACGCTCTACGCGCTCTATGCCATCGAATTTCCGAGTGCGCTCGCCATCCTGCTCGTGCGCTGCACGCTCGGCGCGCTGTTTGCGGGGAATGCCTCGGCGCTTTTATTCTCGCTGCTCGGCGGGCTGTCGGCGCTTTTGGTGATGGCGCTTTTGAGCGGGGCGAAAAAGCTCAGCATTTTCGGCGTCTCGATCGCGGGCGCGGCGGCGCACAACTGCGGGCAGGTCTGCGCCGCGCTCATCACGCTCGGCTCGACCGCGCCGCTCTACTATCTGCCGTTTTTGCTGCTGGTGTCGCTCTTCACGGGCGCGCTCAGCGGCCTGATCACTGCATTCTTGTTCCGCGCAATGGCGCACACGCCCTACGGAACGAAGGGAGAGAATCAACATGGATAAAAAGGACGAGATCATTCTCCAGCAGCTCGACGTTATCCGCACGATGACGCAGAACAACTTAAACCGCATGGGCAGCGACTTCTGGGGCGCGCCGCTGACGCCGGACGCGCCGAAATCCGCCGTCCCGAAGGAAGCTGCGCCCAAAGCAAACGCGCCGAAGAGCGCGGACGGCGCAAAGCCGAACAAGCCCGCCGCCTCCACCGGCGCGGACGAGAAAAAGGAAGAGGAAGCGCCGCTTCCCCCGCCCGAGAAGATCGAGGACCTTAAAAAAGAACTCGACAACTACATCGGCCTTGGCGAGGTCAAGCGCGAGGTGAATAACCTCATCAACATGGCGACTGTCTTCAAGCGGCGCGAGGAGACGGGGCTTCCGAACGCGGACTTCTCGCTCCACATGGTCTTCACCGGCAACCCCGGTACAGGTAAGACGATGATCGCGCGCCTGATGGCGCGCATCTACCGCTCACTCGGCATACTCTCGAAAGGACAGCTTGTCGAGGTCGACCGCAGCGGCCTTGTCGCGGGCTACGTCGGCCAGACCGCCATCAAGACGAGCAAGGTCATCGAAAAGGCGCTCGGCGGCGTGCTGTTTATCGACGAGGCCTACGCACTCAACGGCAAGGGCGACAACGACTTCGGTCAGGAAGCCATCGATACGCTCCTTAAGGCGATGGAGGATCACCGCGACGACCTCGTCGTGATCGTCGCGGGCTACGATGGCTTGATGGAAAAGTTCATCCAATCGAACCCCGGCCTTGAGTCCCGCTTCAACCGCTACCTGCACTTTGACGACTACACGCTCGACGAGATGCTCGAGATTTTCAAAATGCAGTGCCGCAAGTCGCAGTACACCCTCTCTCCCGACGCCGAGCAGGACGTCAAGGACTTCATCTACGATGAGAACGCCGACGGTGTGACGTTCGGCAACGCGCGCGGCGTGCGCAACCTCTTCGAGCAGATCTTGACCGCGCAGGCCAACCGCCTCGCGAAGATGGAGAGCTTTACAAAGGATGATTTGATGACCCTCACGCGCGACGATGTCCTCCACGCCCGCGGCATGGAAGACAACACGACCGTCGCCGAGCTCGAAGCAAAAGCAGCAGAAAAAAAGGACGAATAAAAAGGAAGGACGCGCAGCGTCCTTCCTTTTTTATTTCGTTGTTACGCTTCCTTGGCGGCGGGCTCTTCCTTCGGCTTATCCTTGGGGACGACGCGCTTTTCAGGCGTCACGCGGCCCTCGTCCACCGCGACCATGTGCTCAAGCAGGCGGACGACCATGTTGGAGTAGCCCCATTCGTTGTCGTACCACGCGATCAGCTTGACAAAGTCGTTGTCGAGCATGATGCCGGCGGTCTCGTCGAAGATGCAGGGGCAGGAATTGCCAATCAGGTCCGTGGAGACGACCTGGTCCGCGGTGTAGCCGATGATGCCCTTCATATAGGTCTCACTGGCGTGGCGGATGGCGTAGCAGATATCGGCGTAGGTGGTCTTGACCTTGAGGTGGGCGGTCAGGTCAACGACGGAGACGTCCGCCGTGGGGACGCGGAAGCTCATGCCGGTCATCTTGCCGTAGAGCTCGGGGATGACGCGGCCGACGGCCTTGGCGGCACCCGTGGAGGAGGGGATGATATTGTTGAGAATGGAGCGGCCCGTGCGCCAGTCGCTGCCGCCGCGGGAGTCGACCGCCTTCTGCTTGGCGGTGGCGGCGTGGATGGTGGACATGAGCGCCTGCTCGATGCCGAACTCGTCGTTGACGACCTTGGCAAGGGGCGCTAAGCAGTTGGTGGTGCACGAGGCGTTGGAGACGACCTTCATGTCAGAATGGAGCAGCATGTGGTTCACGCCCATGACGAACGTGGGGGTGACCTCATCCTTGCCGGGCGCGGTCAGGATGACCTTCTTCGCGCCGCCCTTGAAGTGGCGGGAGGCCTTCTCGGTGGTGTTGTAAGCGCCGGTGGACTCGATGATGTACTCCGCGCCGCAGCTGGACCAGGGGATCATCGCCGCGTCGGACTCGCTGAAGACCTGAATGGTGTGACCGTTGACGATCAGGTTCTTGTCCTTGTGCTCCACCGTGCCGTTGAACTGACGGAACACGGAATCGTATTTGATCATATAGACCATGTAATCCAGATCCGCTTTGCGCAGGTTGATACCGCAGATGTCGAACTGCTCCGGATGCTCGATCATGATGCGCAGCACGACGCGGCCGATGCGGCCGAAGCCGTTGATGCCCACTTTGATAGCCATAATGATAATCCTCCACAGAAAATGTGATCGTAGTGTTCGGAGCTCGCGCCCCGTCATTGCAGAATCATTATATCATGGCGTATTTTTTTGTCTTCCCCTTTTCGGGAAAAAGGTAGCTGAACTTTGTTGTACAAATGTGTGCAAAACAGACAAAAACAGCGAAAAACATTTGTCTAACTTCTCCAAATATTCCATACATTTGAAACATTCGAAGCATCCGTTCGTGCAAAAAATTGCACTTTATCGCACTAAAATGACAGCAAACTTGCAAAACGAAAACGGCCCTCAAAGAGGGCCGTTTTACTTCAGTCTAAATTCAGTGGAGGCTTATTTCGAGCCTTCGGCTCGAAATAAGCCAACGTCCCCCACGCGCATTTCGTGCTCCGCACGAAACAGCTAACGCACCCCCGCCGCGCATTTTGCGCCTCCGGCGCAAAACAGCTCAGGTACCCCGACGCGCATTTTGCGCCCCGCGCAAAACAGCGCTAAAAACGCAAAATAGAAGCAGAGACCCTCATCACGCACCGAAAAGCGTCGCAGACTTTGCGCCGCGCACGGCGCAAATAATCTTAATCGTTTTTTCTGACGACATGTGCGTCAGAAAAAACTCTTCTCACGGAGCGCGTGTCGCAGCCGCCCTGCGGGCGGCAAGGCACGAAGCGCAGTGCATCCCCCTCAAAAAAAGAGGACGGCGAAAGCCGTCCTCTTTTTTTGAAGCCGTTAGGCAAGCGCTGCGGTGATGATCGCCATGGAGTAGACCTCCTGAGCGTTGCAGCCGCGGGAGAGGTCGTTGATCGGCGCGTTCAGACCGAGCAGGATCGGGCCGTAGGCATCAAAAGAGCCGAGGCGCTGGGCGATCTTGTAGCCGATGTTGCCGGCGTTGATGTCGGGGAAGATAAAGGTATTGGCGTGGCCGCCGACCGCGTCGGTGATGTGCTTGGTCTTGGCGACAGCCGGAGAGACCGCCGCGTCGAACTGGAACTCGCCGCCGATCGGGGTGTCGGGCATGAGGGCCTTGGCCTTCTCGCAGGCGTTGCGCATCTTGTCGACGTCCTCGCCCTTGCCGGAGCCGAGGGTGGAGTAGCTCAGGAAGGCGACCTTCGGGTCAACGCCGAAGATCTTGGCGCAGGAAACGGTCTCCTTGCAGATCTCGACGAGCTCGTCCTCGTTGGGCTTGATGTTGATGGCGCAGTCGGCCATGGCGAGCACTTCGTTCTCGCCGGAAGCGGCGGGACGGACCATGATGAAGCAGGAAGAGACGATCTTGTTGCCGGGCTTGGTCTTGATGAGCTGGAGCGCGGGACGGACCGTGTCGGCCGTGGAGTAGGTAGCGCCGCCGAGCAGGCAGTCGGCCTTGCCCATCTTGACGAGCATGGTGCCGAAGTAGTTGCTCTTCTTGAGCGCGGCGCGGCACTCGTCGGCGGTCATCTTGCCCTTGCGCAGCTCGACCATCTTGTCGACCATCTCGTCCATGCCGTCGTAATTCTCGGGGTCGATGATCTCGGCACCGCGGATGTTGAAGCCGATGTCCTCAGCGGCGGCGGCAATCTCATCGGGGTTGCCGACGAGCACGGGCTTTAAGAAGTTACCGGACAGCAGACGGGCGCTCGCTTCGAGAATGCGGGGGTCGGTACCTTCGGTGAAAACGATCGTCTTGGGGCTCTTTTTCAGCGTGCTGATCAGTTGTGCAAACATGTTGATTCCTCCTGATATATGATGTGCCGGTCAAGCGGGCACAGATTTACGGATATAGTATACACCCACTTTTTCACCCTCTCAAGGAAAAATAACGCAAAATTCATGCAAAAGTTTACAAATTTTCCAAACTCTTACAACATATTAGCAGTATCATTTCCCCAAAAGGCTTGACGGAGCCTTGAAAACCAAGTATACTGGTCAATGGTTACAAATTGTAACTTTTATTTTTACTTGCATCCTTTAAGGAGTTTTGATATGTCAGAGCAAAAACGATCCACCCCGCAGCGCAGCGAGGCACCCACGCAGCGCCGCCGTTCGAATGCCTCGCCGCGAAGACGGCCGAGCAGGCGCGGCGGCATGCCGCAATGGCTGAGCGGCTGGCTCGAGCACATGGCGCTGTTTTTTTCCACGCTCGGTGCGCGCATCCGCCGCATCGGCCCACGCGCCCGCACGGTCATGCGTGAGAGCAGGGCGCGCAACTTTCCTGAATCCAACCGCTTTTTGGTGCAGGTCTTTCTCGTCATCGGCGGGATGTTCCCGATGTGGCGATCGCTGCTGCATGAAAGGGTGATGGCACACCGCCGCCAGCGCAGCCACGCTGCCGGCGAGCACGAGGACCGCTGGCGCAGGCAGGCGCGGCGCGTGAATCCGTTCTACTTTATCGGCGGCGCGGCGGTTGTGGCCGCGATCGCGCTGTTTTTCTCGTTCTACACGCTGGGAACGACCGTAGAGTATAACGGCAGCGTGGTCGACACCGTCGCGAGCGCCGCGCAGGCACGCAAGGCGGCCTCCAAGCTCGAGAGCATCACGACCGAGACGCTCGGCAAGTCCTACGAGATCGCAAAGGATGCCATCCATTATTCGACGGCTTTCGTCCGCCGCAGCGATGTGACGGATTCGACGACCTTCGAGCAGGATCTCGCCGACGAGCTCGGCCAGGTGACCTACGGCTACTCGCTCTATGTCGACGATGAGCTCATCGGTTCGACGCAGTACGCCGGCGCGCTGGACGAGCTGCTCAAGCAGATCAAGCAGGTCTACGCCTCGGCGGATACGCTGAGCGTCGACTTTGTCGAAAATGTCCGCATCGCGGAGGGCTACGTCCCGACCGACAGCGTGATGAACCTCGGCGAGATCGCCGAGATCCTGAATTCGACGAAGTCGGGCGAGGTGACCTACACCGTCGTCAAGGGCGACACCTGGGGCCAGATCGCCAACAACAACGGCATGACCGCCGCCGAGCTCGAAGCGCTGAACCCCGGCTACGACATCAACCGCATCCACATCGGCGATGCGCTGACGCTCTCGAACGCCGTGCCGTATCTGACCGTCAAGGTCACCGAGCGGCAGAACTATGTTGAGGACGTCAACTATGACGTGAACTACGTGAGCGATTCGTCCATGTATCAGGGCGACGAGCGCGTGATCTCCAAGGGCTCGTTCGGCAAGGCTGATATCGTGGCCGATGTCACCTATGTCAACGGCGAGGAGCAGGAGCGCACGGTCATCTCGTCCGTCACGCTCTCCGACCCTGTGGCCGAGACGCGCGCCCGCGGCACGAAGGTCCGCCCGACCTGGTACCCCACCGGCAGCTTCCGCTGGCCGTGCTCGGGCCGCATCACCTCGCGCTTTGGTTACCGCAACACCGGCATCCGCGGCGCGACGAGAAACCACAAGGGCATCGACATCGCCTGCGCGCGCGGCACGCCGATCTACGCTGCCGACGGCGGACGCGTCATCTTCTCCGGTTATAAGGGCGCGATGGGCTATGTTGTCATCATCGACCACAACAACGGCTATGTGACCTATTATGAGCACAACGGCTCGCTGCTCGTCTCGGCGGGACAGACTGTTTATAAGGGCCAGCAGATCGCCAAGGCGGGCCGCAGCGGCGTCGCCAGCGGTGTCCACTGCCACTTCGGCATTCAGAGAAACGGCAGCTACGTCAACCCGCTCAACTATCTAAGTTAAAATCAAAGGGATCCCATCCGATGGATGGGATCCCTTTGATTTTAGGGGATCGCACTTCGCTTCGTGCCTTGCCGCCGTAGGCGGCTGCGACACGCGCGAAGCGAGAAGAATAAATCGCCACGCGCATGTCGCGGCGATTTATGATTAAAATTATTTCGCGTCTGCGGACGCGAAAGTCTGCGACGCTGGTGCCTGTTTTCTGCCCGTGGGGGCAGAAAATGCGGCGGGTGGGGGACGGAGGATGTTGCTTCTGACCTGTTCGCTGCCGGAGGCAGCGAATGCGGCGGGCAAGATGCCTCTTTGTGCCGATTTTGGGTGTGGGGGCCTGTTTGCCGCTGGTCGCGGCAAATGCGGCATGGGAATCATGAAAAGACCGCTGCGGCGTTTCGCGGCGGCCTTTTTTATCGTGTTTACTGTTCCGTCAGGACGCGGCGGACCTCGCCAGTGAAGTAGAGCGAGCCCCAGGAGCAGATGGCGTCATCCTCGCCTGCCAGCTCCAGGGCGCGGCGGACGCCGTCGTCGGTGTCCTTGGCGGGGACGGCCTGCACGCCCTGTGCGTTCAGCCACGCGGCGAGCTCGTTTTCATCGAGTGCGCGGGCAGAAGGCGGCGTGATGACGACGAACGCCTTGGCGAGCGGGAGCGCGCGGCGCAGCATTTGCTGCCAGTCCTTGTCGCGAAGCACCCCTGTGAGGAAGATGAGTTTTTTGTCGCCGTAGAGCGCGGCGAGCGAATCCATCAGCGCGTCGACGCACTGGGGATTGTGCGCGCCGTCAACGATGAAGTCCGGCCCGCGGCGCAGGAGCTCGAGCCGTCCGGGCCACTGGGCGTGGGAAAGCCCCTCGTCAATGGCCTCGTCCGTGAGCTTGTCCCAGCCGCGCGAGCGCAGCGCGTTGCACACGTCGATGACCGTCAGCGCGTTCAAGAGCTGATACTCGCCGAGAAGCCGCAGGTGGTACGGCCCGCGGCCGCGGTATTTGAACTCTTGACCGTCGAGCGAGGACGAAATGCGCTCAAGCTTTTCCTGCGCGGTGATCGTGAGAGCCACGTCCTCCTGCGCGCACTTTTCGCGCGCGACGTTCTCCACGCCCTCGCTCTGACCGAAGAGCACGGCGTGCGAGCCATGCTTGATGATGCCGCACTTCTCCGCGGCGATCTTCTCGACCGTGTCGCCGAGAATGGCCGTGTGCTCCAAGCCGATGTTCGCCACGACGCAGACCTCCGGCGCGGGGATGACATTCGTCGAATCCATGCGCCCGCCGAGACCGACCTCGAGCGAGACGATGTCGCACTGCTCCTGCACGAAGTACAAAAAGGCGATGGCCGTCATGATCTCAAAACCCGTGGGCATTTCACTCATGCTCTCCGCTGCGTTCCGCACGGTGTTTGTGAGCGAAATGAGGGAGTTGTCGTCGATCTCTTCCCCGTTCACGCGCATGCGCTCGTGGAAGCGCAGCAGGTGCGGCGAGGTATAGAGCCCCGTGCGGTACCCCGCGCGCTGGAGCACGGAGGCGAGCATCGCGGCGGTGCTGCCCTTGCCGTTCGTGCCCGCGATGTGGACGAATTTGAGCTTCTGCTCGGGATTGCCGAGCAGACCCAGAAGCTCGCGCGAGCGCGCAAGGCCCGGCGCGCTCTGCTCCCAGTTGTCGAATTGCAGATATTTGAGGGTCTCCTCAATGGTTTGCAGGTCTTTCACATTGTTCACCTGTATTTCCTGTAGAATAAGGCGAAGGCGTCGGCCCTCGCCTGCGGGATTTGATCTATCGGTCGATCTTGCGCAGCATGGCGGTGAATTCCTCGGGCAGCGGGCATGTGAGCGAGACAAGATCCTTCGTCCGCGGGTGGATGAACTGAAGCCCCACCGCGTGAAGGCACTGACCCGTCAGGCCTGAAACGGCCTTTTTTGCGCCGTAGACCGTGTCGCCCAGGATCGGGTGGCCGAGGTAGGCCATGTGCACGCGAATTTGATGCGTGCGGCCCGTTTCGAGCCTGCACCGCACATGCGTGTAGCCGGGATAACGGGCGATGACCTCCCAGTGCGTTACCGCGCGGCGCCCCCCCGGAACGACGGCCATGCGCTTGCGGTCGCGGCTGTCGCGCGCGATGGGCGCGTCGACCGTGCCGCTGTCCTCATGTAAGTTGCCGACCACGATACACTCATACGTGCGCGCGAGCGTGTGGTCGGCCAGCTGGGCGGAGAGGAACTGGTGCGCGTAGTCGTTTTTTGCCGCGATGATGAGCCCGCTCGTGTCGCGGTCGATGCGATGCACGATGCCGGGGCGCAGCGCGCCGCCGACGCCGGAGAGACTGTCGCCGCAGTGATACAAAAGGGCGTTCACGAGCGTCCCGTCCGGATGGCCCGGCGCGGGATGGACGACGAGCCCGCTCGGCTTGTTGACGACGATGACGTCGTCGTCCTCGTAGACAACGTCCAGAGGGATGTCCTGCGGAACGGCGTCGATGGGCGCGGGCTCTTCGGGGGTGAATTCGATCTGCTCGTGTCCCGTGAGCTTGTAGCTCTTGTTCGGCGCTTTGCCGTTCACGAGGACACGCCCGTCCTCGACGGCTTTCGCCGCGGCGGAGCGGGTCAGGTCTTCAATTGCGCGGGCGAGGCAGGCGTCGAGCCGCGTACCGGCATCGGCTTCACTTGTTTGCAGCAGGATCGGTTCCATCGACCTTGTTCCCCCAGTTTTTCTCGTCGCTCTTGCTGTAAAAGGCGAGGTAGTAAATCAGCGCGCAGACCGTGCCGCACACGACGAACACATCCGCCACGTTGAAGACGGGAAAGTCCGTGAACATCGTGTCCAGCATGTCAACGACGTATCCGAGGCGCACGCGGTCAATGAGATTGCCGATGCCGCCGCCGAGGATGATCGCAAGCGACCACTGGCCCAGCGGATGGCGCACGATCTTGACGAGCAGCCATGCGATGGCGCACATGCCCGCCGCCGTCAGCGCGATGAGCAGCCACCGTGCGCCCGAAAAGCTCGACCACGCCGCGCCGTAGTTGTGCACGCGCGTGAGCTGTAACAGCGGCGGCAGCAGCGGCTCCGATTCGCCGGGCGACATTGTGTTCACGACGAGGAATTTGACGGCCTGATCCGCCGCCACGCAGAAAACCGCCGCGAGGGCAAGGCAGACCGCCTTGCCCTTTGAGCGTCGGTAAAATGCAGCGTATAAAATCACCATCAGCGCCAGCGCACCGAAAAAGATCCACAGGATCGGCCCTCCGATGCTGCCGGAGACGACGATCTGTGTCGTGCCGTCCGCGCCGCCGATCACGCCGATATCGTTCATTCGCTCTCCTCTTCTCCTGCGGGGGTGTTTTCCGCAGGCTCTTCGACCGCCGGTGCGGTCTTGGCGACCTCGACGATCAGAATATCGTCTGCCTGACGGAGCGCGGTGTGCTCAGCCTCAGGCAGCTCCATGGCGTCTGCTAAGTCATGTGCCGCTTCGGCCACGACGAGGTAGCTGACGTACTTGTCATTTTCCGCGTACACGGCCATGCCGCGCTCGTGCAGAAATTCTGCCGCCGCGGGCACATCCAGCGTGATGATGGCATAGCCGCCGCTTGCGTCGGCGGAGCGGTCGTCTGCGCCGTCTTCCGTGTCATAGGTGTCGAACGGGCTGGCGTCGGCCTGCACGCCCTCCTTCTGCACGGCGGAATAGCTGTAGGTAAAGTCCTCCGCCGTGCCGCCGGACGCAGCGGGCGCACTCGCCGTGTCATTGCCGCTGGTATTGCAGTCCGCGGCGCTGTCGTTGCTGCTGACCATCGCGGGCGCCAGCTTCCACGCCGCGGCCGTGACGACAAGCAGCGCAAAGCACGCGGCCAGCACGCGCGGCCATGCACGGCGGTGGCGCGATCTCTCGCGCTTTTCCTCATGCACCCGCTCGAGCACGCGCTCGGAAAAGCCCTCCGGCGCGTCGAGCTCGGGCATTTCCTCGAACATCGTGTGCACGATCATCAGTTCCGAGAAATACTCCCGGCAGTTCTGGCAGTGCTCTACGTGCGAGAGCACCTCTTCCTTTTCGTTTTCGCTCAATTCTCCGTCCACAAAGGCAGAGAGCGCGGCGGCGTACTGTTCACAACATTTCATTTGGCGCTCATCTCCTCACGATTACATTCTGTAACTTTTGACGAAGTAATTTCAAAAAAGTTCCCGTTTCCGGATAAAAAGTTGCGCAAAAGTGATCGGCCCCTGCTGATGCGCGATTTGACCGTGCCCAGCTCGATCGACGCGCTTTCTGCAATCTCGGTGTAGCTCAGGCCTTCGATCTCGCGCAGGATGAGCACCTTTCGGTACTCCTCCGGCAAGGCGGAGAGGCCCTCCTGCAATAATTTCTGTGCCTCGCGGTGCTCGACCGTCTCCTGCGGCTGGGGCGAGGTGTCGACCGCGTCGACAAACAGCTCCTCGTCGTCGAGCGAGACGCTGCCGCTCTGTTTTTTTCGCCGCCGCAGCGTGTCGATGCAGGCGTTCGTCGCCAGACGGTAGATCCACGTCGAAAGCGATGACTCCTGCCGGAAGCGGTCGATCCCGCGCCAGAGCGCAAGAAAGGCATCCTGCGCGGCCTCCTCGGCGTCCTCGCTGTTGCCGCACATGCGGAAGCACAGCGTATACACTTTTTTCTCATATTGGCGGATCAGCTCTTCGAAGGCGGCTTCATCCCGCTTTTGAAGGCGCGCAATGAGTTCCCGTTCGTCCATAGCTTTTTATTGATCCTCAGCGCAGATCCCGCTTGATCGACGCGCTGAGCGCGTGCAGCTCGGAAAGCGTCGAGAGCTGCACGATCTTCTCCTTATAATAATTCGCGTGGCTGATGCCCTTTAAGTACCAGCACAGGTGATGGCGCGCCTGCAGCATGGCGACACGCTCGTTTTGATACTGTGCGGAGAGCTCCACCTGACGCACGGCGGTGTCCCACCGCTCGGCAAACGGCGGCAGCGGCGGAATGTCGCGCCCCGAGAGCGCGGCGGCGGACTGCTCGAAAAGCCACGGATTGCCGAAGCTCCCGCGGCCGATCATTGCCATGTCCGCGCCCGTGAATTTAAGGATGCGCACCGCGGCCTCGGGCGAAAAAACGTCGCCGTTGGCGATGACGGGGATGCTGACGGCCTGCTTGACGTCGCGGATCGTGTTCCAGTCGGCCTCGCCGCCGTACATCTGCATGCGCGTGCGCCCGTGCACCGCGACGGCGCTGACGCCGGCCTGCTCGAGCATTTTGGCGAGCTCGACGGCGTTGATGCTGCCCTTGTCCCAGCCGCGGCGCATCTTCGCCGTGACGGGGACCTTGACGGCGCGCACGACCGCCTCGGCAATGCGCGCGGCCTTTTCGGGATCCTTCATCAGCGCGCTGCCGTCGCCGTTTTTGACGACCTTGCCCACGGGGCAGCCCATGTTGATATCCAGGATGTCCGCGCCGGAAATTTCGATCGCCATCTGCGCAGCCTCGGCCATGCAGTTCACATCGCTGCCAAAGATCTGCGCGGCAAACGGCTTTTCGCCCGGAAACGGACGAAGCAGCTGCGCGGTCTTCGTGTCGTGGTAGCACAGCGCCTTGGCGCTCACAAGTTCCGTGACGGTGTAGCCCGCGCCTTTTTCGGAGCAGATCTGGCGGAATGCAGCATCCGTTACGCCCGCCATCGGCGCGAGCGCGAGCTTCGATTCAATTTTTACCGTTCCGATCTGCATAGTCCGCCTCTTTTCGATAACAATACAAGCATAGTATAGCATAGCAAGACCGGCAAGTCAAAGGAACAAAACGCGGACGGAGAACTTTTTTGCAAACAGGTGTTGACATCACGGCGGAGGTATGGTATATTATCTGTTGCCGATATCTGCCGGTGTGGTGGAATTGGTAGACACAGGGGACTTAAAATCCCCCGGTAGCGATACTGTACCGGTTCGAGTCCGGTCACCGGCACCAGTATTCCCAGTTTCATATCGCGGAGTGGAGCAGTTGGTAGCTCGTCGGGCTCATAACCCGGAGGCCGTAGGTTCGAGTCCTGCCTCCGCAACCAGAAAAGTCCTGAAACCGGTCGGTTTCAGGACTTTTTCTGACCTTTTGGCAGTAATTAGAAAGCGCAAAATAACGCTTTCTAACACTTTTCTAACACATTCCGGCAAAAGGCTGTTTTTGGGCACAAAAAGCAATCATAATAGAGAAAGTAACGCTCCCAAGATCAAGATGATCTCGGGAGCGGTTTTTCGTTCAGATGACGGCGGTATATGGCTATAAGACAGGTTCAGTAGAATGCTTCTCTTTCTACTCATCCTACGTTGTGGGACATTTAATGGGAAGTGCCTGCCTACTTGGTCAGAATATTCGGCAGCTGCGCGCGCAGGGCGGCCACACCCTCGGCAGAGCCGAGGTCATAGCGCTCCACCATGTTCAAAACCGCCTGCAACGAGGTCTTCGGATCGCACCAGAGGTCCGGCTCATAGCCTTTGCCGTCTACATTCTCCATATTGTAGATGAAGTGGAACGACTGACCGAACTGGAAGCCGATGCCGGAGTTTGGAAGCGTCCAGCCACGCACATTTCCGACCAGCTGCGCGCCTCTCGTCGGGCCGCCGATCACAAGGCAGTTGTCAAGTGTCCTGCAATAGGTCACGATGCTCTCGCCGGCGGAGCCGGACATGCTGTCTGTCAGAAGAAGAATCGGAGTGCTGTTTTCCAGCAGCTTTCCCCGAAACAGCTCATAGTCCTTATCGCCTGTCCGGAAGGCGGCAAATTCTTCACCCAGGTCCGCGTAGGCTTGGGTCCTATCGAACATAGCAGCGCCCCAGTTGGAGATGATCGTTTTCTGTTCGGGTTCTTCTCCCGTGTAGCTTTTCAGCCAGTTTTTGATAAAGTCTTCATCGCCGCCGCTGTTGGAGCGGGCATCAATGATGATGAGCTTCGCGTTTTTAAGGTCAGAACCGGTGCGGACGAACTCGTCCATTGTCTCCTCATAATTCCAGTCAAACCTGCGAATCGTTATCAAGGCAATACCGTTTGATTTCAGATAATGATAATCCGGGACCTGCGAACCGTCTTCCAGATAGGACTGGCTCAGTGACCATGTGACCGAAACCGTTTTGGTCTCAGCGCCCTTGGTCAGGGTGATACTGTCTGCCGTATGCGCAGCCGTCGCGGGACAAAACTGGCGCAGGGAATAGCACACTCGGCCGCTGCCGTCAAGATACGGCTTCATTTCGACATTCGCGTTGCCGCAGGAGGTATAGTACCACTTCTCGTTTTCCCCCAGCAGATAGTACCCGCTTTCATCCCTGCCAAAGCTTTGACCGCTGTAATAGTAAAGATACTGAACGCTTTTTTCAAAGGCCGGTTCATACCGCCCGGCGATCGAGAAATGTCCGTCCCGAACGAAAAGCAGGCGCGAGTAAATGAGCGAGACGAGCTGGTCCCACTTGATCGTCTGATAGGATGCAAGCTCTGCACGGATGGCATCTTCCGCCTTTTGGAACGTCTCCTCACCGAAATAGTAGTAAGCGCCGTAGGAGTAATGCAGCGCGCGGAAGAACAGGTCCACATCCTCAAGCGCTTCCGCGCGCGTAAGAACCGCCTTGCCGGGATTGTTCAGATTTTTCAGGCTGTCGATCTCTGCCTGCGTGATCTCGACCTCGCCGCGGTGATGCTGTAAATATGCTTCAAAGCCGTCGAACGACTCTTCCCTTGCCATATCGGCGCGGCGCTTCTCGTTCACGTCTTCGAGCAGCTTTTCAAACGCGTTTTGGTAGACCGCTGTGGAACCCTTGCTCAAAACGATGGCAGTATTGCTGTCGGCGTCATAGTCGACAGTAAAGCCGAGCGCATCGCCGAGGTCGCGCAGCTTAAAATAGTTGTTTCCCCCGATGTTGTAGACAGAAAGACCGTCCGCAGCCTTTCCGTCGATCAAAACGGACTGCTTGCTGACAACGGCTGTTTTGGACTGATCCCGCCCGCGCGCAAGCTCGCCGCCGACAGGGGTATATTCCTTCCCGGAAACGACCGTGACCGCATTGCTTTGCTCATCGAACGAAACGGAAAAGCGGCTGTCCGTCTTGCTCAGAAGCTGCGCAAGATCGCGCAGCTTGAAATAGTTGCTGCCGTCAATGTTGTATTTGTCACAGTCTGTATCGACGCCGTCGACTGACAGGTTTTGCGGCGAAGCCACCACATTCGCGGCGGAGGCATAAGACACGGCAATGCAAACCAGGAGCAGCGTCAAAATGATGGGCAATAGCTTTTTCATGGATGCTTCTCATCTCCCTTATCACGCTTTCGGTGCGCCGCTTTCAAAGAAGCGTTCCCCGTCAGAGCAGTTTTTCACTTTAAGGGTAGCATACTCCATCGTATGCTGCAACGCAAATTTTGCATAAAAGCGGTATCGCCCGTCTAAAGGCGACCGATAGCTTCATCCGCGGCCTTTCAGCCGAGCTTCTGCGCAAGGTCCTCGAGCGCGGCGGTCATCGCCTCTTCAAACGAGGGGTGCGGACGTATGGCCAGCAGGAATTGATCGACCGTCATGTGGTTGGCGAGCGCCTGCGAGACGCCGCCGATCATATCGCTTGAATGCTCGCACATGAGCTGCGCACCGAGAAGCTCGCGTGTTTCGGCGTGGGCGACGAACTTCATAAAGCAGCGGCCCGGGTCGGCGATGAGCGTCTTGGCGTTGTCGAACATGACGTGTTTGCCGACCTTGACGGGGATGCCCGCCTCCTTGGCCTCGGCCTCGATGAGGCCGACGACCGCGATCTCCGGACGGCAGTAGATGCAGCTCGGCACGACGGACATGGATGTGTGACTTTCCCTTCCGTAGAGCAGGTCGACGCAGGCGATGCCCTGCGCGGTCGCCACATGGGCGAGCTGAATTTTGGCCGAGACGTCGCCGATGGCGTAGATGTGGGGGATGCTCGTCTCGTAGCGCTCGTTCACGGTGATGCTGCGGCGGTTCATCTCGACAGAAATGCCATCCGCGAACAGGCCGTCGCAGTACGGGCGGCGGCCGATGGCGCAGAGCACGGCCTCGCCGGAGACGGTCTCGCTCTTTTCCTTGCAGGTGAAGTTGACGGCGATATCCTCACCCGTCCTCTCGACGCTCTGGACCATCGCGTTCGTGAAGACCTTCACGCCCTGCTTTTTGAGGATGAGCGCGAGGCTCTGGCCGAGCTCCTTGTCCATGTTGGGCAGCAGGCGGTCCATGCCTTCGATGACGGTCACTTCACAGCCGAGGTCTGCGTAAAACGTCGCAAACTCGATGCCGATGACGCCGCCGCCGATGATGACGATGGAGCGGTACAGGTGGCCGCACCCCTCAAGCAGCTCGTCGGAGGTCATCGCGAACTCAAGTCCGGGAATCGGCGGGCGGGACGGGACGGAGCCGGTGGCGATGAGAATATCGTCGCAGGTGTAGTCGTTGGCACCGCCCTCGGCATCCGTCACGCGGACAGCGCCGGGTGCGGTGATGAGCGCCGTGCCGCGCAGAAAGTCGATCTTTGCGGTCTTGAAAAGCGATTCAATGCCGGAGGACAGCTTTTGCGAAATTTCGCGCTTGTAGGCAAAAATCTCCGTCATGTCGGCGCGGATATCGTCGGTGTGGATGCCGGCGTGTGCGCCGTGCTTGGCGTCGTGAAAGATCTGAGAAGAGTGCAGCAGCGTTTTCGTCGGGATGCAGCCGCGGTTTAAGCAGGTGCCGCCCGCTTCGCGCTTCTCGACGACGGCGACCTTCTTGCCGAGCTTGGCCGCATGGAGCGCGGCTTCGTAGCCGCCGGGGCCCGCGCCGATGACGATGAGTTCATAATGAGCCATAATAGTTCGTTCCTTTTTGAGAGCAATGCCGCCGACTTTTCGGCGGCATTGCGTGATGTTAAGATATGCGCTGCCTTCGTCAGGCAAACTGATAACGTAAAACCATGTTGCGCGCCGCGCCGACCTCGTCGAGACGGCGGACGGGCGTGGAGTGGGGAGCGGTGTGGAGCGTCTCGGGATCGAAGTGCGCGAGTTCAAAGAGCTTGCAGTAGATGCCGCAGACCTCGTCCATGGTCTCCTTGCTCTCAGTCTCGCAGGGCTCGATCATGAGCGCCTCATGGACGATGAGCGGGAAGTACATCGTGGGCGGGTGCAGGCCAAAGTCGAGCATGCCCTTGGCAAGGTCGAGCGCGGAGACGCCCGTCTCCTTGTGGAGATTGACGAGCGACATGACGAACTCGTGCATGCAGATCTCGTCATAGGCCATGGTGAAGGTATCCTTGAGCCTGACGCGCATGTAGTTCGCGTTCAGCACGGCGTTCATCGCCGCCTCACGGATGCCGGACTTGCCGAGCGTGAGCACGTAGGTCAGCGCGCGCACGACGACGTCGAAGTTGCCGTAGAACATCTTCACGCGGCCGATGGACTTTTCGGGGTATGCAAAGCCGTACTTGCCGTCCTTTTCGACGACCAGCGGGCCGGGCATGTACTTTTTGAGGAATTCCTTGCAGCCGACCGCGCCTGCGCCGGGGCCGCCGCCGCCGTGCGGTGTGGCGAACGTCTTATGCAGGTTACTGTGGATGCAGTCAAAGCCCATGTCACCGGGACGGACGACGCCCATGACGGCGTTGAGGTTCGCGCCGTCGTAATAGCACAGGCCGCCCGCATCGTGAATGATCTTCGTGATCTCGAGGATGTCCTTGTCGAAAATACCGACGGTGTTCGGGTTCGTCAGCATCAATCCCGCGGTGTCGGGGCCGACGGCGGCGCGCAGCGCGTCGAGGTCGACGCAGCCGTCCACGCCGGACGGGATGTTGATGACCTGGAAGCCGCACATCGCGGCGGTCGCGGGGTTCGTGCCGTGGGCGGAGTCGGGCACGATGATCTTCGTGCGGTTAAAATCGCCGCGGTCGGTGTGATAGGCCTTGATGAGCAGAACGCCGGTGAACTCACCGTGCGCGCCCGCCGCGGGCTGGAACGTGACAGCGTCCATGCCGAAGACCTCGCCAAGCTCAGAGCCTAACGTGTGCAGCGCCTCGAGCGCGCCCTGCGCGGTCTCGATGGGCTGGAGCGGGTGGAGCTGGGTGAAGCCCGGCAGCGCCGCCATGTCCTCGTCGATCTTGGGGTTGTACTTCATCGTGCACGAGCCGAGGGGATAGAAGCCGTCGTTCACGCCGTGGATGCGCTTGCAGAGGGCGGTGTAGTGGCGGGTGAGCTCGTTTTCACTCACGTGGGGCAGGTGCAGCGCCTCGCTGCGCTCTTCGGGGAGCTGATATTCGGGGACGTCACACTCCGGCATGAGGGTCATGCCGCGGCCTTCGACGCCAAGTTCAAAAATGAGCTTCATTTACAGCACCTCCTTCACGATGGCGACAGCTTTGTCGAGCTGCGACTTGGAGACGAGCTCGGTCACGCACCAGAGAATGCCGCCCTCGACCTCCGCGCCGCCGAGGATGCCCTCTGCTTCGAGCGCGTCGAGGATCTTTCTGCGGCAGTTGGGGCATTCGACCTCGGTGACGAACTCGTGGAAGAATTCACCCTTGTACTTCAAGGTGCAGCCGATCTTTTGGAGCTCAGAAGCGAAATAGTGCGCCTTCGAGGTGCAGAGCCGCGCGCACTGCTTCATGCCCTTTTCGCCCATCGCGGCCATGTAGACGCCGGCGGCGAAGGCGCATAGCGCCTGGTTGGAGCAGATGTTGGAGCTGGCCTTTTCGCGGCGGATGTGCTGCTCGCGCGCGG
>ERZ857629.1353-NODE-1353-length-27295-cov-26.692217_pt1 | contig 27295 bp, 20 predicted proteins | sample MGYA00519700_ERZ857629 | MGnify/ENA primary metagenome ERZ857629 (study PRJEB31778, sample SAMEA3449351) | human gut metagenome | biome: human gut; feature: human-associated habitat; material: faeces | place: United Kingdom | collected 2010/2012 ...
CGAAGCACTGGCATCGCTAAAAGGCTGTTTTTTATGTTTTTGTTTCTGTGCCCCCCAGTATTTAACCACTAAACCCATGTTCCTACGTTATAGCGTTATCATTTTTCATGGTGGCACGAAAAAAAGCCTTGCTCACCGTGAGTGGGTGGGCAAGGCTATGCTGGATGGGATGTTATTCTTTTAGGGAGAATTATTCGGGGTTGATGTCGCCTTCTAATGGGAGGGGCTTGAAGCCTTCGCCGTAGATGTCGTAGGCGTCGGTCACCACCACAAACGCGGCAGGGTCGGCAAGGCGAATTTGCTGCTTCACCGACATCACCTCACGGCTGCCCACCACCAGGAAGAGCATTTCCTTATCGTTGCCAGTGTAGAGGCCGTGGCTCTTGATTACGGTGGCTGTGCGGTCGAGGTCTTTCAAAATATAGTCGTGAAGCGAGAGCATTTCTTTGGCGCTAATCACGAAGATAATCTTATCGTTGGCGCTACCGTTGATGACATACGCCACGGTGCGTGAAGTGACGTAAACCGCGATGAGCGAGTAGAACGACAGCAACCAAGATGGCGACGACACATCTTGCGCCTCGGTACCCACACCGAAACCAATCACCACCAAACCGAATGCCACTACCATACCATCGCAAATGAGAATGGCGGTAGAGAATGGTATGTGGAGGTATTTCTGCATAATCATACTGATTACGTCGGTTCCGCCTGATGTAGCGCCACCGCGCACCATCAAACCGCAACCCAAACCGATGAACACCGCACCCACAATGCTGGTGAGCATCAAGTGGTCGGACATATTCACCACGCCGCCAAGCAACTGAGCAGGGTCGAGCGCACGGAGGGCTTCCTCGGTGGGGTAAGAGAGGGCTTCGATAGTGTTCATCAAGAATGGGGTGAGCAACACCGACACGATGGTGCGACCACCAAACTTACTGCCGAGCATCACCATAGAGGTGATGAGCAGCGGAATATCAAACATATATCCGAAATAACCCACCTGAATCGACGGGAAGATGTTGTGCATAACGATGCTCAAACCATACACACCGCCAGGCACAATATTGTAGGGGTTGATGAAAATAGTGAAACCTACCGACATACACACGCAGCCCAACAAGATGCTAAACCACGTCGTTGCCTGAACTTTCCAATCAATCACAGGGTCGTTACCAACCAGGAATACTCGAATCTTTTGCTTTAAACTCATTGTTCAAAATAATTGCTTAGGTGTTAGTCTTTATAATCGCTCTACAGAGCATGGCAAAGTTAAGAAAAATTTAGAAATCCACAAAAAACGCCACGATTTTCCTCTACAATTCTCGCCAAAAAAAGCACCTGCCGAGGGGTTTCGACAGGTGCTTGTGAGGTATGATTTTGCTATTTCTTCGTTAGCCGAGAATCATATTGATGAGGGTGGTGACGTCGGTCACATTCACCTCGCCGTCGCCGTTGAGGTCACAGCGTTCGAGTGGCAAATCCACCGTGCCCAAAATCTTGTTGATAAGGGCGGTGACATCGCTCACGTCAATCGCACCATCGCCGTTGAGGTCGCCAAGTTTGTGTTCAGCATCTTTCAGCACCACTTCCACAGCATCGGAATAGTCGGATTCGGTGCCGTCGGTGTAAACGGCTTTCACCTGATATTTGAATGTGCCGTTCTTTGCCAAATTTTTCACGGTGTAGAACGCATCGGTGATGCCAGTGATTTCGCGCTGCACGCTGTCGCCAGTTTCCACAGCCATCTTGCGAGGAGCCGACTGGGCATTGCTTGCATTGCCAGCATACACCTTCACATTGGTGAGCAGCACACGCTTTTTGGAGGCAAGGTTTTCAATTTTCACCTTATTTACGCCTTCGGCAACGCCTTTAAGCACCACGGTATAGGTGGCAGCATCTTTCTTCAAAGTCACGGTTTTTGTTTCAAGTGTATTGCCTTCTGCGTTGAGCACGCTGATTTTCATTTCCACGCCGGTATCGGTACCGTAAGAGGCGGCTTTTGCCATTACGGTGGTCACACCTGCTGATGCCGAAAGGTCGATGGCTGGGCTGGTGACAGAGCCTGTGGCCTTACCCGAACCCAAACGCAAAGCGGTGCTTTCGTCGTAGGTGGCACCTGCTGTGCGCCATTTGGTGGTGCCCTCGCTCATGTCTTCGTCGAGCAGCAATTTCGCATCGCCCGATGGTGGAGGTGTAATGCCCTTGCCACTCACATAGAGGGTGTAGGACTGCACATCTTGAACAGGCACCCACGATGCCTTAAACGAGGTGGCGGTGACGTTGGTGGCCTCGTTAGCCTCCATCATGTCGATGGCGCGAGCCTTGAGATTGACCACCGATTTCAGTGCGCCAGCGGTGAGGGTGAGCGTGCCTTGCGCCTCGGCGTGGCTTGGGCTGCAGTAGGTCACCAGAATGCTGGTGCCCTCCATGGCTTGAGCCGCTGTAATAGTGGTGGTAGAGGTGGTGAAGCCTGCGCCACTGAGCGTAACGGTGATATTGTCGGTGATATTGCGCGCCTTCACTTCAATGGTTTGGCTGGCGGTAGAGCCAGTGTAGTTGGTGCCGAAATCCACAGTTGAGCCATTTACAGGCAGGGTGATACGTGGATCGTCGCCAGTCAAGCCCTCATACCATTCAGCATCTTGCTTGTCGCCCCAAATATATTCCACCAGTTCTGGGTGGTCGATGAATGGGTTGCGGTTGTGCTGGAGGTCGTAGGCGGCATCGTTGCGCTTGATTTCCTTATCGCTCACAGGGTCTTGACGGTGCCATTTGAGCATCAAATTCAAGTACCACGATTGATACACTGGATAACTGGTGCCATCGAGAATGGTGCCAGCAGTGCCGTTGTTCACCCAACTGCCGATTTGTGTGTTGTAGCGAGTTGCCATGTAGAAATAGGTGCGCGCAAAGTCGCCCTTGTATTCATCATCAGGTTCCCACACGGTGCCAGAATAGCCTGGCGCAGTGCAGTGGCCCAAGCGGCCCTTGCCGTAGTAGCCGTCGTTTGACAGGCGGGTGCCACCCTCACATTCACCATAAGGATAGTTGCTGCGCTGATTGTTGACGTAGCCATCGGTAGGATAAACGTGGAAAAGGTCGCTCTTCATAGGCGTGCGCTTGGCAAACCAACTCTGTGGAAACGAGTGCTCACGGTTTATCGACTGTCCTATTCTGCTGTAACTCTTATTGATGCGAGAATCTTTCACCGAGTATTTCACATTACTATACATGTCGATGAGATAGCCTCCTTCGGCATCGGTGTAGGGATAGGCGTCTTCAAAAAGATTCTCGTAAGAGATTACTCTCGTGTTGGCGGAAATGATAGAGCAGAGTTGCGAAAGGAGTGCCTTCTGCTTCTTTCCCTCAGCTTTCTTGTAATAATCAGCCGGTTGCTTCGCTGCCTGACCAGCAAAAGCCGCCAACAGCAAAAGCCCAAAAATAAATGTAATACGTTTCATTGTTATCCTGATAATGAAGATTTTAAATGAGTGGCAATAATAATTAGCTATGCGTAAAGTGATTTTATGCAGGAGCGCACAGATTTAATTATCTGAGCATAGCACAATTAATGCGCAAGCTGTGCGCTCCCGCAGATACGTCCTGAAAAATCTTACCAAGCGAAGCGGCGGTTGCCGTTATCGCTTCTGTGGCTTAGCTGATTCTTCTTGGGATTTTACTTTGCCGGCGAGCATACCACATGCGGCGGAAATGTCTTCGCCACGGCTGCGGCGAATGGTGCAGGTGATGCCACGGCCATTCAAATAGTCGCGGAACAGTGCCATACGCTCGTCGCTACTTGTGCGCAGTTTAGGAATTTCGGGAATGAGGTGGTAGCGAATCAAATTCACACGCACATGCTCGTCGGGAATGATTTCACGGAGTGCCTCGGCGTGCTTGATGTCGTCGTTAAACCACTGCCACATAATGTATTCCACCGACAAACGGCGCTGGTGGGCGAAGTCGTATTCGCCGAGCATATCCATCACATCGCGGATTGGATACACCTTTTCGAGCGGCATCATCGACTGGCGCTCCTCTGCCACGGCATTGTGTACGCTCACAGCAATGTGTACCTGTGTTTTTTCCACCAGTTCGCGCAGAGCAGGCTTCACACCCACTGTGGAAACGGTCACACGCTTGGGGCTCCACGCAAAGCCCCAATCCGAAGTGAGAATTTCAATCACATTCAGCACGGCATCAAGGTTGTCGAGGGGTTCGCCCATACCCATAAACACGATATTGGTGAGGGTGTGGGTTTCAGGAATGCTCAACACCTGGTTGATGATTTGGTTGGCGGTGAGGTTGCCATGGAAACCTTGGCGGCCCGTCATACAGAAATAGCAGTTCATGCGACAGCCCTTCTGCGACGATATGCAGAGGGTGGCACGGTCGTCGTCAGGAATATACACGCTTTCCACTTTCTTGCCTTCACCAGCATCGAAAAGATACTTCACGGTGCCGTCTTCGCTCTTTTGAGCGCTTTCGGGGGCATAGAGTCCTACGCAATATTCGGCTTCAAGACGCTGACGGTTGGCCTTCGAAATGTTGAGCATCTCGTCGAAACTGGTCACACGCTTGCCATATATCCATTGAGCCAACTGGGTGGCAGCAAACTTTGGCATACCCAAAGACGACGTAACGCGACGCAATTCATCAAGCGTCATACCAGCCAACGGCTTCAATTTTTTCGTTTTCTTATTTTCCATATTGAAAAATCTATTACATATTAAGTCGAATTTACAAAGTTAGTGATTTTCCCCCACTCCACCACCACTATCCCCCACAAAAAGCACAAGAGAGTGTTGCAAATCACTCAAAACGACAACGCCATAGCGTAGGGACATGCCTTTGGCTTGTTTCAAATGCGTTAACACAATGCCGATTGCACCGAAACATGCCAAAGGCATGTCCCTACGTTGTGATGCGACTGTCATAAAATAAATATATCCGCCTTGGGTGGGGCGGATATATTTTGCTTGTATTGGGAATGTTATTTTTTGGGGAATGGAGGGGATTAGCGAGCGAGGAGTTTGGCGGTGGCTTTGGTGCCGTCGGCCATTGTCACCACTGCGAGGCAGAGGGTGCCTTGTGGGAGGATGAGGGTGGCTTGGGTGCCGCTGATATTGGCATCAACGCCCAACTTTTCGCCCATCAGTGTGAACACTTCCACTGCCTTGACAGCCTTTGGAGCGGTCAGGGTGGCTACGCCTGCTGTCACCTGAACGGAAAGTGCACCACCCTTCTTCACTTCGGTGATAGAGGTGGGCATTGGCACGATTGGTTCTGGGTCGGGGAATGAGGTGATGGCACGGGTGCGGCACACATGGAAATACTGCTTGGGCTGGCCATTTGAATATCCACCTTCAAACGACAGGAAGTTCACCAAATCGTTGCTCATCATGGTAGATGTCCAATATTTGTCGGCAGAGAGTGCCACGCCTTTAGCCTTGGCAAGATTGGCGTTGAACGCCGCACGAGCATCAGGATAAGGGTTGGTGTCGGGCTTGCCGTCCTTGTTCACCATTGTCACGCTATTGCCGGTCCAGTTGTTGACCTGACCTTTGCTCTCGTCAGCATCTTTTTCCACCCAAACGAGTCCGCACGAAGCAGCAAAAAGTTGACGCATCTCATCTACGGCAGGCAAATACCATTTCAGATTTTCGTTGGATTTCGACACGCACCAGTTGGCGGCTTGGAATCCGCTTGCCCAGTCGGGGATTTTTGCGATTTCGGCGCAGTTGGCGGCACCATCCATCACATCGGTAGCGGCAGGAATAGCCACGGTGGCTTTCGACCAGCTGAGTTGTTCGCCCTCATCGAGGCTCACAGCCTTGCCAGTTCTGCCGTCGGCATTGATATAGTAAATCATACCCACGCAAGTTTTGCCTTCTACCACAGCACCTTGTTCCCAAGTGCCGTCAGAGAACAAATAGTTGCCCACCTTTGGGGCTTTCAATGCCACGGTGAGCGACAGTTCTGCCGACTTGTCTCCACAGGTCGCGCGCAGCACGGTAGTGCCCGGTGCCATACCACGCACCTTGCCATTAGCGGCAATGGTGGCAACACGAGGTTCCGACGAGGTCCATTCCACCGTGGCGCCAACAGCGGCCTCGGCAGGAAGAATTTCAGCCTTGTAGGTGCGGGAGCCACCTACGGCGAGTTTTGCACTTGTTGGGGTGATTGTGATTGACTCTACAGGCACGATTTGTGCCGAAACGGTAAATGCAGTTGAGGCTATCAGCGCAGCCACTGCCATCATCATTTGATTTTTCATTAAGGGGTTGGAATAATTAGTGTATCAAAAAATCTTGAATTTTTAACCCAAATCGGTCATTAGGACTTGTGGTATTTCGGAGTTTTAGAAGAATGAATTTTGTTTGTCTTTTAATGAGTGATAGCGAGCTATTACGAATTAAAAACAAGCAAAAGGCATCTTATAAAAGCCGAAAGACCGCAAGAAGTAATCTAAAAATCCTCATACGGCCTAATGACCGATTTGGGTTTAATTCGCAAAAATAGTGATATTTCGCAATTCACACAACAAACCAAGATTTTTTCAAGAAAAAAAGGAAAAAAGCAAGCCGTTTCTGGCGGAGCAGGAACGGCTTGATATGTGAATTATCGGGGATGCTTATTTGAGCATTTTTTGGAGAAGAACTGGCTCGTTGGTGGTGATGAAGTCGATACCATTGTCGATGCACCATTGCAGGTCTTCCTTCTTGTTCACGGTCCAGGCGTTGGTCTTCAAGCCCAGGTCGTGGCACTCCTTAATCCATTCGGGGTGTGCCTTAAACACTTTGTAGTGATAGTCCATGCCGGCAGCGCCGATTTCCTTCAGCTTCTTTGGTGGCATTTCGCCATTCAAGTAGTAAACTTCAGTGCCTTTAGGCGCATATTTGATGAGTTCGCACATAGCGTTTGGAGAGAATGTGATGTAGGTCACGCGGTTCTCCAATTCGTAGTGCTTCACCAAAGCGAGGGCTTTCATCACACACATCGACTCTTGGATAAGGTCGGCATGAGGCTTCACTTCGAGCACCACCTGAATGTTGGGGTGCTTGGTGAATTCTTGCAAATACTGGTCGAGAGTGCTGATGTATTCACCGTTAGGCACTTTCTGACCAGCCACGTCCTTGGCAAGTGATTTTTGGATTTCCACGCCATTGATAGTGGCATCGTGGTTCACAAACACCTGACCGTCTTTGGTCAACCAAATGTCGAATTCCGAGCCCCAGCAGTGGATAGAGTCGGCCTTGCAGAGACTGCGGATAGAGTTTTGTGCCGATTCGGTGGCAGTTTGCATCTTGATGCCCTTACCTGTTTTCCAATAGCCACGGTGAGCCACCACAAGTGGCTTTTGAGCCACAGCTGCGAGGCTGAGCATAGCCGCAGCTGCACAAACGATTGCTTTAAATGCTTTCATAAAATCTTTTATGTTTTTAAAAATTACTGGCAAAGCCAAATCAATGACTTTGCCAGTCGTTTATTGGTTTAATTCCACTTTAAAATTTTTAAAGACGGATTATTAGCGTCCTTCCACCTTGAAGTTGTCAATAAAGATACGGTTCTTACCCTTGCCGATAGTCTTCAGCTGCACATCGAATGCACCACCGAGAATCACGATTTGGGTGTCGCTTGTAGCACCGTCCACATAGATGGTGTAGTTGGTGTTAGGATTTTCCCATACGAGCAAGCCATCGGGGTCGGTAGTGTAGTTGAAGTGGTTGTCGTCGGTGAGCATGAATGAAGCCACATAGTTGAGCACGATTTGAGCCTTGTTTTCATCGCAGTATAGCACGCCGTTGATAATTTCGCCGCCGTTGCCACCGATAATCTTAGTCACCTTACCAGGACCAAGAACACCTACATACACCTGCACATCGTCGAGTGTACCAGCCTTGGTGCAGTAGCCCACCAGTTGCATACTTACAGCGATGTCCATACCGCTACCGATTTCAGGAATCTTTGGTGACACGAGGTCGCCGCCGTAATGAGTTTTACCCAGTTTCAAGAAGCCTGGACGGCCGTAGCACAAGTTGTTGCGTGAAGTCCAGCCGTGTGAGAGTTCTTCTTCGGTCCACTTGTCGAAGCGAGCACCCGATTCACCGTCGGTAACCCAACCAAGAATACTGGTATCGGAGTGGTTCATCCAGCTGAAGTTTTCGAAGAAGAGCGCACCAAGCTGAGTGACTGGAATATCAATGCTGAGGTCAGTGTAGTTGCCAGTGCCTTGGATATGGAGAACTGCGAAGCGGTCCTTGTTAGAGGCGGTGCAGTTCAGCATCACAGAGTTGGGGTCGGTTTCGCTTGGAGTCACGGTAATCCAGCTCACATCGTCGCCTTCCTTCACTGGGCGCACCTCATAGGTGTAAGGTACGTTGGTAAGCACAGAGAATGGAGTGGCGCCACCTTCGCGTGCAATGGTGATGCTGTTGGCAGATGGCTTGATGTAAGGCTCGCTACCGGTTTGGCGAATGGTGAGAGGCACAGGTTGCTCCACACCGTCGAGGTAGATTTTATACACCATGTCGCGGGTGTCGGGCTTCTTGTTCTCTACGGTTGAGAGGCGGATAATACCGTCGCCTTCACCTTCGGTTGGGAACACGCGGCACCAGCCGTTTTCACTTTGGCAAACGAGTTTCCATGGGCGATTACTGCGCACCACAATCTTCTTAGCCTCTGAATAGGCAAGTGTGTCCACCGCTTCGTAATTGAAGTCGTAGGTCATATTCTCCAAGCCTTCAAGAGTGAAATATGGGTCGCCTGTAAACTTATCGTCGTCGCTACAAGCTGTGAAGCCCATCGCTGCCACCACTGCAAGAGCGGCAAGCAGCAGAGATTTCATATATTTCTTCATAACCATTAATGTTCTTTATAAGGGAATAATTCATTACCTGTGATAGCCGAGTAGCTCCACCATACAGGAGTCTTCATAGTGTTGTCGCCACCCATGCGAGCGAGGGCTGCGTCCACGTTTTCGCGGTTGTTGGCCACGGTGGTGTTAGGATAAGCGAAACGCTGAGGGTACTTGTAGTCGTTGAAGTCGGTACCGTTACCGATAGTGAGCACAGGGTAGCCGGTGCGGCGCACTTCGTGATATGCTTCCATACCAGTCCAGAAGAGGGCGAGGTATTTTTGTTCGCCAATGAGTTGGAGTTTGTTTTCAGCCTTGTCCCAGTTAGCGAGGTCGGAAGCGAGGAATGTGGTCACGTCTTCGTCGGTGATGTAGCATGGAGTTGCGCTAAACAATCCCCAAGGAGCCCACTTCAGGAGCGAAGCCTTCACAGCGCCCTCATAAAGTTCTTGAGGAGTCTGGTCGAGGGTGATTTCGCCACGTTGTTCCATTTCAGCCAAAATGAAGAGCACTTCGGCGTAGTCCATAAAGTAAACAGGGGCATCGTCGCGCACAAACACCTCATAGTTGAGCTGAGCGGCACCAATGTTTGATCTGTTGCGTTCGTCAGGTGTACCACCAGAGATAGCGCCCTTCCAGCCGTCGTTGCCTTCATTGAACCAGATTGGGAGGCGTGGGTCGGTGTACGACTGAATGCCTTGATCGTCGGTGTAAACGGTCATCTTGATCATCTGCTCAGCTGCCTTGTAAGAGCTGCCAGTGAAGTCAGTTTTCAGCTTATTGTGGAAATAGCTGAAATATGGGTCAATACCGGTGAGTTGCACAGTGGCGTTGTCGGCATTGCTTGAGATTACAGGATATTTGGTTTGGTCGTTGATCATTGCCTGAATGCGTTCGCCTGATTTCATTTCAGGGCGACCGCTCACACGGCAAAGCAAACGGAGCATCAGCGAGTTGTTGAACTTGCGCCATTGCTTCAAGTTGCCGGCATACATCTGGTCAACTGCGCCCAAAGTGGCGTCGGTCTTAGGATTAGCGGCATAAATCTCATTGGCTTTCTCAAGGTCGGCAAGCATGTCTTCATACACCTCTTTTTGTGATTCAAACACAGGCTTGATGATACCTTCGTTACGGCCACGGAACGCTTCCTTGTAAGGAATGTCGCCATAGATAGCGGTAAGGTTTTCCATCAAAAGCACCTTGAGTGTCAAACCCACAGCCTCAGCGGCAGAATTGTTGTACTTCTGTGCCAATTCAATCATGTGCATGATATTGGTGCAGCGGTTAGCGTAGCCGTTCCACACGCTTGAGAAGTTGGCTTCACCAATTTTGTAGCGGTTTTCTTCACGAGTGCCACCGCCGCTGAAAGTGGTGTATTGCACAAGCTCGTCGTTCCAGAACCAGCTGTAGTTTTGCCACTGGTTGTTGGTCATGCCATAGAATGTGGGGGTGAACATTGCATAAGGGTTCTGCAAGTCGCCGAGCATCATATTGTTTGGGTCGTGATTTGTTTCTTCAAAATCGCGGGTGCAGGAAGTGCCCATCACACTCAAGCCTAACACCGCCAAACCCATATATAATAATTTCTTTTTCATAATTTGTGTTGATTAATTCTGTAGTGTTTAGAAGCTAAGTTTCACATTCACGCCATAAGAGCGAGTCATTGGGAAGGTCATGGTTTCGATACCGCTGGTGATGTTGGCACCATTGAGCGAACCGCCTTCTGGGTCGAATGCTGGGAAGCTGGTGATACAGAAAAGATTGGTAGCATACACACCAAACGATGCTCCTTGAAGCACTTTGGTCTTAGCGCAGATGCTCTTTGGAAGAGCGTAGTCGAGGCGTATTTCCTTACACTTCAAGAAGTCGGTCTTGAAGGTGTTTTCTTCCACGTTGTCGCGGTTCCACTTGTAAGAACTGTAGTAAGTGTTGATGTTCTCAGTCACAGTAGTATTCTTTTGGTAGGTAATAGTGCCGTCGGCGTTCTTCACCGCATTCACACCTTGCACCACCAAACCGTCTTGACGGCCTTCGAGTGAGTTGGTGAGCTTACCTTGATAGCTCAATGCGAAGTTGGTTACTGAGAAGCAGTGACCACCCATCTGAGCAGAGAATGTGGCACTGAGGGTGAAGTCTTTCACACGGAGCTTCTGGGTCATACCACCACGCCATGTTGGAGCCACCTTGCCGATGCGACGAGTTGGGCTCTGGTCGAGCACTGGATAACCATTCTTGGCATTCACGAGAATTTGACCTGAGCAGTCCACGGTGTTGCCGTTTTCGTCGGTGTAGGTTGATCCTTCAGGAGCACGTTGGTAGCCCTTACCGTAAATCACATTCATTTGTTGACCTACATAAGAGTAGATATACACACGGTTACCGATGGTGGTACCGTTGTTGCCTAATTGAAGTGGAGTTTTTGGATCCCAACCTTCTTGGTAGCTCACGAGCTTGTTCCAGTTGCGGCTCCAGTTGATGTCCATGCTCCATTGCACGTCTTTAGCGCGCACTGGCACAGCATGCAAGCCGATTTCAATACCGCGGTTGCGAATCTCACCAGTATTAATCTTCATAGAAGTGGCACCGATGATAGCGTCGGTAGCAGCAGAGATAATCTGGTCGGTGGTTGAAGAGGTGTAGAGAGCCACGTCAAGACCGAAGCGGTTTTGGAAGAACATGGTCTCAAGACCCATTTCCCAGCTTTCCACATTTTCAGGCTTGATATATGGGTTAGAAATGCTGCCTGGCACGGTGTAGCCACCGAAATAAGTGGCAGAGCGGGTGTAAGTGTCGTTCAAAGTGTATGGACTGGTGTCGTTTCCCACGTTTGCCCAAGAGAGGCGCACTTTCAGCATATCCACCCACTTAGCGTGCTTCTTGAGGTTGAGTGCCTTGTCCACGAGGATACTTGCACTTACTGATGGATAGAAGAATGACCAGTGACCGGGACCGAGAGCCGACGACCAGTCGTTACGGCCGGTGATGTCGAGATAGTAGGTGTCGGCCCAGCTGAGCGATGCCATACCATAGAAGCTGTTCACTTCTTTTCTCGACTTGTTGTTGTATGGAGTTGGGTTCACACCCACAGGAGTGTTGTTAGGATTGTAAACGCCTGGTTCACCAAGTTCGCTGAGGGTGATGTAAGAGCGATACCATCTGCGAGTCATGTTGTTGCCACCGAATGCCACGGTGATGCCGAGTTTCTTGTTCACGAGTTCGTTGTTCACGTAGCGGAGCAGGAAGTCGTGGTTGTACTCGTAGTCGCGGATAGTCTGTTCGCGATAGTAGCCTCTTTCATAACCTGGAGAGTAGTATGGGCGTTGCAGCTGGCGGAATTCGTCGTTGATGTCGAGACCGCTTCTGAGGTCGAGAGTCAAACCCTTTACAGGAAGCTTTATGTTGAGCGACACGTTACCGTAGATACGGTCTTTCTTGTTGCCGTTGAGTGCTTCGTAAAGAATGCGATAAGGGTTGTAGGTGTTTGAAGGGTTGATGGTGTAACCATTTTCCACGTTTTCGCGAGTGAAGCGACCTTGGAAATATTCGTCCTTATAGTCTTGAATAGGGTTACAAGAGAAGCCCCATGCGAGCAAGTACATTGGGTTGGATGCGCTATAACCAGCCACAGGCATATTGTCGGATGACTTGTGGGTGTAAGTGGCTTTAGCGTTGAGTTTCACCCACTTGTTGAGTTGGGTAGTACCAGAGAAGTTCACTGTTTGCTTTTGGTAGCCAGTGTTAGGGAGAATCCAATCGTTGTGAGTGTCGGTGATTGACAAACGCGCGCTTGAGCCCTTGCCGTTACCACCATCGATGGTGATGGTGTTGTTGTAGGTCACACCGGTTTCGAAAATACCAGAGAACCAGTCGTCTTGGTAAACCCATGGTTTCTTTTCATAGGTACCGTCTTCCCAGTTGCGAGAAGAGTAGAGGTAGCGCATTTGGTTGGCGTCGTATCTTGCACCGAATGCGTAGCGAGAATAGTTACGGGTCACAGCCACGCCGTCGGGAGCGTCTTCAGCTGCGATGTTCCAGATAGAGAAGTCTTTGTAACCGAGGTCGCCACCAGGACCGTATTCCTTTTGGAAATCGGGGAAGTAGCTTGCCTTTTCCCATACGATTGAAGAGTTGATCGACACACCCACACCCTTGCGTTGGCGGCCGTTCTTGGTGGTGATGACGATAGCACCGTTAGCTGCACGGCTACCGTAAAGCGCAGTAGCAGCAGGGCCTTTCAGCACACTCACGTTTTCAATATCTTCAGGGTTGAGGTCGGAAGCGGCGTTACCGAAATCGACTGGGGCATCGTTGTTGGAGTAGCTACTACCGCTACCTGATGAAGTGCCACCAGAGGTTACAGGCACACCGTCGATAACGAAGAGGGCTTCGTTGGCACCATAGTTGAGCGATTGGTCGCCACGGAGCACAACGCGCACCGAACCGGTAGGGCCAGAGTTTGCGCCAGTGAGGCTCAAACCAGCCACCTTACCATCCAGACCGTTCAGCCAGTTACCGCTTGAAGTCTTGGTGAGTTCGGAGTTGTCGACTTTGGAGACAGCGTAACCCAGCGATTTCTGTTCGCGAGTGATACCCAGTGCTGTAACTACCACACCCTCGAGCATCTTGCTTGATTCTTCCATTGTAAGAGTCACTTTACCATTCACAGGCTTCACTGTTTTGGTTTTGTAACCCACAGAGTTTACTACAAGCACAGCATTCTTGCCGTTCACCTTCAGAGAGAAGTGTCCGTCGATGTCGGTGCTTGTTCCGTTTTTAGTACCCTTTTCCATAACGGTGGCGCCAATCATAGGCGTTTTGCCGTCACTTTCAAAAATGGTACCTGTCACTCTATCCTGCGCCGCTACCGAAGTGGTGAGCACGAGCATAACGAGCAACCATGCGAATTTTAACGCGTGTTTAAAATGCATCATAGAAAGTTGTTATTAGTTAGTAATTGATTTGATTTTGCTATTGAGTGGCAATATGTAGTAGTCGTATTGCTGTTCATTGAATCGGTTATCTTAGTCTAATAAAATATCTACAAATTTAAGCTTTTTAAACCATTCTTCAAAAACAATTACACCAAAAAATGATTACAAAAATGTTAAAAATGAGTGTTAACAATGTAAACAAAAGCCATTCCACTATACCACAGCACATTACGCACACCCCGCCTATGGAGAAAACCGAGGGTTTTAGGGTTATTTCTCAATTAATTTGAATACTTGGGGGATATATAGTAATTTTGCACGGTCATTTTTACAAACTATCGCTAATGGAACTTTTTGGACACACTAAGGATGTGATTCGTGCTAATTATTTCTACCTGATGGAACGCCTGTACCCATCAAAAATCAGCGACGCGCACTATATTCCCATCATTATCAACAATTACAACCGCCTGACGATGCTGAAGAAACTCATCGACTCGCTCACCTCGCGCGGCTACACGAATATCGTGATTCTCGACAATCAGAGCACCTATCCCCCACTGCTGGAGTGGTACGACAAGTGCCAGTTTGAGGTGATTCGCCTGCCCAAAAACTACGGATTTAAGGCACTGTGGAAATACGCTCCGGTGCGGAAGCGTTTTTGCTCCGACTATTACATCTACACCGACCCCGATGTGCAACTCTCGCCCGAATGTCCTGCCGACGTGGTGGTGCGCATGTTCCATATCCTGAAATGCAAGCGAAAGAAGGCGTTTAAAATCGCTCCGTCGATTCGCATCACCGACTTGCCCGACTGCTACGAGCACAAACAGGACGCAATCGACTTTGAAAGTAAATATTTTAAGGAACAGACCGAGGAAGATGGACTCACACTCTACCGTGCGCCTATCGACACCACGTTTTCGCTCTACCGTCCTCGCATCGGGCTAAGCCGCCGTGTGTCGCTGGAGTCGTACCGCATGGCTGAGCCTTACAGCCTGCTCCACCTGCCATGGTATCAAGATTCAGCGAACCTCGACGAGGAAGATCGCTACTACATCAATTCCGCCCGCCAAGCCACAATGTGGTCAACGAAAAAATAGTTTTTTTAGAAGTTAAGGAGTTAAGAAGTTAAAGAAGTTAAGACGAATGCTTTTTAACTTGTAATCAATCTTTTGACCTCTAACTTCTAATTCCTAATTTCTGGAATGATTTTTTTCCAAAATTTAATCATTCTTTTCTTGTTCCAGCCGTGGCAGCCGAAAGGCAGTTGGTTGCCATTTTTCTTGTAGCAGTATGCTGGGTGTTTGTCGAAACTGAATTTCATGGCTTCGAGATAGTCGGGGTATTTGAAGTCAAGCCCATTGCGGTTGGGTTCGATGGCGAAAAACACATCTTCGTTAAACAAATGATACTTTTCGTGCGACAGATATTGCTCGATAAGCGCGCGCAACTGCTTAGTGGCACGAATGTGCGACTCCACCTTTCGAAGCGAAAGTCCACCATTGCCCACCTTATTGCCGGTGATTTGCGAATTGGGTTTGCCGGTGATGTCGCAATAGCATTTCTTGATTTTTGAGCACAGACGCATGAGCGGATTGCGGTAGATGTCGCGCACTATCCACGGCGCACCCACATAGTCATAGCCTTTGGCGCACCACTGGTGGAGTTCGTCGCGGAAAATATAAGTATCGAGCTGGGCAATCAGGATGTACTCAAAGCGCGAAAAACGCTCATAGAATGCCGTGGAGAGCATCAGCGTGTTGTAGGCGTGAATGTTGGTGAAAAAACTGTCGTCGAAACACTCCTGCTTCACCTGCGGAAACATCTTTCCCACCTCAGCCAACTCCAGCGAGGCAGGTTTCACAAAGAAAATAGGATAGTCTTTCAGAACCGTCACGATGTTTCGCAACGAAACTTCCTCATACTCACCAAGCGCGTCCCTGTAAATCGGAACCAACACAGCCACTTCTTCCGTCATACGTCAAATAATATAATTCGAAAACTCCCAACAAAGTTACAAACATTCCCCTACATAACCAAAATCACCCCCACTTGGCAGGGGCTTGGCTCACACAAATCCCACAGATCTCACTGATTTTGCTTTTGATGATGTTAAATCTCACGGAGGTTGATGGAATGGTCGTGGGGCATGTCCGAGTACACCGAGTGCTCCAATTTCCAAAGCTCACACAGATTCAACAAGATTCAACAAAAAAATCCGTGATAATTTGTGCAAATTTGTGGCTGAAAAAAACACCCTAATAAAAGTCAACGGGTCAACAAGTCAACAGGTCAACGAGTAATAGGGTATGGAGGTTTTAAAAAAATAGGTGAAAATTGGGTTTAAATGGATAAAATAGGTGTGAAAATCGGATTAAATGGGAGGGTGCAGTCCCCACGCTCCCCTCGGTGATGGCATTGGGGGGTGGGGGGATAAAAAAATGCCTCCGAGTGGGGGTGAACCCTCTCGGAGGCTGAAGTTATATCTGTGTTAGATTAATTCTTGGGAGAATTATTTAACTTTTTCATAAATATAAACTTCGTGGATTTCCTTGGTGTAACCTTCGTTAGCGAAAGGACCTTGGCTCATACCGAGGATGATTTGAGTACCACGGTTGTTGAGAACGAGGAGGTCGTCGGTAACTGGGTCGATGCAAAGACCTTCGATTTCACCTGCACGGCGGAAGTCGGTCATTTCGCGGAGCAATTCTACTCTGCCACCCATAGCGCCACCAGCGATCTTGCCAGTACGCTTAACTACCTTACCTGCCTTGTCGGTCTTAACTGACCAAGGAGTATCCTTAACAGGTTCAGTACCGTCAACGAGACCAGTGTAAGGAGCACCAGTGATGTCCATCTTGTACACGTTGTCAGCGATGTGGTAAGTAGATTCACCATCGTCAGCAGCGAGAAGCATAGTACCATCAACTACGAAGATACCTTGGCACCAGTATGGTTCAGGACGGCATTGTACCTTAGTGTAGTATTGCTTAGTTTCGAGGCTGTAAGCATATACATAGCGGCTGTCAACCCAGTCAGAGAGCCATACGAGGTTGCGTTCGCGGTCAACTGCAACACCAGAAACTTCAACTTGACCAGATTCTGGACGCCAAGGAATACTTTCCACATATTGGAGAGTGTTAGCGTCGTAGATGTCAACAGAGATGTTCACGCCACGGCCGAGGTTGAAATATTCGTTACCGGTGTAGATCTTGCCATCGTAAACGTCGATGTCGCCGAAGTGGTTAGCACCACCCTTAGCTGGATCTGGGTTGTTGAACAATGGGTCGATGAACTTGCCAGTCTTTGCGTCCTTAGTCTGAACACGCTTCTTAACGAGGTTCCAGTTACGGTCGAATTTGTAAAGACCACGAGTGTCAGATACGTAGAAGTAGTCCTTGTCAGCAGCGATACCTTGACGGCCAGGAACTTCAACAACTTTCTTCAAACGGTATTCAGTACCGAGGTGTTGAGCGTTTGCCAAACCAAATGAGCAAACAGCCAAGAGAATCATTAATTTTTTCATAATAACTTTTTTAAGTTTTTGTTAATGAAATTGTTTTATAAAAATTTGGTTAAGAGTTTACTTCAAGTAGGATAATTAGAATTTGAAGAGACCCATGAGTTGAACTTGTTCGCTGTTCTTCAAACCACCAGCTTCCTCAACTCTGTCGCTGTACATGAAGTGACCATAGTTGAGTTGGATCTTCACGTTCTTGAAGAGTTGGTAAGTGCAACCTACGAGAATGCGGTTGTAGTTGCAACCAGCAGAAGTTTTGTTCACGTCGTCTTTGTACATGTCCCAACGCACGAGTGGAAGGAACTTGCCAGCGTGGTAGCCTGCGAGTACGTAAGCACCTTGTTCGTCAACGTAAGTGTCGCCACCCTTATCTGACTTCATGAAACCGTATTCAGCGCGGAGGTCGAGACCGTTAGGATCGTTGTACCATGCACCCACAACGAAGCGGTTCATTGGCATGTACTTAGAAACGCCTACGCCAGGAGCAGTGCCACCAGCAAGAGCTTGTGGGTTGTATTCACCCCAGTTGTAAGTAGCCTTCACGTTGAAGTTCTTGAAAGGCTTGATAGTTACGCTTGCGTAGATGTCCTTAGTGTTGTTGTTGTCGTCCTTGCAAGGAATTGAACCGTTGGTCACAGCGAAGTCGTAGTGGAAGTACTTGTCGATGTCACCCATGAGCATAACGCCGAGGTCACGACCATAGTCTACGAAGTTGTAAGAATATGGGTTGCGGCAAGCAATGCGGTAAACGATGTTAGAGAAGTCAACAGTTTCCAAAGTAGCTGGAGAGATGTCGTAGTTCTCATAACCAAGTGGAGTGTAGAATTGACCGGCGCGAACCTTGAATTCTGGGCAAATCTTCCAAGTAGCGAACGCGTCCATCACTTGGATGTTCTTCTGACCGTTACCGTTGGTAGAACCAGCGATACCGTTGAAAGCTTCGATTTGGAGACGGAAGTCTACGTTTTCAGACACCTTACCGTCCAAGAGCAAGCGGAGACGCTTAGCTTGGAAAGAAGAGGTAGAAGCGTTTTTGTTGCTGGTGAAGTTCCAGCCAGTTTGGAGGTAACCAGAGATTTTCACTGGCATCTTCTTCAAGAAGTCAGCAAAGTCACTTTGTGGTTCAGCCACAGGTTCTGCTACAGCTTCTGCTGTTGGTTCAGCGATTGCTTCAGGAGCCACTGCTTCTTCTGCAAACATAGCTGGAGTTGCAAGAGCAGCACAGCTAAGAAGAGTAAAGATTGATTTCTTCATAATTTTGAAAATTGAGTTAGTAGAAAATTTTGATTATCTATATATTAGTAATATATATTCGTAGTTATCGTTTATACAAGCCCTCGGTTATTTCGTAGTTTCTATAAATTTTTTATGCCATTAGTTATAAAAGGCAAAATTTATTCTTCGCAAAGATACGAAACATTTTTCAAAACGAAAGCGTTTTTTCAATTATTTTTACTTTTTACGCGATTTTACGAGCAATTCGCCAAGCACTTCAATATTTTCTGCTGTCAAATCGGGGTTTGGGTCGTTGGCGATGGCTGTTTCCAAAGTGGTTTCGCCACTGAGCACGAGCACTCCGAGCGAGCCAGCGTTTTGAGCAGTAGCCACATCGGTGTAGATGCGGTCGCCCACCATTGCCAATTCGTCGCTCTTGTAGCCGTATTTGTCGCGAATGCAGTAGAGCATATTTGGATTGGGCTTGCCAATCACCACATCGGGCTTGCGCTTGCACGCGCCCTCAATCGCCTTGCAGATTGAACCGCAGTCCACGAGAATCACCTCCTGGTCGGTTGGGCACACCCAGTCGGGGTTGGTGGCGATGTAAGGAATATCGGCTTTCGATGCCCACCAGGTGGCACGGCACAGGCGTGAGTATTCCAAAGTGGTGTCGAATGCCACTACCAGCACATCAGGACGGTCGGCAGGATCATCGGCACAGAGTTCGAAACCAGCTTTCACAAATTCCTCTTGCATACTTGGAGTGCCGAGGGTGAAGAGGCGCTTTGCTTCGGGGTGGTGCTGCTTGATGTAGTCGATGGTGGCGAGCGATGAGGTGTACATTTGCTCATCGGTGGCGTGAATACCCAGTTTTTCGAGCTTCAAAAGATAGTCTTTGTGGCTCTTGGTTGGGTTGTTGGTCAGGAACGAATAGCTGATGCCGTTAGCGGTGAGCGTGTCGAGAAACTTGATGGTGTAGGGAAACAGGGTTGAGCCCATGTAGATGGTGCCGTCCATGTCGAGTGCCACATGCTTAATCTTGGCAAGTGCCTCCATCAACTTCTCTTCGCCCATTGGCGATATGTATTTATTAAATTCCATAATTGCAGTATTTATAAATATAATGTATTAAAAGGAAAAAGGTGATTAGGACGACCGGTGCCCTATTCACCTTTTATTGAATTATTGGTTATTCTTCGTCGTAATTGATTTTAGAAGCACGTTCGTAGCCATCGCGTGGAGCTGCCCACATTGAGATGAGCACAAACATACCGATGATGGCAACAACGATGATGGTTTCGAACACGCGGGTCCAACCAAATGCATCTGCCACATAACCAACGAGCAAACCGCTCAAACCTGAGCCGAGATAGCCAAGAATACCAGCGATACCGTTGGCACGAGCCGAAGCCTCTTTAGTGGCTTGGTTACCAAGTTCGATACCGATAAGTGCCTGTGGACCATAGATGCAGAAACCTGCACCCACGAGCACAGCGGCAGTGACGGTGATGCCACAGTCGTCTGGCAAGAAGCGGAAGATGGTCATGAAGATTGCCGCACCAGCCATGCACATCACGCACATGCGGTGACCTTTGCCCTTGAAGATGTGGTCGGTAGCCCAACCAGCGAACAAGGTGCCCACGATACCAGCGATTTCAAACGCCGCAGTGGTCCAGGTAGCGCTCTTGATATCGAGACCACGAGCCTCGGTCAAGAATTTAGGACCCCAGTCGAGCACGCCCATACGCACTACATACACAAAGAGGTTGGCAATACAGAATGTCCAAACCCAACGGTTTTTCCACACCATTTCCATTTCGAATTTCTTGCGAGCCTTTGCGCTCTTCTTGTTTTCGTTCAAGCCGCCGAGACCAGTGTCGGGAAGGTCGGGCAGACCCACTTCCTTAGGCTCGTCGCGCAAGCCGAGGAACACGAAAATCGAAGTCACCACAGCCAAGCAAGCAGGAGCATAGAAACACCACTTCCACGCACCGATGTGCGCAGCGTAGGTGGCAGCCTGTTCCACAGCCTGAGCCTGGTCCACACCATTGGTGGTGAGGTTTTTGATGATGGTGTTAACCACACCGTCGGTTTGGGTCATGTCGGTACCCATTGTGCCCATAATGTAGCCGCAAGCCACCACAGCGAGAGCCGCACCGATAGAGTGTGAGCAGTTCCACACACTCATCTTGGTAGCCAACTGGCTTGGGTGAATCCAGTGTGGCAGGATACGCGCACATGGAGGATAACCGAAACCTTGGAAGTATTGGTTGAGGATGATAGTCACACCCATCAACATAATGAACATATTCACGAAGTCGGGGCCTTCATTCACGCCAGTGAACAAGGCACTCAAGTTGGCACCGTAGCCAAACAGGAAGTTCGACAATGCGCAGAGGAGCAGACCTGCAGCCATTACGATACGCCCTTTCACACGGTCAACGAGGTAACCATTGATAAAGCGTGAAAAACCATACACCAGTGAGCCAGCGAAGATAATCCAACCGAAGCTCTTGTTGGTAACACCGTATTCAGCGGTGATACCTGGCATGGCCACAGACATGTTCTTGCGAACAAAGTAGAACACGGCATAGCCAATCATCGTCACTAAGATGATGCGCCATTGCCAATTCAGGAATCGCTTCCTGTCTTTGCCTAACGAGGCATAAACATCATTTGCCATAGTTTATATAATTTTTAGAGTAGTTTTAATAGGATGTGAAGGGTATAATTAGTTCTTGTTTTGCTCTGCAAGATACTTCTCTTCCTTGTAGGTGAGTGCCATGAAGAACACTGAGAGGGCACAAGCGATGAGCAGGAGAATGAATGTCCAGTCCCAACCTGCGTTTTCAGCCACATAGCCAATCACCACATTGGCGAGGATAGCGGTACCGAGCACATAACCCATGAATCCAGTCAAACCAGCGGCGGTGCCGGCTGCATTCTTTGGAGCGAGGTCGAGAGCCTGCACACCAATCAGCATCACAGGACCATAGATAAGGAAGCCGATAGCGATCAAGCAACAAATCACCACGGTGAAGTTGTTGAAGAATTGCCAGTAAACCACGATAGCCACAGCCACGAGTGCCATGAAGATGATGGTAGGCAATGCACGGCGGCCTTGGAACACCTTGTCGCTCAACCAACCGCAGAAGATAGTGCCAGGGATTGCAGCCATTTCATAAGCGAAATATGCCCAACCTGCTTCCTTCAGGTCCACACCTTGTTCCTTCAAGATGGTAGGAGCCCAGTCGAGGCATCCGTAGCGCACCATATACACGAAAGCATTAGCGAAAGCAATGTACCAGAGCAATTTGTTGGAAAGCACAGTCTTGAAGATTTCACTCACTGAAAGAGCCTTTTCATCAGCCTTGCTGTAGTTCTTAGCAGCGTGGCCGCTCCATTCTTCGATTGATTGGAGGCCGCAAGATTGTGGGGTGTCGCGAATCAACAAGTAAGCGAGCACTGCCACGAGCACTGCCACAGCGGCAGGGAATGCGTAAGTACCGATAAGGAAGTAGTAGTCGGTGTTAGCGCCATAGAACCATGAGCCGAACCACATTGCGCCGTACACAGCCATAGGGCCAACGAGTGCGCCACCCACATTGTGGGCGCAGTTCCAGAAACTCATCCATGTGCCACGTTCCTTGATTGAGAACCAGTGTGTCATCACACGGCCGCATGGAGGCCAACCCATACCGTTGAACCAACCAACGAGGAAGTTGAGGACTGCCATCAAAGCGATAGCCGCACCCTTATGTTCTGCGCCAAGCCATTGCACTGGCACAATCATAAACAGCATTGAGATAGCCGTGCACACCAAACCGAGTGGAAGGAAACGCTGAGCGTTGCTTCGGTCGCTGATACTTGCCATCACGAATTTTGAGAATCCGTAAGCGATGGCGTTCATTGAAAGCACGATACCCAACTCGCCCTTTTCGAATCCGAAAGGAGCAAGCATAGGAATTGCCATTGAGAAGTTTTTTCTAACGAGATAGAAACCGGCGTAGCCGATAAAAATACCAATAAAGACTTGCCAACGCAATTTCTTGTACTTTGCATCAGCTTCTGGGCCAGTCTGTGCAGGTCTCGCTGCTGGAGGAGCTAAAAAACTTGCCATAATTTAGTTTTAATTTTTTTAAGTTTAGTTATGTTATTATTTATTTGTATCGTCTGTTAATTATGGTCAGCAATCCATATCAACTAACTTGTTGCACAAAATTAAGCTATTTTGACTCTATTATGCTAATTTTTTGATGCAAAAATGGCTCAAAAAATACAGCCAAAACAAAAAAGTTTTTTCAATAGAATCAAAACAGCTTAAATTTCAGTCGGCACCACTGCATCACGCGCGATGCCGACCTTTTTGTATTACAAAATTAATTAATTATGAATTCAGCTTAATTGTTGCTTCCACATCGAGTGCGTCGGCAATGATGCTGATAGGATTTTCTACGGGCACACCTGTCGACATTTCAATCTGCCACTTACAGGTTTCGCAGTCGGTAGCCACGCTATCGGGAGCCACTTCCTTGATTTGCTTGAAGAGGCCTGAACCGATGGCTTGCGAGGTTTCGTAGTTCTCACGCTTGAAGCCGTAAGTACCAGAAATACCGCAGCATTGCGAATCGAGCATGGTGAAGTCAACACCTGGAATCATCTTGAGCAACTCGGTGCTGTAGAACACCCAGCCCATACGCTCCATGTGACATGCGCTGTGGTAAGCCACGCGCTTCTTATAGTCGGAGCGGAAAGCAAGCTTAATCTTGCCTTCATCGAGGAGCTGGTAGAGGAATCGGGTGGCCAAAGTCATGCTATCGCGCATGTCGGCTGATTCCATACCGAGCACATGCTCATATTCATCGCGGATGGTGAAGCAGCAGGTGGAGCTTGTGCCAAGCGTCACTCTGCCCTCTTCCTTCGCCTTGCGAATGGAGTTGATGTTGATGTTGCCGTGCTTCTTGGCTTGGTCGTAGAGGCCGTTGGCAATCTTAGCCACGCCACAGCATTTTTCCTTGTCGAGCAGCTGCACGCCGTAGCCCACAGCATTCATAATCTTCACAAGGTCTTTACCAAGCTTAGGGAAGTTGTAGTTCACATAGCAGCCGTGGAAATAGCTCACTTGCTTGCTGTATTGTGCTTGTTGAGCCTTTGCGTTGCGCTTATACCAGGTTTCGAAGCGCTGTGCGCTGTAAGCAGGGAACTGGCGGTGCTTGTCAACGCCAATGGTGCTGTGCATCACGCTCTTGGTGAGGCTCAAAGCCAAAGTCTTGTTCACGATTGGGGCAAAGCGGTTTGCCATCGTGCCCACGAAGTCGGTGCTGGCGAGAATGCGGTCGCGCAAGCCTGGCTTGTGGTTGCTGTATTTCATGCGGGCCACTTGAATAATGTCGCCCACCTTCACGTTCTGTGGACATGCCACCTCGCAGCGCTTGCAGTTCAAGCACTTTTTGAGGTTTTCATCGAAGAACACTGGATTTTTCAGACGGTAGCGTTCACCGTCGGGACCGGCTTGCTTAGGGCCGGGATATGCTGGATTTACTGCCGACACTGGGCAATATACCGTACAAACTGAGCACTTCAGACACTGCTCAAAATTGAAAACGCTTTCGCTATTGATTTGTAAGTCTGCCATATCGGGTCGATTATTTTAAAATATTTTTCACTGCCTGCAATGCTGTGAGCATCGACACGCCTGTGCCGTCAGCCATCTTCACGCGGTTATGTCCGCTGAGCACTGAGCCCACTGCGTAGCAGTTGTTAATCACTTTACCATCTTTCTTCACATGAAGCTTTTCGTCGGTAGCCACACCAAATTCCATATATGGCTGTGCCTCATACACGCCATACTTGGTCCACTGTCCGTGGCCGCCTTCGGTTGCGTTGACATCGAGTCCGAACACTGTTTCGGTCACTTCGTCGTAGTTGCTGTTCAAGCCACCGCTCACGAATGAGCCGCTTGCAAGGATGAAGTTATCAGCCTTGAGGCAAGTGTCGGTCAGATTTTGGGTGTTGATGCACTTGAGTGTGCCGCCTTCAATCACACCGCCAATAGCCTTGTCGCCAGTGAGGTGCACGCCGCCGCCTGCGATGAAACGCTTGCGGAGCAATGTTTGCACGCGCACGCCTGGCACCGATGGTGGCAGAGTGGCAAGGAATTGCACATCGCACTTCACCTCGTCCTTCAGCTGCTGGCAGAGTGTGGCATCGGCGATACCGAGCACGGCAGGAAGAAGTGCTACGTCGTAGTTGCCGCCTTGAATCTGTTCGTTTACAGCGGCAGCCATACGCTTCACCATGTCGGCGTTGCCCAGCACCTTAGCGATGTTGGAAGCACGCATTTCTGTAGGACTCTTGCGAGCAGCCTCCAGTTCTGGAATGGTGAAACCTTTCACATCCACCTCAGCACCGAGTTTGCGCAATCCGGCTGCGATAAACTTGGTTGGGAAGTCGAGATAGCCAATGATGTTGACCAGTGCCACCTTCTTCCAAGGAAGTTTGTTGGCTTCGGCAAGTGAGGCGTAGTCCTCGATAGTGAGCCATGCTGGCTTCACCGCGCCCATTGGGGTGATGCGGTAGTGGTTGGCTTTCGCGTCGCCGGTGGTGCGCACGCCCACTTCAGCGAGCAGTGCCTTAGCCTCGTCGGCGAGGGCTTCTACATTTTCACATTTTGAATATGGGTGATTGGCATCTAATTTTGCAATGGCCTCGAGTGGGTGGCTCACTGCCGCGCCCTGTGCATCATATCCGAGCAGGTCGAATGTGCCAGAGTTGAAGTGCAGGGTGCTTTGACCCATACTCACGATAGCCACACGCTTGCCGGCTTTTTGAAGTGCCAATCCGGCTGTCAGACCGCTAAGGCCTCCACCTATAATTATAGTATCGAATTTCATTTCATACCTCCTTCCTTTACAAACTGATTCACACCACAGAGGTCTTCATACACCATGGTGATGAGTTGAGCTTCGTTGAGGGTTGCGCCCCAAGCCACTGGTTTCATACCTTTCCAGCGTTCGTCGATAAAGTCAGCCAAGTCGGCAGCAGCCTTATCGGCGTGGTTGCCTTGGCAGAGCAGACCGGCTGCACGGCAAGAGCAGAGTTGACCTTGGCAAGTGCCCATACCCATACGGGTGCGGCGACGAAGGTCGATCATGTTGTTCACGTGCTGTGAATTAACGGCATAGTTAACTTCTGCAACCGAAACGCCCTCACATTCGCACACGAGTGCCTCGTCGAGTTCATCGGCGGGCTTCACGATTTCCTTGGTGTAGGTGCCGTGGCGGCCTTCGGCTGCCTTGTCGGCAAAACTGAATGTGCGGAGTTCTTCTTCCGACAGCTTCGACTCAGAGCCTGGGAGTGGAGTGGTGGCTGTTTCGCAAGCCTTGTTCACACCAAGCTTCTTGCACACGAGGTCGGTCACCATTTCTGCCATCAGGCGGTAGGTCATCATCTTACCACCGGTGATGGTCACGAAGCCTTCCAAGCCGTCGCGTGTGGCGTGGTCGAGTGTCACGATACCGCGGCTGATGCTTCGGCCGCTTGGGTCGTGGTCGCTTGCCACCAGTGGGCGAACACCTGCATAGGCACGCAAGATGCGTGTGGTGGCAAGTGCTGGAGCGAGTTGCGCACCTTCGGTGAGAAGCACTTCCACTTCCTCATCTGTCACTCGCATATCGTCACAAGTTTCGATAGGCACACGGTCGCTGGTGGTACCGATCACACACACGTTGTCGTCAGGAACAAGGATGTCGGCGTTGGCTGGTTTGCGGCAGCGGTTAATCACCATGTTGTTGACACGATGTCCGAAAATGAGCAAAGCACCCTTAGCCGGGAACATATTAACAGTGATGCCTGCCATCTTGGCCACGAGCATACCCCAAATGCCGGCGGCATTGATGGTGAGGTCGGCATACACTTCGCGGATTTCGCCAGTGTACTGGTCGCGCATCTTCACGCCCACCACACGAGTTTGGTCGATAATCAGCTCGGTCACCTCGTGGTAAGTAATCACATCGGCACCATGTATGCGAGCGTCAACCACATTCGCCACGGTCAGGCGGAATGGATCGATTGAGGCATCGGGAATTCTCACAGCACCGATAAGTGAAGGATTCACCGCTGGCTCAAGAATCTTGGCCTCTTGGGGGGCGATAATATCTGCTCTGATACCTGCGCGCTGGCACGATTCCACGAAAGTGGCTTGATACGCCAAATCGTCTTCTGGAAGTGTGATGAACAAACCGTCGGTTTCGTCCACACAATGACTTGCGATTTTACGCAAAATCATGTTTTCTTGAATACACTCTGTAGCAGATTCTTGGTCTGTCACAGCATAGCGTGCTCCACTGTGCAGCAAACCGTGGTTACGGCCCGTGGCACCTTGAGCAAAGTCAAAACGCTCGATAAGCAGCACACTCAACCCACGCATAGCGCAGTCGCGAGCAGTACCCGCGCCAGTGATGCCGCCACCGATTACGATGACATCATACTTGTTTTTCAGTTTCACATCCATTGCCCTAAAAACGTTTTTATTGTTAGGTTGAAAGTTAGTTTAAAAAAAATCTATAGTTGTTCATAGAAAAAGTGTAACCGAAAGAAAAATAGTTGTCGCCATTTTTGTTTCGCAACCTTTTTGGTTTTTTTTCGCAACAAATTTAGCACCTTTTTTGATAAACGACAAATTTTTAGATATATTTCTCATTTATAATTCACGGCTCTTTCATTTAAGATTTCGTTGCTCACTTAAAAATGTTGTTATTTTAT
>ERZ857629.1360-NODE-1360-length-27192-cov-15.822346_pt1 | contig 27192 bp, 27 predicted proteins | sample MGYA00519700_ERZ857629 | MGnify/ENA primary metagenome ERZ857629 (study PRJEB31778, sample SAMEA3449351) | human gut metagenome | biome: human gut; feature: human-associated habitat; material: faeces | place: United Kingdom | collected 2010/2012 ...
TTATGAGATAAAAACTTATCTCATTCTCAATCACTTATAAAAAATACGTACTTTCGGTAGATAAAAACACATGTTTTTATGTTACAGCAATAGTTTTTTTCGTCTATTGATAATCGGCAATAAAATTGATATAAAAACGATGTAAAAGCAAATGGTTTATCAATTTATTTTGTACATTTGCATACCACTCGAATAATCATTTAAAACTTAATAATTATGTTGAACAAGAAAATCGAAGAGGCTCTCAATGCCCAAATCAACGCCGAGCTTTGGTCGGCTTATCTCTATCTTTCAATGGCTGCTTATGCTCACGCTAACGGCAATCCGGGAATGGGCAATTGGTTTGAGGTACAGTTTCAGGAGGAGCAGGATCATGCCAAGATCATGTTCAATTACATCATACAGCGTGGCGGACGTGTTGAGCTGAAGCCTATCGACGCTGTGCCTACAACTTGGGAGTCGCCGCTCGCCGTGTTCGAGGCTACACTTGCCCACGAGCAGAAGGTGACATCACTCATCAACAATCTCTTCGCTCTCACCACAAGCGAGAACGACTACGCTACGCAGAGTATGCTCAAGTGGTTCATCGACGAGCAGGTGGAGGAAGAGGAGAACGCACAGAATATCATCGATAACCTCAAGATGATCCAGGGCAACGGCTATGGTCTGTATATGCTCGACAAGGAGTTGAGCGCACGCAAATACACTCAGGCTTCACCTCTTGCAACAAAGGCTTAATCTTCTTGGGAGGGTATGGCAGGGATGCTATACCCTCCTATTGTGTAATCCTAGTGGATAAAAAAGCCCACTAACCAAGCAGTAGTACCAATAGTTTTGTTGGTGCAGTTGAGACAACTGCACCCCCTTGCGAGTACCAACCAAGCAGTGCACCAACCAAGCAATAAAATTTATTTATTTTCTAATTTTACTTTTCTTTTTTTAGAAGGTCATATAATTGTAGTGCCCAACAGAAGTTCTCTATAGGTCTCACCCGATAACGTCCTGGGGGGAATATTGTAGATGTTAAAGCAATATGACTGAATAATAGTCACACTGCATGATTTTTGATAAAAGATTAACAAACAAGATTAACAAATAAGATTATGTAACATGATCATCGATGATAAAACAATAATTCAAGCTATTCGGGGAAGAACAGAAGTTGGTTTCAAACTCCTGATGCAGAAGTATAAGCAGCCTATATATTGGCACATTCGCCGTTTGGTTGTTTCGCTCGATGACGCTCAGGATGCCACCCAAGAAGCCTTCATAAGAATATTTCGTTCCTTCAACCAGTTGAAGGATGAAAAATCTTTCCAAGGTTGGTTCTTGCGGATAGCTACTAACCTGCTCAATGTCTATCAAGAAGACATATTCATTAATGAGTGAAGAATAAAGACTTTAGCCGTAAAATATAAGTGAAACTTTCAAAATTATAAGAATTATGACACGTATTATCAGAACATTACTTATCGTAATTATGATGGTTGCGTCTAATGTAGTCGCAATTGCACAACAACCTAATCGCCAACAGCAAGTATCTCGTGAGCAATTGGCAGAAATAGAAGCCAAGCACATCGCACATGAATTGGCTTTCTCAGATGCTGTCAGTGGAAAATTTGTTGCCACCTATTGTAATTATAAGAAGGACATTTGGGCTTTAGGTCCTCGCCTACGTCCTAATCGCAGAGGTGGAGCATCTGAGCAAGATAACGAAGAACGCATCAAACAACGCTTTGCTAGGAGTGAGAAAATTTTAAATATCCGCCAGAAATATTATAAGGAATACTCCAAGTTTCTCACACAAACTCAAATTGAGAAGGTGTACGAGCAAGAGAGAATGCTCATGAAGCGACATGCGAAACGAGGAAAAAAGATGGCAACCCCTAAATAATACAACTTATGAAACACAAGTTTTTTCTGTTCTTCTATATGCTGAGTATTCTTGGTTGGGGCGAAAGTTCTGCACAAGCAATAGAATTTTCTAAGGAGACTTTTATTAATGATGTGATGAGCCTGCCTTATCGCAAAGCTACCATCCCTGGTTATGGCGACAAGGCTTCGCTTGTCATATATTTGCATGGAGGCTCAAGTAAGGGTGACGACAACGAGGCACAGATGCAAGAGCCAGGTATCAGTGCCATCGCTTCTTGGTTGTCTGCCAACAACTATAAGGCCATCATGCTTGTGCCACAGTGTCCTACCGACAAGGCATGGCTTGGTTCGACCCAAGATGTGTTGGTTGCTCTGCTTAAAACTTATATAGACAGAGGTGTGGCTGATGCTGACAAGGTTTATATCTTTGGTGGTTCTATGGGAGGAACCGGTACATGGGGTATGCTATCCAATCATTCTGATTTGTTTGCTGCAGCCATGCCTGTTGCAGGCAATCCTACAGGCTTGGATGCCGAGGCTATTTCACAAGTGCCGATTTTCACGGTAATGGGCACTATGGACAGAATTATGAAAATCTCAAATGTAGAAATGTTCTTGAATGAAATGGACAACTATAAGGCTGAATACAAGTTTGATATTGAAGATGGTTGGACTCATGAGGATGTATGCAAAAATAGCTATACCAGTGAACGTCTTTCATGGGTGTTTGAGCACACCAAAAGACAATTAACGGGGATAATGCCTTTATCCTACGATGACTGTAATTTAGTAAATATAGTTTGGTATTCTATCAATGGACAAAGGTTGACATCTGAGCCAACTCAAAAAGGTTTTTATATCAGGAGTTATCGGTATAGAAGTGGTAAGGCCATAACTGGAAAGTTTTATTTGGACAGACCATTCTAATTGAGTTAAAAAGAGACTGAGGTTGTGTCAAAAGTCGCAATTAGTACACCCCTTGTGGTTAGTATGGAAGATACCCTCAAATCATGGAAGATGCAGCGAGCATCTTCCATCCCTTATCCCTTTGATACGCAACGCGCTACGCTGAAAATGGAAGATATGGTAGATATTTTACGAAAAATTGCAGATTGCAGTAGAAAATTAAAAACATTGCAACATAGGAATATTAGGTAAAAAGTAGTGATCGTACAAGACGTATTTCGTGTTTTATTTGTTTAATACTGTGTGCTGAAATATTTTTATCAAAATCAGATAATATTAATACGCTTTTTATTAATTATTTTAATAAGTATCCTTATCTTTGTAGTCTAATATACTATCTTGATTTAAAGTGGTAAATATGGAAAATTATTATGAAGATATAGTATGTGAGTTGTACTCTAACTTACGCCCCAAATTCATACGCATATTAACAGCGAAATATCCTTCGATACGTCTTGATGAAGCAGAAGACTTATATCAAGATGCATTCATTGCTGTTAAGGATAATATGGAAAGAGGTAAGGTTCGTGATAATACCTCATGGGAGGCATACATTATTCAAATTGGAATAAACCTCACCAACAAGTACTTAAGAAAGGTTCAAATGACGGATTCAATGGATGAATCCGAAGAAAGCGGTAAACCTAATAGGTTTGTAACGTTTCTAAATACGTTGACAGAGGATGACGAAGGTGAACTGCAATCAATGGAAGTTAAAGCCATATTGGGTAACGAATTAGAACATTCGCCTGGTCGTTGCCATAAAATTCTGAGATTGTTTTATTATGCAAGTTTAGACCTGACAGAGATTGCAGAAGAAGTGGGATTGAAAAATGCCGGCTCGGTAAAAGTCACCAAATCACGATGTATGAAAGATTTGATAGACCGAGTAAAAAATGCTGTTCGCCTTTGTGGTATAGATATCTAACTTAAAAAAGTAATGGTATGGAAAGAATAGAATCATTTGATAAGTATATTTCAGGTGAAATGTCGGAAGCCGAAGTTGCAGAGTTCAAAAGAAAAATGTCTGAAGATAAGAGTTTCTCTTCCGATTTCCAAGTCTACAAAATGGTAGTAAAAGGAATTATCATTGAAGAGAAGGAAAAGGAGGCAGAATTGGACAACGCATTCAAGAAACTCAGTAAAGATGATTTGAGAAAAATAGTAGGTCCGAAAAAGCACATTGCCAAAACTTCCAACTCAAAAGCCAAAGTTGTTTATATGGCAAGTTGGGTTGCATCTGTTGCTGCTGTTGTTGTTATTGCGTTTTCGCTTACATTCAACATCCAGCGTTCAGCAAGAAACAATGTTGATGACATTATGTTCGATTGTTATTATAGCCCAGTTTCCAGAGGTGGTGAGGATATCGTCGATTTATCAAAGGCAAGTGAAGTCGAGATAAAAAAACAGTTGCCTAAAATGGAAAAGGTATATAGCAAGGCTACTGACGAGCAAGAAATCAGTTCATACGGAATCAATTTGGCTATGGTGTACTTGAAAATACACGATCGTGATAATGCTCGTAGAGTGCTCCTGCATGTTAAGAAGAGATGTACAGATACAGACGTTAAGAACCTTTGTGATAAACTCTTAAAACAGATTGAATGAAATTATTATTTTCTATAGTATTACTGATTGGTTGTGTAATTGATAATTATGCAACCAATCGTGCCTTGCTTATTGGTATAGGAAAATATCCAACTTCTAAAACAGAATGGAAACAAATACATGGAGATGCGGATGTAAAATTGCTTGCTCTGCATTAAAAAAACATTAATTATGAATAATAGAATACTTTTTTTTATTATTAGTATATTGTTATTTGGATATAATACAACTATATGTTATGCCCAAATGTCTGTATCTGATATTCAAGTGGAGATGGAAAGTCTTAGACAAACAGCAAGAGTTTTTGGTAAGGATTCTCGCCTTTACAATAAGCAACTATTAGATTTGGCATTTTATTGTAATTCTGATACTGCGTACCATATCTTTTATAAGGATTTAGCGTTGGCACTCGTTGAGAATAATAATGTGATGTGTAGAATATATGGTGTAAAATCTTCCGACTATAGACAAGCTATGCAGATTCTTTATGGTTTTTATCTTAAAGGACACTATGTTGATGATAATTATGAGGATTATCATGCTTCGGTCATACATGTTCTATTATCATTGGAAAATGACATAAAAGAGGCTCACGATAATAAAGAAGAGTTTTTAAGTATATTATCGGGAGTTTACGAATATGAAGGCAACAAAAATAAGGCAATTCGTTTCGCTCGCAAAAGGCTAACCATTGCAGAAAAGAATATACTTAATGATTCTAAGAATTATGCTTATGCCATTACAAGGTGCGTATTTTTGATTGGTAATGGAAAAAAAACAGATAAATTAATCATAAAAGTTAAGAATATTATAAATAATCTTCCAAATGTAGATAAAGCCTCAATTTGGTCTACAATAGCATATGGTTTAAAGCCGACTTCATCAGAAAATATCTGGTTAGAAGTAATGGAAAATTATTTTAAAAGTACACATTCGATACGTTCTGTGTTGCAAGTCAAATTGCATGAGTTAGTTTTAGCTAACAAATACGATTTAATTAATAAAATTCTTTGTCTTCCACAAATAGAAAAAAGAGATAGAATAAAAATGTATTTTTTCTTGGGGTCTTTTTGCGGAAAAGATTGGCAGGCCTCGTTGAATTTTCGTTTAAAAGCTATGAATGAGGCTTTAGATGGCGGATTTGAGGATTTGACAATTTATGAATTCAATGAAAAAAAAAATAAGTCAATGGCAAAATATATCTGTTTGTTATAGTGTATTAGGTGATCATAAGAATGAAATTTTGGCCGAGGAGAATGCCTTGAATGTACTTGAAAAATTATGTGGTACAGAAAGTTCTGAATGGATTGATGCCGCCCTACACCTATCTTCACTTTATTCAAATTGGCAGTCTGATTATAGAAAATCAATTTTCTTGTTACGGAAAGCCGTGGATAATGCTAAAAAAATCTATGGAGAAGACGATGAAATTATTGTGAGAATTATGTCGTTGTTGATTGGTGATTATGGTTCTGTGCATGAGTACGATTCACAAATATCCTTGTCTTTAGAACTACTGAATAATCCCAAAGTAAAGATGAGCGACAGAGCTAGTGTATATAATAAGCTGTCGGATGCATATTATAATTTGGGTAGAAATAAAGATGCTATGGCAGCTATTGATAATGCGATTACGTATGCAGAGGATGATTGGAAGCGTACATTCATTGTAAATAAGGCAGTGTTGTTAGATAAACTCAACTTTAGTGCTGATGCTATATATTTGTTAGATAGTTTATCAAATAATAAACCAAGTTATTATAATAATGATGATCAATTCTATTTATTAGAACAAAAGGCATTTGTTTATGGAAAATATGATTTGAGCAAAGCGTATCATTTATATGAAGAGGCTGAAAAATACATAGACGAATCTTTCTTACCAAATAAAGTTATTCGACACTATATAAACAAGGCAAAAGTAGCTTCTTCGTATTATTTACGTACGAAAAGTTTAGATTATGCAATAGGGGTTTTTAAAGAAAATAATTGTCAAGATTCTATTTTGTTAGGAGATTTATATATGGCTAAAGCTGATTTATGTTGCGAAATTGGAGCATATAATGAAGCTTTGGATTTATATGCGAAGGTTGAACCTTGTTACCTATATTTGCAATATGATGATGAAAAAAAAATGACATTACTTAATAATGCTGCTATTTTTTTTAATAAAATTGGAAATCATTCAAGGGCTATAAGTTTACAAAAACTCGTTTGTGATATGAGAAAGGTAACACTTGGACAATCACATCCGCTGTATCTACAATCAGTTTCTAATCTGTTCTTTTCGTATTTAGATGCAGATTCAATAGACCAAGCATCTTCAACTTTAAGATTGTATGAGCAAAATGCTATTATGTCTGTTGACGGCTATTATAACATTCTTTTCCATCATATACTATTGGCTAAGAAAAAAGGCAATTATAAAGACGTAAAAGATTACTATCAAAAAGCAATGGTATGCGCCAAGACTTCCGAAATGAAAGAAAAATTGATTCAACAAATGCCTTCAGTGTATCTTGCTTTGGGTGATACCATATCTTTCGTAAAGTTGAAAAAAGAACAATTAGCATCAATACGCAAAGAAATCATCTCTGATTATTATCAGCAATCGTCCTCAGAGCGCCAACGTCAAGTTGAGCCTATACGTGGTGTTCTTGATGATGCTATGAAAAATGCATTTATAGTATCTGAAATGATAACTCCTGCATTAGACTTTGCTCTTTTCAACAAGGGGTTGCTATTTCATACTGATGCTGAAATAAAAAAGGTATTGAAGATAAGAGGTGGAAATTCTTCTTTATATCAAAATTACCTTGACAAAAAGGGACAGATAGAGTATGCTAAAACTAGAGGAGATTCATTGACTATTAAAAATCTTCAGGAGCAAACATTAAAAATCGAACGTGACTTGTCACAAGAATTCGTTTCTTTGAAGGGTTTATCTAAAAAACTTGATATCACATCGAAAGATGTAGTGAGAAATATTGGTAGCAAATCTCTGGCAATAGATTTTGTCAGGTATTGGGATGCTGACACTATAAAATATGGAGCTTTTGTCTTTTCTTCAAGAATGACAAGCCCTGTTCTTATAGATCTCTTTACAGAAAAATATCTGCAGCAAGAAGCTTTTCTAAGTGATAATAAGGTGAATTATAACTTCTTCAAAGATAAAACTAAAGAGAATTTTAGAATGGTATGGGGTAAGTTGACTTCATATATGAACAACTATACCAATGTATATTTTTCTGCGGATGGACTTCTAAACAAGCTTGCTATAGAATATCTATGTGACGAGAACAAAATTCCTGTTTCAGAAAGATACAATCTTCATCGAGTGTTTCATCTTGCAGACATAAAATCTTCAAGTGACATAGGAAATAATTATGCAATACTTGGGGTGCATAATCATGACAATCCGACAATACAGGATAAAGAGTTAGCAATCCGAGGGGGAGAATGGATAAACCTCGATAATGTTATCCCTGAAGTTTCAAGCATTAATACGATGTTGAGCAGCTCCACTAAAGGCACTGTTTCTGTTTATGCTGTGGATGATTCTGTTAGAGAGTCTTTTGTTAAATCTCTCAACGAAAAACCCATCACATTGCTTCATGTTGCAACGCATGCTTTTTTTTATAATCATGATGATTTAAATAATGCTGTGATGAAGCATCAAATAGATGCACCTATGGCAGAGAGAGCACTAAAGGCAGACAATACGTCTCTTTCTGGACTTGTTTTACGAAATGGTAATAAATATCGTAAGATGGTAGACTTACCAGAAAAAGAAGATGATATTTTGACGAGTGAGGAAATAGAGAATATGTCGTTTCCAAATCTAAAGTTAACGGTATTGTCTGCTTGTCAAACAGGATTAGGTGATATAGATGGTGAAGGCGTGTGGGGATTGCAGCGTGCCTTCCGTATAGCAGGAACTCAATCGCTGATATGCACACTTGATTATGTGGACGATTTCTGGACTCAAAGATTTATGAAAGAGTTCTATGAGAGTCTTGCCCAAGGACAAACGATATATAAATCTTTTTACGATGCAAGAAATAGTATCTATAAAGAAAATATGTCAAATCCTAAGATATGGGCAAAGTTCATTCTTATTGAATAATAAATCTGAATTATGCAATAAATCATGTGATAAGACGTTGTCAAATTAAAGAAAAATAAATGAGTAAGCGGTTAATAATCCTACTTATAGCAGTTTGCTACTGCTGGTTGAATTGTACAGCAACCAATCGTGCTTTGTTGGTGGGTATAGGTAAATATCCAACAGCAAAGACAGGTTGGAAACCTATTCATGGTGATGTTGATATTGAACTTCTTGTTCCATCATTAAAAAAGAATGGGTTCACGGATATAAAGACACTTATAAATCAAAATGCTACTAAAAAGAATATAGTTAGTGCATTAAAGGCTTTGGCTGTTCGTTGTCAATCAGGTGACAAAGTATATTTTCATTTTTCTGGTCATGGTCAACCTATAGTTGACGAAAACAAAGATGAGGATGGAGAGTTTGACGAGTCTATGATACCTTTTGATGCTTACAGAGCAAGTTATACAACAGCGTATGAAAAATACGAGGGTCAAAATCATTTAATAGATGACGAATATAACCCACTATTAAATACTATTAAGAAAAAGATAGGTGCGAAAGGAGAAATGTTTGTTGTCATAGATGCGTGTTATAGTGAAGGTATGGAACGTGGAGATGAAGATGAATTAGGAATTGAAGATAAAGATATTCTTACTTCAGCACGTGGTACAAGTGATCCATTTACTATTAAGGGACATTCAACATATCTCAAGGGTATACCTCAACCAAAACGTTTTACTCAAGGTGCATTGTTGACGATTGTGAGTGCTTGTCTTAAAACTGAACGCAACTATGAATATAAGACTGCAACTGGCAAAATGTATGGATCATTATCTTTTTATATTTATACATTATTGAAGAGTGATGCAAACTTTTCTCGTTGGATTAAATGCTTTAAACAGAAGGATTACAAACGTTACAAAATATTCCAGATAATTCAGCATCCAACAATTACTATATATAAATAGCTGTGACTGAAATAGTTTGCAAAGATGAATATCTGTCATGCTAAGTTAGAGTGTGGCTTTTGTATCATTTAAAACTGGGACTTCGGCCTGTTTGGTAGAAGTCCCAGTTTTTTATTTCTTCTTCAAAGTACAAAAAATGATATAGCTGTTGTTAACCTTTTGCTATGTCTTGGTATTTGCTCATGTAAACATTAAAAATAAAAAACATGAGCAGTTACAGTTACACTTACCTTAAGGAATATCTTCCAGTTAGATATTCTGCAACACTCGAACAGAAGAGTGACCGTCAAATTGTCTACGACTTCAAAGATGGATCTTGCAGCCTTTCAGTAAAGAAAGCACTTGTGGATAGAATCAGAGACATTCGCCAATGTTTTAATGGCTCTAATTGGCGAATCTGCTTTATACCGGCTTCTACACATGCAAAGACCGTTGCTCGATATAAATCGTTGGCTGAGTTTCTTCAGAGAGAAACTGGCATACCTTGCAGTATTTCAACAATCGAGACTATTCATGATGAGGTGTCGGGATATCTTGGAGGAAAAAAGGCAAATCCTGCGGACAACTTCAGCATAAATAGCAGTGAAGTCTCGAATATGAACATCATCCTTATTGATGATGTCATAACACGCGGAACGACCTTCGTCCGTACAGCAGACAAATTGGTGGCTAATGGTGCTAAGCAAGTCGTAGGTTTATTCCTTGCTAAGACGATTAATCCAGACAGGGTTTCATGTTCTGCATAATTTTTTCGGGAAGTTATGTTAACCTTCCATCTGCATCGGGTATTTATAAACAACAAATAAAAAATAAAAGCAATGAAGAATATTTATAACATTATAGAGTATCTCCCAGTAAGATACAATGGAACGCTCAAACAACAGCAAGACAGAGACATGTGTTTCAACTTTAAGGATGGAATACTTAGCGCAACAGTTAAGGATGCATTCTTGAAAAAGGTTGAAGAAATTACAAAGGGTGATAAGGCAGGATGGACGATCTGTTTTATTCCTGCTTCAACAAGCGATAAAACAAAGCGCCGTTTCTCAAAACTTGCAACAGCCTTTAGTGAGGTTGGCTATTCGGTAAATGAAAATGCCATCTTCAATGAGTATGATACGGAGTCTGGGCATATTAATGGAAAGTCAAGCAATCCGATATCCGCATTTGGATTTGACAAGAATGCGGTAAATGGTAAGAAGGTTATTCTTATTGATGACATTATTACTCGCGGTACAACTTTCAATATGACGGCAGACAAACTCGAAGAACTTGGAGCGTTAAGCGTAACGGGGCTTTTCTTGGCTAAGACAATAAACCCTGATTGGTCTCCGCGTACGACATACTATGGTAATGATTACGAACCAGACTTTGATGACTGCGAGCCAGAGGACTATTATGAGCCAGAAGAAACATACGACAATTATAATGGCTCATACGCACAGGATGTAGAAGGTTGGAGTGACCAAGACATTGATAATGTTTTCGATGGAGATCCTGAGGCCTATTGGAATATCGACTAATGTCAAAATTAAAAGTATCACATTCAATATAAATGAAAATGGCACTTAATACAGAATTACTGATAACCCTTCAGCAGTTGAAAGGGTTCGGAAACAAGACTATCTTGGAATTGTCAAAAGCCTTAACGGCTAAAACCATTGATGACCTTTGTGAAGAATGGCAGTCATTAAGGGGTAAAAAGTATACAAAAGTAACAGAACTTGACCTTCGTCGTGCAAACCAAATAGCTTGTCGCATTATCAACGCGTCGGAATTTGAGGAAATTGGAATAATCTCATATTTCGAGGATACTTTCCCTGAGATTTTGAAAACATGTGTGGATGAGGATGGAAAGTTAAATCCTCCAATTGTTCTTTACTACCGTGGTGATATCAAGGCTCTGAATAAGCCTGGCATTGCCGTAATTGGTACCAGAGAACCTACGTCTATGGGAACCAAAGCAGGACTCTTCTTTGCCAGTGAATTAGCGAAGAAGGGGTTCAATATTGTCTCTGGTCTCGCTGTAGGTTGTGATACTACAGGGCATGAAGGAGCCTTGTCGGTAGGAGGAACAACAACTGCATTCTTGGCTAATAGTCTTGCTTGGAATGACATATATCCACAAGCTAATGTTGAACTTGCTCATCGAATTGTTGAAAATGGAGGTTTGCTTGTTTCTGAATATCCTCTTGGTTACAAGGGTGGAAAATATGCATTTATATCCCGAGACAGACTTCAGGCAGGACTTTCATATGCTACACTGGTTGTGCAGACAGGAGAAAAAGGAGGTACCATGCATGCTGTAAATGCTACGTTAGCATCGAATAAGCCATTGTATGCTATAAAGTACAACCATGATGCAGATCTTAAACATCAGAAAGTCCAAGGAAACATAAAGCTTCTGAATGAAGGAAAGGCTATGCCTTTTAATACACATAACATATCAGAGAATATTGAATTCTTGAACAAGTATGTAGAAACCCACAATCAGCATATGGGTTCTGATGGTAACAAAGGTTTGTTTGACTAAAAATGAGAGATATGAAGAATATAATCTTTGATCTTGACTTGACATTGGTTGATACAACATGTCTGGAAAATGCCCGTCATACGAGAAATTGGGGAGAGGCCTATAGGCTTATTCCCCAAACATATCTATACGAGGGAATAGAATCTGTATTGGGTATTATCAGAAAAAACAACATAAATGTTGCAATAGTAAGTACATCGCCACGTCCTTATGTTGAGAAAATTGTAGACTATTATAAAATTCCAGCAAAATGGATTGTCAGTTATCATGACGCAAAGCCAATAAAACCCCATCCGGCACAAATGCTTCTGGCTTTACAGCTGATGGGGGGATCAGCAAAAGACACGATAAGCTTCGGTGATAGGGCGATTGATATTGTTGCTTCAAATGCTGCCGGCATTGAGAGTGTTGCATGTCTGTGGGGAACAAAAGAACGAAAATCTCTGCTCTCGTCATCTTACAATCATGTCATTATAAACCCACAAGAGATACTCACATTAATCAGATAAGTATGACAAATACAAAAATACCTGGAGTTAGCTTCTCTTTAAAAAGAGCTATAGGTGTGACTAAATTAAAACGATTGTTCACGCAAAAGACAGGAATTCCTACGACAAAGGTAGGTATGGAGCGTAAAATTGGAGGAATGATTATAAATGCTATCTTTAAAAAATAATCATGTGGTGAGAGCTGAAAGGGTTGCTTCGGTTCTCACCATGACGTTATTTCTCCATAAAGGAAATCTATGCATTTATTGACAAATATTAAAAAAGATACTTGTTGTATGTCATTCTTTATTTAATTCTTTTATGTCTTAACTGGAAACTGATTTATACAGAGACGTAAAAGGATCATTGATATTGTATAAAGAAAAATATACGAAAGATTAGAGTGTGTTTGTTAACCTTTTCAGAGTTTGGGTATTTACTGATGTTAAACATAAAAAGAATGATTATGAATACAACAGTAAAAAGCATTTTAAATGGTTGGAAAAACTCTATTGAGAAGTATAACAAACTCGATACTTGGAAAATTGGAGAACAACTTTCTATCTTAGGAAGATACTTGCGCAACAATGACGATTCTAAGGATATTGTACGACAAGTACGTTTTATTCGTGATTGCGTTATCAGCCCCAATCTTAACGTGAATCAACTCCTTTACATGATAAACAAAGTAGTGGCTATGGCTGAAGCATCAATGAAATCTGTTTGTCTTTCCCTGAAAAAGATTAATGGTAGAATTAAACTGCAAGGACAGGGAGAACGTTTTAAGGGAGAAACTATGCGTCTGTTTGATGAGCGCATAAGATTCAAAGGTAATATGCTTTTGAGAAATTTCGATATTGAAACTGAAACTCCAAGGGATTCTCGTAAAGTTCGTAGAATAGTGGAAAAGCGTATGTGCCAGGCTTATCATCGCAGTAATAAAAGAATAGATTATGATGACTCTCAACGAAGACACGAACATTACTGGATGAAAAGAGCCACTTCTTTCCAACTTTACAATATAGGGCAAATGGAAAATGTAGGTTCTGTGTGTAGGGGTAATTCAACACATTGGAAAAAAGAATATGATGAACAAACGGGGAAAATCGTTTTTAAGAAGAAAATGGTATATTCGTCTGAAGAGGAAGCTAATGAGGCTGTAAAGGAATGGCAGAGAACGAAGACTCATGACAAACGTGAAATAACGGCATATAAATGTGCTATATGTAAGAAATGGCATATTGGTCATAAATCGAAAATGGAAGAATATTCAGACAATGAAAACTATGTACAAAAAGCAGGATAAAGGAAGGCAATAGTACAATAAAATAGTCTTGGTAGGTGACTGACGCAATAGGAAATTTGTATTACCTTTGCAGAATATAAAAGATGTAAGCTATGGATAAACAATCAAGATACAACGAATTGATCTCTCAGATAAAGGTCTTCGCCAATGACGCAGACACCCCCATCAGTGTATTGTCAAATAGCGCTGCAGTAATGAAAATGATATTTCCAGAGGAATACTTCTGGGTAGGTTTCTATATTGTAGACGGTGACGAACTGATACTCGGTCCGTTTCAGGGTACACCGGCATGTACACGTATCAAGTTTGGACGCGGAGTATGTGGCACGGCATGGAAGGAGCAGCGCACACTTGTTGTTGAGGATGTCGAGAAATTCCCTGGTCATATAGCCTGCTCGTCGCTCTCACGATCTGAGATTGTCGTTCCGTTGAAGCACAATGGAGTAGTGGTTGGCGAAATAGACATCGACAGCACCGAATTGGCTACATTCGACGACGTGGACAGACAGTTTCTTGAGCATGCGGCAGAGATGATTGCGCCTTATATGGCGAAGCTCGCCATATCTTTATGAATCTATAGTGTGCATGGCAAGAATACCATACCCTCCTATAATGCTGCATAAGTATGGTGAGAAAGTTCTGTTTTATATAGATCTTAGGGTTTAAAAGCAGAAAAATGCAAGTTCGTAGTTAAAAAGTTGCGTGATTGTTTGGTGGTTTCAAAACTAATACGTACCTTTGCAACCGCTTACAGAGCAATACGGGTAAGTCTTGCACGGCCAGCTCCCTTCGAACCCTCCAGGACGGGAACGTAGCAAAGGTAGTTGGTTGTAGCGGCGCGATGTAAGTAGCTTGCCCACCCGCCTCTTTAGCTCAGTTGGCCAGAGCACGTGATTTGTAATCTCGGGGTCGTTGGTTCGAATCCGACAAGAGGCTCAAAATGATGACGAGACAAGACTTTAAGTTTTGTCTCGTTTTTTTGTATTTGCATGTTTGAGGTGCATGCTGCGCCTTGAATGCTGCAAGGTTGTATAAACTTAGAGCGGCGGAGTTTCACCTCAGTCGCCATGATTAAAATTAAGAAGACTATGGAAAAGATAGACGTTACGACACTCCACGATAATGTGTTCACAACTATTGGTAAGGAGTGGATGCTTGTTGCTGCAGGCAACGAGGAGAAGTTCAACATGATGACAGCTTCTTGGGGATGTCTCGGCTGGTTGTGGAACCGCCCCGTGGCTATTGTGTACATCCGTCCGGAGCGTTATACACACGAGTTCATAGAGGCTAACGACACAATGAACCTTGTTTTCCTCGGCAACTCGGAAGAGGCACGCAAGGCGTATGCCTTCTGCGGCGCTAAGTCGGGCAGAGACTTCGACAAGGCGAAGGAGGCTCATCTCACACCGGTTGCTACCGAGAACGGCTGCGTAACATTCGACGAAGCACGCCTCACACTCACCTGCCGCAAGCTGTACAAGACGCAGATTCGTCCGGAGGAGATGCTTGACAAGTCGATTGAGCAGTGGTACGGTGCGAAGGGCGGCTTGCACGACGTGTATGTAGTGGAGATTCTTGACGCTTACAAGAAGTAATGCGCTAATAAGCAAAACCATTCTATATACATAATATTATATAGTACAGGTCAATTAACATTCAAACAGAACTTTGATGACAGAGAAAATAGACAAGTATAAGGTTCAGGCGGCTTTGGTGCGCTCGTTCTTCGACGCCTTCTCGCATGGCGTTATAGAGAGTCAAGTGGAAGACCCGAAGGAGAAAACGACACCGCAGTCGGTGAAGAAGCTGATGCTGGAGCACTACGAGCACATTGCGCCCGCTTTCTTCGACACCATGTTCTTCCCGTTGGCAGCCATGAACTATAAGTACGAGGACATTGCGGCACTGGCTCGCGAAGCGCAACAGCGTGGCGACGACATGATGGCGCTTGTGCGCACGGCGTGTGGCGACGAGGCGTACTACAACGCTATGGTGGAGGAATACAAGCGCAACTTCTCGATGCTGCTTGCAGGCAGATACCTCTCCAACGCCGACCATCTTGAGGGCTATGTGCGTAAGGCGGAGGCAGAGACGGAAGCGTCGGTAGACTCCGACCGCGCCATCGAGCTGACCGTGCGTGTCGTGATGTTCGCATACGTTCGCGGTCTGCGTCAGACGGGGGAGAGTGCACGTTCTGATCGGTCGGTGCACTTGGGACAAGTACACCCCCTTGGGGAGGATGCACGTTCTGATCGGTCGGTGCACTTGAGACAAGTGCACCCCCTACGTGGGGCTACGCTCTTCCGTCTGATGCTCGATGCGATGAACATCTTGCTGCTCGACGAAGCTGTCGACTTTGCTGACGCAGAGGCAGCAGACCTTGCTTCGCTGTTCTTGAAGGTCTGCCAGACGCAGCATAACTTCACAGTTATGACTGACGAAATGGACCGCACATATTCTGAATTAATGAAGGAATAATAACAAAATACTATGACACAGATTCCGGTATTGCTGCTCACAGGTTATCTGGGCAGCGGCAAGACAACATTGTTAAATCGAATCCTTTCTAATGAGAAAGGCATTAAGTTCGCCGTTATCGTGAACGATATCGGCGAGGTGAACATCGACGCCGACCTCATCCAACAGGGTGGAGTGGTGAACAAGCAGGACGACAGTCTGGTGGCTCTGCAGAACGGCTGCATCTGCTGCACGCTGAAGATGGACCTTATAGACCAGTTGCGCGACATCATCAACATGAAGCGCTTCGACTATATCGTCATCGAGGCGAGCGGCATCTGCGAACCCGCACCGATTGCGCAGACTATCAGTTCGATGGTGACACTCGGTCCGCAGTATATCACCAACGGCATACCGCGTCTTGACAGCATCGTGACCGTGGTGGACGCGCTGCGCATGAGAGACGAGTTCAACAACGGCGACGCTCTGACACGCGACGGGCTCGAAGACGAAGACCTCGAAAACCTCGTAATACAGCAGATAGAGTTCTGTAACACTATACTTCTGAACAAGGCTGCGGAGGTGAGCGCTGACGATCTGCGCAAACTCACCGAGATAATCCGCGCCATTCAGCCTAAAGCAGAAATCATACCATGCAACTACGGCGACGTAGACTTGGAGCGTCTGCTCAACACCGGTCGTTTCAACTTCAACGAGGTGGCTACATCGGCTGCATGGATCAACGAGATTGAGAATCATCACGGCGATGAGGAGGATGATGACGATGAGGAGGATGATGACGATGAGGAGGAGGAACACGAGCACCATCATCATCACGACCATGAAGATGAAGAGCATGAACATCATCATCACGACCATGAAGATGAAGAGCATGAACATCATCATCATCATGACCACGACTGCCATGGCGGTTGCGGACACCATCATCACCACGACCATGAAGGCGGCGAAGTGGAGGAGTACGGCATTGGCACGTTCGTGTACTATCGCAGAAAGCCGTTCGACATGAACTTCTTCGACAACTTCGTGGCGCGTCTGTTCCCGAAGAACGTCATTCGATGCAAGGGATTGTGCTGGTTCAAGGAAGAGCCCGACATGTGCTATCTTTTTGAGCAGGCAGGCAAGCAGATGGAGCTGAAAAACGCCGGACAGTGGTACGCCACAATGCCGAAGGACGAACTGCAGCAGATGCTCGAACGTGAAGAAGGACTGCGCAGAGACTGGGACGAGAAGTATGGCGACCGTATGCAGAAGCTTGTGTTCATCGGTCAGAAACTCGACAAAAAGGCAATAAAAGAACAGCTCGACATGTGTCTTACGGATGTAGAACTGTAAAAGGACTTACGGAATTATAACATAAAGCAAGAGGGTATGGCGGAATAGCCATACCCTCTTTATTTTTTAGTCTGCGTGGGTATGACACGGATGCCATACCCTTCTATATTAGAGATGCTTCATGATGTCGAGCAGGTGATCCCAAACCATCTGAACAGTCGGGATGTGCAGACGCTCGTCAGGAGTATGCACGTCGCGCAGCGTAGGACCGAACGAAACCATGTCGAGGTTCGGGTAGCGCTCCGAGAACAGACCGCACTCCAAGCCAGCGTGGATGCCCTTAACGATAGGATCCTTGCCAAAGAGCTTCTTGTACGACTCGACAGCCACCTTCGTGAGCTTGCTGTCCGGGTTCATCTTCCAAGCCGGATAGCCGTCGCTCATCTTCACCTCAGCGCCAGCCAGTTCGAAGGCTGCCTTCACGGTGTTAGTCTCGTTCTCGAGGTTGCTCATCACGTTAGAGCGCTGCGAAGCCACTACGTTGATCTCGTTCTCTGCGGTCTGAACGCTTGCCACATTGTTAGAAGTCTCGACCATGTATGCCAGAGCCTCGTCCTGGCACATAGCGAACACGCCGTTGTCGACAGCCTGCATGCAGAGGATGAAGCGGCGGCTTGCGTCCTTCGGCAGTACGCTCTCAGCGTCGGTGCTACCGAGGTTGAACTCCATAACCGGCTCGGTTACGTGGAACTCCTCCTCGATATTAGCTGTGAACACGTTCCAGTCGGCACGTACAGTCTCCTTCTCGCTTGCCGGAACAGCGAATACGATGCTGCCGTCGCGAGGAATGGCGTTGTGCAGCTTGCCAGAGTTGAACTTAGCGAGGCGAAGATCCATCTTCTCCTGCTCCTTGTAGAGGAAACGAGCGAGAATCTTGATGGCGTTGGCGCGCTTCTTGTTGATATCGTCGCCAGAGTGTCCGCCCTTCAAGCCCTTTACCGAAGCTGTGAGGAAGAACATACCCTCGGGAGCAGCCTCACGCTCGAATGTGAAGCGAGCCGAAGTAGTCTTTCCGCCGGCGCAAGAGATGAAGATCTGGCCTTCGTCCTCAGAGTCGAGGTTGATGAGCATATCGCCCTTCATGAAACCTGCCTTCATGCCCATAGCACCAGTGAGACTTGTCTCCTCGTCGCGTGTGAACACACACTCCAGCGGTCCGTGCTCGATGTCGTCGCTGTCGAGGATAGCCAGTTCGATAGCGCATCCGATGCCGTCGTCAGCACCGAGAGTTGTGCCCTTAGCGTTGAGCCATTCGCCGTCGACATAAGTCTGAATAGCGTCGGTGTGGAAGTTGAAGTCTACGTCTACGAGTTTGTCGCAGACCATGTCCATGTGGCTCTGCAGGATGAGTGTAGGAGCGTTCTCGTGACCCTTTGTAGCCGGCTTGCGGATTACTACGTTGCCCGTCTCGTCGGTCTCGGTCTCTAAGCCGTGGCTCTTGCCGAACTCCTGAAGATACTCAATCATGCGCTCCTCATGCTTTGAAGGGCGCGGAATCTCATTGATTTTAGCAAACTGCTCGAACACGCGAGCAGGTTTCAATTTGCAATTGCTCATTTTCCTTAATTTTTTTATGTTGATGTTATAATAATCTGAATTTTCGGTAAATTATTTTGCCATACCGCTGATTTGCCGTACCTTTGTACCGATATGGGCGGTGCAGCCTATCTTCTGCAAAGATAGCGCAAATCGAGCGCAATGAAGCTCGCTTCAAATTGCCGAGGTGCAGCCTATCTTCTGCAAAGATAATGTAAAAGGTAGACACCACAAAATAAAAAAATATAATATGATTAAATTAATGCTTATAAGCCTCGCTGTAGTGGCAGTAGCCTTCGCTTTGTTGTCGATAAAGGTTCTGCTGAAACGCAATGGCAAGTTCTCTTCACAGCACGTACACGACAATCCGGGCTTGCGCAAGCAGGGCATCCACTGCGTGATGGACCAGGACCGCGAAGCCCGTGAGCGCAACGGTGCCTACTAAAGTAGCCTACAAGTAAGAACGGCGTCAGTATTTTCGTATGAGATATAGCGGTACGGATATCTCCGCCCATACTATATATAATGTATACAGGCAGACGCACAGAACGATAAAAAATTAAAAAACAGAATAAAGATGAACAAGAAAAACATTTTCGGCGCACTTGCACTCGCAACTGTTGCCGCTTTCGCAATGACCTCTTGCGACAAGTCGAAGTGTCAGGTTGACGAGAAGAAGGTAGAGAGCAAGCAGGCTGTGCCTTCAGATGCAAAGATTGCGTATGTAGAGGTAGACAGCATCATGTCGCAGTACAAGTTCTGCAAGGACTACTCGCTCATTCTCCAGAAGAAGGGTCAGAACATCCAGAACACACTCGCACAGAAGCAGCACGCTCTTGAGCAGGCTTACGGCAACTTCCAGCAGAAGGTTCAGCAGAACGCCTACACACGCGAGCAGGCAGAGCAGATCCAGATGTCGCTGCAGAAGCAGAACAGCGACCTTCAGGTGCTCAACCAGCGTCTGAGCGGCGAGTTCCAGGCAGAGACAGAGAAGTATAACAACGCTCTGCGCGACTCTATCCAGCACTTCCTCGCTGTATACAACAAGGACAAGAAGTACGGCTTGATTCTGAGCAAGGCTGGCGACAACATCCTCTACGCCGACAAGGCTTACGACATCACCAACGAGGTGATTGCAGGCTTGAACAAGGCTTACAAGCCGGCGGCTCCTGCAAAGGAGGAGAAGGCTGCTAAGAAGAAGTAAGTTTTTCTGCAAAGAAAAAGTAAGGCTTCTTTACAGACAAAACGCATATAACCGGAGACAATGCTGCCAATAGCATAGTCTTCGGTTTTTTTGTGCTCGCACACTTTGTCGCTTATTTTGCAAATTCACGCTGCAAATGAAGGTTTTTAAACAAAATGCCAATTTAAACACAAAAATATCTATCAAATGTTTCTTTGTATTAAAATATTTATTACTTTTGCAATCGTATTGTATGCCTTTAGTGTAAAATTGATACAATTAATAATTGGAGAGTAGTAATAGATAACTAAATAGATTCATTAACTTTTAAACTTTATAGTTATGAGAAAGACGTTACTTAACACAATGGGGCTCGTTCTTGCGTTGTTTGGCGCAACGAATGTTTATGCCCAGAGCACAGTAGAACTGCCTTACTCTATCACCTTCGATTCTACCAACGACGTTTGGACCGTGCTTGACGCCAGCCCGACACCTGGCACCTCATGGGAGTTCAATAACGATTGGGGCAACGACGGTTTCTGCATCGGCAATGCGTGGACAGCCACACCGAGCTACTGCATCAGGACCGACTCGGGCGAACCTAACGACTACTACGTTTCTCCGTCATTCAGCCTGAAGGCAGGCAAGACATACACCGTGAAGACAAGCTCGGGCACAATGTACAGCACTCCTGCAACACTCTCTGTAGAGTACACGACGACTCCTACCGACGCCGCTTCGTTCACAAAGCTGAGCGACATCGATATGCCGTCTTCTGGCGTGCAGTACGACAATTCGTACGACCTCACCGTTCCTGAGGACGGACTCTACAGCTTTGCGTTCCACGCTACAAACACTTCTGCCGGCGACAAGAGCAACTGGGCATATCTCTACGCTCTCGGCTTCAGCGTCGAGGAGAAGGTTGGCGGCGAAACTCCTGACCCGGGTCCTGATCCTGATCCCGACAAACCAGATCCACCAGTAGAAGACCAGGAGGGCACATTGCCTTATGATATGACATTCGACTCGGCAGAGAAGTTCGCTACATGGACCACGATGGACAACAGCGAGACGCCGGGCGTGACATGGGCTTACACCGCATCCGACTTCGCCGGCAAACCGGCTGCACACATGGGCGTAGACGCTAAGTCTGAAACATGCGACTGGCTCGTTTCGCCGAAGTTCGAGCTGAAGGAAGGCAAGTCGTACACGATTACTGTAGACGCTGCTTCGGGTCCGGACAACGAGCTGAACCTCATCCTCGACTACTTCGTAGGCAGCAAGTCGGCAGACAACCAGAAGACTATCGAGTGGATCGGCTCTAAGCTCCCCGCAACAGTAGGCGAGAGCGGCGAGGTGAAGAACCAGTGGACACTCGACGCCAACAAGGACGGCGTATACCTCTTCGCGTTCCGCGCACTCAACTGGGGCGCCAACAACGCTAACGACGCTATCAGCATCTACTCTGTGAAGATAGAGGAGAAGGCAGACGGCGAGCCCGATGCTCCGGTAGCACTTCCGTACGAGGTTTCGTTCGAGCAGGAAGAGAACGTAGCTGCATGGACAGCAATGGACCGCAGCGGCAACACCGGTTCTACATGGAGCTGGAATTCTTGGGGCTATCAGGAGTACGATACCGACTGGAATCCGGTAGGCGACCAGCATCCTTGTGTAAGCTTCAGCAGCGACTGGAACACCGACGCCAACGACTATTGGGTATCTCCGGCGTTCGCTCTCGAGGCAGGAAAGACATACGTAGCGAAGGCTCATACAGCCAACAACCGCAGCTGTCTTGAGTCTGGCACAACATCGTTCACGATGAAGCTCGGCACAAACAAGAAGGTACAGGCTTCGTTCGACCAGACTCTCGGCTCTATCGAGCTCAACACAGTATACGACCGCGACCCGAGCACATTCGAGTTCAGCGTACAGGAGTCGGGCAACTACTATGTAGCGTTCCACATCAGCGACTCGGAGGGTGCAAACGCTTACGGCTACATCTTCGACTTCAGTCTGGCTGAGAAAGAAGGCGCAGCAGAAGAGCCGGTGGCTACAGCTCCGGTTGCCGACCTCACGGCTACCGAGGTTATGACACGCTCGGCTGTAGAACTTGCTTGGACCAACCCGACTAAGGACGTCGACGGAAAGGATCTGCCGGCTGACGCAGCGCTCACCGTGAAGGTTTACGAGGGCGAGGAGCTTCTCGCTACACTGGACGCTCAGGCTCCGGGCAGCGAAGGCAAATACACCCAGGAATACACAGCCGACACATTCGCCGGCGAACACAACTACAAGGTGGTTGTAGTTTACAAGGAGAAGGAGTCGGAGGCAGCTACAGCAACGCTTACAGTGGTGGTTGACGCTATCAACGGCGTGGTTGTTCCGACTGACGCAAAGGTTTCGGTTCACACACTCGATGGAGCAGCGGTTGGCAACAACCTCTCAACACTCGGCAAGGGCACATACATCGTGACCATGAAGAGAGCCGACGGCACTATGAAGACCGTGAAGGTTACTAAGTAACTGAATTCTCATAATTAATTAATTGGGCCGCTCTGCATACCAGTATGGGATGTGGAGCGGTTTTTTATTGCTCTTGGGCGGAAAAGAATATACTGTGGGTAGCAAATAGTACGTAATAATTAATATTTCTTAGCAAAAAGGTTTGGTATATGTGAAAAATGCTGTATATTTGCAAATGTTATACCACTTAAAAACAATAACCTAAAAAATTATAGCTATGGAAGAAAAACTTCAGTTCGTGCCTTCTTTGAAGGACGCATTCGCCATCGGCGTTAAAAATCTTGTGCCGATTGTTCTCTCAGTGTTGCTTTGGCTCGTAACCGTATGGATTCCGTACGTTAATGTTGGCACTACGATAGCCTTGGCTACGCTCCCCGTGAAGCTCAGCAAGGGCGAGATGATCAGTCCGATGTTCATTTTCGATTCCGAGTACCGTCATTGTATGGGCGAATACTTCATTCTGCAGGCGCTCATCAGCTCCGCCGTGTCGGTAGCCTGTCTGTTCCTGTTAATACCGGCTGTTGTACTCTCGTTCAGTTGGCTGCTCGCTGTCTATCTGCTTGTGGGTAAGAAGATGAATTGGGCGCTGTGCCTCTCCGAGAGCAACCGTCTGATGATGGGCTATAAGTTTAAGGCGTTTTGCTTGAAGTTTGCCGTAAGCATCGCTCTGCTCGTTGTTTCCTACGTTCTCTACAGCATGTTCGGCGCCATCGCAAATTCGTTGGGCGTACTTGTTGTGCTTCTGTGCGTTCTTGCCGGCGTTTGCGTAATGCTTTCGGTCGATGCAGTTATCTATCGCGAGTTGGTGCTCTGCGAGGATAAGGTTGAGGAGACTAAGTCTGAAGAAGCTCTTTAACGAGTGAATTGCAATGCAATAGGCATCGGTTCGCGTTCGGAATCTGATCGGGTCGCGTTCGGAATCTGATTGGATTGCGTTCGGTGTCCGATCGGGTTGCGTTCGGTGTCCGATCGGGTTGCGTTCGGTGTCCGATGGCTTTTCGATAGCAAAACATTCGTAAAACCACTGCCAATAGGCAGGAGTTCTCTGAAAGAGTAAAGATTAAAGCATAAGAAAAGGCTGACTCTTGCTGCGATTTTGCAGCTTAAGAGTCAGCCTTTTTTAGTAGCGGAGGTCTCCGGCCTCCGCCGCAAGCAATAGTGTGCAAAGTGTTTACTATCCAGCTTGGTGTTGCTAAGCGCTTATTATTCAGCTTGGTGCTGCGGAGGCCAGAGACCTCCGCTACGTAGTGAATTAGAAGTCTACGACCGTGATGCCTGCTCCGCCGAACTGCACGTGCTCGTCTTTGCATTGCGTCACGTTCGGCACCGACTGCAGATACTGTCTGATGAGCTGTCTGAGTATGCCGTTGCCCTTGCCGTGAAGGATGCGCACGCGCGACATACCCACGAGTATGGCGTCGTCGATGAAGTGCTGCACGGCGTTCAGCGCCTCGTCGCCACGCATTCCGCGCACGTCGAGGTCCTGGTGGAAGTTGAGCTTGTGCTGGTCGATGGTCTGACGCGTCTCGCGGCTGATGCCGAATGTTGGCGGCAGTGTCGACTCCGGCGTCTTCGTGGTGTGCTCAAGGCGCGATGTCTTCACCTTCGTGCGCACGTCGCCGAACACCACCGTCGCCTCCTTGCCCTCTACCGACTCCACGCTACCCACCGTCGTGAGTCCGCGCATGCGCACCGTGTCGCCAGCCTTAAAGGGGTGTTGAGGCGTTGAGGTGTTGAGGTGTTGAGATGTTGAGGAGTTGAGGAGTTGAGATGTTGAGGTGGCTGGGTTCGCCGCGTTCTCCTTCTTCTCCTTCTTGCGCTTCTCGCGTCGCTCCTTGCGCTCCATAATCTGGCGCATTTTCTTCTCGATGAGGTTGTCAGCCGACTTGGTGTCTATCTCGTTCACGTCCTCCTTAAACGCTTTCAGCTCTTCGCGCAGACGCTTCGTCTCCTCCTTCTCAGCCTGACATTCGCGTATCTCGCGGATAGTGTTCTCGATGTTGCGGTTGCTCTCCTTCAGCAGTTCCTGCGCCTGCTCCTTCGCCTGGCGCAGAATCTCCTTGCGCTTGCGGTCGAGCTCGCGAATCTCCTCCTCGTATTTTGCGATAGTCTTCTCCAGGTCCTTTTCGCGCTGATGCACGTTCTGTCGCTTGTTCTCCCAGTAGCGCTTGTCGCGCACGATGTCCTGCAAGTATTTGTCGCTCTGTATGTAGTCGGAGCCCACGATGTCGCTCGCCTCGCGTATCACCTCGTCGGGTATGCCCGTCTTGCGTGCAATCTCGATGGCGAACGACGAGCCCGGCTGACCGATGGCGAGCTGGAAGAGCGGTCGCATCTCGTGGCGGTCGTAGAGCATGGCGCCGTTGGCTATGCCGTCGTGCGAGTCGGCGTAGTGCTTCAGGTTCTGGTAGTGGGTGGTTATCACGCCCCATGCGTGCTTCTTCACAAACTGGTTGAGCACAGCCTCTGCCATAGCGCCGCCAATCTGCGGCTCGGTGCCCGTGCCGAACTCGTCGATGAGCAGCAGCGTGCGTTCGCCCGCCTGTCGCATCATGTTCTTCATGTTCAGCAAGTGAGACGAGTAGGTCGAGAGGTCGTTCTCTATGCTCTGCTCGTCGCCGATGTCGATCATTATGTCGCTGAAGACGCCCACCTTAGAGCGCTCGCTCACGGGGATGGACAGTCCGCACTGCAGCATGTACTGCAGCAGACCCACCGTCTTCAGGCACACCGACTTGCCGCCGGCGTTCGGACCCGATATAATCAGTATGTGGCGGTCGCGTGTGAGCATGATGTCGAGCGGCACGATAGGCTTCTCCTGCTTCTTCAGCGCGAGCCACAAGAGCGGATGCTTCGCCGTAATCCAGTCGACCACGGGCTTCGCGCTCACCTCCGGCTCGATGCCGCCCGTGAGCTGCGCAAACTCGGCGCGCGCACGAATGAAGTCCACCTCGGCAAGCATGCGGTAGGCGTTCACGATGTCGTCCACGTGCGGACGCACCAGCTTCGTGAACTCCGTGAGTATCACTATTATCTCGCGGCGCTCGTCTGCCTCCAACTCGCGTATGCGGTTGTTCGCCTCTACCACCTCCGTCGGCTCCACGAACACCGTCTTGCCCGTCGACGACTCGTCGTGAACGATGCCCTTTATGCGGCGCTTCAGAGCCGGAACGATAGGCACAACGAGACGACCGTCGCGCAGCGTCGGCGTAACGTCCTTGTCGACAAGGCCCTCGCTCTGCGCGGCGTGCAATATGCTATATAATGTACGCGACACGCTGCCCTCAGCCTTGCGCAGCTGCGAGCGAATCTCGGCGAGACGCGGCGACGCCGTGTCCTTAATCTTGCCGTACTTGTCGAGAATCTGGTCGATGCGGCGAATGAGGTCGGGGAAGGTGAGCACGCCCTCCGTAAGGTCGTGCAGAGTAGGGTAGTCGAAGTTGCCGTCGTCGTCGCTGCGGTTGAGGAAGCGCACTATGCCAGCCACCGTGTCGAGCGAACGGCGCAGGTCGAATATCTCGTTCTCCTCAAGGTGCGTGCCCTCGATGCGTATGCGCTTTATCGACTCGCGCATGTCGAAGAAGAACTGCAGCGGAAAGTCGTCGGTCTCCTCCTGCATTCGGCGGAACTCGCGCGTCTGCTTCAACGCCGTATTGATGCGCTCCGCGTTGTCCGAGAAGCCCATAGCGTCCACCTTGTCCTTGCCCAACTGGCTCAGACAGTAGCCCTTCAGCAGCGAGCGTATTTCGCTGAACTGTATCTTGTTTTCAAAGTTGCTTGGATAAATCATAGGTGCAAAGTTACTGCAAACCGAAGACAATACAAAATATGCTTGCATATTTTTATTGTTGAGGTGCAGCGTAACTTATTCAGAGTTACTGCAAACCGAAGACAATACAAAATATGCTTGCATATTTTTATTGTTGAGGCGCAGCGTAACTTATTAAGAGTTACTGCAAACCGAAGACAATACAAAGCAAGCCCGCTTGTTTTTGTGGTGTCTGCGGCTTATACTTGTATTTCTTGCGGCTTCAGAAGCAGTAAAATGTGTCGAAACCAATGTTTTTTCGCTAATAGACGAAAAAAGTAAGCCGAAAATTTGGAGGTATGAACTAAAAAGCGTAACTTTGCACCCGCTAATAAAGCAAAGTGGAATAGTAATTCACTGCGATTGCAAGACTACATCAATTGCGTTTCCCCTATTGGAGAGATGGCAGAGTGGTCGAATGCACCGGTCTTGAAAACCGGCGTACTGAGAGGTACCGGGGGTTCGAATCCCTCT
>ERZ857629.1365-NODE-1365-length-27129-cov-3.340844_pt1 | contig 27129 bp, 26 predicted proteins | sample MGYA00519700_ERZ857629 | MGnify/ENA primary metagenome ERZ857629 (study PRJEB31778, sample SAMEA3449351) | human gut metagenome | biome: human gut; feature: human-associated habitat; material: faeces | place: United Kingdom | collected 2010/2012 ...
CACATCAGCAAAAAGCCAGGGCATGAAACAGCTTATGGCGGGCGGCGGTGTCGCACTTATCGGTCTTACCCTTGTGCCGCTTCTTGCGGGCTTGTTCAGCTAATCGCGGCAAGGGTAAACACTTATGAAGGGCATACTTGACTCGATTAACGAATGGATAAAAGGAATCCTGATCGGAGCTATCAACGGTAATCTGTCAACTATGTTCGGGGACGTGAACGAAAGGGTCGGAAGCATCGCAGGCGAAGTCGGACAAACCCCGCAAGGCTGGAATGCAAGCATATTTTCTATGATACGGACACTATCGGAAAACATCATTGTTCCGATTGCGGGGCTTGTCATCACCTACGTTCTTTGTTATGAGCTTATCACCATGATAACCGACAAGAACAATATGCACGACGTTGACACGTTCATGTTTTTCAAGTGGTTTTTCAAATCGTGGGTAGCGGTTTATCTCGTTACCCACACATTTGATATTACAATGGCGGTCTTTGAGCTTGCACAGCACGTTGTGGGAGGTGCGGCGGGCGTTATCGGAAACAGCACAAGTATCAATGTCAATGCCGCACTGTCCGCCATGCAATCACAGCTTGGCTCAATGGAAATCCCCGAACTGCTACTGCTCGTTATGGAAACAAGCCTTGTCAGTCTTTGCATGAAGATCATGTCCATTCTGATTACGGTCATTCTGTACGGGCGCATGATAGAAATTTACCTTTATTGCTCGGTCGCTCCCATTCCGTTCGCAACCATGACAAACCGTGAATGGGGACAGATCGGAAACAACTACTTACGAAGCCTTTTTGCGCTCGGCTTTCAAGGCTTCCTTATCATGATTTGCGTGGGTATCTACGCCGTGCTTGTAAACAGCATGATTATAGCAAACAATCTGCACAGCGCAATTTTCTCCCTTGCGTCGTACACCGTGATTCTTTGCTTCTCGCTGTTCAAGTCGGGCGCACTCGCAAAATCAATCTTCAACGCGCACTGAACGGCGCAGAAAGGAGGTCAGATAATGGCTTATGTTCCCGTTCCAAAGGATTTAACCAAAGTCAAAAGCAAATTCGCGTTCAATCTCACGAAGAGGCAGATTCTCTTTTTCGGGCTTGCGGCAGCGGTCGGCTTGCCGCTTTTCTTCCTGCTCAAAGGAGCTACGGGTACGACGGTTGCGGCATTTGCAATGATACTTGTCATGCTCCCGTGCTTTCTCTTTGCTATGTATGAGAAAAACGGTATGCCGCTTGAAAAGGTACTCCGAAACATCATACAGACAAAATTTATCCGCCCGAAAGAGCGACCGTATAAAACACAGAACTTTTACGCCGTCGTAGAACGGCAAACGAAACTAACAAAGGAGGTATCAGCTATTGTCAAAGGTACAGACAGTAAAACCAAAGCCGCAGACGGCAAGCGCACCGAGCGTAAGCCGTAAGCTCTCCCGCGCCGAACAAAATCAAATTGCCGCCGCGATCAAACGCGCAAAGGGCGACGGCAAGGCAAAGACGGCGCAACAGACAATCCCGTATCAGCAGATGTACCGCGACGGCGTTTGTCATATCGGCGGCAAGAAATACAGTAAATGCGTTCAGTTTGAGGATATAAACTATCAGCTTGCACAGCCCGACGAAAAGAGCGCGATTTTCGACCATTGGTGCGATTTTCTCAACTACTTTGACGCTTCCGTTTCGGTACAGTTATCTTTCATCAATCAAGGCACAAAGAGCGACGAAGCCGAAAAAGCGATTGAGATTACCCCCAAAGGCGACGACTTTGACAGCATACGCGCAGAGTACGCGGAAATGCTGAAAGGTCAGCTTGCAAAGGGCAATAACGGCATAGTCAAAGCAAAATATATTACCTTTTCCGTCGAAGCGGAAAACATCAAGGCGGCAAGGGCGCGACTTGCCCGCATTGAAACCGATATTTTAAGCAATTTCAAGGTGCTTGGCGTAGCGGCAAAGCCTATGACAGGCTATGACCGTTTGGAAACCCTACACGGCACGTTCCACCCCGATGGCGAGCCGTTCCGCTTCTCTTGGAGTTGGCTTGCCCCGTCGGGACTATCCACAAAGGATTTTATCGCGCCGTCCTCGTTTACGTTTGGTGATGGGCGCACGTTCAAAATGGGGCGTAAGCTCGGCGCGGTGTCTTTTCTGCAAATCCTCGCCCCCGAACTGAATGACCGTATGCTTGCGGATATTCTCGATCTTGAATCGGGTATTATCGTCAATCTGCATAGTAAGAGTATCGACCAGGGCGAAGCAATCAAGACTATTAAGCGTAAGATCACAGACCTTGACAAGATGAAGATTGAAGAACAGAAAAAGGCGGTACGCAACGGGTACGATATGGATATTATTCCGTCCGACCTTGCTACTTTTGGTAACGAAGCAAAAAATCTGTTGCAGGAGTTACAGAGCCGCAACGAGAGAATGTTTCTCTTGACTTTCCTTGTCGTCAATCTTGCCGACACAAAACAAAAGCTCGACAATGAAATTTTCTCGGTATCGGGTATCGCGCAGAAATATAACTGTGCCTTGACCCGCCTTGACTTTCAGCAAGAAGCGGGCTTTATGTCAAGTCTGCCCCTCGGAGATAATCAGATTGAAATACAGCGCGGGCTGACGACCTCAAGCACAGCAATTTTTATCCCCTTTATCACACAAGAGCTATTCCAAACGGGCGAAGCTCTCTACTACGGGCTGAACGCCTTATCAAACAATATGATTATGTGCGACCGCAAGAAGCTCAAAAACCCGAACGGGCTAATCCTCGGCACCCCCGGAAGCGGTAAATCGTTCTCGGCAAAGCGCGAAATGACAAACGCCTTTCTTATCACCGACGACGATATTATCATTTGCGACCCCGAAGCCGAGTATTTCCCCCTTGTTGAGCGTTTACACGGTCAAGTTATCCGTCTGTCGCCGTCGGGTATCGGCAACGACGGAAAGCCGCAGTACATCAACCCTATGGATATAAACCTTGAATACGACGAAAACCCGCTTGCGCTGAAATCCGACTTTATCCTTTCTCTGTGTGAGCTGATCGTCGGCGGCAAGACGGGGCTTGAACCCGTGGAAAAGACGGTTATTGACCGCGCTGTGCGGAACGTGTACCGCCCCTTTATGGCAAACCCCGACCCCGCGCAAATGCCTATCTTGGGCGATCTCTACAACGAGCTTTTGAAGCAACCCGAACCCGAAGCGGCGCGTATCGCGTCGGCGTTGGAGCTTTACGTTTCGGGAAGTCTGAACGTCTTTAACCACCGTACCAACGTAGAGCTTACAAACCGCCTTGTCTGCTTTGACATTAAACAGCTTGGAAAGCAGTTAAAAAAGATCGGTATGCTCATTGTGCAAGATCAAGTGTGGAATCGCGTTACCGTCAACCGCGACGCAAAGAAGTCAACGAGATACTATATCGACGAAATGCACCTACTCTTAAAAGAAGAACAGACCGCCGCCTACACGGTGGAAATTTGGAAGCGTTTTAGAAAGTGGGGCGGTATTCCGTCGGGGCTGACGCAGAACGTCAAGGACTTGCTTGCTTCAAAGGAAGTGGAAAACATCTTTGAGAACAGCGATTTTATCCTTATGCTCAATCAAGCGGCGGGAGATCGCGCTATCCTTGCAAAACAGCTAAATATTTCTCCGCGACAAATGAAGTACGTTACGCAAGCCGACGCGGGCGAGGGCTTGATCTTTTATGGAAACGTCATACTTCCGTTTGTTGACCGCTTCCCGAAGGACACCGAGCTTTACCGCGTGATGACGACCAAGCCCGAAGAAGTGGGAGAAAACACGGTATGAGCGAAAACATTATTATCAACCGCGATTGCCTTGCCGCACTCCGCGACCTACCCGACGAAAGCGTGAATTGTTGCGTAACGTCGCCACCGTATTACGCCTTGCGGGATTACGGTATGGACGCGCAGATCGGACGCGAGGACAGCCCCGAAGAATATATACGTCGGCTTGTTCTTGTGTTCCGAGAAGTGCGCCGCGTACTGACCGAGGACGGCACTTTATGGCTGAATATCGCAGATACCTATTGCGGAACGGGCAATAAGGGCGGCTATCTTGACCCGAAAAATCCCAAAGGCAGAAACGGACAGAGTGTGTCCCTTGCCCGACGTGCGAGCGAGTGCAAGCAAAAGGATATGATCGGTATTCCGTGGCTGCTTGCATTCGCGCTCCGCGCTGACGGGTGGTATTTGCGAAGCGACATTATATGGTGCAAGGCAAACCCTATGCCCGAAAGTTGCAAAGACCGACCGAGCCGTTGCTATGAACACGTCTTTTTGCTCACCAAGTCAAAGAAGTATTACTATGACGCGCTCGCCATTGCCGAGCCGATTGCCGAGGGTACGGCGGCAAGGTACAAAGGCGGGCGAAGTGCGAGCAGTAAATACGCCGAGGAAATCCCCGGACAAGGCAAGGTGCAAAAGCTCAATGCGGTGCGGGCGGCGGGTACGATCACCGACGCGGATATATCCCCCGTAAGAAATGCCCGCGACGTGTGGCACATCAACACCGTACCCTACAAGGGCGGGCATTTTGCCGCCTACCCGCCAAAGCTCGCGGAAAGGTGTATTTTGGCGGGCTGTCCGCGCGGTGGCATTGTCCTTGACCCCTTTTTCGGAAGCGGAACAACGGGGCTTGCGGCAGTAAAGAACGACCGCCGCTATATCGGTATCGAGCTTAATGCCGAGTATTGCGAGCTTGCAAAAGAACGGATTGGAGGTGCGAAACTATGAGCGAGCCGCAAAAGCCGAAAAGCTACCGCTTACAATTTACCGATGAAGAACGGGCAAGCCCCGAGCTTGATAAGTATATCAAGAAATCGGAGAAAGCGGCTGACCGTTTGGACGCGGCAAATGCGGCAATACCAAAGAAAAACAAAATAGTCAAGGAACGTACCTTTGACGAAGCGACGGGCAAAGCAAAAACGCGGCTTCACTTTGAAAAACAAGACAAGCCGCCGAGCGACGCGAGGGGCAAGCACAAAAGCCCCTTGCGCCCCGTCGCCCAAGCCGAGTTATACGTTCACGTAAAAATACACGAAGTTGAGAAAGACAATTCGGGCGTGGAAGTGGCGCATAAGAGCGAGGAACTTGCCGAGGGTGCGGCAAAGTACGGGGCGCCGAAGCTCAAAGAGGGCTACCACAGCCGCAAGCTCAAACCCTACCGAGCCGCCGCCAAAGCTGAAAAAGCGGCTATCAAGGCAAACGCAGAATTTAAGTATCAAAAAGCACTCCAAGATAACCCGCAGATCGCCGCGTCAAATCCCTTTTCCCGCTTTATGCAAAAACAGCGTATCAAGCGCGAGTATGCAAAGGCGGCAAAAAAAGGCGGTATCAAATCAGCAAAGAAAACCGCCGAGAACGCGGGCAAAGCCGCAAAGAAAACGGCGCAAGCCACCAAAAGCACCGTTTCATTTGTAGCTCGTCATTGGAAAGGCGTATTGATCGGTATTTGTGCGCTACTGCTTTTCGTGATAATCTCGGCAGGCGTTACCTCTTGCGTATCACTCTTAACGGGCGGTATGTCAACCGTTGTCGGAAGCTCCTACGTCGCGGAGGACGCGGATATGCTCGGCGCGGAAGCTGACTACAAGGCAAAAGAATCGGCATTACAAAGCAGTATTGACAATATCGAGCGTACATATAGCGGCTACAACGAGTACCGCTATTCGCTTGACGGTATCGGACACGACCCCTACGTGCTGACTTCCATTCTCACGACCTTGCACCTTGACTATACCCGCGAGGGCGTACAAGACACCTTGCAGACGATTTTTGATATGCAATACAGCTTAACGCTTACGTCTGAAATCGAAGTACGCTACCGCACCGAAACCCGTATAGGAAGCTATCAAGTAACCGACGAGGAAACGGGCGAGGTATCAACCGTTTATTACGAATACAAGGTAGAAGTGCCTTATAACTATTACATTCTCAACGTCAATCTGACAAGCGAGGATATGGCGGGCTTAACTGCCTACCTTATGACTGACGAACAGTTTGACGCCTACCTTGTGTATATGCAGACAAAGGGCAATCGCCCCGACCTATTCCCATAATTTTTGAAAGGAGATTTACAGCCTATGGCAAACAGTAAAATTGAACGTATCGACAAAGAGATTTTGAAAACCCGCGAGAAGATCAGCGAGTATCAGAATAAATTGCGCTCCCTTGAAGCGCAAAAGGCTGAAGCCGAAAACTTGCAGATCGTACAGCTTGTACGCGCTATGCACTTAACTCCCGCCGAGCTTTCCGCTTTGCTCGCGGGCGGTGGAATCACCGGCATTGCGACAGTACCCGCAGAAGATGAAAACGAGGAGGACAGCCACAATGAAGAATAAAAACATATTCCGTATGACGAGCGTATTGCTCATATCCATACTTTGCGTATGCGGGCTTTCCCTTAACGCCTACGCAAGCGACGGCGGCGAGTATTACAGCACCGTCCCGACCGAAGCAACAACCACTCCGCCCGTTATCGTTATTCCCGCAGAAAGTGAGGACGGCGAGCAGACGGGCGAGCCTATCATCAAACCCGAAAACGCCTTTACCCCCGACGGCAATATGACGCTGATTGATAACGTCGAGGGCGAGGACGAGGGACAGAAGCAGTTTATCATCGTTCGGAGTAAGAACGGACACTATTTTTATATCGTGATCGACTACTCCACCGAGGGCGAAAATACGGTACATTTTCTAAACCAAGTGGACGAAGCCGACCTTATGGCAATTTTAGCCGAGGAAGAAATCACCCTTGCCCCCGCCGAGTGTACTTGTACCGATAAATGCGCCGTAGGCGACATTGACACCACTTGCCCCGTTTGTATTGCGACTATGACCGAGTGTGCGGGTGCAGAAGCGACACCGCCCGCCGATGAAACAGACCCACCCGCAGACGACACCGAACAGCCCGCCCCAAGTGGCTTGAATATGGGTGTAATCATTGCCGTTGTCGTTGTGATCGCGCTTGCAGGCGGCGGTATCTTCTGCTATTTCAAGGTATTAAAGCCCAAACAGCAGAAGAACAAACAGCCACAGGGCGCAGAGCTTTCCGAGCTTGAATATGACGAATACGACGAGGACGAGGAATACACCGAAGCACTTGAAGATATTGCCGACAAAATGAACTATGATACCGACGATACGGAGGACACCGAAGAATGAGTTATACCCTTGTAATTGCAGAAAAGCCGAGCGTCGCGCAGAATATCGCCGCCGCGCTGAAAGTCAGCGGCAGAAAGGACGGATATATTGAGGGCGGCGGTTATTTGATCTCTTGGTGTGTCGGTCATTTGGTGGGGCTTGCGGCGGCTGACGCCTATGGCGAGCAGTACGCAAAATGGAACTATGACACGCTTCCCATTCTCCCGAAAGAATGGCAGTACACCGTCGCCACCGACAAAGGCAAGCAATTCAAAATCCTAAAAGAGTTTATGCACCGCACCGACGTTTCCGAGGTCGTCAACGCTTGCGACGCGGGGCGCGAGGGCGAGCTTATTTTCCGCTTTGTGTATAACGTGGCGAACTGCAAAAAACCTATGCGCCGTCTTTGGATTTCCTCAATGGAAGCCGAAGCTATCCGCGCGGGCTTTGCAGAGCTTCAGGACGGCGCGGATTATGACGCGCTCTATTCTTCCGCGTTGTGTCGCGCAAAGGCAGATTGGATTATCGGTATCAATGCGACACGTCTTTTCTCTTGTCTGTATCATAAGACCTTGAACGTGGGACGGGTGCAGACGCCGACCTTAAAAATGCTCGTTGACCGCGAAGCGCAGATTATGAGCTTCAAGAAAGAAAAGTACCACATTGTGCGTCTTGATCTTGACGGCACCGAAGCGGCAAGCGCGAGGATCTCCGACAAAGAAAAAGCCGACAAACTCAAAGACGCTTGCCGAGCTTCAAGCGCAGTTTGCGTATCGGTCAGCCGTGAGAAAAAGACAGTAACGACGCCCAAGCTCTTTGACCTTACCACCTTACAGCGAGAAGCAAACAAGCTGTACGGCTACACAGCAAAGCAGACCCTTGATCTCGCGCAAGCTCTCTATGAAAAGCGTCTGCTTACATATCCGAGAACGGACAGTATATATCTGACCGAGGATATGAGCGAAACGGCGGCAAGCGTCGCCGCTTTGCTCTCTGTCAAGCTCCCGTTTATGAAAGGCGCGTCATTTGCCCCCGACCTCTCCCGTGTGCTTGACAGTAAAAAGGTATCAGACCATCACGCGATCATTCCCACAACCGAGCTTGAAAAGACCGATCTTGCGGTACTTCCCGAAACCGAGCGTAACATCTTATCTCTTGTCGGTGCGCGTCTGCTTTTTGCGGCCGCCGCACCGCATACATACGAAGCGGTAAAAGCTATCTTTCGTTGTGCCGATACCGAGTTTACGGCGACGGGAAAGACGGTGCTTTGCGGCGGGTGGAAAGAGCTTGAACGACGCTACCGCGCAACGCTCAAACAGAAGCCCGACGACGAGGACGGCGACGTTTCCACTCTCACCGTTTCCGAGGGACAGAGCTACGAACATCCCGACGCGAGCGTTACCGAGCATTTCACAACGCCCCCGAAATCTCATACCGAAGATACCTTACTTTCGGCTATGGAACGGGCGGGCAACGAGGACACCGACGAAGACGCGGAGCGTCGCGGGCTTGGTACTCCCGCCACCCGTGCCGCTGTCATTGAAAAGCTCGTCAGCGCGGGATTTGCAGAGCGAAAAGGAAAACAGCTTATCCCCACCAAAGACGGCAACAACCTTGTGTGCGTTCTCCCTGACGTGCTGACAAGCCCGAAGTTGACAGCAGAATGGGAAAACAGCTTGACGCAGATCGCAAAAGGCAAAGCCGACGCCGACAGTTTTATGCTCGGCATTGAGGATATGACGCGGGAGCTTGTAAAGGCATATCCTTTTCTTTCCGACAAGGAACTTTTCAAAGAGGAAAAAACCATTGTCGGCAAATGTCACCGTTGCGGTGAACCCGTTTTTGAGGGCAGGAAGAACTATTATTGCTCTAATCGTGAATGTGGCTTTGTGATGTGGAAAAATGACCGCTTCTTTGAAGAACGCAAGGTGAAATTCACGCCGAAAATTGCCGCCGAACTGTTGGAGAACGGCAAAGCAAAGGTCAAAAAGCTGTATTCTCCAAAGACGGGCAAAACATACGACGGAACCGTGTTGCTCTCCGACACAGGCGGCAAATATGTCAACTATCGCATAGAGAAAACGAGGTAACGAAAGAAACGCAGCAAGCATAGGAAATAGGTACCCATTCCCATCAAATTCCCGTTGTGCCATAAGCGCAGAACGGGGATTTTCGCTTGTTGGAATATTCCCAAACCCTTATATAAACAGTGTTGAAAGGAGCTTTTAATGGACAAAACTTTTGCAATTCTGATTGACAGTAAAACAGGCATAACGGGCGGTGCATGGCTTGATATGCCTGCAACCAAAGAACAACTGCACGCAGCTATGGAAAGCGTCGGCATTACGGCTAATAATCCGCAGGATTTTATCATTCGCGGGTATTCCGACAATGAACAGAACCACATAGCTCTGCCGCATGATATGGTCTGTGCCGCAAGCGTTGACGAGCTGAATTTTCTCGCGGCGCGGCTTGCCGGGCTTGACCATGCTGAAATCGAAAAACTCAATGCCGCCTTGCAGAGTAAAACAGGCTTTGAAAACATCGGTCAGATCATCGACTTTACCTATAACACAGACTTTTTCATTCACATTCCCGAAGCACATACAGCGCGGGAGCTTGGCGACTATTATCTGAACCAATCGGGCGCAGTGCAAATGCCTGAAGAATGGAAGGACGGCATTGACCTTACTGCGTTCGGACAAAACGCCGCCGAGCGCGAGGGCGGCACATTTACGCAGTACGGATATATCACCAAAAGCGGCGATGAGTGGGAGCGTCATTTTGAGGGGCGCGACGTCCCCGAAGAATACCGTATTATGAGCTATCCGCAACCGGCGCGGCTTGCCCCCGAAAAGGTGGAATACGATACGATTGCCACAAGACAGGCGGCGGTACTTACAGCAGAGCCGACCGAGGCTGTTCCCGTAAAACCGATCATTCCGTCTGCAACCGATCAGGGTGGGAAGCTCAAAGAAATTACCGACCGCTTGGAACAAGGCATTGCCAACCTCTTCAACAGCGACCGTTTCAAAGAGTATCTGAACGTCATGTCGAAATTCCATAATTACAGCTTCAACAATACCGTGCTGATTGCCTTGCAGAAGCCCGACGCTTCCCTTGTAATGGGCTTTAACGCATGGAAAGGAAAAGGAATCGAACGAAGCGTAAAGAAAGGCGAGCAAGGCATACGCATTTTTGCTCCCGCACCGTATAAAATCAAAACCGAAGCGGAGAAAATCGATCCCGACACAAAGAAACCCGTTATCGGTGAGGACGGAAAGCCGATTACGGAGGTAAAGGAGATCACCGTACCCGCCTTTAAGGTGGTATGCGTCTATGACGTTTCACAAACCGAGGGAAAGGAACTGCCGACGCTTGGAGCAAATGAATTGTTCGGCAACGTGGAAAATTACAAGGACTTTTTTGCCGCACTTGAAAAGACCTCTCCCGTTCCGATTGCTTTTGAACAGATTGCGGGCGGCGCACACGGCTATTATCACCTTGAGGACAAACGAATTGCGCTTGACGAGGGTATGAGTGAGCTGCAAACGCTGAAAACGGCGATACACGAAATCGCACACGCAAAGCTGCACGATATTGACCTGAATGCTTCCGCCGAGGAACGAGCTAACAGACCTGATAAACGCACCCGCGAGGTAGAAGCGGAAAGCGTTGCCTATACCGTCTGTCAGCATTACGGGCTTGACACGTCGGACTATTCTTTCGGATATGTTGCGGGCTGGAGCAGCGGACGCGAAATGTCCGAACTGAAAAGCTCTCTTGAAACAATCCGCAAGGCTGCCGCCGAGATCATAGACAGCATTGACGCACATCTTGCAGAGATTCAAAAGGAACGCGAAGCTAAAGCCCCCGAACTTGACTCCAAAGGCGAGCCGACGGTTACGATCATTTGGAGTGAAAACGGCAAGCTCCGCGACGGCGAAACAATGCCTCTATCCCGCGCTAACGCTTTGTTTGAAGCTCTTGACGCGCAGAACAAAGACACTCCGGGCTACGATAAAACAAAATTCCGTCTTGACTTCACCCTTGACGGTAAGCCCGAACAGTACGAAGGGCGGCAGGACTTGGGCGATGGCGAAGGCTCTTTGATAGACCACATAGAGAAATTCAACGCCTATTATCTCAATAACGAGGAATGGCAGAATCTGATATTACGGAGTGAGGGGCGCGAAGCTATGGAAGCAGACCGCGCCACACGCGGGCTTTTGGTGGGCGAAGTTGTCCCGTACTTGCGGCTTCATTGCAACCTCTCGGAAATGGAGCAAGCGGCGAAAAGTGCGCTCCATAACACCGCAAGTCTGACACCCATTGATACAGCATATTTTACGGCAATTACCGAGTATGTTGCAGAGTGCCGCGCTATGCTCAACAGCGGGACCTACGAGCTTCCCGAAGCTCCGAAGCGGTCAGACTTTGACCCCGAATTGCAAGCATACAAAGCACAAGTTAAGGCAGAGGTCGAAAAGGAAACATACTTTGAGATTTACCAAATCGCAAACACCGAGCAGACGGCAGAAATCGTCTTTGAGCCATACGACCGATTGATAGCTACGGGGCATACGGTTGACCCCGCAAATTACGAATTGGTGTACTCCGCGCCGCTTACGCCCGATATGACGCTTGAAGATATTTACACACGTTTCAATATCGACATTCCCGAAGATTACACGGGACGCAGTTTGTCGCTCTCTGACGTGGTGGTGCTTCATCAAGACGGCGACGTTAGCGCACATTACGTTGATAGCGTCGGATTCCGCGAGGTACCGCAGTTTCTTGACCGCTACAAAGCACAAGTGCTTATCCCCGACGAACACACGACGGGCGAGAAGATCACGACGCCGCGCGGCAGTTTCAGCGTTACCGATATGGCCCGCGAACAAATGGAAGCGGCGGGCTACGGCGTACATCATACGTCCGAGGACGGTAAGCACTTGATTATGGGAAACGGTACACACGCTTTCGCCGTTGCCGCAGAAAATCCCTTAAAGAACGTTGAGGACACAATAGAGCAGAACGACAACAAGTTAGACGGTATCATCAACAACACACCCGAAACGCCCACCGTTGACGCATTGGAAGCACAAGCAAAGGCGGGCGAGCCGATCTCCCTTGTCGATCTTGCAAATGCAATCAAGTCAGAGGAAAAAGGCGGCAAGGGTAAGCCCAAAGAAGAAAAACAATCTATCCGCGCACAGCTTAAAAAGGACGCGGGCAAAGAAAAAGCCGCCCCGAAAAAGGCGGCGACCAAAAAGAAAAATAACGATTTGGAGGTATGAGAATGAACACAAGATTTACCGTTGAGGAATTAAACCTTATCAGCATTTACATTTACGAAGATCGCGCAAGTCTGATTGAAGAAATGAGCGACGCGCTCCCGTATATGGACGAGGATATGCGCGACCTTGCAAACCGCACCCTTGAAAAGTTCCGCGCTATGACCGACGAGGAATTTGCCGAGCTTGACGTGTACGCGGCTGATGACGAGGAATAACGCCCACAAGCGCGAGGGCGCGCCCTACGCGCCTTTCGTGCCGCAGACAAGCAAAGACACACGGCGCATACAAACGCGCCCAAAATGAATTATAGCGTACCCAAAACAGACAGACGGGGCGCGGCACCTATACGGCTGCCGCGCCCCGTCTTTTTTTATTTGTGTTCACGTTGCATTTCAATAAGCACTTGTGCAAGTTCGGGGTATTTTTGTAATGATTCTGCTTGATTTTTTTGCCATTCGTCTATTTCATCATTTGATATATCGAGCATTTGACAAGAGAGCCTTGTGTCAACCAAATCAGCTAATTTTTTATAAATGGAAACAAGCTGTTCATATCCCTTTCCTAATCCCATATACAATATATCTGCAAAATCAAATTTTAACAAAAAATCATTCGGTTTGGGAAGTATCCGTAGCAACTCCGAAAGTTGTATTTCGGAAATAATGTGTATTACTTGCTTATCGCAATATGAAAAACTTGGCGTGCAAGATATTTCACTACAAGTATTCATTATTGCTGTTCTAAAGTTATTACAATCTTTCAATAAATTATAAGAGTATGGGGTTGAACCATTTTCAGCTTCATTCTTATATTTTTTTTGCTTGCAAATAATAATTTTGTCTTTGAAATGAAGCTTATCCATATCATCAATATTTCCCGTTTGAAATATCTTTTCTTTCTTTGCCGCAAATTCAATCATTGCAAGAAGTTCACCTATATATAGATATAAGTTTACTAATTTAGGTGATATAATTTCTTTTGCCTTTTTTGCTTCCTTTAACGCGGGAATATAGTCAACCATAAAATAGAAAACCAAACTCGTTACATAAGCAGAAGCAAATATATCAACCATTTGCATTACCCCCGAAAAGAACTCTCCTTTTGGTGAATCAAAAACAAAAGATACAAAAGCAGGGGGATCAAATGGATACGGAATTTTTGAGTTTTTAATCATCAACAATATGCTGATAGCAAACAGTAATGACAAAATTTTGTGTTCTTTTATAAATTTCAATGTGTGTCACCACCTTCAACGAATTAAATAATAATGTGGGTCTAATATGATTTCGCTCCCCGATTCCTCTAACCACAAATCAAGAACCGTAAGAAATTCCTTTATTCTTGTGGCGATAATATACCCATAACAATCTTGAATACAAACAATTTTCTTGGAAATATCATAATTACATTTTCTTAAAGCACCACCTTGAACAATCGAATATTCATTGCCTTTATGATGCTTTAATAGCACAACAGAATTAGGGGGATTTGTCGGATTTTCCGCATACATATCTTTTATCTCGTAAGAACTATCTATCGTGCTTTTGAACAAATTAGGGGTGAAATGAGAATCGACAGTATGATTCCACATATCAAGCCAATCAATTAAATTTATAACTGCCTCTCTCCACCCATCAGCAAAATAATCACAACTTAATAATTGATCGAGCAACTTTTCTAACTTTGCTTGTGATTCTTCATAATCAAACAAATAATAGAAACCTAACGTATTAGTTTGCGAGAGCAAAAACGCCATTTCTTTAAGAGGAAGATTATCTAATTCTGCTAAACGGTTTGAAAGATTTACTTCTTTTTCAAAATCGAATATATTTACAATGTTGCGAGCAATTTGCAAAACAATATAATCAATTTTCTTTTTCAGATGATCTTCAATGGGATTATAGAGCTTTCCTTTCTTAAACAAATCATTTATGTTAAGAGAAATAATTTCAGCGAGTTTCTTTTTTGTACCAACCGTATCAGGATTATACGGTGTTACTCTATTATGGTTAATATCAAATGGTAAATCTTCAATTCTGCCCGTTTGAGAATTAAACAAGCAAATTATTTTACTCCATCCTAATACTTTTATTGCATATCCCAATTCAATAAGTACGTTAGGATTTGGAACATTGTTATCGTTTAATGACACATCACACACGAAAAACTTACTGTGATTTATTTTTTGAAAAATGGAAGATCGAATATCGGGGCTTCCAAGCTCTTCCTTTGTATCTCGGTCAATGCAAGCCACAATTCTGTTGTCTTTATTTATGTTTTTAAGAGATTTTTCTATTGCGTCCTCAATGAAATATCTGTTTGTTTTTCCGGGCAGATCAGATTGCCACGAATAAAAAATTGAAACGTTCATTTTTACCCCTTTCACGATGTTTATTATTTATAATTATAACATATTTTTTTGAATTTTTCTACCACTTCCGCGCTTATTCTCTCGCGGTAATCTTCTTTTTCGCTTGCCCTCGGTCAATCTTCAAAAAGCTGTCTATGTTCCGCTTCATTGTATCGTATTCCTTGACTTGCTTTTTGAGCTTGCCATAGTCAGCGTATAGGGCTTCTTTCTGCTCGGTCAGCTTTGCATACTCGGCTTGTAGCGCGGCAACACTTGGGAGCTTGCCGCCGATCGGCGCGGCGCGTAGTGCCTTTGCCGCCGCTTCATAGAGTATCAGATCGCTTTCGTGCGCGGCGCGGAACTGCTCTTTGTTCTTCGCCTTTTTGTACGCTTCATAGACGGGCTTTGTCTTTTGGTAGGTCGTGATATTCTTTATCAAAACCGCCATATCCGCAAGCCTTCTTTCGACCCCCTTTAATGCGTCAGCCACTTGTTCGCTCGCCGACGTGATTTCATCAATGCGGGTGATCAAATCCGCATACTGCTCGATCTTATGCTCGGTTAAGAAATTGACCGTCTTTGCCGCTTGTTTGAGGTTGTGAATTTTCGCCCATTGCTCATATCCTCGGCTCTGCTGTGCCTTGATACTGTTTTCAATATCAATGATAAGAGATACGCCCCTTTGCTTGATATTGGGAGCTTTCGCGGCGCGGGTGCGCTTGCCGTTGATACGCTCGGTGATTGCTTCCTCGGTGTAGTCTGCACCGAGCGTTTTTAGACGGGTGAAACGCTCTTGACCTTGTGCGCGGCACGATATGTATTTACCGCACTTGATCTCATATCCCGCCGCCTGCAAACGCTGTAATAATTCTTCAAAGCTCGACACTTGGGGAATGAGCGCGTCCACCGCGATTTTGAGCTTGGATTTCCAACTCTTGCCCGCCTTGTCCGCTTGATATTCAGCGTAGTGTTTACCCTTGTTTTCGCTCGGCTCGACAACGGACAAACCGTTTTCGCGGCATAGCCGATCACTTGTATTTCGGATATTGTAATAGGTGCGCTTATTTGAATTGTACTTGTGATGATCTACGAAGTTTACGGCGCAAAAAATGATGTGATTGTGGATATGTCCCTTGTCGATATGGGTCGTCAAAACGTATTCGTGTTGACCCTTTGTTACCGCGTCTGCAAGCTGACGCCCGATTTCGTGGGCTTTCTCATATTCGACCTCTCCCGGCGCAAAAGATTGTATCAAATGGTGGGCGAGATTATTGCCTTTTTCCATAGCTTGCGACAAGGTAAATCCGAACTCAATATCTGCCGTTTCATAGGAACAACCGAAGAGGACACAAGGATTTTTTCGTCCGTCTTTGCGGGATTTTGGATATAGTCAAGTGCCTTGCTTAACGTGCTTTTAATAGGCTTAATCTTTGTAACCGCCATATTTCCTCTAACGCTCCTTTGATCTCTGCAATATCCTCGGCGTACACATCGCCCGTGGCATTGACGCGGCGGGCTATCTGATTGACGTTTACGCCGATTTTCTGTATCTCTGCCGTCATAGCCTTTATATCGCTGTGATCGACGCGAATGATATATCCGTCAATAGCTATCTTCCGCAGATATGCCGCCATATTGTCGGTGGGGATGAGCTTCATTTTCTGCTCAATCAACGCCCGTTCTTCTTCCGTTACACGGAATTTGATTTGCACCGTTCTTTGCCGTCCGTTCATACGTTTTCTCCTTTCTTTGACCGAGGGTTTGGGACACTTCCCAACAAGCAATTTTCAACCGAAGCGCGAGCGCGGCAATGGCGAAAATACGGAAGTGGGTACCCACTTCCTATGCTTGCTACGAAACTTTATCCCCTCTATCCATATACACCACCTAAAACGCAATTTTGCCAAACAAACAGAGAAAAAATATAAAAAACGCGACAAACTCAAAAATCAGTCTGCCGCGTTTCTGTTCAATTTCAGTTTTCTTTTTCGACTTCAACAACCGCTTTTGCTGTTTCTGTAACGATGTGTAAACCTTTATCACTCATTCCGTCAAGCAGAGTATCAAGCTGACGGCGCATTGTGCTTTTGTCCGCGCTCTTGTCGGGGAAAAAGTATTGATCTACGGATATATCGTAACGGGTGACAAGCTCATAAAAGATTTGCAAGCTCGGTTGCTGTCCCTTGTTCTCAATGTTTGCAAGATAGCGGGGCGATATATCCATATCGTCGCTGACATTCTTGCGGGATTCGCCGCGCTTTGTTCTCGCCTCTTTTATAGCCTTTCCGAACGCCGTAAAGTCGTAAATTGGTACGGGTCTTTTCATTGCTTCTACGTTCCTTTGTGCTATAATAATTCCTACACTTATATTATACAGTTCATCTTCTTCCTTGAATATGATTACACAATTCATAGTATTAGCCATTATAATTCCTTTCATTCGTTAGGTGCGGTTTCTGTAATGAAACTAAATTAAACTTTTTTATGAATTTATATATGTACCCGATTGACATAATTCTTTTTTTATGCTATAATAGAACAATCGTTATAGAACGACAAATCTTGATAAAGGAGCTAACATATATGCCACCAAAAGCAAAATTTACGAAACAACAAATAGCGGAAGCAGGGTTAGATATTATTCGTAACGAAGGTATGGAAAATCTGACCGCCAGAGCTTTAGGAAAAAGGCTTGGAAGCTCGGCTTGTCCAATATTTACAGTGTTTGAAAATATGGAAGAAGTACAAGCAGAAATTAACAAAGCGGCAAGAGCCGTTTATTCCGAATACGTCAAAAAAGGATTGGAAGAAGAATTAGCATTTAAGGGCGTAGGCACGCAGTACATTATGTTTGCGATAAAAGAGCCTCGTTTGTTTCAATTATTGTTTATGTCGGAACAATCTCAACAGCCCTCTTTTTCAAAAGTATTACCCGTGATTGACGATAACTATGAGGAAATCTTGTTATCCGTTCAAAACTGCTATAATCTATCCAAAGAAAAATCAGAACGACTTTATAAGCATTTGTGGATATACGCACACGGAATAGCGGTACTTTGTGCGACAAATATGTGTACCTTTACGGCTGACGAAATTGCAAATATGATTTCCGAGGTTTTCAAAGGCACATTAAAAGAAATTATAGGAGCAGAAAAATGATTACAGAATAAAATATTAAGAAGGCATACGGCGAAAAAAATGAGGTTTTGAAAGGCTTTGATTTGCAAATTACTGACGGAGAATTTACCGTTATTTTAGGTGCTTCGGGATCGGGTAAATCTACGTTTCTAAATTGCCTTTCGGGGCTTGAACGTGTTGACGACGGTAGTATCAAATACAATGATGTGGATATTACAGAACTGTCCGACACAGCTCTTACCAAATTCCGAAAGGATAATATCGGTTTTATCTTTCAACAGTATTATTTGCTCCCCAATATGACCGTTGAAAAAAACGTAAGAATGGGAGCTGATCTTGCGAACAATCAAGAATACGAAGAAATTATAAAAGCCGTAGGGCTTGAAGAAAAAGCGAAGAAATATCCAAGTGAGCTTTCGGGCGGTGAACAACAAAGAGTATCAGTAGCTCGCGCTCTTGCAAAGAAACCCAAAGTTTTATTTTCGGACGAGCCTACGGGTGCGCTTGATGAAGAAACGGGCAGGCAAGTTCTTGACTATATCTGCAAATTACATAAGGAATACGGATTTACCATTGTTATGGTTACGCACAATCAGAACATAGCTGAAATGGCAAATACAGTTATTAAAATGAATAGCGGTAAAATAGCCGAGATTTACTCCAATTCGACACAAAAGACCGCATACGAGATCGGGTGGTAAGGTTATGATAATTGGAATTAAAGACACCTTGAAGTTATTTGGAATATCAATCATAGCTTGTTGCGCCGTTTTTGTTTGTACTCTGTTTTTGAATTACAATATAGATCTTGTTTCGATAGAAAATGAGATCACAACAGAAGCAGGTATTTTGATGTATAACGCACAAGTTTCAATGGGAAAAGTCACGGCAACCGTTACAGGTGGTTGTTTGGTTGCAACATCTATTGTTATGCTTTTGTTCTATGTAAAAAACTATATCGACACACACGGCAAAGAACTTGGAATACTTAAAGCTCTCGGCTATTCCAATATCAAAATTGCAAAACACTTTTGGGTATTCGGACTTTCCGTTTTTGTGGGTTGCATTTTAGGGTTTATAGTAGCTTTTCTCTATCTGCCTACATTTTATGAGATACAAAATGCAGAGGAGCTTTTTCCCGAACTCACCCCGCAATTTCACCCTTTTTTGACATTTGCTTTGGTGGGTATCCCTTCAATCGTTTTTACTGTTATATCGGTGTTATTTGCATACTTCAAGTTGAAAAATCCCGTATTGGATTTGTTACGAGAAAAGCGAGAAAGCAAATCAAAAATCAGCAAAGAAGATAAATCGAACACTCCATTTTTGAAAGGATTATCACGTACAACGCTCAAAAGTAAAAAGGCACTTGTTTTCTTCATTGCATTCTCGGCGTTTTGTTTTTCAGCCATGGTACAAATGTCGTTGTCTATGAAAGAACTTGCAAGTGAAACATTTGCTTGGATGATCTTGTTGATCGGATTGATACTTGCCTTTATATCTTTATTTCTATCCCTTACAAGTGTTGTAAAAGGTAATACGAAAACGATTGCTATGATGAGGGTATTCGGATATGAGGATAACATTTGCAGTCGTGCCATACTCGGAGCGTATAGACCTATCTCGTATATCGGTTTTGCAATCGGTACGGTTTATCAGTATGTATTACTTAAACTTGTGATTACCTTTGTATTTGCCGATATAGAAAATATGCCTGAATATAATTTTAATTTCAAGGCTCTTGTAATTACGCTAATTGCGTTTGTTATTACCTATGAGCTTATTATGTATCTATACTCCTTGAACATAAAGAAGCTATCTATTAAAAGTATAATGTTAGAATAGGGGCGCAAAATATATGCAAAACACAGAATTTATTTTGTGTCCCGTTTGCAAAAATAAAACCCGGCTGAAAATGCGGGAAGATACTATACTTGAAAACTTCCCGCTATTCTGCCCGAAATGCAAACAAGAAACGCTAATCAGCGTAAAGCAATTAAAAATTACAATACACAAAGAGCCCGACGCACAGACGCAGAGCCAATAAACCACGCGATTTCACGCGATTTATTGGCTCTTTATGTTTGAGCATAAACGAGGCATAACTATCTCTTGGGCGGCGGTTAAAATAAGCCGCCGTTTCTTTGCGTTTACCACAAACCAATGACGACTTACTAACCACACACGGCGGTATCAAATGGAGGTATCGCTGTGTTATTTTTATACTTTATTCACTCGCCTAATATCCTACGGTCAAAAAAAGCTATCACCCACCGTCGGGATATTACGGCTATGAGTATGAACTGACAAATCATCATAATACTGTTTACAATTCTTTTTGCGCTCGTTCGCGTCTTGCGAACGGGCGCATTTTGCTTTTTATAAAAGTTTTTTTGAAAAACACGCCGTTTTCATTTGGCAGTTTTCCAAATGCGGTGGTGTGGATAACGAAAGGGGAAATCAACCTATCACCCGCTTTCGCGGTTGCGAAAGGAGGTGAACACCTTGAATGAACCAACTCGTACCCAGTTTCAAGTACGCTGTGCCTTTAATGGCTTTTGCAAAAAAGCGTTGAAGTGCGAAGCGAGCAATGCACACAGAGATGTGAAACGCTATCAGAAACACTTTGTCAGCTTTTCCGATCTGTCGCCCGAAGAAGAAAATCAACTGTATTCGGTTGACGATCAATCGAACGGCGAAGATCACGACAATTCTTTTCGTGTGGGCGGCAAACGAATTACGCCCGAACTGTTAGCCGAAGCTCTCAGTACATTGTCCGAAGAAAAGCGCAATGCTGTTATGCTGTACTACTTCCATGATATGAGCGACGCGGATATTGCCAAGCTCTATAACATTCCGAGAAGTACGGTACAGTACAGACGGACAAGCTCTTTGGAAACCCTAAAACAATTTTTGGAGGAACGCGCAGATGATGAAACAGGTGAATGGTAATATCAGCGATCAGGACGAGCGCGGATTGTTGCCTTATCCGGTTATCATTGCCGCGACAAAGGGCGATCCCGAAGCAATGAAAATTGTCGTACAGCATTATGAGGGCTATATCGCGTCTTTGTCTGTCCGTAAGCTCCGCGACGAAAGCGGAAACACCTATTACGGCATTGACGAAGATTTACGCGATAGGTTGCGCTCAAAGCTAATGCGGGCGGTACTGTCCTTTAAGGTCTGAACGGACGCGCTGTGTACCCCTTTCCACAGCGAATAAGTTTTAGGCGCACGTTCCTTGACAAAGAAAGCGACGCAAGATAACGGCGACGCAGTATAGGGCAAATCGGATACGTTCTTTTTGCTCCGAGCCGAGCGACGGGTGCGCCAAGACTTCCTATGCGGGAACGAGCGAGAAACACAGCGTCGTAAAATGAATTTAGCAGTTTGTGGGCGACGACAAGCAGAAAGGATAATGATACTCCCTTATAGCCATAGTTCGAGCGTTAAGAGCGTCGCAAACGATGGGTGAGGTTGCCGAGAGAGCAAGGGTGAAACTCCCGTGGAGCTATGCTAATAGCCGTCCGATTAAAGCCCTTTATTTTATGTTGTAATAGTGGACTTGCCGCTTTTCATATAGTGTAACAGTCGCCTTTTTGAAAGGGGGATTCCTATGAAACAAAGCGATAAATCCAAAATTGGTGACGAAAAAGAAATTTGCGTCAGTGTTTTCAAAAGCGGCGAGAACACAACGAGCAAAGAAGAATATACAAAGAAGTGGATTGAGCTTATCAATCGAATCGAAAAAAGCAAAAGGTTAAACTTTTGCGACACCTGATGACAAGTTGATTTTTTTATGGTATAATATATCCATAAGGAACAGCTTGTCCTTTCTTTATCAATGAAAGTAGCTATTTATTGCCGCTTATCCGAAGAGGACAGAAACAAGCAATTTGAAACCGACGGCAGTAACAGCATACAGAACCAAAAAGCAATGCTGTTGCAGTACGCAATGGAACAGGGGTGGGAGCTTTACAACATTTACAGCGACGACGACTATACGGGGTCTGACAGACGTCGCCCTGAATTCAATCGTCTGCTGCATGACGCAGAACAGCGGAGATTTGATATTATCCTCTGCAAGACACAATCGCGTTTTACACGCGAGCTTGAACTCGTTGAGAAGTACATACACGGCTTGTTCCCGATTTGGGGTATTCGCTTTATCAGCATTGTTGACAACGCCGATACTGCCAACAAAGGAAACAAAAAGTCACGACAGATCAATGGACTTGTCAACGAATGGTACCTTGAGGATATGTCGGACAACATCCGAAGCGTTCTGACGAACAGACGAGAGAACGGTTTTCACATCGGCGCATTTGCCCTGTACGGGTACAAAAAGGATCCCGACCAAAAGGGGCATTTGATTATCGACGAGGAAGCTGCCGCCGTCGTGCGTGAGGTATTCACCCTATTTTCGCAAGGTTACGGCAAAACCGCAATCGCCCGTATGCTCAATGACAGGGGCATACCCAATCCAACCGAATACAAACGTCAGCAAGGCTTACGTTATAAGCAGCCGACCATGAAAAACAGCACCCTTTGGAAATACTTTGCGATTTCCGATATGCTGATTAACGAAATCTACATCGGCAACATGGTACAGGGGAAATACGGCAGTATTTCTTATAAGACCAAGAAGAACAAGCCGCGCCCGAAAAGTGAATGGTACATTGTTGAGGGGACACACGAACCGATCATTGACCGCGAGCTGTGGAACAGAGTGCAGAAAATGATTGCGGAACGTGCCAAGCCGTTTGATGTTGGTACAATCGGACTGTTCGCGCGAAAAGCCCGCTGTGCAAACTGTGGGTATGTCATGCGTTCATCCAAAACGTCGCCCGATCACGGTGGAAAGCATTATCTGCAATGCTCCAACCGCCATGTGGCAAAGGATGCTTGCGAGGGCGCATTTATCTCGGTTGACCGATTGGAGCGGATGGTAATTGCCGAACTGAACAGGCTATCCGCAGAGTATCTTGACAAGGACGAATTGGAGCAGAACATTGAGTTTTGCGACAACTTACAGTCACAGAAAAAACGCATACTCTCCGATCTTGCGGCATACCGCAAAAAAATCGAAGAATATGCGAAAGGTATCAGGGAGCTTTACATGGATAAGGTAAGGGGACTGATAACCGAGAGTGATTTTGCGGAGCTGTCGAAAGACTTTACCGTGGAAAAAGAACGTCTTGAACGTGTATGCTCGGACGGAGAAAAACAGTTAGCCGAAATCGACGAAAAAATTGCGGTTGGAGACAACCGCCGCGAACTGATCGAACAATACACAAACCTGGAACATCTGAACCGCGAAATCGTGGAAACGTTGATTGATTATATATCAGTCGGCAAGAGAATCCCCGGAACACGGAATGTTCCCATCGAAATTCACTGGAATTTCTGAAAAGTTTGTTCTTATATGATTGCCCCAGAACAGAAGGCGCGTGTAACCTATGATAATATTCTGCGCCTGTGCGATGATCCGGATGTGCGCGACCCCATCAAGTTCCTGCGTGAACGGGAGATTGTCCATTATCAGCGCTTTGCCGATGCTCTGCGCATCACGCAGGAGGGGCTTGACGGGCGTAATTTCTACGCCTGCAACCCTGCCTACGATACGGGCTGTGCCGTGCAGTCACCCGGCGGGCAGAGCGGCTGTCGCGGCGGATGTTCCGGCAGATAAACCGCGACCGGAACGATACCGACGGGTCCGTGCCATATTTACACGGCTTTTCGTCCCCCTTTCCGGCAGGAAAGGGGGCTTTCGGCGTGCGGGAGAAGGGAAGGGGACTTCTGCCGGGAAGCCCTTGTAAACCGCATAAGAGTAAAAAGTTTCCTTGACAGCGCGAAATATCCGTGGTACAATGTATGGGCAGGGGAACCTCGGAATAGTATTTCGCGCAGTGCGCGGCGGAATACTCCGAGGCTGCCCAAAACGAATCGGGAGGTATTCTTCATGAAAAAAGCTGTCCTGCTTGGTGACTCCATACGCCTGCTGGGGTACGGTACGCGCGTGCCTGCTCTGCTTGCTCCGGATATTGCCGTTTGGCAGTCCGAGGATAACGGGCGTTTCACATCCTATACACTGCGTACCTGCTTTGATTATAAGGCGGAGCTTGAAACGGCAGATGTTGTCCATTGGAACAATGGGCTGTGGGATATGTGTGACCTGTTCGGAGACGGACCGTTTACGCCGCTCCCCCTTTATACCGATGCGTTGGTGCGCATTGCCCGCATCCTGCAAGGCTACTGCCCGCGCGTCATTTTTGCCACCACCACGCCCCCACGACCTGAAATGTGGGGGCATGATATAGAACGTGTCCGGGCGTACAACGCCGCCGCCGTCGCAGTCCTTCACCCGCTGGGGGTACAGATCAATGACCTGTACAGTCTCATTGCACCTGATATGCAGCACCTGATCCGCGACGATGATCTCATCCATCTGACGGATGCGGGCATTGAACTGACCGCCGCACAGGTTGCCCGTTCCGTGCGGGACGCCTTGGCGAAGTAGTCCCGTTTTGCAATTTTTGTGATTTGCTCGGTTAAAGTTTGGGCTGAATCTGACGAAAAACGGATAAATTATCACTTTTTATGCAAACTCTATTGACATTCACTTGCAAATGCGATATAATGAACATCATACGGCGCTCCGCATAGTGCGTGCGGCGCGGGCGTTTCCCACGAATTGCTGTCAACATCTGTCAACGGAGGTAACGATATGAACAGAGTATTCAATTTTTCGGCAGGTCCTTCCATGCTCCCCCTTCCCGTGTTGGAGCGCGCGGCGTCCGAATTGGTTTGCTATGGCACGTCCGGAATGTCTGTCATGGAGATGAGCCACCGCTCTCCGGACTATGAAGCCATTATAGAGAAGGCGCAGTCCGATCTGCGCCGGCTGATGAACATTCCTGACAACTATAAGGTGCTGTTTCTGCAGGGCGGGGCGTCTACGCAGTTTGCTGCCGTACCCCTCAATCTGATCCGCCGCACCGGAAAAGCGGATTACCTTGTGTCGGGGCAGTTCTCCGGTAAGGCATTCAAGGAAGCGCAGAAGCTGGGGTATGACGTCGTGTGTGCCGCCACCACCAAGGATGCCAATTTCAGCTATGTCCCAACCGTCACGCGGGGTATGATCCGTCCCGATGCCGCATACGTACACATGTGCTTCAATAATACCATCTACGGCACCAAATACGGTTACATTCCCGATACGGGAAGCATTCCGCTGGTTGCGGATATGTCTTCCTGCATTCTGTCCGAGCCGGTGGACGTGTCCCGCTTCGGCGTCATTTACGCCGGTGCGCAGAAGAACATGGCGCCCGCCGGCGTAACGGTCGTCATTGTCCGGGAGGATCTGCTGGACTATGCCGAGCCGGCTATGCCCACTATGCTGGAATGGAAAACCATGGCGGATAACGACTCCATGTACAACACACCGCCCTGCTATACCATCTATATGCTGGGGCTTGTTGCGGACTGGCTACTGTCCATCGGCGGGCTGGATGAAATGAAAGCACGCAATGAAAAAAAGGCGGCATTGCTCTACGGCTACCTGGACAGTCAGGACTACTACATTGCCCCGGTGCGGAAGGATTCCCGCTCCATGATGAACGTGACATTTGTCACGGGCAACGTGGATCTGGACAAGAAATTCGCCGCTGAGGCTTCCGCCGCCGGGCTGAAAAACCTCAAGGGGCATCGCTCGGTCGGCGGAATGCGTGCCTCCATTTACAATGCCATGCCCTACGAGGGCGTGGAGGCGCTGGTCGCATTCATGAAGAAATTCGCCGCCGATAATCCCAAGGCGTGAGCGCACGAGAAAGGGAACTGTCATGAAAAACATACTGCTTCTGAATAAGATTGCCAAGGTCGGAACCGACCGGCTCGACCCGGCGCTGTACGCAATCGGGACAGATTTTGATGCGCCGCACGGCATTATGGTGCGTTCGGCAAACATGCTGGAGATGGACTTCAACCCGGAGTTGCTCGCCATCGCGCGGGCGGGCGCCGGCGTCAACAACATTCCGCTGGACGCCTGCACAAAGGCAGGCGTTGTGGTGTTCAATACGCCCGGTGCCAATGCCAACGGCGTCAAGGAACTGGCGCTGTGCGCTCTGTTGCTTGCCTCCCGTGATATCGTGGACGGCATCGAGTGGGTCCGAACGCTGGCAGGCGACGAAAACGCCGCAAAAACGGTGGAGAAAGGCAAGTCCCGCTTTGCCGGCAACGAAATCAAAGGCAAGGTGCTGGGCGTTATCGGACTGGGTGCCATCGGCGGTATGGTTGCCAATGCAGCCGTGCGGCTGGGGATGGAGGTTATCGGCTGTGACCCGTACCTGAGTGTAGAGGGCGCATGGAATCTTGACCATCACATCTGCCGCGCCGCATCCTACGATGAAATCTACGCCTCTGCGGACTATATCACGCTTCACGTTCCCGCAACCGCCGATACCAAGGGCATGATCAATGCCGATGCCATTGCCGGGATGCGGGACGGCGTGAAGATTATCAATCTGTCCCGTGACTCACTGGTGGATTCTGACGCCATGAAGGAAGCGCTTGCGTCCGGCAAGGTGCATCGGTACGTGACCGATTTCGCTACACCGGACATGATAGGCGTCCCCGGCGCCATCCTGATTCCGCACCTGGGTGCCTCGACCGAAGAGTCGGAGGACAACTGTGCGGTCATGGCGGCAATGGAACTGGATGACTACCTGACCGACGGAAACATCAAGAACAGTGTCAACTTTCCTGCCGTATCCATGCCCCGTTCCGGCAGCGCCCGCATATGCGTCCTGCACGAGAATGTACCGGGCATGCTGAATCTGCTGACCGGTGTGCTTTCCGCCGCCGGGCTGAACATTGAGAATATGACCAACAAGTCGCGCGGGAACGCCGCCTACACCATGTTTGATATCACCGGCGCGGTTCCCGCAAATGTTGCGAACGACCTTGCCGCCCTGTCCGGTGTTGTGCGGGTGCGGGTGATCTGATCGTAACCGCCCGTGCTTTAGCCGTGTATTTATTACAATTTTTTGACAAATGTAAAATATTTTACATATGTGCAAGGTGATGATGGAGCATTTCCATCGATAGAAGAAGATTAGACTGGTTTGTTGGAAGGAGGTTAGAATATGTTGCCCCCAAAAAACAAAAATTTTTTG
>ERZ857629.1370-NODE-1370-length-27063-cov-3.900252_pt1 | contig 27063 bp, 15 predicted proteins | sample MGYA00519700_ERZ857629 | MGnify/ENA primary metagenome ERZ857629 (study PRJEB31778, sample SAMEA3449351) | human gut metagenome | biome: human gut; feature: human-associated habitat; material: faeces | place: United Kingdom | collected 2010/2012 ...
GCAGGATGAGTGCTACAGGAGGAAGAATCACAAGTCCGTTGTTCATATAACCTGCGTCGTAGAAGCACTGCGGGATCACCTGGAATCCGAAGAGGGTTCCTGAACCGAACAGTTCGCGGAAGAAAGCCACGATAAGAAGGATCATGGCATATCCGGCTCCGTTTGCAAGACCGTCGAGAAGTGAAGGAATCGGTTTGTTGCCGAGACCGAAAGCCTCAATACGGCCCATGACGATACAGTTGGTGATGATAAGTCCTACATACACTGAAAGTTGAGTCTCAATGCTGTATGCGTATGCCTTGAGGAACTGGTCCACGAGGATTACCATCAGCGACACAACTACGAGCTGTACGATGATACGGACTCTGTTAGGAATTGAATTCCTCATCAGAGACACGATGAAGTTCGAAAGTGCTGTAACGACGATTACGGAAAGACCCATAACGAAGGCTCCCTTCATCTGTACGGTTACAGCCAATGAGGAACAGATACCGAGCACGAGGACAGTGATAGGATTGCCCTTGAGAATCGGATTCAATATTGTTTCTTTAAGTTTTGCATTCATTTTATTTCCTCCTCATTATTTGGCGATTGCAAGTGAATCTGCTGAAACACAGAGGGAATCAGCTGCATTCTCCACCTCTGATGGCTGAACTGCCTTGGCGGCAGCAGCTTTGAGGAACGGCTTGTAAGCCTGAAGCCAATTGTCGATGGAAACTCCCAGTGCATGGCTGGTGATGGAAGCGCCGGAAATGGCGTCTACCGCATTCTCCTTGCCTGCAGGAGCGCCGCCTTTGACTACGCGGAATGCCTCCTCATCTTCGAAGTCAATCTTCTTGCCTTCGAATTCTGCTCTGAAAGAAGGATCGTCCTTGATCTTGGCACCAAGACCAGGAGTCTCGCTCGCGTGATCGAAATATGCTCCACGAATGGTCTGGAAATCTTCATTGAGAGCAAGGTAGCCCCAGATAGGTCCCCAAAGACCTGCTCCGTAGCAAGGAATTACTGTGACAGTCTGTCCGTCTTTTTCGAAAACGAAAACAGGCAGTTTCAAATCAGCTGTACCATTCTTGAGAAGGTCCTTGATACGTTTGTCCTGGGCCTTGAGCTGGCTGGTCGTGTAGATCTCCTGCTTGGAGAGATCCAGCGTGCCGCACTCCTGACCTTCGGTATTGACGATGACAGAAGACTTTGCGACAGCCTTGTATGCGTCGATCTTCTGCTCATTGCTCATTGCGTCAAGCTCGCTCTTTTCATAGAACTTGCTGGCTGTAAGCATCTGGCTGATGGCGTCAGCCTTCACATTGGCATCCTGCTTCGGCTTGAGAGTCTCAGAGACGAACGCAAGAACCGCAGCTACAACCACTACGACAACTGTCGTATAGATGACTGTATATATATTTCCGTTAGTATTCATACCTTGATATATTATGCGATTTTAACTTTCTTGGCTCTTCTTGAGATCGCAGCGTCTGTGACGTAGTGGTCAATGAGCGGTGCAAATGTGTTCATCAGCAAGATGGCGAGCATCATTCCCTCTGCATATCCAGGGTTGAACAGTCTCACGATCACGCAGAGAGCACCGATAAGGAATCCGTAGATCCACTTGCCGCACTCTGTCTGTGCAGACGTTACAGGGTCTGTTGCCATGAATACTGTACCGAATGCGAAACCGCCCATGATGAGCTGATAGTAAGCAGGAACGGTGGTAGCTCCGAAGAAGTTTCCGAGCCAGCCTACGAAGAGGGCTCCGGCTACAGATGAAACCATGATCTTCCAGCTTGCGACACCCGTCCAGAGCAGGATGACTGCGCCGATGAGGATGGCAATCACTGAAGTCTCACCTACTGAACCCGGAACGAGACCTGCGAACATGTCCCATGCTGACATGCCGTACTGTACGCCGGCATTGTTCATTGCGTCGAGGCCTTCGGATGCGAATGAAAGTGGGGTGGCACCGGTAGCGCCGTCGATGAGGCTTTCACCGTTTTTCAATGATACCCAGACACTTGATCCTGACATCTTGCTAGGATAAGCGAAGAACAAGAACGCACGGCAGAGAAGAGCCGGGTTCAGGAAGTTCATACCGGTACCGCCGAAAACCTCCTTGCCGAAGAGTACTGCGAACGCTACTGCGATAGCGAGAGTCCACAGCGGAACATCTACAGGAACAATGAGAGGAATGAGCATTCCGGAAACGAGATAACCCTCGTTGACTTCCTCGTTGCGGATCTGGGCAGAAGCGAACTCGATGCCGAGACCGACCACGTATGCTACAATATAAAGAGGAAGAACTTTGAGGAAACCATACCAGAAATTCTGGAAAAGACCCCAAGTTTCTCCTGTTGCGAGACAATGCTGGTAGCCAACGTTCCACATTCCGAACAATGCTGCCGGAATCAACGCGACTACAACGATGATCATGATTCTCTTCAGGTCCACGGCATCTCTGACATGCGCTCCCTTGCTGGTGACCGTTCCCGGCACACGAAGGAATGTGTCGAATGCGTCAACGCTGGAATGAAGGAATCCAAGTTTGCCGCCCCTTTCGAAAAGGCCCGGCTGAGTTGTATTTTTTGAATCTTCCATAACTTCCGTTAGTTTATGCCATTTCCTTAATCATAAGGTCAATGCCTTTTTCTATCATGGCCTGGATGTCGTTCTTAGAAGGATCCACATACTCGCAGAGTGCGAGATCCTCCGGCAGTACTTCGTAGATGCCGAACTGCTCCATCTTGTCAATATCACCTGCGAGACATGCCTTGATGAGGTATACAGGGAAAATGTCCATAGGCAGCACCTTCTTGTATACGTCAGACATCACGAATGCACGAGGACCGCCGTTTGTATTGGTGTCCATGTCGTATGTCTTCTTAGGGCAGAGCCAGGAGAAATAAGTGCGGCTTGAACTGAATTTGCCGAATCTGAACGGCTTGGCCCAACCGAGGACCTCTCTTTCAGTGCCTTCGTGGAGAAGTGTCACCTGGTTGTCGAAGAAGCCGAGGAAACCGTTTTCTCCGACATTTGTTCCCGTGAGAACATCACCGCTCACGAATCTCATGTCTTTGGCAGAATTGTCATAGAACTCCTTGAGATCCTTCATGCCGATGCCCGGAAGTGCGTCTACATAAGCAGGCTCGATAGCCTTAGGACCTGTTACGGCAACCTTTCTGGCCATGTTGTACTTGCCTGTGTTGAAGAGCTTTCCGATAGCGGCAAGAAGCAGAAGCGATACTGTCCATACCGTGTCACCCTTCATGATAGGGGAGATATGGCTGATCTGTACTCCTACATTGCCTGCAGGATGTTTTCCGCTGAACACATGCTGGATAACGTTCTCGATCTTGTGGAGCGGGGTGCCGGAGTAATTGTCGCTGCAAAGCGAGAAATGTACGCCGCCGTCCGTAAGTTTGCCGAGAGCATTGATACCGGTCTGGATGTTTGCGATTTCATCCTTGAATGCGAATTCAGGGACAGCCGCAAGCGGAGCGGTTGTAAATGCTGATACGAAGATGGCTTTAGGCGAGATTGCCGGATCCGCGAGGATGCCGTACGGCCTCTGGATAAGAGAAGGCCAAAGACCGCTCTGAAGCAGAAGCGCCTTGATGTCGGCAGCAGCCATTTCTGATGGCTTGTGTACGCCGAAATCGACGAATTCCTGCTGAGCGTCAGCCTTGATTCTTACCTCAAGCAACTTCCTTTTTTCTCCTCTGACGATTTCTGCCACGGTTCCGCTTACCGGAGACGTGAAGAGGATGTCAGGATTCTTTTTGTCCGCCAAGACAGGTGAACCTGCCAGAACCTTATCGCCTTCCTTTACAAGAAGCCTAGGAATAAGCCCCTTGAAATCAGTAGGTTTCACAGCGATAACGTCAGGCACGACAGTCTTCTTGGTTTTCTGGGCCGCTGTTCCGGAAATAGGAATGTTCAGCCCTCCTTTCAAATCGATGTTGTTTGACATTATAGGTAACCTTTAATAGTATTTCGGATTTCCGGCGCGAATATACTGAAAATTTTCGTAATTTCGCTCCCATTATGGAAAACAATCGTGCTATATTAGAGGGGCTTGATGGTCAGCAGAGAGCTGCAGTGAGCCAGACAGAGGGGCCGGTACTCATAGTTGCCGGCGCGGGAGCGGGAAAAACCAGGGTTCTTACGGGCAGGATCGCCTATATCCTGGAAAACGGTGGAGAGCCTGACAGGATTCTGGCATTGACATTCACCAAGAAAGCTGCTGCTGAGATGAAAGAGAGAATTGCCGCAATGGTAGGGGACCGCAAGGCCCGTCGTCTGTACATGGGGACGTTCCACTCGGTTTTCATCCGTTTCTTGAGAGAATATGCAGAATGCCTCGGATATCCTTCCGGATTTACAATCTATGATACCAGTGATTCCATCAGTGCCATAAAGTCGTGCCTGAAGGAATTGAAACTTGACGACAAGGTCTACAAGCCGAAGGATGTGCTCGGCCGCATATCCATGGCGAAAAACAACCTCGTCACGCCTGAAGTATATAAAAAGGATGCCCAGGCTATCATCAATGACACCCATGCGAAGAAGCCTGAAATCTGCAACATCTATATGCTCTATGCGGCGAAATGCAAGCAGGCCGGCGTGATGGATTTCGACGATATCTTGCTGAACATGAACATATTGTTCCGTGACAATCCTGCCGCGCTGAAAGACATCGCATCCCGGTTCGACTACATTCTCGTGGACGAGTACCAGGATACCAATTCGGCCCAATATCTGATTCTGAAGAAGTTGAGCCAATTCCATCGCAACATTTGTGTCGTCGGGGATGATTCCCAGTCGATTTATGCATTCCGCGGTGCCAGAATTGAGAACATATTGAACTTCAGGAAGGATTATCCGGACTGCAAGCTGTTCCGTCTGGAGCAGAACTACAGGTCGACGCAGGTAATCGTGGATGCCGCGAACTCGGTAATCGAGAAAAACTCTTCCCGAATCCCGAAAACATGCTTTTCCAAGGGACCGGAAGGGGACAAGATCCATTTGATCAAGGCATATACGGAGCAGGAAGAAGCCATCCTCATAGCCTCGTCAATCATCGCCCGAATGGAAAAGGATCATTGTCAGTATCAGGACTTTGCGATCCTATACAGGACGAATTCCCAGTCGCGGGCACTCGAGGAGGCATTGCGCAAGCGGAATCTCCCGTACCAGATCTACTCCGGCAATTCTTTCTTCGAAAGAGCCGAGGTGAAGGACATGATGGCGTACCTGAAACTCGCGGTCAATCCGAATGACGACGAGTCCTTCCGCCGCGTGCTCAATACCCCCGCAAGAGGAATCGGCGCGACATCCGAGGAGGCTCTTGTCAATGCTGCCCGCTCGCGCGGATTATCGCTTTTCAATGCTTGTGAACCGACAATTCTGGAGGCGGCCGGCATAAAGTCCGCTGCTGCCGGCAGAATCATGGCGTTCAGGAATATGATGGCCATGGCCAATGCTGCATTGACGAAAGAAGATGCGTTCACTGTAGCGGACATGCTTTCCAAGCAGTCCGGACTTTATGCTTCATTCAAGAATGACAATTCCATTGAAAGTCAATCCCGTGCGGCGAATATTGAAGAATTGCTGAACAGCGTGCAGAGTTTTGTCGAGGACAGGCAGAACCAGTATAGGGAGGAATTGTTGGCGGAAGGAAATGTGGAGGATGTAGATGCAATACAGGACAGTGAATTGCCGCTGGTCACATTGGGCGACTTCCTGGAAGACGTGTCCCTGCTGAGTGCCGTGGATGTGTCTGATGATGAGGACGTTTCCAATAAGATTACGATGATGACGGTGCATTCGTCCAAAGGTCTGGAGTTCCCTTATGTATATGTGGCAGGTATGGAGGAAAATATCTTCCCTTCCGGCGGAATGTTCTCCGATCCTGTTCAGATAGAAGAGGAAAGAAGACTTTTTTATGTGGCTCTTACGAGAGCGAAAGTTGCTGTGAATCTGTCATTTGCGGCAACTAGAATGCGTAACGGAAAGCATGAACAGAATTCTCCGAGCCGCTTCGTGAAAGAGATCGACAGACGGTATGTGGACAACCCTATATCGGATGATGAGGTCGTATCGGTACCGGATTCCGGCGGATTCCGCGGTTTCGGCTCTCGTTTCAATGTCGGCAATTCCGGCGGTGAACGTTCCCGTGAGACTGCATACAACAACAGATATGGCGCATCCGGTGCCGTAGTTACTGAAAAACGTGCTGCCCCGGTGTCTCCTGTTACCGGGCGTCCGTTGAGGCCGGCTGCGGTTCCTGACAGAAAACCAGTGTCTGCCGCTCCACATACGTCGGATGCTGATTTTTCTCCGGTATCGGTGTTGGAACTGAAAGTCGGACAGCGTATTGAGCACAATAGATTCGGTTATGGCGTTATCCGGCAGATTACCGGAACCGGGATGGATTTGAAAGCCAAGATATTGTTCGATTCTTTCGGTGAAAAAATATTACTGCTTAAATATGCTAAAATTCGTGTAGATAAAACAATTAAATAAAAAGTGTTATATTTGCAACGAAGTTTTTCATAGTTTAAGTTTAGGTTAAGTAGCGGGGCAAGTCGCAGCGATTGCGGCGGCCCCGTGAATTTTTGTGTAAAATCGTGGGTTTTTACCGATGGAAAAAACCGGTAATCTAATGAATACTTTGCAGACTTCAGTTAAGAATCATAAAATTAATCCAAATTATTTTGTGTTATAAATTTGTCACACGGATTTTTATGTTTTTTTAATGGATTTTTCGGAAATTCCGATACATTCGCCGCCAAAACAAATACTATCAGAATCATGAATAAAACTATTTTTTCCGATGTGGCGGCGGAGCTGGCCTGCGGGCTCATTTATTTGTCTATGATTGTCATCCCCGTCTCATGCCGACGTGTTCAGCTGGATGCTGAAGGAGGAGAAGGAACTCTTTGCATTCATTTTTCGGAATACTCCTATGAACAGACCAAGGCGACCGAAAACATACCGGATACCAGCGAGTTCCTGCTGAAAATTACCGGCTCCGGCGGCGAAACCGTATATGACGGAAAGTATGGGGATTCTCCTGAAAAGCTATTGGTCAAATCGGGCACCTATAACATATCGGTGCGCTCCGGGAAATTCACCAAGCCGGCTTTCTCCGCCCCGCTTTACGGCGATGAGCAATGCGTGGTAGTGAAGTCTGGCAAAGTGTCAGATGTATATCTCTCTTGTGAGCAGGTCAATGCCGGGCTTCGTCTCAAGGTGGCTTCGAATTTCCTCAAAAACTATCCTGACGGCGTCCTGTTCCTGAAATCTTCAGACGGCAAGCTCATGTACGGGTATTCGGAAAAGCGGATAGCCTACTTCAACCCCGGCAAGGTATCCCTTGTGCTGAACAATGCCGGAACAGACAAGACATTGTTTACCAAGACATTGAAAGCCAGACAAGTGTTGACTGTCAATGTTTCCGCTCCGTCGCCTGCACAGTCGTCTTCCGAAGGCAGGATACATATAGACGTGGATACATCCAGGACTTGGCTGTATGACAATTATGTAATCGGCGGGGGATCGTCGTCGGGCGGAACTTCATCGGGAAACGCTTCCGGCAACACCTATAAGACCGCATATAACGTGACGCAGGCGAAATCGGAGGTCGGAGCGGATGGCGTCTGGGTTTATGGCTACATCGTCGGTGGGGACATGACATCCGCTTCCATATCATTCGACGAGCCGTTTTCTTCCGATACGAATATCGCGATTGCCGGCAGGACCTCTGTATCCGACAAAGAGTCGTGCCTTTCCGTCAGTCTTCCGAAAGGGGACATCCGCGACGCCCTGAATCTTGCCGACAATCCCGAAAACCTGAAACGCAAGGTATATCTGAAAGGCAACATAGTGGAATCCTACTTCGGCATCCCCGGCCTCCGCAACGTCACCGACTATGTCCTTGAGTGAAAAATGTTTGTGTTTTCTTGCGGGGATAAAATTTTGTCCCTATATTTGAGGTGAGATATGCCGACATTGTTTTATTCTAACGGCTGCCGGTTCTTTTTCTATTCAGATGAACATTTGCCGGAACATGTTCATGTTGAAAATGGAGACGGACGAGCGAAAATTGTATTGACTCCGGAAGTCAAGGTGGTATCAAATAACGGAATCAAGAAGCGGGATCTTAGTCGGATTGTAGAATGTGTCAGTATGTTGCGATTGGTAATTCTTGAAAAATGGAGGGAATATCATGGATAATGTTACGGACATGCGTTCAGACCTGAAAATCAAGAGGATCTGGTTTAAATCGGAGCGTATTTTTATGGAATCGGAAGATGGTGAAGTTTATAGCCGTCCTTTGGAAGCTTTCCCGTCCCTGAAGAATGCTACGGTTTCTCAACGTGAAAACTATGAAATCGGAAAGTGGGGTGACGATATCCGCTGGCCGTCTATTGATGAAGATATTCATGTATCCAGCTTTTTGGATAGGTCAGAACCGGACCCGGATAATGAAATAGCGGAAATATTTTCACACTTTCCGGAACTGAATGTCTCACAGGTTGCCAAGCGGGTAGGTATCAGCAAGAATCTGTTGTTTAAGTACATATATGGTATCAAGAAGCCTAGCGCGGAACGCAGGGCCGCTCTGAAGGAAACGCTGAGGCTGCTTGGGAAGGAACTGATGGCGGTTTGAAGTTCGTGAGAAAAAATCTTGCAAAACGGATTTTAATGACTATATTTGCAGAGATGACCGGATGAATTACGGTCGAGTTGCGGAAATAGCTCAGTTGGTAGAGTGTTGGCTTCCCAAGCCGAAGGTCGCGGGTTCGAACCCCGTTTTCCGCTCCAGAGGAGATGACCAATAATTACGGATTGGCCATCTCTAATTTTTTTTGTGGGAAATCTTTTTTTGTACTACCTTTGTTTCGAAATGTAAACCGATTAACTACGGAATACGAACATAACGAATATGAAATACTTTCGAAACGAAACGCTAAAACGAATTCTTGTCGTTTTCTTGACCACCATGTCCATGGTGGTATTCTCGGGCTGTGACGGCACCAAAGAAACTCCTGATAATCCTGACGGCACTCCGATCAATGTCTCCGGTATAATATTGGAAAACTCCGTAAGCGCGAAAAAAGGCGGAGACGTGACATTGAAGGTCGTAGGAAGTCATGGACCTGAGGAGGGCGACGTAATCGTGCTGATGAATACCGCGGACAGCTTCGACAATCAGATCAAGTCCATAGACAAAGGCAGTTTCACATTTACATTGGACCCGAAAGTCACCACCGGACGCTACGAAATGCTGGTCCGCAGGAATTCCCGGACTAAAATCGTCGGACACATAAACATTGACATAATCTTCGATGTGGTCGACATTGAGCCGACAGGCGGCAATAACGTGTACGGCGTGGTCCATTGCGACGGCGAAGGGCTGGCAGACGTGGTCGTTTCGGATGGCGTCGAAGTGGTGAAAACGGACAAGGACGGCGTATACCAGTTCAAATCCGCGAAGAAATGGGGCTATGTATTCATTTCTATTCCAAAGGGTTATGAGGTGGGCTCCGAAGGCGTGCTCCCTCAGTTCCATGCGACATTGACCGAGAAAGCCGACAAGGCGGAACGTCACGATTTCAACCTCGTAAAGGTTAATCAGGAAAAATATCGTGTGTATTTCCTCGGCGACATGCATCTGGCTGACAGGACGAACGATTTGAATCAGTTCGACAACTGCATGAAAGAAGTCAAGGCGGATATAATGGATGATGATGTCAAGTCCTATGTCATCACGCTTGGAGATATGACTTGGGACCTTTATTGGTATTCCAGGAAGTACTACTTCCCTCAGTACCTGAACAGCGTCAATTATTATTTCAAGAATGCCGCGAAGCAAGTCCAGTTCTTCCACACTATCGGAAACCATGACCATGACATGTGCAAGGACGGTGACTTCAATACTGTGATCGAATACGTGAAAGACATTGCCCCGACCTATTATTCATTCAATATCGGCGACGTGCATTACATCGTGCTCGATGATATCCTCTGTACCAATGTCGGGGGAGCGGCTTCCGCCAAACCGGAGCGCACATACAAGTCCGAAGTTACGGATGAGCAGCTGAAATGGCTCGCGAAAGATCTTTCTTTCGTCTCCAAGACGACACCGGTCATAGTTACTTCCCATGCGCCGGTTTATGCGAAAGGCACTGAGAATCTGTTGAATATATACAATTATAACCTGACAAACTCAAGTGCATTGATCTCCAAATTCAAGGGCTACAATGTGGATTTCGTAACCGGACACACCCATGTGCTTTATAACGTGGACAAAAAATCCTCTGAAGGCATCGGCATCTATGAGCACAATGCCGGTGCAGTCTGCGCTTCATGGTGGTGGTCGGGATATCTTACACCGGGCATTCATATATGCACCGACGGCGCACCTGGCGGATATTCCGTCTGGGACATTACAGGCACGGACAAGAAATGGCGATACAAGGGCACGGGACGCGATGAGAATGAGCAGTTCCGTACTTATGACCTGAACAATGTCTGGTTCACGGTCGAGAAAGATGCCCCTAAAGTGCCGGCAGCATTAAAATCGAAATTCGAGAAATATACTGATGCCTATCCTAAGAACTCTGACAATGAGGTGCTTATAAACATCTGGAACTGGAATCCGAAATGGACGATAGAAATCGAGGAGAACGGCAAGACGCTAGCAAGTACGCGCGTGAAGGGCTATGACCCGCTTCATATCGCGGCATTGACAGCCAAGCGTTTCAATAATTCCTCGATTACTGAAACGCCGGCCTTTACCACGACTATGAACTACCACATGTTCAAGGTGAAAGCATCATCAGCGACATCCACCATCGACATCAAGGTCACAGATGAATTCGGAAATGTCTACTCAGAGACGATGAAACGCCCGAAAGAATTCTCGACCGATGCTTATAAATAAACCTCAAACACGCATAGTATGTCAGATGCTTGAAACAGCATTTTGAAACAGTATACATAATAATACAAACCAATAAAACGCATCAATATGTTCAACTCTTATGGAAAGTCGTTGCTGACTGCAGTAGCTTCTGTCCTGATGCTCGTAGGAGGAAATTTCTCCCTACATGCGCAGAGCCAGATCCGCGGTACGGTTTACGACACAGATAAGACCCAGCCTATGGCTGGAGCTACAGTCGTTGTCGAAGGCAAGAATGTAGCTACAATCACTGACGGCAACGGAAAATTTTCCGTCAATGCCAAGGAAGGTGACGTGTTGAGTGTCCAGTTCATGGGCTACAAGACACAGAACGTCACCGTTTCCAAATCTTCGGTTTATGACATCATTCTCAAACCGGATTCTGAACAGCTCAGCGAGGTAATCGTGACCGCACTGGGTATGAAACGAGAAAAACGCTCTCTCGGTTATGCCGCTACGGAAGTGACCGGAGAAGACCTTAACAATGTGCAGAACTCCAACTGGCTCAGCGGTATGGAAGGAAAAGTAGCCGGCGTGCAATTCAACAAGGCATCCGGCCCTATCGGTTCCACCAAGGTGATAGTCCGTGGTGAATCCTCTCTGGACGGCAACAGTTCGGCGCTTTACGTCGTGGACGGAATTCCTATCACATCAGGAACTATTTCCAATGCATCAGGTTCCGGATATACCAACCAGGACAACCCAATCGACTTCGGTGATGGTGCATCAGACCTTAATCCTGATGATATTGAATCAGTTACGGTCCTCAAAGGTGCTGCTGCCACAGCCCTCTACGGTTCACGTGCAGGTAACGGCGCAGTCATCATTACTACCAAGTCAGGTTCTACGGCCAAAGGTATCGGCGTGACCTATTCATCCCAATTCACAGCTGACGTGGCAGGGTATTGGCCTGATTTCCAGACGGAATACGGTTCAGGTTCCGACCTCGGCTTGAATGAATACAACTTCTTCAACGCGGAACACAACGTAGAAGGCCTGCCTCGTAACTATAGCCGTTATGCATTCGGTGAAAAGTACGATGCCAGCAAGATGCGCTTCCAGCAAGACGGTATGGATTATGCCACCGGTTTGGCCCAAAGGACTCCTTGGACCTATAAGGATGACTGGTACTCAGGACTTTTCCGTACTGGTTGGACATGGGACAATTCCGTTTCCATCGAAGGCGGCAACGGTAAAGGAACCTCCGTGCGTCTCTCATTCAAGAACACCAAGAACGAATATATCCTGCCTAACACCGGCTACAAGAGAAAATCTGTTTCACTCGCTGTCAAGAGCCAGATCAACAAGTATATCAAGCTCACTGCCAATGTGAACTACTTCATGACTGACTCTGACAATATGCCGTCGACCGGCTATTCGAACAACTCCGTAGTATATCAGCTTGTATGGAACTCGACAAACATCTCTATGAAGAACTACAAGGACGAGTATTTCCAGGGACGTTGGAACAAAGAGACTTTCACGAGCGATACCGACATGCTTGTCGGCAAGGACAATTACTACAACCCTTACCGTATTTTGTATGCGATGCCTAATACCCAGGACAAGGACAGGCTCTTCGGCAATATCGGACTCAATATCAATCTCTGGAAAAACAAACTCACTCTCGACCTGAAATCGGGAGCCGATGTGACCAATGAGTTCCGTACACAGCGCAAGCCGTTCTATACATACAATTATACTCAGGGATGGTATCGCGAGCAGTCAAACTTCCTTGTGGAGTTCAATACCGACTTCATGCTGAAATACACCGATTCTTTCGTTCATGACAGGCTCACCCTTACTGCCGGATTCGGTGGCAACAACATGACCTACAACAGAAGGAGCTGGAAATACACTCTCGATAAACTTGACATAGAAGGCGTATATAACGTAAACAACTATCCTGCAGGAACTCAACCTGATTATAGTGCTTACAGATCGAAAAAAGTGGTGAACAGCCTTTATGGACTTGTCTCTCTCGGTTGGGATGATTGGGCATACCTCGATCTTACTGCCAGAAATGACTGGTCTTCAACACTTTCACCTGGCAACTGGTCATACTTCTATCCTTCAGTCAGCGCCTCTGTCCTCATTGACAAGGTCGCTAAATTCCAGGACTGGCTTCCGGCCGTTTCTTTCTTGAAGGCACGTGTATCCTGGGCGAATGTAGGTAAGGATACCACTCCTTATTCCATCTCATACGGATATACTGCCACTGCTTTCCCTGGAGGATACCGTCCTGCGGCAACCTATCCGAACTACTATTTGAAGCCGGAAAATGTGGAAACATGGGAAGCCGGTCTCGAAGCCAAGTTCCTCAAGAACAGAATCGGCGTGGATATCGCTCTCTATCAGTCAGATGTGACTGACCAGATTTATGATGTCCCTTACGATTACATCACCGGTGCGAAATATTATACCACCAATGTCGGCCTTATCCGCAACAAGGGTATTGAAATCGCATTGAACTTCACTCCGATCAAGACCAAGGATTGGAAATGGACCATCGGTATCAATGCGTCCCGCAACATCGGCGTTCTCAAGAGAATGTATGACGGCTGGAACAATGACAATCCGTTCCAGGAGGACTACGGTACCACCATCGGAAGCCGTCTCTTCGTTTACGACTATGTAGGGAAGAAGATGGGTGAATTGTGGGGACTTGGTCTTAAACAAGCTCCGGAAGGCTCTTTTTATCTAGATGAAAACGGAAACCAGGTGGACTGCTCGGGCATGGATATCATCAATGCCAAGACCGGACTACCGGCATTGGATGACAGCTCCAATCTCAAATATTACGGAAATGTAAATCCTGACTGGCTTGGAGGTCTTACGACATCCTTGAAGTGGAGAGACATTACATTGAATGCTACTTTTACCGGACAGATCGGTGGAAAGACCGCTTCTGTCACCGCCGGCATCCTCGGTTATCAGGGTAAGCTCAAGAATACACTTGAAGGCCGTAATGACGGATTTGTCGCTCCGGGCGTGAATGCCATTAAGGCTGCTGACGGCAGTATTACTTATCAGAAGAACAATACGATTACTACCGATATAGTATCGTACTATTCCACCTATAAGGCAAACCGCTACAACTTCGAAGAATACATCTACGACAACTCATTCTTCAAGCTTAAAGAACTCACGGTTTCCTACAACTTCCCTAAGAAGCTCATGGAAAAGACCAAGGTTATCCAGGGAATTACCGTGTCAGCCTATGCTACGAATCTTTTCTGCATAACCAACTATCCGTTCTATGATCCGGAAGTTACCGGTTATGTAGGATCCAATACCAAACGTGGTATCGAGTCCGGTTCACTGCCTATGACCAGATCCTTCGGTGCCAACATCAAGATCAGATTCTAAGAGATATGAATGCAATAAAGAAAATAATGTTCGGTGCGGCTGCTGCCCTCGGCATGACTGCCTGCACTGGCGACTTCGAAGATATAAATACGAATCCGAACAAGATGGATTTCGGCAAGATCTATGCGAGCAGCTGTTTCGAGCCGATACTCTACGGCATCGGATACCAGTCCCAGAAGCTTTGCCAATATTATAACAATGAGCTGATTCAGATGACTGCATATACGGCAGGCCAGACTCAGCATATCAAGGAATATATAGTAACCAACGGTAATTGGCAGACGATTTGGGACAATTACGCGCGTTACGGTGGTGATTGCCAGCACATGATTACATTGGCGAAGCAGTGGAATGACCCTTATTATGAGGCGCTTGGCCTGATATTGAAGGTATATAATCTCTCGAATCTCGCAGACCTTTTCGGTGATATCCCATATACTGAGGCTTATCAGTTCACTGCGAACAGGACACCTAAGTTCGAAAGCCAGGCCGACCTTCAGGACTGTTTCCTGAATGACCTGGACAGTGCATGTCTGTACCTCTCCAAGAAACCGGTTCCTTCCAAATCCGGTCTTGACAAGATGTATGGCGACAATGTCATGAAATGGATCAAATTTGCAAACAGCCTCCGTCTCAGGATCCTCTGCCGCTATTCCGGAATGAACGACGGCAACTGGGCCAAGATCCAGGAAGTCATCGACAATCCATCCAAATATCCGGTAATGGCCTCAAATTCGGACAATGCCATGGTACCGTTCCAGTCACAGGACCCGTATATGTCTTTCTGGGGCCAGGAGAAGCAGACTGCAGCGACTTTCCAGGGCTATCGCTTTACGGACAGAGTCATAACGATGACAGTTGAGTACAACAGCAAGGGCAAGTCCATATTCGTAGACCCTCGTATGGCAATGTTCGGAAAGATGGGAAAGAGTGACTGGGTAGGCGTTGTTTCCGGCTGTCTGCCTTCTGATACGGACGCGGAAGAAAATAAGAAACCGTCATATCCGGACAATTCTTTCATCAACAGAGCTGATTTCCCGGGCTTCATCATGGACTATTCCGAGATTCTTTTCATTGAAGCTGAAGGAGTTGAAAGAGGAAAACTTACTATATCCGGTCAGACTGCCAAGACATTGTATGAGGCTGCGCTTGACGCCAATATCGAGAAATGGGATGCCATCGGTCAGGCTTCTCCTGCGGCTAAGACCATCAGGAAGAGCGATGTGAAGACACTTAAACAGTCGAAGTTGGCATCTTATGACAAGGCTGCCGCAAAGGATGGAACCAGCATCTATGCAGACCCGCTGGAACTGATTCTGTCACAAAAGTACCTGTCACTCTTCTATTGCGGTTTCGAGCAGTATCATGAGTGGAGAAGAACCGAATATCCGTTGCTTACGATCGGCGTCGGTACAGGTGCAAATGACAATGAACTCCCTACAAGGTTGGGCTATCCTAACTATACCGTGACATCCAACAAGCAGCATGTTGAAGAAGCTCTCAACCGTATGGGCGGAGACAACAATATGCATACTGCATTGGATTGGTCATATCTGAAACTTAATGGTTCTCACAGGAATAAATAATGAATTTTAGTATGAACAAGATATTTTACGTGTTGTCATCGGTGGCTCTCTCTGCGTTGGCGGTATCTTGCCAAAAGGAGACAGAGTTCAAGATTGAAGGCACTCCTAGTTTTACCATTTCGGTAGGGAGCGATGTGATAGTCGACACGGATTCGGAGAATTTCAATTATACGCTGAATCTCGCGCATCAGGAATATTCAGCCAAAAAATCCGTAAAAACCGGAAATGATGACGTGCTGGCCTCCTCTGTTTTCGAGGTCCGGTCCAATCTCCGCTGGAAAATTGCCCCTGCGGATGAAAATGTGGTTTATGATTGGGTGTCACCTTTCCCTGGAGTCGGAGAAAAGGACGGAAAGTTCATTTTCAAGGCTTCCCGAAATCTTTCCAACAAGGAAGACCGTGACGCATATTTCTACATCTGGTTCGATAAAGGAAACGGTTTCGAGGAACTTCCGGGACTTCTTACTGTCCATCAGAGCAAAAGCCCTGATTTTGTGGAACTTAGTGAGGCGAAGTACGATGTGAACGCCACCGCCAAGAAACTCAAACTCACGGTGTTGGCCAATGTCGATTGGGATTATTCTCTCGAACCTATGGAGGAATATGCGACGACTGACGTTGATTGGATCAAGGATGCCAATGAGCATGTAGCATCCAAGCACGTTGATACTCTGAACTTTACAGTATCTGCAAATGCAGGTGGCCTCCGTGGAGCCAATCTCAAGGTTTCATATAAGTTGAATGAAACCGAAGGCGTAAAGGAGTACACTGACATTATTCCTATAATCCAGTATCCTGCGACAGAAGCTTCAGTAGAAGGCTTCCCTGTTCAATGGGCTGCCGCTTCCAATGACTATCCGTCTTGGGCTTCCGAGCACAAGATCGCTCCTGTTACCGGTGACGGCCAGATCTATTATCATGTCATTGACAGAAGCGAAATCGGCGGAAAAACAAGTTTGGATGTGAGCGGAAAGAATCCGCGCGTCAGTGGGGCATGGCCTGGTGATTACCTGGAATTCAAGGCAAATTCGCCTATATCTGCCGGCTCTATTGTCAAACTTAAATTTGAGGCCAGGACATCAGGCTCCGGTCTGAAACTCTGGAGACTTCAGTACAAGGACGGAGAAGAATGGAAAGATGCGTCCAAACTCATCACAAGATCGATTACAGACGATACCAACAACAAGGAAAAACCTGTATCAATAACTAAGGAGGTGTCTTATACCCATCAGTTCAAGGGAGGTTCTTCCGATGCCGACAATGATGTCATTACAGCAGTAGTCAACTATGCCAATACAACTGATGCCGTAGTGTTCAGATTCATTTGTGCTGCGAACTGGACTGGCAGTCAGTGGCAGGAAGTGCCTAATACATCTTCTTTCCGTCTGGCTTATACCGCCGATTCGGATAATCAGCCTGAAATTTCTGTGATTGCCGCAGGTACGGAGGACGTTTCCAAACCTGATATTCTTGTCTCAGGCCTGGAAAACAACATCATGACCTTCGAAGGCGTTCCTGAAGGAACCAAGAAGTTCACGGTGACATCCACCAGTGCATTTACATTGACACCGAATGTGGATTGGATTAGCCTCAGTGAAACTGCAGGAGAAGCAGATGATGAGAAGACCATCGTCGTTACATGTAAGGAAAGCACATCCTCTTCTTTAAGAAAAGGCCAGATCGACATCAAGTCAGGTGTGTCACACTACTATATCACGGTAGTTCAATCCGCTGCCGGCGGCGATCTCGACCCTCTCATCAGCATCTCTGACGGCAACAAGAAGACTGTCAGCGGCAAGGGCGAAGAGTTCACTGTCAAGGTTCAGGCCAATGTTGATTTCCAGACGGAAATCAGCGACTCCTGGATTACCGCCGTGCCGGTAGTCTCCACGAAGGCGATGGTCGAGTCCAAGATATTGAAATTCAAGGCAGAAGCCAATGTTACAGGAGCAGCAAGAACTGCGACAATCCGTTTCTACAAGGGTGACATTGAATCAGTCTTGACCGTGGACCAGAACAAGTTCGAACCGGAAGTCAAAATCACCTCATATTCCGGAGTTACTACGATTTCAGGTTTCGGTGAGACCAAGAAGTTTACTGTCCAGTCCAATGTTCCATTCACGGTTACGGCTCCGTCATGGATCAAACTGCTTGATATCGTCCCTGAGGCCGGAACATTTCCGGTTTCGGTTCAGTTCGAAGCGAATACCGCTGCTGAAACAAGAAATGGCGAAATAGTATTTGCCAATGCGGATTACGGTTATGAATATAAGCTCAATGTTTCACAGGCCGCTTCGGGTGTCTACTATTTTGATGATTTCATGTGGATTAAGCCTTGGGCTGATGCTTATGGATCAGGGGATTCCGTAGGTGAAAACAATGCAAGTGGCAACGCCCCGAATATCTATACGCAGACTACTCAGAAAGGTTTGCTGGAAAAGTTTGCTGAAATTGGATACGAGATGCTGAACCCTGCTGCAAAGAGCGCATATTCGCAGAAATATTATATGAAATTCGGTGCGACCAGTAAGCATCATGGTCTTAAATTGCCTGCAATCGCTGCTGCCGATGGTTCTGATGTGACACTCTCATTCGATTGGAGTCCTCACATGACAGGAAAAGGCAACATTGACAAGGTCAAGCTTGTAGTGGAGATTGAAGGCGACGGTCAGATCGTTACTGCTGCCGGTACGGCGAAAATCAGCGATGTTCTTGTAAATGACTGGGAAAAAGGCCAGTTGAAATGGAAAAATGTCACGATTCAGATAAAAGGACTGAAGTCTACCGACAGGATATCTATCCGGCCGACAGACCTTACCGATGGTGACAAGGTGACACAGAAGCGCTGGTTCATCGACAACATCCAGATTTCCAAATAATCTCTGACTCAGCGAAATACATATAGGATTCTTCCGGGACGGCCCACAAGCCATCCCGGATTTTTCATTAATTATATGATAATAGTGTAAAATTAATCTTTTATCGCTATATTTGTGTTGTAAGAGGTTAAATTTAAGCTATTATGGAAGATTTGTATATGCTTTCTGACCTTCAGCTTCAGCAGAAAATAGGGGAGCGGCTGAAATCTGATAGACTTATGCAGAACATGACACAGGCGAATCTTGCAGAAGATGCCGGGGTGTCCGTTTCTTCGATTAAAAAGATAGAAGAAGGGAAAATAGGTTCTTTTGTGTCATTGCTGCGTGTCATGCGTGTACTGGGAGAACTGGACGTGCTGCGGCCGATTACTGAAGCAAGGACTCTCGGCCCCAATGAATACTATGAACTGGTCAGTTCTCGTAAAAATGTCAGGGCGCGGGCTTCCGGAAGGAAAAAAATATCAGAGGAGGATACGCAATGGTAGATGTCGCAAAAGTGAAAATGTTCGGCATGCCTGTAGGTGCATTCATGTGGGACAGTAATTACAATGTCGCTAGATTCGAATATGATGACAGCTTTATCGGAAGGGGCATTGAACCCTCACCTATTATGATGCCGGTTCGCCAAGGCCGGGTATATTCTTTCGGAGGTCTTAATTGGGATACCTTCAATGGACTTCCAGGTATGCTTGCAGATTCCTTGCCGGACACTTATGGAAGGGCATTGTTTGACCGCTGGCTGGCATTGACGGGTAGAACTTCTGGAAACCCGGTGGAGTCTTTGTGCTTTCTGGGAAAAAGATGTATGGGGGCGTTAGAGTTCGAGCCCGCTACGGGACCATCCGGTGATGCCGATCTGAAAACGGAAATAGATTCTCTGGTGGAAGTGGCGAGGGCGGCATTGGCTGATAAGGAATCCTTCGGGGTGAACCTGAAAGATGACAAGAGGAAGGCTATTGCTGAAATACTTAGGCTTGGAACGTCTGCTGGCGGGCAGAGGGCGAAAGCTATTATCGCCTATAACAAGTCTACAGGAGAAGTTCGTTCTGGTCAGGTGCCGGCTCTTAAGGGATTTGAACATTATATCATAAAACTGGATGGGGTGTCGGCAAAAGCTGGATTCCGGGAAACAGAAAACTTTGGCCGGCTGGAATACTCATTTTTTAAGCTCGCCAAGGCATGCGGAATAGATATGACGGAATGTTTTCTTATAGAAGAGAATGGCCGTGCGCATTTTCTTACGAGGAGATTTGACAGGGACGGTGATGCCAAGCTTCACATGCAGACTTTGTGCGGAATTGCGCATTATGATTTTCGGCTTCATCGTGCTTATTCTTATGAACAGGCTTTCGGTGTTATGCGCAGATTGAAACTGCCGTATCCGCAGGCACAGGAGATGTTCCGCCGACTTGTGTTCAATGTCGTAATCAGAAACCAGGATGACCATACAAAAAATATATCTTTTCTCATGGACTATAATGGCAAATGGAGGCTCTCGCCAGCCTATGATATGGGATATGCTTATAATCCTATGGGAGGGTGGACTGCGACCCATCAGATGTCAGTCAATGGGAAATTCGAAAATATTACCAGAGGCGACCTTATGGAATGTGCGGAATCCAATGGGATCAAAAATTCCGATGAGATAATAGATGAGGTGTGTCAGGAAACTTCGATGTGGGCATCAATTGCTAAGGATTGCGGAGTCCCTGCGAATATGATAGAGACTGTATCAAGTAATATGCAGTTTATCTGATACCCACAACCCTCCCGGAAGTTTTGCTTATCTTTGTGATGAAATGTATAAAATGAACACAGGAAGAAAAATCGACGTGATGGGCATCATCAACATCACGGACAACTCATATTACGCGGAAAGCCGCTGCCTTGACGGCTCGGGAAACGATGACCTCGGTCGCATTGTCAGCCGCGCAGCCAAAATGATAGAAGACGGCGCCACGATACTCGACATCGGTGCATGCTCCACCAGACCCGGATCCGACCCCGTCGGCGAAGACGAGGAATGCCGCCGGCTCGAACCCGCATTGAAAGCCATCCGGCAGGAATTTCCCGACATCGCCATCTCCGTCGACACATATTGGCCATCCGTCGTCCGCCGCACCTTCGACACCATCGGCCAGTTCATTGTCAATGATGTTACGGCCGGCGAAGGAATGTATGACAAGTCGGATGAAATGCTCCGTACCGTCGCCGAGCTCGGCCTTCCTTTCGTGGCAATGCACATGCGGGGCAATCCCAAGACCATGCAGTCCCTCACGGAATACGACAATGTCACCGCCGAGGTGCTGGACTATTTCCGTCAATTCGCGTCGAAGGCAGAAGCCGAGGGCGTGAAAGACTGGATTCTCGACCCTGGATTCGGTTTCGCCAAGACCATTGAACAGAACTATCAGATGCTCAGGGAACTGGACCATTTCGCCGAACTCGGAAAACGTATCTTGGTGGGTATGTCGCGCAAGAGTATGATATTCAGAAAGTTCAGCATTACTCCGGAAGAATCGCTCCCTGCCACGCAGGTCTTGCATTACAAGGCATTGTGCCTGGGCGCAGACATCCTTCGCGTCCACGACGTGGCTGAAGCCGTGCGCACCGTCGCCCTTTACCATGAGCTGGAGCATTGAAATTCCTGCCGCAAAAGGCTGGATTGTCGCGACTTCTTATTAAATTTGCACACCTTAATTTTTAGATAGATGGACACACATTCATTATTGGCAGTGTCGCCGATTGACGGACGCTATGCCTCCAAGACAGAACCGCTGAAAAGCTATTTCAGTGAATTCGCATTGATCAGATACCGCATCCGCGTCGAGATTGAATATTTCATTGCACTTTGCGAAATCCCTCTGCCGCAGCTCGCAGACGTCGACAAGTCGAAATATCAGGCAATGCGTGACATCTACCTGAATCTCACTCCGGAGCAGGCGATGGAGGTGAAGGAAATCGAGAAGACCACGAATCACGACGTGAAGGCGGTCGAGTACTTCATCAAGCGTCATTTCCATGAACTGGGCCTCGACAAGTGGTCGGAGTTCGTGCATTTCGGCCTCACTTCGCAGGATATCAACAACACTTCGCAGCCTATGATGCTGAAAGAAGCCATGGAAAATGTCTATATGCCGGCATTGAAAGAAGTCCTGGACATCATTTCAGGCATGGCTGAACAGTGGAAAGATGTTCCGATGCTCGCGAAGACCCATGGTCAGCCGGCATCCCCGACCCGTCTCGGAAAAGAGTTCAAGGTCTATCAGGTCCGTCTGGAAGAACAGCTCAGACAGTTCGCGCTCCTGACCTATCCTGCCAAATTCGGCGGCGCCACCGGCAATATGAATGCGCACAAAGTCGCATACCCGCACATTGACTGGATAGCCTTCGGCAATGATTTCGTATCGTCGCTTGGCTTGAAGCGTTCCTTCCCGACCACCCAGATCGAGCATTACGACAACCTCGCAGCCATCTTCGACTGTCTCCGTCGCATAAATACCATATTGACAGACCTTTGCCGCGACATCTGGACATATATCTCGATGGAGTATTTCAAGCAGAAAGTGAACAAGAACGAGGTCGGTTCTTCCGCGATGCCGCACAAGGTGAACCCTATCGACTTCGAAAATGCCGAGGGCAACTTCGGAATGGCAGACGCCGTTTTCACGTTCTTGTCAATGAAATTGCCGATTTCCCGTCTCCAGCGCGACCTTACGGATTCCACGGTTCTCCGAAATGTCGGTGTCCCTGTGGCTCACGGCCTGATCGCCTTCGCTTCTCTCAAGAAAGGACTCGGGAAATTGATTCTCAATGAGGATGCTCTCCAGGCTGATCTTCACCGCAACTGGGCGGTAGTAGCTGAAGCTATCCAGACGATTCTCCGCCGCGAAGGCTACCCGAACCCTTATGAAACCCTCAAGGCATTGACCCGCACCGGAAGCGTAATCGATGAGAATACCATAAAAACATTCATTGACGGCCTTGCAGTAAGTGATTCAGTGAAAGAAGAACTATACCAGATTACACCTTGGTCTTATACCGGTTTCTAGTGAACGGTTGATAACCAGAGATATACAAATACAAAAAATGACGCGAAAAATAAAAATTTTGCGTCATTTTTTGTGTTTATGAGTACAACGTAAAAATTTTTTTCTTATTTTTACATCGTTTTAGTCCTCGGAACTGTGGATTGGGTAATAAATATTATACTCAATGAGACCATTTATTATAACCATTATACTGACACTTTTCAGCGTTTCTGCATCCGCTCAACAGATGGCAGATTCCCTACGAGTGTACTTCCGCCAGGGCTATTCCACTTTCGACCCGAAATACCGCGACAACCAGTCTCAAGTCGACGCATTCATCTCACGGGTCAAGACATTCCAGAGCGAATCCGACGCATTCGTGATTCTTAACGTCACATATAAGGCCGGAGCATCTCCGGAAGGAACATTGGAAATCAACCGGAAAATATCCGGCAAACGAAGCGATAATCTCACCGCATATCTTCGCAGGCACCTCACGTTTGACGACGATGTCCTCCATATAGAAGACGTGGTCGAAGACTGGGCCGGCCTCGGTGAACTCGTGGCGCACTCCGACATGAAATACCGTGACGAGGTATTGTCGTTGATCTCCTCCGAGCATGATACTCAGACACTTAAACGTGAACTGCAGCAGCTTCATGGAGGCACAGCATGGCGCTATATGTACGCCAATATGTTCCCCGAGCTTCGCGCATTCAACGTATATATAGAGGTAGGCGTGCGCAATCCCGACCTCGCCGTCCCGACAATCGCCGACACTGACATTGCCGTCGCAGACGACTTCCGGCCCCTCGCAGACTCATTGTCCTTCGGCCCGATGCCGATGCCCGTAACAGCCCCTGACTGGACTCGAAAGCTTCGCATAAAGACCAATGCCATAGGCTGGGCAATGTTCATGTCCAATGTCGCTGTCGAGGTGGACATCACGCGCCACATATCTTTCAGTCTCCCGATATATTACTCCGCCCTGGACTATTTCAGCAGGGAATTGAAATTCAGGACTTTCGCCGTGCAGCCTGAGTTCCGCTGGTGGTTCACCAAGCCGCAGGGACTCTTCGTGGGCGCACATTTCGGGACGGCATATTTCAACTACGCCACGAAAGGTGACTGGCGAATCCAGACCGGCTACGGCGACCGCCCTCTATGGGGAGGAGGCATTGCCGCAGGCTACAGGATGCCGCTGTCGAAGCGCAACCCTCGCTGGGAGATGGAATTCACCCTCGGCGGAGGCGTCTACGACGTCTGGTACGACCGCTTCTACAATGAAAAGAACGGCCCGAAAGAGGGCTCCTACCATACCACGTTCGTGGGCATTGACAATGCCGCCGTGACGTTCTCGTACAGTTTCGACCTCAAGAAAAGGAGGGCCAGATGACACGGGCATTGAAAATTATGACAGCCTCGCTGGCTGCGATGGCATTGTCCGCCTCCTGCGCGGTCCACGAATGGCCTGAGACGCTTCCTGCCGACGCCACGCTGAAGCTGGACTTCGACACGGCATTGCCGCAGTTCATTGTCCTGGACCTGAACGACACCCGCGGTTCGAAGGACTGGCGTGACTATCAGATCCGTTACGTCGTCGAGGCGTACCGCAAGCTTGGCGACAATTCGTTCGCGGAGACCCCTTACGGACGCTACATCTTCACGAAGGACGACATCTCCGACCTTAACAACGAAGTGACCCTCCGCATTGACGAAGGTACATACGGTTTTTACGTGTGGACGGATTTCGTGGACAAGGGCTCGAAGGATGATTTCTATTACAACACGCAGAATTTCAGACAGATACGTCTTCAGGGCGAGCATGAGGGGAACAATGATTTCCGTGATGCTTTCGTGGGTCACAAGGAATTGACCGTGGAGCGTTTCGGCACCTCTGTCCCGCCTGTGAGCGGCATCGTGGACATGGCGCGTCCTTTGGCGAAGTTCGAGTTCATCACGACAGACCTCCAGGAGTTCATCACCAAGGTCATCACGGACATGAGGAAGAAGGAAAACGGTTCCGAAGCTTCATCTGCATCCGCTGGGGAGTCAGCTGCAGACAGCGACGACCCTGACCCCGCCGTCGGCGGAACCAAAGGCGATGGTGACAGCAAATCGCCGATAGTCGACCTGAAGAAGTACAACGTCGTTTTCTACTACACCGGCTACATGCCGTCGACGTTCAACATGCGAGACAACAAGCCGTGCGACTCCAGCACCGGCGTCTCCTTCTCTTCCGACATAACATTGCTGGATGAGCACAATGCCCGTCTGGGCTTCGACTACGTGATGGTGAACGGCCGCGAGTCCAGCGTCATGGTAGCCGTAGGCCTCTTCGACGAGGAAGGTGTCCGTCTCTCCATGACCAATCCGATAGAGGTCCCTCTCAAACGCAGCATGCTGACAACCGTGAAAGGCAGTTTCCTAATGCAGGATACCGGAGGCGGCGTAGCGATTGACCCTGGTTTTGACGGGGAATATAATATCATAATACGTTGACAAATAATATTTTAAAACACATAAAACTATGAACAAAAAATTATTGAAATCTTTCGCAGCCGCCGCAATGTCGGTCCTTGCGATAGCCTGCGCAAAAGAGCAGGTCGGCCCTGATGAAGGTTCCATGGTCGAGGCCACATTCTCAGTCGATGTGCCGGGAGTGGAAGTCTCTACCAAAGGACTTTCGGATGCCGCTTCGGTAAATGAGCTTATCTGCCAGGTGTTCCTGAATGATGGCAACTATACACCAGTTCCTGACCTGAATCAAACCGTTGAGGTGAAGAATAAAAAAGCAAAGGTTACCTTTAATCTTGTGAAAGGTCAGAAATATTCATTTGCATTTTGGGCTCAGGTAAAAGGTACTGGATATTACGATACTAGAGACCTTCGAGCAGTGAAGATGAATGTGGGTGCTGTCAAGGCGAATGACCCTGCGATGGATGCTTATTTCGCGCAGAAAGATTTTTCGGCGTTATCGACACCTGTTACCGACATCAAAAAGAATACGGTTGCATTGTATCGTGCGGTAGCGCAAGTGAATTTTGGAACGATAAATTCGGATCGTGCAGATAAACTTGAGGTTGTTAAGTCTAAAATTAAACTCACGGAAGTCCCGACTGTCTTTGATGTCGTAAGGGGATATAAGGATGATGCTTATTCTGTCCCCGCTACAATCGAGTTTAAAGAGAATGTACCTGTGGAAGAGAAACTTTTAGTAGCAGGTAACGAGTATGACTACTTGTCAACATGCTATGTGTTTGCGTATAAAGATCAAAAGTTGACAGATGCGACTGCGACTTTCTGGGTTGGTAGTACTAGTCGCACAGTGAGTGCTCCGAACGCTCCTTATAAAAGAAATATGAGGACAAATATATTGGGCGATTTGCTTACTGTCAATCAGGATTTCAATATCGTTGTGGATCCGGATTTCAAGGGTGGGGATAAAACCTACGATTCTGTCGTCGCAAATCTTGAAGCTGGTAAAGAGGTTACGCTTTTAGAAGATTATTCTGTGGCAGACGAATCGAAAGGCGTTACGCTTGATGTTGGGGTTACCAGCGTTCTGAACCTTAATGGAAAGAAGTTTAGCAATGAAAATCGTCTTGAAGAAAATAAGGCAGCCCTTCAGGTGCATGGCGATTTGACCATCAACGGTGAAGGCGAGGTTTATTGCGCAGGCGGTGCTGACAACAATGCGATTATTGTAGAACAGGGTGGACACCTTGTAATCAACGGCGGAACATATAACGTTGGTGCTAATACTAATAGTGGTAAGAGCAATGCTACGATTTTTGTGATGGGTCCAGATAAATATGGCAGAAATGGCTCTGTAGAAATCAACGGCGGCGTTTTCATGGCGAAAGCTGGTTCTGGCTCTGACGCTACACCATTTGTCCTTAACCAGCATGATGACATCACTGTCAACTGTTTCTCTGTTAAAGGCGGTACATTCGTAGGCTTCAACCCTGCTTCTGTGAATGAAGCTCATGGCGCCATCACCTCTTTCGTTGCGGAAGGCTACAAATCTGTAGAAACCACATACGACGGCAAGCAGGCCTGGGAAGTCGTGGCTATCCCTGCCGTCGGTACACAGGATGAATTCAATGCGGCGCTTGAAACTGCTGCTGGGCAGTCTTCAACGATAGTTCTGGCATCTAATTCAACTGTTACATTGGATAATAAAGCATTAAATGAAAAAAACGCTAATGTTACTATTATAGGTGATGGAACACAGA
>ERZ857629.1371-NODE-1371-length-27045-cov-5.135013_pt1 | contig 27045 bp, 42 predicted proteins | sample MGYA00519700_ERZ857629 | MGnify/ENA primary metagenome ERZ857629 (study PRJEB31778, sample SAMEA3449351) | human gut metagenome | biome: human gut; feature: human-associated habitat; material: faeces | place: United Kingdom | collected 2010/2012 ...
ATTAACGTTTTCGTCATATAACAATACATTCTGTGTTAGCTTTTCCACAGCCACAACTTCTCCGTCTTTTGACTTTATCGTATATGACGTTTTGATACAATATCCTCTTTCTATGTCTTCAAAAATCGGGAATATACTTTTTTGCATTTTTTCTTTCTCCTTTCTTCTAATTATAATTATAATATTCTAAACAATAAGCATAAAATCAAAATGAACACAAACATAATTAACGATGCTATTGCCATTCCGTTATCATTATATTTTCTTTTCACTCTCTACCTCTAAATCACAAAAGACCACATAATCTTTTATCTGCATATAATCTGTGACATAAACGATATGATACAACTTGTCTTTGATTTTATCATTCACATACGGACTATCAACGCAAGTGTATTTTATAATATCACCCACTTGATAATCACGGTCATTTAATCGTATTTCAAACGGCTTGATACCTTTCAACTTTGCATTTGCATACTCTGCCTTAATTTTTAACTCGTGTAGTTTCATTCTTCTTCTTCCTTATTGTCGTATATATTGCCTACTACTTCGGTTTCTATTATGTTAGAATTTGTAAACGGATAAAATACTGCAATTCCACAGTTATCCGACCTAAATTCAACTGTGCAATTTACACTATCGTAGGTTGTCCTGTATCCTTTTACACCTATTGTTACTTTAACAATATCACCCTCAAAAATCTTTCTGCCGTTCTTGTCGCATAAACCTGTGAACTGCCCAACGGTTTCGGCATCAACCTCATCGGTGACAAACCCTTCGTCAAATGTTTGATATTTGATATATGAATGTTTTTGACCATAAATAGAATGTTCAAAATAGAACCCATAAGTCCATTCACCGTTGTCTATTTTCTTACCTCTAAAAAGTATTTGCCTCATTTTTCTTCTTCCTCCACTTCTGTTAAAATTGCTTCTATCAGTTTTTCTGTAAATTTAGATAACAAGCATATCGTTGTGCTAATGATACAAGCCGTTCTTGCAAAACCTTTTCCTGACAGGTATTCAATTGCAACACCAAAAATACACGCAAGGCTCATTACATTGATGTATGCAAATATTAACTTACACTTACTTTTCGTCTTCATAATCTACCTTAATCATCTTCAAGCCTATCCTCGTTAGGCACATATCCGCCGTTGTAACCGCACTCGTGGCACTCGTATTCTCCACTTCTGTCGTTATATTCAAGGTCTGTTCCGCAATAAGGGCAAATTCCCTCAAACTCCGCTTCTTTCTTAATGTCTTCTTTGCAGTCATTTCTCAACTCTTTGAGTTTCGCAAGGGTACGTTTTGCGTAGGCTTCAAACCCTAACTCTTTAATCTCACTGATTGCATCTTCCAACGCATCAAGATAATCTGTGTTGCTTTCGTCATTCCAATACTCTCTAAATGTATCTGTTAAATACGTACTTGCTGTCATTTTCTTTTCTCTCCTTTTTCGATTTCTAATCTTGTTTTTGCTCTTTCTTCTGTATAATAAATGCCACCGTGAATGATGCCGTCTTCGTAAAAATACACAACCCATTTATGGTCACCGATTTGACACATTGACGGTATTTTTACATATTCGCCTGTCTTAAACTTTTCGTAAATATCTTCTAACAACTCGTTACCTTTCATTTTTGCTCCTTATAAATATTAGTATTATTCTCATAACAATACTTAAAACGCTTAAATACTTCTTTTGCTGTTAAATATCCAAGTACACTATCGCACATCATTTCTTCTTTGGTCATTGCGCCCATAATCTCTAATAAGTCTTGCTTTTCGCCATATGAACCTATGCGTTCAATAACGTCACAATTCTCATTAAGTCGAATTTGATACCCAGACATTACGTCAAATTTCAAAAATTCAAACGGTATTTTTTCTTTTTCAAGCATTTTCTTTAATTTGAAAATTTCTTTATACTTCACTGTTTTGCCCATTTTAAGCCTCCTAAAACCTCAAAATCTCTTCAATGATATTCTGTGTATCTTTATCGCTTTTGTCGCTTTTAGCCCCATTGTAGCCGTCATTATAGCCCATATAGTAACTCATTTGCGATTGTGCGTTAAGATAATCAATCTTTTCTCTTAAATGTTCAATTTCTTGCTCGTATCTTTCTGCATCTTCTGCAAAAAACTTATCGTAAAAAAACATCTTCGCTTTTTCAAACGATGCCATTTTTACTTTTGCTCCAAAACGATTTTTCATTTTTGCTCCTTTTGTTTGTTGTTTATTTATAATCTTATTCTACCATATATGTTACTAAATGTCAAATGATTTTCATATAATTTTTAACTAATTTTAATAAAAAAAAACATTGCCGCATTTACGACAATGTTTGATACTTTTGCAACAATGCTATTTTTTAACAGATATTTATACCTATTTCTTTTGTTTTCTTTCTGTATTCTTCGTGCATTTCGTCTTGCTGGAACATAATATAATCCATATCATAATCCACTGACTTATATTCAAGCATCTTACGAGCAACTCTTTTGATTTCTTCGTCAACATCTAAAATCAACTCATTGACTTTATCAGCCTCTGCAATCTTGTTGTTATCCGTAAGGCGTTTGAATAACTCTTCATACAGTTCTTTGGTTTCTTTTTCCCAGTCATACCACTTTTCAAGAGCATCTTTCACTGCTTGTTTGCGTGTGGAATTGTCAACTTGCAATCTTGTATAATTATACCACGCTGACGGTATTGCTCTTACTGTTTCTATATCGTCATCACGAACCATTTTGTTACAATGATTGATTGCGTATCTGTGAATACCGCGCAACTCTGCGCTTTCTTCAAAGAATTGATACTCGTGCCAACGCTTTAAGCCGTGTAAATTGAGAAAATCAAAATAATCTGCCATTTGTTCGTGTTTCATAATATTACGAACCATTCGATTACTTATCTCATTAAAGACTTCAATCATTTTTCTTCTCCTTTAAGAGTTTCAAAATCTCTTCTTGCTGTTCTAAAATTGTTGACAGTATGGCACTATCGCTTTCTTTATTACGAATTTGATGCTTATTTAGCCCCATATTTTCAATGCCTATTGCAAACGACATAATCGTTATAATATCAAGAAACGTAAGATTTCCATAGTTATCCATACTGTCAACTCCTTATAATACTATACTTTTGAAACAGTCACGTCAACATTAGTGAACGTAGCCGCAAGACCACTGTTTACAAGTGTCAACGTATCTATTCCCCTGCCGTTCAAAGTTTTGATATACTTTGAGAACGACAAACTTCTAACTTCTGTACCTGCGGTCGTAATATCTGTGCTTGCCGTTGCGCCAGTAACATTACTACCGTTTTGCTGTAAATTTATTGTTATCGTGCCAGCAACAGGCGCAGTAAACGTAGCCGTGACGGTCACAAGATAATAGTTGCAATAATCGTCAACAATAGCAATAGAATTGCCCGAAAGTCCCAGATTGCAACCACGTTTTCTTGTGATGTTTCCAAGCGGAATAACACCGTTTGCCAAAACCGCACTCGAAGTTGTTAATGCTACATCAATGAGTGATTTACAAGACATTTTCTTTTCTCCTTTTTTTTTCTTTTCTTTTCTTTTTTTAAGATAAGAGAGACGAGTTGCCCCGTCTCCCTTTAAGTCGGCTAAACAGAGCCTAATTGTTTTCTAATTATAATTAGATAGAACCACAACCGCAGCCGTACGAATAGCCATTTCCGCAAAACGGCGATTGACCTGCCGAATACGTAAAAGTAGTCGGGTATCTTACGACACCTGCAACAGCTTGCTGTAATTCGAGTTGGTTGACACGCCCCTGCAAAGCGGACACTTTATCTGCACAAAGCATATCAAGAACTTTCTGCACTTGTGCGGTCGTGTTTGCATTGATGCTCGCCGTGTTAATCGCACCATTGTAATTTACGCTATCAATCGCACGCTGTGTTGCACAGCAACATTCTGCAAGTTGTTTGCTCGTGCTACCAAACTGTTGTGCAATTTCATAGCCGAGATTACAAATACCGTTTTCAATAGCATCTGTTTTGCTTTCGATGCGGTTGCCGTTATTCATAACTTGACTTTCAAGGCGAGTGAAGTTTGCCGAATTGTTCAAATCTTCGACCGTTGCCGCTCTTCCGTCATAATAACCGTTGTTTCTTCCCCCAAAGAAACCGTTTCCGCCCCACATAAGGGCAAGAATAGCAAAGAGCCACAATCCTTGACCACCAAACAATCCGTCACCACCGTAGCCATAACCTCTGTTGATGTCCATTACGGGTTGAATACCATTTTCCATAAAATTTCTCCTTTTATTTTTTTTTATTTATACACGGGCATAGACGTCATTTGCCATTGTATCAATTTCTTAATGCGTTCAAAACGTCATTTGGGTTTACGCCCATTTGTTTGCACATACTCTCAAAGATAACTTGCGGATTTTGCCCTTGACACATTTGCATAATCTGTTGCATCTGTGGGTTTTGTTGCAATACCGTCATAGGGTTACCTTGCGCCATAAGCATAAGGCTTTTTGCCTTTTGAATACCGCCAAGCATTTGTTGAGACAATCCTGCATTATTTGACAACACATTCATTACTTTACTCCTATAAATTCTTTTAGAACTTCAAGCTTTCTTTCGCTTTCTTTTAGTTTCTTTTTTAAGATTTTGTTCTCTTCTAAAACTTTGCTTAATTTCTTCATCAATTCATTATCATCTTGCGTTTCCATTTGTAATTACAGTCTCCTTTGATATTTTCGCAACTGCATCTTTTAATGCTTGAATTTCGCCTTGTAGTGCCTCTATTTCGCCTTTCTTTACATAAGCCGATAAATCTATTGATTGTTGCACTTTTTCTTGTTCCTGGTCTCTTTTCTCGGTTATATCGTATGCCTTGATGCTTATTTGACCGTTGGCATTTACCGTTGTATTGTAAATAACTGACTTGTCTCTATCAAGAAACACCCAGTCGCTATTAGGCGGTAAGATTTTGGCTTTTATTTCCGCTATGCCGCCTACAAACATCTTGTTTGTGTTTGTGGGTTGAAACTGCTGTTGTGCGCCGTAGAATTGATTTGGCGCACTGCTATAAGGGTTATAAGGGTTACCGTAATAATTCATATTGTTACTTTCTCCTTTAATTTATTTTTCAAACACTCTACAAGATGCGGACTGATACAGTTTATATCTTCGCAAAAATCTTTTAGGACTTTCTCTATAATCTCCACTGTTTTGTCCGCACCGAGAGCATTTTTCATATCTTCTATGATTTCTATAACCGTACATTTTTCCGTAACAAATTCTTCTTGCATATACTTTATGCAAGTTATCAAATCCGACATTTTAGCATACGTGTTCCACGTAGGGCTATTTTCCTGTTGCAGATTTTTCAATTCTTCATTTGCTACTTCGTATAATCTTTTCATACTTTCAGTATAACAAAAGAAACACGACATAATATGCCGTGTTTCTCTCTTCTTTTGTATATTTTACTGTCACAAAACTGTCACTTTTTGCTTTCGTATTTATAAATCAACGACAACAGTTGTCTTTGATTTCGATAGAACTTGCTTTCGCTTATATGCAACTTTAAGCAAATTTCCACGACAGAATAATTGTGTGCATCAAAATATTTCAAAGTTAAAATATCTTTCTGTAAATTTGTCAGTCCTGTATTTTCACAGTAGTCGTTTAATTCTATACTACTTAATCGCTCCACCCTTTTTCATTCTTCCTTTTTTTTATATATTTATGCAACTTTATTCTTTCTTTTACAAGAACAAAAATGCAAATAAAAACAATGATAACAAAAAGCCCACATAATGCTGCTGATACGTAAAAAATGATATACTTTTTTGCATCTTCCCCCAGGTCTTTTAAGTGTTTTTTCTCTTTTTCTATTATATCTTTTTCCGTGGAAAATATATTATTTGGCGAATTTAGTAATTCAGCCGATTGAATTATTTCAACATTTGTATCTTTATCTTCTTCTTTAATTGTCGCTTTTAATTGTAAAACGGCAATCACAGTTGTCGCAATAAGTACAACCGATAAAAGAACTATAAAGAAAATAAATACCCTGTTTCGCCTTTTTAATATTTTTACAAGGTCATCGTACATCTCTTTTGTCATAACTGTATAGTATCACCCGTTTGTCAAAAAGTCAAACTTTATTTTGCAAGTTTGTTCTTAATTTTAATCTTTTTGAAGATTTTGTCTATATTTCTTCTGCTAAAATCTTGATTGACTTTATCGTTTTCGTTTTCTTTTTTCTCAATTCTATATTGCGTAGCCATTAAAATATACTCCTTTTCTTTAATCTAATAAAGTAAAGGGCGATTTTACTCGCCCTTTATTTTCTTGATAAACTCATCAAATTCTTTTGCTGTTTCTTTTACTTTCTTTTCCGCTTCGGCGTTTAGTTTTTTGTTGAGTTTCTTTGTCGTTTTCTCTACTTTTGTTTTTGCGGCTTCAAGGTCTTCTTCAAGTGTTTCATCTGTTATAGTCTCGTTATTTTTAATCTTTAACAAGATACGTGCTATAAGCTCATATGCAACCTGTGAATACATACCCCAAGAGATACCAGCTTCCCACGAAAAATTATAACCGAAACACGTAAGAATTGCACTTGCTGTCAACCCCAGACCAAAAGGCAAAACCATAAACACGAGATTTACTTTTTTACGAACATTTACATCTGTGATTTTAACATCTAATACGTACTTACGCAAAGGAACTTTTACTGCTTCCGTCAATAAGATAATAAGTACAATAACAACAATATGGATATAACGAGCATAGCAAGGTAATTTTGTGGATACCGCACTAAAATATGCTATAATCTCGTCCATAAGCTATTAGCCCTCCGTTCTTTCAATCATTGCTTTAATATCAGCAATGTTCTTATCGACACTTGCGCTTGCAACATCTGCATACGCTTTTGCTTTGCTGTCAATTTCGGCTTTCTTTGCATCAATCGCCGCTTCATAACGAGTTCTCAAAGCAACGATTGCATCGTCATATTCTTGCTTCTTTTCAACCCTGTACGCTTCAAACTCATTGTTAAGCTCGGTTGTCTTAACGTCATAAGCCTGTTTGTACACAGCAGCCTTTTGAGTTTCAAGTTGCGCCAATGCGTTTTCCAAAACAACTTTTACCGACATTTTTATATCCTCCTATATTTATTCAATCGTTGTGCAAAGTGTAGATGCAAGCGCATTGCCCTCTGTGTCAACGTTTGTGTCTTCCGTTTTCTCTTCCGTTGTCAAAAGAGTGATAAAGCCGTTAATCTTTTCGATTTCAGCATTGATGCTATCAATACTGCCGAAACTATCAACAATCTTTTGTGCATCTTCATATGCACATCTTGCCGCTTCAAGTTGTTCACAAGCAACAACATAGTCGTTTGTCTTTGCTTGTCTTTCTGCTTTTTCTTCTTCAAGATAAGTAATCAAATCTTGTTTGTCCATTTTTTTGCTCTCCTTTTATAAATATAATTTTATCAAAAAATACGCGCCAACTATAACGCCCATTCCGATAATCCACTTCATTGCTTTAACGAGCTTGTTATTCACTTTATTCAAGCCGTCAAGAAAACGAGCGATGCCGTCAATAACAACTATGCACTTAAAGAAGAAACTTGACGGCGTTTTTTTGTAACCGTACCCTTGCAACATATCGCCATATTCTTTCCAACGATAATCTGCTATTTCCTGCTTGTGCGTTTCTTTTTGGCATTTGTTGAGATGTCTTTGTTCTTTGGTAGCTCTTTTCTTTTCTTGTTTCGCAATATAAAAGTTATTGCGAATGATTTGCTTATCTACCTTGTTTTGCGCTCGTCTTGCACTTGCCTTGTTGTCTCTATACTTAATCTCTTCTTCAACAAGTTTATTACCGACTTTTGCAAGTTTTCTTGACTTTTTCTTTACGAACTTTTCGTCTTTAAGGGCAGTGTTGACTTCTCCCTGTATCTTGTCCGTAACTTCATCGCTCACCGTGTTATCTTCGATTTGAGCATTTGTCATAAACTTGGTCATCGGCATACTCATTGACGAATATGAACGGTTAGGCTCTGTTGGCGCAATTTTGTTGTTCTGTTCTGCGTTTACGATGCTCGTATTTTGAGTATCTTCTACTTTTTTCTCAATATCTTCTATATTGTCCATTTTTCAACATCTCCTTTATTTCTTACTTTGACCAAAAAGTAACGATTTTTAGTTAATAGTTCTGTGTAAGATAATCAAGTTCTCGAAGCGTTTGCACCGCTTGCCCGTAGTAGTTATCATAAATCGCGGATATACTAATATATGTTTCCCCGCCCAAATCCTTCGCATAAACAAGTCTTTGCAATATTATTCCAGCATAAGATTGATTTATAGCATCTGATGACACAAGGGGGTGCGGCGAGATGTAATATACATTCTCGTTGTGTATATCCAGGGGATTTTCTGCGCGAAGTGTGTCGATTATACTATCTTGGGTAATAACTCCATTTAGAACAGCCGCAATATTTACAACTCCGCCTACAATGGTCAATGCTCTATTTTCTACAAGTATTCCTTTCGCGTCAAGTCCTGGCAATATATAATCCACAGACTTGGCGTTTACTGATTTTGTTGGAGAGATGTTATAATTTGCCGCTCTCCCAAATTGAGCAGGTGTAGCATAATTGTCATTGACCGACTGACTATTGCTATTACTTCTACTTGAATACGCCATATAATAATCTACTGGCAACGGTTTTAATATATTAGTTAAAATCTGTACATCTGGCGAAGCCATACATACAATTTTTTCGTTTGCATAATTAGTATGATTTACCCCGAACGAAATAATAGGCACAAAATCACCCCCGATTGAATTGCCCAAAACGGGATAACAGGCGACTATATACTTTAACCCCGAATTTTGCAACGAAAGCAACTCGGTGGCGGTCATAGTCCCAGAACATTCGATAAGTACGTCACCGTAAGCTTCTTTGTCAATAAAATCTATCAACCCGTCAATCGTTGGATAATGCCCAACGGGAATTCTTACGCCGTTAATCTCCAATATATCATTATCCGTTCCTGGCAGTATATCTGCTTTCCACGTTCCGTATGCGGTATCATACTTCAATAGATAAGCAATAGCATCAACAACGTGTGCATCGTTAATTCCAACTATATCCATATTATATTTGTCGGGGTTGTCAATTATCTCACGGGCAATAACTCTTCCCATATAACCCATTCCATTTATAATAACTTTTTTTGACATTTATACCACCTCTTAATAATAATCGTTTCCAGCTATCGTGCTTCTTACTTGTGCCGCTGGAATATTTATCGTAACGTCACTCGTTCCGTCAAATGTTCCCAAAACACTCCCGTTTTGTGTTATCGTAAGTGTTTTAATTCTTGCTGAAACTGTGCCTAAATCAACAAGCCCGTTGGTGTTAGGGTTTTTGGTAACGCCGTTTATTTTTACTTGCGTAACCGTGCCTTTGTTTTTGGTGAAACCCCAGCCCGAAACAGTACTTTCGGTTACAGGAGCAGGAATATCGCTATGCAATGCTAAATCTTTTCCGTTCCAAGTCGGTCTTGTTTGCTTTCCTCTAAAAGTTGTCGGGTAAGCCGCACTACCAACAATATAGTTGCCACCACTAAAACCTAACATTGTCGAAGTGCTGCTATCGGTTATTTGCCCATTTGTCGATAAAATTATCTTTGAAGCGGTTGCACCGTCTCCACCTGTAAGCGTTAGGGGACTTGTAAGCGTGCCGCCACTTAACCCATTGATTGAAGTTATCGCCGCAGGAATTTTCGGCTTGTCGGATAAGTCATTATAACTACCACTCGTTGCAACTTGCGCCAAATCTGCACTATTTGCTTTTTTGTTTATCGTAGCCTCATAACCGTCATATTTCGTACGTTTTGCTTCCGTTATACCAGAGTTTGCTGCTGCAAGCTGTGCTTCTGTAAGCGTATTTTGCTTTTTGTTCACTTCGTCAGTGGTTGCAAGACCAATTACCGCACCAGTCTTACCATTCACACTTGAAACAAATTTTGTACTTGACGGCAATGCTCCAACGTCACCTGCTCCAAGATTTACAGCACCAGTCTTTCCGTTTACAGACGTTACGGGTGCGCTCTGTAATGCTGTATCTGCTTTGCCAAGAGATGTCTGCACTGAACTTGCCAAATCGCTTTTAGGAATACCGCCAGACGGTTTGGTGTATTTTGCATTGACCTGCGAAGTTGTCGCAAAATTACTGTCGTTGGCAAGTTGTGACAACTTTGTGGGTATATCGTCAGTGATTGCAAGTTTTTCCCATTCGCTCCACGAAGAACTATAAGTACGCACAAAACGTCTATTGCTCGTTGAGTTTGCGCTTGTCAACACTTGAAAATAGTATCCACCAGCACTTCTTCCAACTTCCAACCCAAACGCATCAACGCCAGCAGGCTTATTTGCACAAGTATTGCTACCGCCAGCATAATACCAGCCAACATAATCTTCGCCTTGTAAAGTATCGAGGTCTTCATTTGACAACCCAGTTTGACTATGCTTGTCTGCTTTAATCGCACCAAGTGCATCGCTAACTGCTTTTTGCGACATTATGTCTTTTGTACTTTGACCAGTTGACTGAACTATATTAGGCTTTCCCGACAAACTGTTCCAAGTTCCGTCAAAGCTGCTTGTACCTGCTCCGATATTTGAGCGTGCTTGCGACTTTTGTGCTTGCGTAAGCGTTTGCTCTCCGTATCTTACTGTATCAGTTGCGAGACCTGCAAGTTTATTTTTCTCTGCTGTCGTATAATCATTTGTGGACAAGCCCTTTCCGCTAACTTTATCAACTTTTCCACTCAAAGCGTTTTGAGTTGCAGTTGATATAGGCTTTTCAAGGTCAGCCGTGTTATCCACATTGCCTAATCCTACCTCTGCTTTCGTGTAAGTAGGTTTGGTTGCGTTCTTTGCCCACGTTGGTACTGTCGGGTCTGTCTCTTTTGCCACATAAGTAGTTATATCTTTTCCGTTCTTATCTGCGGTAGCACGAGATGCAGAGTTTGCGTTCTCTGCGTTCATAACCGTTATATCGCCGTTTTCAAGCGCGGCTTTTGTGGCTATCGTTCCGTCAATATCGGTTGACGTAATTTTAGTTGCGCTATCATACGTAAACTTTTTAAGCTTGCTAATTCTGTCTGTAAACCATTTTGCAATCTTCCCAAATATGATTGAGTGCTTTTCCTTTGATGCAATGTTTTCAACGCTTGTAGCTGCTGTAAACGTAACTATAAGGTCTTTACTATCTCCGCCATTTGCAACAAGTCTCGTGGCAAGGTCAGCTGCAATACTGTCGAACAATTCTTTGTTGATTTCAGTACCGACTTGTTGAACCGTACCCGTAACTTCGTCAAAGTCAAAAGTTCCCAAAACTTTACCAGTTGACACATCGGTCAACTTATAACGATTTGCATATTGAACTATTCTATCTACAACTGCGTTCATCTTTAACCTCTAAACTTTATTTGTGAGCCAGCCCTAAATGTACCGCTATATAGCTTATCTCTCTTAATCGACACCATAAAATCATATAATGCCTGTAAGATTTTCTCTATATTATTTGCTTTCACATAGTCCCAGTTTGTAGCAACTGGCGTAGGCGGCGTATCATTTGCAACATACCACTTGCTTCTTATATTGTTTACGTTATTTATTATAGTTTGAATTTTTGCTAATGTCAACGCTTCGCCTAAATTCGGCGTAATAATTTGTAACGTTAAGCCCAAATTATCCGCAAGATACTCTATATATGAGTTAATTCTCGCTATATCATTAACGTTATACAATCCTTTTGCGGTTCTGTTCGCAACATCTTGTTTTGTTCTGTCAAAAATAAGCTTCTCACTTATCATCGCTTGTTCCCTCTATTGACACGGTTTGGTCTCCGTATTCTACATTTAAGTTGATATTCTCGATAATAACAGGGTTGTTATCAACTTTTACTCTATCGGCAAGGTTGATAACGCTATCCGACACTACTTCCGCAGAGTACGCATATCTGTTAGAAACAATATTGTTTTGATATGTTGCCACTGCTTGCCCAAGTGAGCCAGTAATGAGAAAGTTATTCTCAATCTTCTTATAACTTTTGAGCAAACTACCAGCACTATCCGTAATTATAGCTTGATTGTACGCTTTTCCTGTTACAGTAACCCACGTTGTATCGCCAGCCGTACCGCTTAAATCAAATACGCATCTGTCGCTATATATTCTAACATTGCTCAAAACCGCACTACTTGTAGGGTTTATTCTCACTTCAACGGTGCTTACAACCGCTGGATATTGACTGTAAACAATTTCGAGTTCCTGTGTATCTGGCGTGAGTGATACTTCTTCAAGATAGCCAAGACCACCCGAAACAAGGTCTTTTGTAGGTGAAAACGCATATCTTGATACTTGTACACCGAAATACCTATCTGCGCTGTCTATGTTAAGCGTATCTTGTACAATCTCGTCTTCTGTAAGGTCAGGAACGTTCTTCTCCGTGTATTTGCTTATGTGAATAACGCTATCGCTATCTATCCAAAGATAACCGTTACCAGCCTCTGCTATAAGTCTAAAAGCTTCACGATGCGGCACTTCTGTGATATAACCAGTTGACATAACGTTTGCAAAGCTATCATCTACTACTATATCAACGTCTGCATCTGCTGCTACTTCTTCTGCCCACGCTTTGAGGCTTCTTCCTTGCGGATACACGATGCCTTTTTTATAAATCGTATTGTTAAGGTTATACAATTCGTCATATCCTGCTATCGTTACTATTGTGCCTTTTTCTTCAATCTTAATCTCTGTTGAGTTATACTTGCCAAAAGTCACAAAAGATGCGGAGTTGTTAAACTTCACAAAGATTGTAGCCATAATACTCTCTTGTAGCGCAAGGGGCATATCTCGTATATCTTGAATTGCAAAAACTCCACCGTCATTAAAAAACTGAAACGAGAAACTACCACACTCAAACGTATCTGTGGATATGTCTGTAACAGAGCCAGCACTTGCGTTTATAATAGAGTTCTTATCAAGGTCGCTACCGATACCGAAAGATATACTCATTATTCTTGCTCGTTGTTGTGTAACTGTTTTCGTAACGGTAATTTTGACTTTATTCCACTCTTCTATAATATCAAGCACCGTAACCTTGCTTGCTGTGTTATTCGTTACGCTATGACTTTTTACAAGTGTTGCATCTTTATAATAATCAATCGTAAAATCTTTTGCTTCGCTGTTTTCTGCAAAGTAAATAAGAATACCAAATGAAGAATGAACCTGCTCAAAGTTAAACTGGATATACTCGTCAATTATTCCACTTGCATTGCTTAAATTGTTACTTTCCCAGCCTATGTTATATGTCTTTCCGTCTTCTGGGAACAAGTGTTTTCCGTCAAGCAAAAAATAATCTTTTTCTAACCAAGCAAGTTTATCTCTGTTGGCAACTGTCAAAAGGCTATCTATACTTTGAACAAAAGCACTCGAAGACGAGGCATCTTCTGTGCGCTCGTCTTCTATAATGCTTTCATCAAAAACACCGTAGTGTATCTTTACATCTCTAACTATCATATCTTGCACCCTTTACAGTTATAGACCAGTTTGTCCACACATAGTCTTGCAGAACATTGCTATACATAAATCTCGTTTGGTCGTTCCCGAGTTCCAAGATTGCCTGCCCCGAATACTGACCGAATGGCGTATCTATAACAACGTTGAGATAGCCTTGTGTTCTTTGCGTTGCAAGCAATGAGTTAATAGTTGCTCTCTCGTTTTCAAGCAAATACGGATATGAGAATGTCGCATAAAAACGCTTGCCTTTATAGATGCGTTTTATAAGACCGCTCATCATCGTTTTTTCGATATATTCGTCACTATAACCCATTGTAGGCTCTTTGCCTATTTGTGGATATTCTATGTTGATATTTTCTACTTTAAGCATATTTTCACCTTAATATGACGTTATAGCGTTAAGATTTTTTCTGCCTTTTGCGTTTAGCGTTTCGTTGACAGTTTTGATAATATAAGACTTGAAATCTTTTTCGCCAATCTGTACCACTATGTTCATTTTGTCGGAGCTTCTGTTCATATTTATACCGCTTACGATGCCGTTCACAATAGCACTTGCGCTTGCCGTAATTGTCTCGTTGAGCCTATAATCTTTTAGAGCCATATACTGGGCATCTGCAATTTGCTCAACGTTTGCTACACCAGTTCCGTTTCTTCCTTGTGCAACGATTTCTGCTCCGTCTTCTCCTGCAACTGCAAAGGCTGTACCTTTTACAATTTTAGACAATTCGTCAAACATACCGCCGTCTTTATAGAACTTTACTCTCGGGATACTTACGTTGTTAATATGCGGAATTGACGGAATACCCAGCCAAGTCCAAGCTTTTGACAGTCCGTCAAGTGCTTTGTTTACCGCTTTAATTACAAGGTTTAAGCCTCCCTCTACGCCTGCTATAAGACCGTTTATGCACGCTTGTGCTATTGCCAAGCCTATTTTCTTTAACTTTTCAAGTCCCTCTCTCGTTGTGAATAAGCTAACAAGTTTATCAACGAGTGCCAAAATCAAGTTCGGCAACATTTCAAAAATAACTTTTTGAATAACCGTTAATATGTTAAATACACACTCAATAAGCTTTACAAGGTTATCCGCATTGAGCAAACCGTTTAATATTGCTTCCACAATATCAAAAACTGCACTTATAAGCTCTGGCAAATAATCAACGATTGCCTCAACTAAATTCAAAACAATTCCTATGAGTTCCGTAACGAGTTTTGGCAACATCGGGACGATGCCCTTGATTAAATCAAGCGCAAGGTTTACCACTTTGTCAATAAGCGTAGGCAACATTTCTACAACTTTATCAACAAGACCAATAAGAGCGTTTGAGATTGTATCTGCCGCATCTTCACTGCCTGTTGCAAGCCCTTGTAAGCCACTTATAAGCTGATTGACCTCGGGGAAAATGTCTGTTGCGAGTTTTAACCCAAAGCTTGTAAACGTTGCTTTAAGTAAATCTATACTATCGCCAAGTTTCGCCGCCGCCTGTATATTCTCCTCACCGATAATAACACCTTGCTCTTTCAAAGTTTCGTTGAGTTTGTCTATGCTACCCTGCTCTTCATTGAAAAGCGGCATCATCTGTTGAGCAACTCTATCTCCGAAAAGCTGTTGTGCAAGGTTTGCTTTTTCGGTTTGGCTTTCCATACCCTGCAACGCTGTTACGATTGTTTGAAGCTGTCCAGCCGTATCTAACGACATAAACTCTTCATAGCCTATGCCTAAATCGTCAAGAGTTTTAAGCGCATCTGCTTGACCATTAGACAAGTTTTCTGTCCACGCGCTCAACTGTATCATACCGCGTTGTAACGTGCTTACGTCAGTACCTGCTTTTGTCATAGCAAAAGACCATAACTGATACTGGTCTGTGGACATACCGAGACGTTGAGCGTTATCGTCTATATCGCCACCAAGGTCAACCATTTTCTTACCAAAAGCAAGAACCGCTGCACTTGCAGCTATAACCGCACCTGAAACTGCCGCAAATGCCTTTGCAGCACCTTTCATTACTGTTCCTGCTTTTGATGCAAAAGAAGAGGCTTCTTTACCTGCATCATTTAACCCTTTTTCATAATCTTTTTTATCAAGACCTAACTTCGCTACAAGATTAAATAAATTCATACAATCGCCTCTTCTTTACCTTTTATTTTAATACCGTGCTTTTTGAACGTATCTCTTATGATTTCTTTTGCACTTCTTTCGTCTTTTTGCACTGTTATTCCATATATTTGATTTCGTTTTTCAATAAACGATATTCTTTCTGCTGTTTGTTTGCCTGTTCCAATGGTTGCTAAATATTCTGCTACAATGGTCTTGAACAACACTTCTTCTTCCGTTTGCTTAAAGCGGTAGTCAAGAAACTTAACCACCGCTTTCAAACTCATATCGTATTTTATGTCGTTCAACACGGTTATGACAAGCTCACCATTGTTTAGGCATCGATAAAAAAACTCTTAAAGTCGTCATCTGCAAGCAATTCTTTTATGGTCTTTACCGTTTGACCAAAAGACTGCTCTTCTACTTCTTCTACGCTTTTATCGCATATAATTGCGAGCAACTCATAGACCTCTTTTTTATAGTCTTTCAAAAAAACGGGCAACAGTTTTAAGACAAAATCTACGTTGTCTGTTTTATCTTCTCCGTTTTTGTAATTTTCTATAAACTCCTTAAACTTTTTGTCTTTTTGGAGCTTCGGGCGAATATCTGCAATTATAGGTGCTATATTTATCAGTTTATCAATGGCTATACTTGTTTTCATAACTTACCTTTTTACTTTTCGATAATGATTTCAAACGGTGCTGTTTCAAGGTCGGTTGTTGCGTAGTGCGCTGTAAGAGTGATAGGATAAGTACCCTCGCCTCTGTCGTTTGCGGTGATAACAAGACCCGTGAGATTAAGGCAGTTCTTCAAATGGATAACAACATTCTTGCCGTTACTCAAATCGCCTACCCAGTAAATGTCTTGGTAATCGCCAGCATTTACTACGTTTTTCACAGTCAACTGCGTATCACTTGCATCGTTTGTACCCGTGGTTACACCAACACCAAGAGCCACTGCTAACGCATCTGCCGTAAATTCGAGGAACGAAGACACGCTCATTGTGACTACCCAATCGTCAACCCTTTCAAGTCCTTTGACATAAGTCGGTGCGCCGTCAACTGCTACTTGGTGAATGGTAGGCACAGCAGAGAAACTACCGCCTCCACGAGTTGCCCCGATAATATCAGTTTCGTTAATAGCAACACCTTTGCTATAATTCTTCAAAAAAACACCTGCGTTAAGTTGCAAGTTTTGTACAGTTCTTTCTGTTAAACCAGTTTTTAAGCTCATTTTGTACTCCTTAATAAATCGTAATTTCAAGATTTATATACCCTGCTCTCACAGTTGCATCTTCTTCTTGTTTATCTTGATAGAACGGCGAACCTTTATCTATCTTAAACCTAACATCGTCATACACAACTAACAGACCTCCGTCTCCTATTGCGCTTCCTATATTCTTCGCAACCTGTACTACGCTTGCATATGACGATGTGTTGGTTTTATATATTTCTACTGGCATTATAAACGGTGTACCAAATCTATCGGCATAACCGCTAAAACGCAAGTACAAATCATCTGGCTTTTGACCTGCTGGCAATATTCCACGATACGTTGTCGCAAATGTTGACAACCACTCGTAAAATCTTTTACCAAATGCCAATGTTCTATCTTCAATCATAAACTACCTATTTATTTTTTGAATGATTGTGGTAGGCGTATAGCTTTCCGCATTGTAAGATTTCCAATCGGTCTGTTGACTTTTATCAGTGTTAATAACCGCACTGCTTGTCAATCTCAAATACTTTCTGTTTCCTTTTTCAATATACGTCACTTTGCTATCTTTGTCAAGCGGAACGTTAATGCCACAATGGAAAGTGTATTGCGTATTCTCGTTTCCTCGTAATGCGCCAATAAGCTGTTCGCTACTCCCTTTAATTACGCAAAGACCTTTGAATGTTACACCTAAATACTCAACAGTTTTATAACCGCCAAAACCGTCAGAAACAGTTTTGGTTTCTAACTTTTGACAGTCATAAAAATAATCTTGCATTGCCATAACTATTCTCCTTTAAGTATCTTTTCGACACTTTCTTTTATTTCTTCTTTTTTCTTATCAATGCCCTCACGTAAAAAAGGTCTTCCCTGCATTTTACTTGTGCCATTGTGAATTATTTGAGCGTAATTCACATTTGTTCCCACTATGACAAAATCTTGTTCTCCTTTACCAGACAACTTGTCACCAGCTTCTGCGTTTGGTGGCTGTCCTAATCCGCTATCTCCTTTTTTATTTTGAGTTATAAACGAGATGCTTGCCCTTAAACGTCCCGTATCAACTGCTTTATTGTCAACAGTATATTGACCGCTTATTGAACGAACCGCTCCCTCTACGCCGAGTACACCCATTTGATACAATGCTTTTTCTGCAACCTCTGGCAAATTTTTCTTAACTTCTTCGTAACCTTTTGTGTCTATGGTTACCGTAAAGCTTGCATTTTTCGCCATTAGATAATAATATCCTTTACAGCTTTGATAATGTATCTGCCGAGATAAATTTTAACAGCATTGTTTATAAGGCGTTTTACGGTGGTTATATCGTTGATAACATAACCAACACTATAATATCCACTCACACTTTCAGTGGATATTTTTTGACCATATTTGCTTGACTTGTAGTCATCAAACAAAATATCAGCCACTCTGCACGTGCATCTCTTTAACGCATTTTGACCGTCTTGTGTAACAGGAACACAATTTGCATAAGGGGCAAGCTCTTCACTTGCCCTTTCTGCAAAATAGGCGTAATCGTTTTTGTTTTCAATAATTATTCCAAGATAACTGTTTTTGTAAAACTCATAATCTGCGTACGCCATATATACCTACCTTTTATAAAATCTTATTTTTCACGAAGCGTTACTGCAACTGCCGCCGCTGCATCACTTACAGTATATTTGCCCTTTTCTGTAATGAAGCCGTCGCCAGACACAGCATAGCCGTAGTCACCGTTTTGCAAATCAAACACTGCTTTGCCCGTTGCATCGGTCTTCTTCTTCAAGCCAGCAGTCTTGACTTCGACACCCTCATAAGCTTCATATTCGGGTTCGCTTGAAGCTTTGCCGTTGGTAACCGTAAACGTTGCTTTGTAAGTCGTAATACCTGCATCGCCAGTACCTTTGATTGCAGAGAACGGGAAACGAACGCTTTCGTCAGGCTGTTCTGCGTTAATCGGGTTCGGAACTTCCCAACCAAGGCGCATTACGCAACGAAGTGCTACCATATCGTCTTGTGCAAGGTTATACAGAATTTCGCCAGTCGCTGGGTCTTGGATAATAGCTTGGTCAAGAATTTTGTACGAGATGTCTTGACGGATAGCGTAAACTGCCTGCGAGAAATCACCGACAATCATAAGAGCTTTGGTCTTATCCCACGCACCGTTAGAGACAAAGTATCTCGTAAGGCTACCGATTTCAGTCGTATTGAGCGGCTGACCAGTCGTATCGAGCATATTACGGAATTTGGATTTGAGATTGAGACCGCCGACAAGACCGTTAGGCTCATAGTCACTCTCTTCTACCTTTGCCATTGCTTTATCAATCGTACTATAAAGCGTTTCGCTCGCACCTTGCGTAATAACAGCACCAGCGTTAGTCACACTGGTAAGCAAGTCAGCCCTGAAACCAGACGGTTTATCAGTACCATTGAAAACAGCTTGGTCGAATTTCTTTGCAAAAGCTTCCGCAATTCTGGGTTTAACTTCGCCCCAAATATCAATGTCTGCATCGTTAAGGACGTTTTCTTTGATAGGAACGATAACAGCAAGCTCTTCTGCAACGATAAACTTTTTATCCCACGCCAGTTTAGTGAGTTTCTTTCTGCCGTTGCTCGTACCCTCATCTACCCAGTAGGCAAGAGGCAGTGCATCAAGCACTCTCATTTTCATTGTGTCGCTGGACATATTAGGCAACTTTCTAAAAAGCTGCATTGCTACGGATTGTTTCACAGTACCTTGAATAATCTCTTCGACTACATCAGGCTCAAAAAATGCTTCTACGTTTGTTCTGGTAATTTCAGTACCCATTATTTTACTACTCCTCTTATAATGTTATTCATTTTTTGGTTTGTGGTCTTTTCGCCGCCACTCTTGCCTTTTTCTAACTCTCCGTTTGAACCAATTTTGAAAACTCCTTTTGTTTTGTCGTTTTGCGGACTGGAAACGAATTGCGGATTTTGTTTCAAATACTCGTCAAGAACTGTATCAAAATTTTTATCTTTTGTAACAAGCCCTTTTGTTTCACTTGCCACAAAACGTCTAAACTTTTCGTCAACGTTCTTTTTTGCGATTACTTGCAACATCTCGTTCTCTGCCTTTTCAGCTTTTAGTGTTTCAAGCTCTGCTTTTACAGTCTCATAATCTGCGTATTTGCTCACATCGTTATCGGTCTTATATTTTGTATATTCGTTAAGCGTTTTGTCATATTTCGCCTTTGAAACATACTCGCCTTTGTTAATATCAGCAAGCTTCATACCGCTTTTTGTAAGTGCATCTGTAAACTTTGCATAGTCGATGCTCTCGCTACCGTCTTCACCGAAAAAACTTTTGAACATATCTTCCATAAATTACTCCAAGACTACCCATTTTTTTTAATCGTGGGTTCACTCCCACATCGTAGCCGCAGTGCATTTTATCATCAGCCTGCAAGATGTATTTTCTATACAGAATTATACACTCCAAACAAAAACTTGTCAAGACTTTGTGTCAATACTTTTTTTGACATTTTGCAAAAAAAATCCAAAAATTGCTCAATGTAGCATAATCCTACATTTTCCAAAACTTTTCTATTTATTTTTTGACATATGGGACTTTTATAGAAATGTAGGATAGATACTACATTTTACCATAGTATTTTTTAATAAAACATAATGTTTTTATAACATCATAGTTTTTTTATGTATGGCAAAAAAAAGAGAAAATAGCCTAATACGGGCTACTTTCTCTCTCTAAAACGGAAGTATTGAGTTGTGAAAATTCTTATAAATTCCTCGGACTATAAATAAAAACATCGCCGTCATTCCACGTAAACTTGTCTTCATTTTTTGCATAATTATTCAATTTATGTATATTTATGCAATCATAGTCAACATCTAAATGGTAATCGTTTTTTAATTCCAACATACCGTCTATTGCCTTTTTTATCTGTTCATCTGTATAACCAAAACCCTTTGCTTTTTTAACAAACTCTTCTCTTGTCATTCTTGCCATAACTTATATCTCCTTTATTTACTTTGCAAAATCATATGAACTACGAGATTACCGTCTTCGTCATATTCTGCCTTTTTAATAAGAAAGCTCGAACCTTTTTTTAGCAAAAACTCGCTTTCCGTGGGGAATTGTGATGCTGGTGCAATATAAGCACCTCTGCCTTTTCCTTTTGGCACATCTATAATATAGCGTACTTTACCAAAATGCGAGTTATCTTTTTGCATCGCAGTTGATGTTGACAAAAAAGCGTTATCTTTTATTATTTTGCCTTTTAATGATGCAGGGTCACTTAAATCAAGACCTTTGAGCATATCTCTTGTACTATACCGCTTAACCTGTATGTTTTCTGTCAAGTCGAATTTATCAATAGCTTTGCTTAAATTCGCAATATCTTTAAGGGTTTCTGCATCATCGCTCGATAAACCTCTCAAATATGAGTTAATTCTTTCATATCCGCCGCCTGTATAAGTATATATCGCATCTTTTTCTTTACCGTCAAGGTTAAGATAAAACTTATCAAACATTGAGCCCTCTTCTGCTTGAAAATCCAAATGATAATCAAAAGCCTTTTGAGTAAACAGCAAATAACTATTGTCAAGGTCGTAAGCACCTAAAAACTCAACCTTTTCTTCTTTCTCTTGCGGTTCGTATGTCTTCTCTGTGATATTGACTACTGTACAACGGCAGTTAATTGTATTCCACGGACTTGCTCCAAGACTGTAATCACCAGGGTACATAAGCTTTTCTCCGCCTACTATAAACGGCTCATTGATAGGTACACGTTGACCGTCAGCAGATGCGTGTTCTGGACGTGTTCTATCGTCACTCGTTGCAACCCATTCTTTATACATCTTAAAACCAAGCTTTTCGCCCTCTTTACCTACGTCCATACGTGCAGAGTTTTCTACTCGTGTCGTTTCAGTCCTTGCAATACGAACACTATCCGCAAGGTTGTTCTCCATAATTCCACGTATTCTGCGTGCCATTTGTGGAATACTCTCGCCTTTAAGCACAGATGTTGTCATTTCGCTTGTGAGTTTACGAATAATGGCGTTTTTATCTTTTGCTTCGTCAATCGCAAGTTTGGTAAACGGGCTTGCTTCTTTTGTTATAAGCTTTTTAGCAACGTTATCGTCTATAAGCGAAAAACCCAACTTGTCAGCTTCAAAGTTGTAGTTCTTTTTATATACGTTAGACATATCTTTGTTGATAAAATTCACAGCAGTAGCGTTAGCGTTTTTAATACTCTGCGAATATTGCTTTATCATACTTTCCAGCCTGTCTTTTTTGTTCATTAAAGCGAGCCTTTGCTGTGGCGACATATCGGGAGTTAGAGAGAGCTTGTTCATAATCTCTGTCAACTCTCTCTTAACTTCTTTATACGCCTTGTTGTACTCTGCTTTAATTTGCTTTTCAAGTTGAGCAAGTATTTTATCGGTTTCGCTATGCGCCTTATCAACGTACATTGTTATTCAGCCTCTTCTTCTTTTTTCTTTTGGTCTTCGCTGTCTTCTGTATCGTTTGCAAACAGTTCTTCTTCTGTCGGTTCTTCTATCGTATATTTATCAAGGTTTGATATTGCCGCCTCTGCTGTGGCTTCGTCTTCGTTATACCATTTCATACGATATTCAACAAGAGACATTGCACCCATTTGCACATCAAGCCTATCGTCTGCTTTTTCGCTTTCTTTATCTTCAATGATACTATCATCAAATTTTACCTCTACATTGACACCCTCTTTACAACTCTCTGCTGTAAAAGTATTGACTGCGTAAATAATCGCTTCGACAATAGAGATAAGCGCATCTTCAATGACTATCTCGTGTTTCTTGATATTGCGGAACATCTCGCTGTTTTCACTGATAACCTGCGTGGCTGTTGCGATGCCGCCTTTATCAAACTTATAATGCTCTGTACCAAGTCCACATTGATAAGATAAGATATTGAGCTGTTCTTGCAAGCCAAGTTGATGCTCTCCTATACGCAATGTTTGCGTGCTGTCTTTTAGAAGAGTTGAGCCGTCATCGCTTTCTGGCAATACGTAAAACAACAAGTCGTTACTATCAAACGTCTTTACTATTTCACCTGTTTCAGTATTACAATAATATTGAGATGCGTTGATAAACACTCTTTTTTTACCAAGTGCAAATTCTGTTGCTTCACTGTCGAAAATAAGGTCTATTTTTTTGAGCGTGTCGATAGAGTTTGCAAAGATGCTCAAACCAAGCGGACTATCTATGTCGATATTATTCGCCAAATTCGGCGTAATAACCGTAAACCACTTGACTTTGCCTTTGGTATTGAAATCAATCATATTTTCAAAATCAAACGTATAATTGTCATCTGTCGAACCACGCCCTGTTACTGTATAGATATGATAAAAGCCGTCTTCTCCTATAAGGTGCATAACAAGTGTTACTTTGTCTGTCGCAACATTGATAAAAGCACATTCTTTTACATCATCGTCTTCAATGGTAATAGGTATAATCTTTTTGCCGTGCAAAAACGAGATTTTAATGTCACCAGTAGGTGAAACGTCCCCATTGCCATTAACTTCAAGGTTATCAACACCTACTACCCAAGCACCCATACCGAGAGCAAACGTTTTTTCGATATTCTTGTTGGCTTTTTTCCAAAACTTTGTTTTCTTGAAAACATCTTCAATCACGTCTTGCGTGTGCTTATCGCCTATGGTCACATCGGTCTTTTCGTTCATCAAAAGATTTGCCCAGTCTTCACAAACTTTTTTAGCCATACCAAGCGTATATCTTTTGCACTGTATCAGCGAACGACCGTTGTAGATGCGATAATTGTGAAAATCTGCAACGTTACCCTTGTACCACTGTTCCCACTGGTCAATATACTGTTTGTTATCAAAGAGTTCAAGGTTTTCATAGTTGCTAACCTTTTTAATTGCCTCTTCTACTTTCATTTTATTTATGCTCCTTTATAAAATTTCGTAAGATTTATCATTTCTGGCTCTATGCTATACTCAAAAGCATCGAGAGTATCAATATCTGTCGAACCGTCATCAAGCCTTTGGTCTTCGTGTTTCTCGTCCCATACAGCTTCACATAACGCACTGGTTACTGTTTTAGCGTTTGTACATACCTTAAAACGACCTTGTGCTATGAGTTGTTGTGTGAGTTTAATACGCTCTAAAATTTCATTTTTACGTGCGTTTCTCACATCTATAAGCAGATGTCGTTGTATTGCTATTCTCTTTAATCCTCGTATGAGTATCTGTTCTGCGCTATCACAGTAAATATTCATAGGCATACCATACATAGAATAACACATCTCAATAAAGTTAGCAAACTTTTCGTTTAACTGCTCGGGGTTTAACTGCTCGGGGTGTCGTTCGCTTATCAATGGTATAACACATTTTAGTCCTTTTGTAAACCCTGTCGCTACAAAAGTTGTGGCAGAACCGTTACCACCAAAGTCAACACCTACGTTAATCTTAACAATATCTCTTATCTCATCTGGTGCGATAGCGTACTCTTGCGGATTGTTTGCAAAATCTTGATAAATTATGCCCTCTGCTCTAACCCATTGACCGAGAATAAATCTGTTATAAAACACGCCACTATATTCTCGTGTGATATTATCAACGTATTCTTTCGGTAAAAACGTGTTATCTGTAAGCAAAAAGTTCCAAATTCTCTTGTCTTTTATCTCTTCGTTATCTATGTACTCTGTCTTTATATAATGGCTCGGGCTGTCGGGGTTGCACGTGGCATATAACTTTGCGTTTGGCATTGAAAGACGTGATAACAACATTTGCACAAAAGATTGCGGATAAAGCGTTATTTCGTCACAGTATGCTCCTGCAAGTGTCATACCACGTATTTTTTGCTCCGATGTTTCGTCATTTGCTCCCTCTAAATATACTTTTTTTCCAAAAAGAGTTGCCTCTTTTTTTGAAATACTATAAGCAAAATTATTAGAACCCACTAAATCTAAAAGCGGATTTAAGCAGTTTCTCTTTAACGTTGTAAGCGTTTTCGCAGTCATAATAAACTCATTGCCTCTCGGTGCAGATGCCACTACGATAGAAAACTTTAACAACGAAATATAGGTTTTGCCGCTACGGACAGAACCTATTAAGAAATTCAAGCGTTTATCTTTTGCCAAGAAAAACTCTTGCTGTTTTTTCGATAGCATTTTATCTATCTTCATTTTGCTCCTCTTTCTTCATATCCAAAAAAGCAGATAACAATTCTGGAATAACGCCGTTGTTGTTCATATCGTTTTTCATAGAACGACCAAATTCGTCTGGACAACATCTTTCCAAAGTCCACGCAGATGCTTGCCAACTGCCACTTTCTGCCGCATCTCTAATCTTTTTCATATGAAAAACTCTAAACGATGCTTTTGCCTTTTGAACTCGCTTAAACAACTTAACATATTTTGAGTTTTTTACGCCGTTTTCCATATCTTCTTCTGCTTTCTTCACATAATTATAATAACAGACCTCGCTGATATTACAATAGTCGCAAGCAGACTTTATAGATAAGCCTAAACCCAACGCTCCACAAAAGTCTTCGATAAATTCATCTGTTAATTTACTTTTCATTTTTCTTCAAATACTCCTTTGCAAGATTTTCCAGTGCTTCCCATTTTGTTTTGGCATCGCCGTTTTTGACCATAGACGTCACTGCTTCTTTAATAATATTGCCTGTTTCTTTCGGCACAGTTGCTCCACCCAAAATCTTACTCACTGACACATAAGGCTTGTTCTTTTCGTAGCCGTTCTCGTCAAAATATCTATTGCATATTTTGGTCATAGACGAAATTGCTGCCGACACGTTCTTTACGTCTTGAACCTTTTGAGTTTTCTTTAACGCTCCACAAAAATCATCAAAGCTTCTAATGTCTGCCGCCCACACTTCTTGGGGGTTTTGGTCTAAATTTCTTAAAAACTCATTAAAATCTTTAATTTCGTTATCCAAAAACACAAGGGAAATCTGCTTAAAGTCCAAATCGCTTTTGATATGAACCAAAGGCGAAAGGTCTTCTTGCGGCTCGATAAACTCATTTTGCATAAACGCTTCGAGCATATCGTCAACGTTATTTATAATCTTTGTAATCTCTTTCAAGGTATCGTTATCGTCAAAACCCTCGATAGAGTTATGAGCAAGCTGTTTTGCTGCAATCTGCGAACGTGTAAGACCGCTGACATCAAGCAAAATCGGTATCTCTTTAAGCCCTGCCATTTTAGATGCTTTTACACGGTGATGTCCCGAAATAATCTCAATCGTATTCCCTTGTAAACAACAGAACGGCACGCTTTCAAGCTGACCTCTTTTTTTGATATTTGCGGTCAGCTGTTTGAACATATTATCTTTCATTAGCCTTGCGTTTATATCTTGTTCTTTCAACAAAGATATATCCACCATACAAAACCAAAGATTTTCGCTTATTTCTGCAATTTTTTGTAATCCTGCTCTTTCTTCAACCATAATTTATACTCCTGTTCAATGTTATTATCGCAAAGCGGTGTAGAATATTCGAGTTTCCACATATTCATTTTGCTATCAAACTTTTTACCCGAAAGCTTCATAAGACCTCTCATTTGCTTACTTTCTGGGTATTTACTTATCATTGTTGTCTTAATGTTTTTATAAGTAAACTTATCCAAATCGTTACACACTTGATATGCGATGTCTTTCGTTGTTGCAAGCATAGTAAGCAATCTGTTTGTTCTATAACCGTTGACCGCTTTTGCCATACCGAAAAGAATAAACAAGTCTTCATTAGAACCGTCCCCGAAAAAAGCCGAAAAAGCTTTTGAATACCCGAAAACGCCTAAAACCATATTATCCACAATTACCGCAAAGCCGCCAGACGAAGACGAACCTGCGAAGTTATGAGTGAACAACTTTCTGTAATAATCACATTCACAAGGCGAACACTCTATAACAGAAACCTGGCTTTTTTCTGTAAAGACATAATCACTGCTTATAATAGGATATTTTAACGGCTTAATCTCTTTCTCGTCAAGTCTTACCGCACATTGTTTATTTATAAGTCTCAAAACTTCTTCTTTATTATTTGTCGTAATATACGTATTCATACCCTCTCTTGCTCCGAACCTGACATACACAGTATCAAAACAAGCCTCATCAGGGTACGCTTCTTCATAAAAGAGAACAAGACAC
>ERZ857629.1377-NODE-1377-length-26995-cov-3.993690_pt1 | contig 26995 bp, 23 predicted proteins | sample MGYA00519700_ERZ857629 | MGnify/ENA primary metagenome ERZ857629 (study PRJEB31778, sample SAMEA3449351) | human gut metagenome | biome: human gut; feature: human-associated habitat; material: faeces | place: United Kingdom | collected 2010/2012 ...
CGTCATGGGCGCCGTGTTCATGGCTACGGATCCCGTCACCAGCCCCACCAATCCCTTCGGTCAGGTTATCTACGGTACCACCATCGGGATCCTCAGCGGCATCTTCCGGGTATTCGGAAGCGCCCCGGACTCCGTCAGCTACGCCATCATTACGGCAAACCTGCTGGTACCCATCATTGATGAATACTGCATTCCCAAGCCCTACGGACTGCGTCCCGGCGTACAGACCGGAAAGCGGGAGTGGGGAATTCCGAAGGAAGCCATCATCCTCGGCGTCATCACCCTGATCGCAGGTATCTGCCTGAGCAGCGTGTTTGCCGTGACCAAGGAGCCGATTGCCAAACAGAACGAAGCTGCCCGGTTGGCTTCCTACCGGCAGGTCTGCCCCGAGGCGGAAAGCTTTGCCTATGACGACGCCCTGACCGCCGCCGTGGACAGCCTGAGCGGAGGCGTATACGGCACGGATTACGGCAAGGCCTACATCAACGAAATTGCCGTCGGCACCCGGGACGGGGAAACCGTTGGCTATGTGGTCAGCGTCACCAGCGGCGACGGCGTGGAGGGCGACATCACCCTGTCTCTGGGTATCTCCGCTGACGGCACCGTCACCGGACTTGCCTTTACCGAGCTGAACGAAACCCCCGGCATGGGCAGCAAATGCGGAGAAGCACCCTTTATGGATCAGTTCCTCGGGATTCGGACCGAACAGTTTACTCTGAACGGCGGCAGCAGTCCCATTGACAGCGTATCCGGCGCAACCATTTCCTCCAGAGCCGTTGTCAATGCCGTAAACGCGGCGCTGGACTTCTTCCGGACCAATGTAAAGGAAGGTGCGTAACATGAAGCCTTGGGTTGAACGAATTTATAACGGTGTGGTCAAAGAGAACCCCACCATGGTCCTGATGCTGGGCATGTGCCCAACACTGGCCGTTACCACCTCCGCGGTCAACGCCCTCGGCATGGGCGTATCCACCATGGTGGTGCTCATCATGTCGAACCTGGTCATTTCTCTTGTGCGGAACATCATCCCGGACAAGGTGCGGCTGCCTGCCTTCATCGTGATCGTGGCCTCCCTTGTCACCATGGTAGAGCTGCTGATGGAGGCGTTTGTTCCGGGCCTGTATCAGGCGCTGGGCATCTACATTCCTCTGATCGTGGTCAACTGCATCATTCTGGGCCGTGCGGAAGCCTATGCCTCCAAAAATCCCCCGCTGCTTTCCGTAATGGACGGCCTGGGCATGGGGCTTGGATTTACCTGTTCCCTGTTCGTTATCGGCGTACTGCGGGAATTTCTGGGCAACGGAACGGTATTCGGACTGGATACCACCTTCGGCGGTGCCTATAAACCCATGTTGATTTTTGTCAAGGCACCCGGTGCCTTCCTGATTCTGGCATTCCTCATTGCCATTCTGAATGCCTGCCACGTAAAGAACCGCTCGGACAAGCTGGTGGAAAGCGGCTGTGACGGTCACTGTGCCGGCTGCGGCTGCCCCTGCGGGGAAAAGAAAGAGGAGGTCAAAAAATGAGCAGTCAAACCTCACTGATCCTCATTATCATCTCTACGGCACTGGTCAACAACGTGGTGCTGATCCAGTTTCTGGGCATCTGCTCCTTTCTGGGCGTTTCCAAGCAGATGAAGGCTTCTCTCAGTCTGGGACTGGCGGTCATTTTCGTTATCACCCTGTCCTCGGCGGTTGCCAGCCTGCTGTATACCTACGTACTGGTTCCCCTTGATCTGACATACCTCAAAACCATTGTTTTCATTCTGGTCATTGCCGCGCTGGTGCAGGTAGTGGAAATGTTCATCCGGAAGTCTTCCCCCGCCGTCTATAACGCGCTGGGTATTTACCTGCCCCTGATCACCACCAACTGCGCCGTGCTGGGCGTTGCCCTGACCAATGTACAGGACGGACTGAACTTTCTCCAGAGCGTCACCGCCGGCTTCGGCACTGCCGTGGGCTTCACCATTGCCATCGTGCTGCTGGCCGGTATCCGAAGCCGGATCGATGAGGAAGCCATTCCGAAGCAGTTCCGGGGTGCTCCCGTGGTTCTGCTCAGTGCTGCGTTAATGTCCGTCGCCTTTATGGGCTTCAGCGGCATTCTGTAAGGGAGGATTCCGATGCAGACAATTTTGATTGCTACAGCCGTTGTGGCTGTGATTGGTTTTATCATCGGTCTTGCCCTGGTAGCAGCCGGTAAGAAATTCGCGATAAAGGTAGACGAGCGGGTGGAGGCCATCCGTTCCCAGCTCCCCGGCAACAACTGCGGAGCCTGCGGCTTCGCCGGATGCGACGCCATGGCCGCCGCCATTGTGGACGGAAAAACGCCCGTAAACTCCTGCCCCGTGTGCTCTGCCGACAAGGTAGCCGCTATAGCGGAGGTCATGGGCGTAAACGCGGAGGCTGCCGTTCGAAAGGTTGCCTTTGTTCACTGCGCCGGAAGTTGCGAAAAATCCCCGGAGACCTTCCACTATGTGGGCGTCCGGGACTGCCGGACCGCCGTGCTGTCCGGTGTTCCCGCAAGAGCCTGCTCCAGCGGCTGTCTGGGCTTCGGCTCCTGTGTGGCCGCCTGCCCCCACAATGCGATTCAGGTTCAGAACGGCGTTGCCGTGGTTCTGCCCGGGCGGTGTCTGGGCTGCGGTCTGTGCGCGGCGGCCTGTCCCAAAAACCTGATCAGCCTGATTCCCGTGGGAAGCGCCAACTGGGTCCGCTGCTCCAGCCACGAGCGGGGCCCGGCTGTAAAGAAAGTATGCTCTGCCGGATGTCTGGGCTGCGGTCTGTGCGTCAAACAGTGCCCGGAAGGCGCCGTCAGCCTGCAAAACAATCTGGCGGTCATTGACCCGGAAAAGTGTATCGGCTGTGGCAAATGCGCCGAAAAGTGCCCCGCCGGCAGCATCGTTCCCGCCTCCCCCGCCCTGCGGGCATAACCCCTCCGCAAAGCACCCCATCGAACCTCGTAAAAGTTCGATAGGGTGCTTTTTCATATATCTATCCTCTATCCGACAGACGGAATTTTAGCGGGGCGAAGCCCCCTTGGCTGAAAGGGCCGTCCCGATACGGTGTCATTCTGAGCCAGTGACCGATGTCACTGGCGTGAGAATCCCCCGGATGAAAGGTACTACGTACTGACTCGCACCCAAAATCTCACCGCTTTACGGGCAATGCATGGGCGGCTATCATTCCCCTGTCCCATTCAACAGGGGGATTCCCACGCCAGGAAAGCGGACTGGCTCGGAATGACACGGTATCGGGACGGCCCTCTCAGTCGCGGCGACAAAATTCAATCTGCCGCTCTTTGAGGTAAAACAACGGCTCACGCAAATGTTGCCATCTGCGTGAGCCGCTACTTTTTCTTTAATGAAACTCTGTCGCTAATTTGTTATGATAGTTCCCTTTACATCTGTTCTCCGTTACTGGCGATACACTTCTGATACCAGTAGTAGGAGTCTTTTTTGTAACGGTCGTAGGTGCCTTTTCCCTGATCGTCGCAGTCCACATAGAGATAGCCATACCGCTTGCTCATTTCGCCGGTAGAACCACTGATCAGGTCAATGCAGCCCCATGTGGTGATGCCCATAACCGGTACTCCGTCGTCCAGCGCCTGTTCGATGGCCCGGAAGTGCTCCCGGAGATAATCGATCCGATAAGTATCGTGCACCGTTCCGTCCGCCTCCAGCGTATCTCTTGCACCAAGACCGCACTCGGCAATCAGCAGGGGCTTTTCATACCGCCCGTAGAGCTCGTTCAGGAAATACCGCAGTCCGTCCGGATCAATGGACCAGCCCCATTCCGAGTAGCGCAGATGCCCGTTTTTCGGCCCGAGTTGCAGGTTTCCCATGGCATCGTTGGGAACATTGGTGTCCGCCGTTGTTACCATGCTGCAATAGTAGGAAAAACTGATAAAATCCGCTTTTCCTTCCCGTAAAACATTCAGGTCTTCATCTGTAATTTCTACCGAACCGTCCGTTTCACGCCAGATGCGGACTGCATAGGCCGGGTAGGCTCCCCGAACCATTACATCCAACGGATAGAATACATGCTCCTGCATAAACTCCATGTTGGCAATTGCGTCTTTGGGATCGCTGGAATAGGGATAGGAGCAGCTTCCACCAATCATACAGCCAATCCGGAAATCCGGATTGATCTCATGCCCCAGCTTGACCACCTTTGCTGCCGCAACAAACTGATTGTGCAGCTTCATAAAATTGGATACGGGATAGCTTTTTCCATTCAGCCATGTTTTAAACGGGATCAACACATTGATTTCATTGAATGTAATCCAGTATTTGACATCCTGCGAGAACTCCCGGAATACGGTTTCGCAGTATGTTACAAACCGGTCAATGGTATCCCGGTTTTCCCAACCGCCGTTTTTCTCAATATACAGAGGCGTATCATAATGACTCAGCGTTACCAGAGGCTCGATCTGATACTTGCGCAGCTCCCGGAATATGTCCCGGTAAAAGGCAATTCCCTCAGGATTGGGCCCGCCGTCCGCAGTGGGATAGATCCGGCTCCACGCAATGGACATGCGGAACATTTTCAGCCCCATTTCTCCCAGAAGACGAATGTCCTCCCGATAGCGATGGTAAAAGTCCGACGCCTTGTGGTTGGGGTAATACTCGTCCGGAAAAACCGTGAGTTCCGCATTTTCCGGCAATTCCATCGTACGCTGAGGCGCGGAGTGTTTCCTGTTATCCCCCGGCAGCGTGTAGGTTACTGTGCGTTCCTTTTCATAAGAGCCTGCCGTAACGTAGTCAAACAGGATTGGAGAACGACCGCCTTCGTTATATCCACCCTCAATCTGATTTGCTGCCGTAGCGCCACCCCAATAAAAATTTTCCGGAAACATCAAACACTTCTCTCCTTTTCTTCTGCATCTCTCACTGCCTTTTCCTCCGCAACACACTGTTTCTCATAAATTTTAAAGAAGGGATAGTAGCAAAGCATACCGACAGGAATCATGGCGAGGATAAAAACAAGCCAACTGATTGCGAAGCCTGAGCACACCCATGTATACAGATTCAGCGGAACGATTGCGTAAATCAGTGTAATCAGGGGTGCCAGTACTCCCATCGCCCCCAAAATCGAAGCAATGATGGTAGGAACGGCGCTTGCTACAAAGAATCCCAATCCCAGAATCGGATTATACATAATCGGAAGTCCAAAAATAACAGGTTCCCCAATGGAAAACAGGGACGGAATCAATCCGGCTTTTGTCACAGCCTTGATTTTCTCCGACTTGGAACGAAGTCCCAGCAGATTCAGGCACATAACATTTCCGCCCCCGCCCAGCAGGCTTGCAGCATACAGCGCCATAATCGGAGTAAAGACAGGCGCCTTTCCCTCCGCAATCAAAGCGGCATTCATCGCCACATCTGCCATTTGGATGGGGAACGTCAGCGTACCGACCACGCCTCCGCCATGAATACCCAGGAACCAGAACAGGCTCTGTACAAGAACAAGAACAATGATGCCGGGGTAAGAATTGATTCCGGCCAGAGGATAACGAAGAATCGCCATAATGAGGCTCGGAATGGTCTGAGCTCCACCGCTGATAAGATTTACAATCAGAGAAATCCCGTACCATCCAATTACAGAGAACAGCAGCGGCAACATAGCGGAGAAACCCTGAGACAATGCCGCGGGAACTACATCCGGCATTTTGATCCGTACATTCTTTTCTCTGCAAAACTGGTCGATCTGAACTACACTCCATGCTACAAGCATTGCCACAAACATACCGCTCGCGCTGAAGTTCTCGTTTGACATACCCGTAAAGCTTCCACCCTCGGCGGTTTGTACGGTTGTTACCGGTGCTGCCACGATCAGGAAGCAGATCAGGCCGGCAAGTCCGTTGTTAAGCTGAGAAAGCTTCAGTTTTCCTGCATAGTTATAGGCAATGATAAACGACAAAAACAGGCTCAGAAGACCCATCGTCATATTGTAGGGCAGGTTGATCATGTTATACACCGTGCTGTCTGCCTGAATTACGCCGAAATTGGAAAGGACAACCGCAATAATACAGAACACCGCACCTACCAGCAGGATGCCCATGGTGGCGCCGGTTGCGCTCTGGTAGGCACTCAGAAACTTATTCTGATTCAGTTTGTCAGAAAAACTATTTAATTTTTGGAAAAATTTGGACTCCAGAATTTTTTCGCTGTTCATTTGTTTTCTCCTCTCTGAATAATTATCCCTTCATGGCATCCTGTGCCAGCTGAATGATTCTTTCCGGTTTCCCCGCGCCGTAATCCATAGGGGGAATCGCAATTACCGGAATACTGACGATCTGGGCAATCTCATCCTTCTTGTACCGGATCTGCGGCGCAACCATCAGCACATCCGCATTCAGGGCATCCCGCTTCATTTCTTCCTCTTCCATATTGGCACCAACCGCATCGATCTGCACATCCAGTCCGTTCTTTGCCGCATAGTCCCGGACCTTTTTCATCAGAATACTGGTAGAATAACCACCCGCACATACCAAAAGTATTTTCATATCAATTCCCCCTGTTGTTCTTGATCATGCCGATCATTTCCCGGATCAGCTCAAAGGCAAGCACCGCCGTCATGTAATGATCCTGCGCATGGGTTATCAGTACGCTGAACGGAATCTTTTCCCCCCTGCCCTCGGCAAAGAGGAATTCCGTCTGAGCCTGATGCGCCGCAATGGATTCCTTTTCCGCCTGCTTCAGAAGTTCTTCCGCTTTCTGCATTTCCCCCTTTTTTGCACAGGCAAGCGCCTCGAAGGAAAGCGTCCGGCATTCTCCCGCATGGGCAATTACTTCCATTGCCGTGCCTTCCACATCAAGCTGCTGCAATTCATCCTGTTCCATATCTGTTCCTCGCTTTCGTTCCTCAAAAAAGTCCATCCGGCCGGAAAGGCTCTTTGTTGTGTCTGCATTATATCGGTTCTTTTCGGATCTGTAAAGAGCCTTATAACGTCGAAACCGGGTCAGTTATTATACACTGGCCCGGTTTCAATAGACACTATATTTTGTAAAAGGGAAATTATACAGATTTTTCGAAAGTATACCACCTGTGATTTGTCAAAACAGAGAAGCTTCCTCTCAACATTGTGTCTATTTATTATAGACACTGTATGTTTTAAAAAATATTGGGCGCCCGGAGGGCTTCCCCGCCAATTGCCGCGCACCAGCAGAAGGCACTCCGGCACACCTTCAGATAAACTTGATCAGACTGATCATATATGCAATTTCCGAGTCCGGAATTTCCACAGAAAAAGACGTTTCCACCTTTTTCAGTGCAAATTTCAAATCATTATACAGGATCTTATTATTGCGGATCACCTGCTCTGTTTGCGGGTTGGGTGACAGCGTCTGTCCCGCGGAGATTTTCGGAATCAGGCAGCTGACATGCATGACCAGACCGATCTCCTGGTCCATGTTCAGGGATGCAAATTTCTTCACCTCACGCATAAAGTAGGGAATCACTCTGCGCAGCTTCCGCATATCCGCATCCGGGAAAACGTCCTGCAAATTTGCAAAAACCGCCCGATAGCTCACATCCTGAGTTTCATAAGAGCTGTCCGAGGCAAGCAGAAGATAGCCAAGCCTTTCATTGCTGCACTCCATCACCGCAGACGCCGGGACAAAATGAACCCCCTGCAGCTGTGGATCCACCGTACCGACCGCACAGCATATCTCCCGTTCCTTGTAGAGAAGATTCACGCTTTTCAGAAACTGCCTGCGGTTAGCCGCCGCCATCGGGATCACATCATATTCCTCCGGTGACAATCCCTTCTCAATTTTGTTTTTCAGAAGCAGTGCACCACCCACCCCGTTGGCACACAGTGCGAGAATCACGCGCTTTTTTTCATTTCCCGCATGATTTTTCCGGACCAGGTAATAGGAATCCTTGAAATTACGCTGCAAGCTGTCACAAGCACTGTTGAGGTCCGGGGCATTCCACAATTCCAGCACAGCATTTACCGCGATCAGCGTAATCGGTACCTCAATTGTCCGGATTTGAATTCCCGTTTCCTGCTGAATCAACTCGCACATGGTCTGGATGGAACCCATGTCGTAAATCACCAGAACACCCTTTCCGTTATCCAGACTGACGATCAATTGCCGGAACTCCCGGTAAGCCTCATCCATACTTTTGCTGAGCGGCAGATTGTAAGCATGGACATAGTTATCCGTATCCATCAGTCTGTTGGCAGAGTCTGCCACGGAAGACGCTCCGCTGTTTCCGTGCATGGCAACGAGGACAGCCGGTCGCCGGGTCTGCCGGTTTTCAAACTCGGCACCGGCAATCATAACCGTCATGAGAATCGTCTCCTCCATGGAGACGTCCACATGAAAACGTGCCTCACATTTCCCCGCGAAGTCCAGCATAAACGCATATTCCTCGGGATAGTCCTGAATGGTTTCCTGAATCTTTTTCGAAGAGAGTGCCTGGGACGGCGCATGTCCGCGCAGAATCTCGGACAGATGGAAGCAAAACAAATCATGAACCTGCCGGGGATAAACCCGGCGAAAGCGCTGAGACGCCTCCTTCAGGCAATCCTCCGCGAGGGTCAGCACATCCTGCGGAACCACCTTGGAAATCACGTCATAGTTTAACGGCTGACGGTCATTGGAGACCCGCTTTGACAGGTCATATTCCAGTTCCGCACTGATAAAGCTGCGAAGCTCATCCGGTTCAAAGTGATTTTCCGCCAGCCGGTCCCGCCGTTTATCGATCAGGTCATAAATTCCATTGATTGGCTCAGGCTTCTCCGGAATTGTCCGCCGCCCGTTTCCGGAAAACTGGAACGTACTCCCTTCGGACAGAATCTGCTCAATCTCATCTCTGTAATCCCGATAAAGCATGAAGCCTTTCCGCACTTCCACCGGAAAATCCTTCAGATAAAGGGGAAAGGCATCCTCCGGCGGTGTCTTCAGATTCCGTGCGTAGCCATTGGCGCAGCCGATTCGAATGTCATTGCGTAGCTGCTTCAGACTTTTCTCGCAGTGATAAAGCAGCAGGCATCGCATGATCTCCGGACTGACCTCAATGACTCGATCCATTTGCTCTGCCTCCCGTTCAAAGAAACGGAGAACCAGCTCATACCGTTCCTGCAGCCCCCGCTTTTCCAGAGGCGGAAGCTCGATCTGCACCGGAAAAGCTGAGGACAGGCCGTCCACCCCCGCTGCCGCCGCATTGGAAATGCAAATGAGAAAAATTCGGTTCTTCTGGAAAAATTCCGTTTCCATCAGATTCCGCAGCCTTTCCTGCCCACGCCCGCACAGATCATCAAAGTGGTGAATGCAAAACAGCCCTCCCCGCAGCTTTCCCAATTCTTCCGATTCCTCCCGAAGCGCATTCAGCTGTTCTTCTTCCGAAGCATAGATGCAATTCAGCCGCTTTATTGGCGCGTTTGCGACAAGTACCCCCTTCTCATGGGCATATTGAATAAGACGTTCCAGGAACGCGCTCGTTCCGGCTCCCGACTGTGCACGGATCAATACAGGCAGACAATTCCCCGGGTACAGAAGTGCCGCCTTTACAAGCCGAATGGGGTTTTTCAGGCTTCCTCTGCTTCCGATCAACGTGTCAAAGCTGTCCGTTTCCTGCTCCGCACTTGGAAACCGATAGTGAACCGGTCTGGATACCGTCTTCTCCAGTCTCCCTTCCTTTACAAGTTCATTCAGAAGTGTGGACACGTTATTTCTGGCAATATGCAGGGAATCTCCCAGTTCGTTTGTTGTGATGCCAGTCCAGTTTTCTCCCTGCCCGGATTCCATCGCACAGGTACGGATCAATGCATAAAGCCGATCCTTATTCGTTTTCTTCATGGTCGCCCCTCCCAGGTTTTCCTCTGCTGACCGCATTCAAAAAAAGGGGGGCAGCAGAAAAACGCCGCCCCCCTGCCGATTGGAGAAATTCTTTAAGTGTCCGCTCCGTATTCATCCAGAAAGCTGATCTTCTGGCCGTGCTTTTTATAGGCAATGACTGTATCCACGTTAACATTTTCCACACTGCGGAAAATGTGGGCTTCCACCTCCGGGTTCTTTTCTTTCAGACTCCGGATCAGTTCCTTGATCTCCGCCCGCTTAGAGCGGGTTTCTTCATTGCCGCAGGTGGTGCAGGAATCGGTGAACTTGCAGGCACACTGGATGAAATGCAGCCCGTTCACATCCCGCCACGCTTTGATATCGTCCTCCCGGATCAAATACATGGGGCGGATCAGCTCCATACCCGGGTAATTGGTCGCATGCAGCTTGGGCATCATGGTCTGGATCTGGGAGCCGTAGAGCATGCCCATGAGGATCGTTTCGATCACATCGTCATAATGGTGTCCCAGCGCAATTTTGTTGCAGCCCAGACGCTTTGCGAAGGTATAGAGGTATCCCCGGCGCATTCGCGCGCAGAGATAGCATGGAGAATGAGACACATTGTAGACAGAGGCAAAAATATCTGACTCGAAGATCTCCACGGGAATATGGAGCTTCCGGGCGTTTTCTTCGATCACCCGGCGATTTTCCGGACTGTAGCCCGGGTCCATTACGAGAAACTTTACCTCAAAGGGAAACTTATTGTGGATTTTCAACTCCTGAAAGAGCTTTGCCATCAGCATGGAATCTTTTCCGCCGGAAATGCACACGCCGATCACGTCTCCGGGCTGAACCAGTTCATATTCCCGGATGGCTTTTGTAAAATTGCACCAGATCTTTTTCCGGAACCGCCTGCGGATGCTTTCCTCCACCTGAGAGCACAGCGAGTCGTCCTGCTTTGCCATCTCCACCTTCAGCCAGCCCATATAGCCGCCCTTCAGGCTGTAGGCATTCCAGCCCTTCTCCCGCAGAATCTCAGCGGGCTCCGTGCTGAGCCGTCCCCAGGCACAGTACAACACCACAGGCTTTCCGTCCCGGGGCAAACAGGCTTCCAGCTCCTCCCGGGGAATTTCCAGCGCCCCCGGAATCTTTCCGTAGCCAATGTCGTGGGCCGTCCGCAGATCCACAAGAGTATAGCTGCCCGGCGCCATTGCCGACAGGGCTTCCAATGTCATTTCCATAGGCTTACTTTCCGCTGATGTCCCGGACGATCTCTCCGGCAATAATGAGTCCCACCACCGACGGTACGAAGGCCGTACTGCCGGGAATGTCCCGGCGCTCGGTGCACTTGTGCTTGGTGCCCGGAGGACAGATGCATTGGGTCCGGCAGCTGATGGACATATCCTCAATGGGGCGAATGGGCTGCTCCTGAGAGTAGACCACCTTCAGCTTCCGAACGCCCCTCTTTTTCAGTTCCCGGCGCATGACCCGAGCCAGCGGATCCATGCTGGTTTTATAGATATCCGCTACCCGGAAAGCACTGGCGTCCAGTTTGTTTCCGGCGCCCATGGAGCTGATGATGGGTACCCCGGCCTCCTGTGCCTTCACCGCCAGTGTCAGCTTTGCCGAGACGGTATCCACAGCGTCCACTACATAGTCATACTCCAAAAATGGGAAGGTATCCGCATTTTCCGGAAGAAAGAAGCACTTATGGGTACGGATGTCCACATTGGGATTGATGTCCTTCATCCGCGCCTCCATCACATCCACCTTGTACTTGCCAACGGTGGAACGGGTAGCAATGATCTGGCGGTTCAGATTTGTCAGGCAAACCTTATCGTCATCGATCAGGTCGAAGGCCCCCACGCCGCTGCGGACCAGCGCCTCGCACACGTAGCCGCCCACGCCGCCGATACCGAACACCGCCACACGGGAACCCGCCAGACGCTCCATGGCTTCCGAACCCAGAAGCAGCTGCGTCCGTGAAAATTGATTGAGCATGGTAAAATCCCTCCCCGGGAAAACAAAAATGCCAAAACGAATCAGTTAATTATAATACAGCGGGAATCCGGAAGTCAAGGGCAGCTCCGCACAATTGTGTGTGGAACCCCTTGACGGCAGGAACTGTGCACGGGCGTTTTCATCTGCATACGCTCATCCCCCGGATTTCCGGCAAAAGAAAAAAGCACCTGTTTTCACAAGTGCTTTTCATGGAGCGGGCGACGAGGCTCGAACTCGCTACCTCCACCTTGGCAAGGTGGCGCTCTACCGGATGAGCTACGCCCGCAGGAACAAGTGCTATTATAACGGATTTTTTGGATTTGTCAAGCACTTTTTCAAAAAATCCATTTTCAGGCAGGGTCTGTTCCATTGGTTTCCGGTTCCCGGGTGGGTTCCGAGGCTGCGTAGGCAGAGTAGTCCCATACATACCCGTGCATCTCGGCATCGGTCCGCTGCCGGTAGCCGTCTGCTGAGGCACAGGCGAGCAAATCCACATGGTAGGGCTTTTCTCCGTCCCATACCAGATTCCAGGTCCACGGCTCTCCATGGCGGGTTCCCGTGATGACCTCGCATTTCAGTCCCGCCATGCGGCACATGGCGGCATAAACCGTAGCAAATGCCCGGCTGTCCCCTACTCCGTGGCGCAGGAGACTGTAGGTCGGGGTGATGGAGGATTCCAGCTTGTAGTCATACCGCTCCATCAGAAACCCGTACAGCTGAGAAAATTTCTGAGAATCGGCTCCGTCGCCGGAAACGTACAGCACGGCGGAGTCAAATACGGGGCGAACCTGAGACTGCATCTGGCGCAGATCATCCCGGCTGTTCTCATAGGAAAAGCTGAGCTCCACCACCCGGGAGTCTCCGCTTCCGTACAGGGTCTCCACCGTCTGGGGCACCTCCATGACCGTCTCGGGATACTGGGCCGCCAGATTCTGTACCAGCTGGTCAAAATCCATGGGGCTGTACCGGTCGATACGCATGACGAGACGGGAATCGCAGTTTTGCAGGGACTTCTGTACCGCCGACCGGGCGCCGTCCATGTCCGAAATGTAGGGAATCCGGCGAATCTCACCGGGAGTATGGCGATAGGCAATGGTTACCGCAATGGCCGGTTTTGCGTTGCTGCTTCCCTGCTCAAAGGTGATCTCCTCCACGGCGTAGGCACCCAGCGGAAAACTGACGGTAATATAGTCCGATGCCATCCGCAGCTGCCGGCTCACCGCGTCGTTTCCGGACTCCCGAACATAAATCACTCCGCTGGTCTTTCCCGACTCCACCATTGCTTCCAGAATATCCAGAAGATCCGAATAATTTTCCGCGGTCAGAGCCGTATCTCCCTGCCCGTCCACCTCATTCTGCTGATGGGGCGTTACGTGGACATAGCTGCCATCCAGCCAGCCGCAGCCGCCCAACAGCAGGGAGAGCACAAGGAAAAGCGCCGCCAGTCGTCGGTTCATAGGACACCTCTTACAAAGAATTCCGGGAATACTGAGAGAAGCCGTCTCCCAGCACCTGATGGGCTTCCATAACAATTACAAATGCGTTTGGGTCAATTTCCATAATCATTTCCTTCAGCTCGGAAAGCTGCCGCTTCTTGACCACCGCCAGAACGACCTTGGTGCGCTTATGGCTGTAAGAGCCTTCCCCGTCCAGAAAGGTTGCACCCCGATCCAATCTGGTGCCAATATCATGGGCGACCTGATCGTACTTCTCCGTGACAATAAACGCCACCTTGGAATAGTCAAAGCGGTACACCACCAGATCCACCGCCTGCCCGCAGATAAAGGCTGCCAATCCACTGTAAAGCGCACTGGAAACATCCCGGTACACGATACCCGTGAGGATCACCACGATCACGTCAAAGATCATGGAAATCTGCCCGATGGGCACATTCCGATACCGCAGCTTCAAAAGCCGAACCAGAATATCCGACCCGCCGGTGGAGGTACCAGCTCCGAAAACCATTCCCACGCCAACGCCGCAGAGCACGCCGCCATACAGCGTACTGACGAGCACATCCGGGGTCTGGAACGGAATCAGGGCAAAGGTATCGATCAGGACGGAACTCAGGAGCATGCCCAGCAGGGATCCAAAGAAAAACTGTCCGCCCAGCTTCTTTGCGCCGATGATGAAAAGAGGCAGGTTGATCAGCACGGAATAAAGGCCCACACTGCCAATGCCGGTCACCTCCGCAATCAGCATGGCGAGACCGGAGATACCGCCGGTATTGATCTCATTGGGCTCCAGAAACAGGGAAAAGCCCAGCGAAAACACCGTACTGCCCAATACGGTCACTGGAATCCACATCCACTTTTTCAGGCTCTGATTCATAGAATTCCTCCTGTCTTCTTTCGCATGACCATGTTGCAAAGGTAGTATAAATTGGGATTTAGCGGCGTAGCGCATCGAACAGCATTGCCATTCCAGGACAGTTGTTAAGTGGTGTGGGAATCTCTCTCGACACGGTGTCATTCTGAGCCAGTGACCGATGTCACTGGCGTGAGAATCTCCCGGATGAATGGTATCACGGAACGACATGCATCAAAAGCTGCCCCTGCACAGGCGAACGGAACGTAATCGTTCCCCTGCCCCATTCAACGGGGAGATTCCCAACCCGGTCGCGGCTCTGACATGCCACTTATCATGTCATTCACTCCCGCGACTGCGCTTCGCTTACCCCCAAAGGGGGAGCCAAGGGAGCTTCGCCCCGCTAAATTCCAATTTACACGTCAAACCGCTCCTGTTTTTCCCGGGAGTCCTCGTCTTTCAGGATAGCACCCGCCGAGGGGATGGTTTTGCTGCGGTAGCGGCTCACATTCTCAATGCCGCTGTCCTTTAGCGGAACGGCATCGGTCAGCACGGCCTTTTTCCGCAGGGTCATAACCGCCACGCCCTGGGTATTCCGGGTCGTCTTGGGCAGGAGCATCGCCGTGGAAATGACCGCCGCCCTGCCGTCGCCGGAATAGAGCACCAGCTCCGTATCCGTCTCGAAGGAAAGCACCTTTACAAGAGGACTCTTATCCGAATAAGCACCCGTCAGCTTCTTCCGGTTGGTTTTCGTCTCATAAGCAGAAAGGGGAACCTTTGCCACCTTGCCGTTTTCGAAGAAGAACAGGACAAAGCCCCGGTAGGCACCGGTCAGCACCACGCTGCGGATGGTTTCTCCGCTGTCCAGTCCCAGCTTCTGGGGCAGATAGTCTCCCAGCAGAGATGCCTTGCCATCGTCAAAGTCACTGAGCTTTACCTTGTAGCACTGGAACCGATCCGTAAATACCAGAATTTCATCCCGGTTCGTGGTCTCAGCAGAGAACCGGAGTCCGTCCCCCTCCTTGAACTTCTGCTCACCGCTGAGCCGCAGAGACTGGGCCGTAATTTTTTTGAGGTAACCCTCACGGGACAGGAACACCGTCACGGGGTAATCCGGAATTTCTTCCTGAGCCTGCTCGGGAACCGCCTCCTGCACATCGTAGAGAATTTCGGTCTTTCTCGGCTGACCGTACTTGTCCGCCACCTGTTCCAGTTCCTGAATGATCACATTTTGGAGCTTGCGCTGGCTGTTCAGGGTATCCCGCAGCTTTTCGATCTCCTTCTCCAGCTCGGAGATCGCTTTCGTCTGCTTCAGAATGTACTCCTTGTTGATATTGCGCAGCTTGATTTCCGCCACGAAGTTTGCCTGCACCTCGTCAATGCCGAAGCCAATCATCAGGTTCGGCACCACCTCGCTGTCCAGCTCCGTATTACGGATAATGGACACGGCCTTGTCGATGTCCAGCAGAATTCGCTCCAGACCCTTCAGCAGGTGGAGCCGGTCTTCCTTTTTCTGGACCTGGAAGAAGATCCGCCGCTTTACGCAATCGATCCGCCATGCCGTCCACTCCTGCAGGATTTCGCCCACGCCCATGACCCGGGGCATGCCTGCAATCAGGATGTTAAAGTTGCAGGGGAAGCTGTCCTGCAGGGTGGTGAGCCGGAACAGTTTCTGCATGAGCTTGTCCGGATCCACACCCCGCTTCAGGTCGATGGTCAGCTTCAGGCCGGACAGGTCGGTTTCATCCCGCATGTCGGAAATTTCCCGGATCTTACCGGCCTTGATCAGCTCCGCCACCTTGTCCATAATCACTTCCGTTGCGGTGGTATAGGGAATCTCCGTGATCTCAATGAGGTTGCCTTCCTTCACATACCGCCACTTTGCCCGCAGACGGAAGCTGCCTCGGCCCGTCGCATAGACCTCCCGGGTTGCCGCCTCATCAAAAAGCAGCTCGCCACCGGTCGAGAAATCCGGTCCCGGCAGGGTCTCCAGAATGTCGTGCTCCGGATTCTTCATGAGCGCAATGGCACTCTGGCAGACCTCCCGGAGATTGAAGGAGCAGATATTGCTGGCCATGCCGACGGCAATGCCCTGATTGGCAGAGACCAGCACGTTGGGAAAGGTGGTCGGCAGGAGGCTGGGTTCCTTCATGGTAGCGTCGTAGTTATCCACCATGTCCACGGTGTCGCTGTCAATATCCCGGAACAGTTCGGTACAGATAGCGTCCAGCTTTGCCTCCGTGTACCGGGATGCGGCATAAGCCATATCCCGGGAGAACACCTTACCGAAGTTTCCCTTGGAGTCTACAAATGGATGCAGCAGGGTCTCGTTGCCCCGGGAAAGCCGCACCATAGTTTCATAAATAGCCGCGTCGCCATGAGGGTTCAGGCGCATGGTCTGACCCACGATGTTGGCGGACTTGGTTCTGCTGCCGGTCAGAAGCCCCATTTTATACATGGTATACAGCAGCTTCCGGTGGGAAGGCTTGAAGCCGTCGATCTCCGGAATTGCCCGTGACACGATGACAGACATGGCGTAGGGCATATAGTTGACTTCCAGCGTTTCGGAAATCGCCTGCTCCGTGGTCGAGCCATGGAGACCCATAATCCCGTCGGTATTGACTTTTTTCTTTTCCGTTTCCTGTTTCTTCTTTGCCATAGTGGCTCCTTATCTTACGAAATGTCTGCCAGTTCCAGGTATTTGGACCCGTTTTCGGCAATGAAGTTTTTCCGTTCGCCCAGGCTGTCGCCGAGCAGCATGTCAAAATAGTAGCTTGTCCGCTCCGCGTCCTCGGGCATGACCTTGATGAGCCGCCGGGTTTCCGGATTCATGGTTGTCATCCACATCATTTCCGGGTCGTTTTCACCCAGACCTTTGGAGCGCTGAAGGGTGATTTTCTTTCCTTCCAGTTCCTTGAGGATCTTCGCCTTCTCCTGCTCATTGTAGGCAAACCAGGTTTTCTCCTTGCAGGTGATTTCAAACAGCGGGGACTCGGCAATGAACACATAGCCGTCCCGGATCAGCGTTGGGCAAAGCCGATAGATCATGGTCAGGATCAGCGTGCGAATCTGGAAACCGTCCACGTCCGCATCGGTACAGATGACCACCTTATTCCAGCGAAGGCTGTCCAGATCGAAGCTGCTGAGTTCCTTCGCTTTCTTGCCCTGAACCTCCACACCGCAGCCCAGCACCTTCATGAGGTCGGTAATAATAGGCGAGGCGAAGATCTTGCTGTAGTCCGATTTCAGGCAGTTCAGGATCTTGCCCCGAACAGGCATGATTCCCTGAAACTCCGCATCCCGGCTCAGCTTGACGCTGCCCAATGCGGAATCACCCTCCACGATATAAAGCTCCCGCTTCGACACATCCCGGCTCCGGCAGTCCACAAACTTCTGGACCCGGTTGGAAATGTCGATGCTGCCGGACAGCTTCTTTTTTACGCTGGTTTTGGTTTTTTCCGCGGATTCTCTTGCCCGCTTGTTTACGAGGATCTGCTCGGCGGCTCTGTCCGCCTCCTGCTTATTCTCGATAAACCAGACCTGCAGCTGCTCTTTCAGGAACGCAGTCATGGCTTCCTGGGTAAAGCGGGAGTTCACAGACTTCTTCGTCTGATTTTCAAAGCAGCCGATGGTGGAAAAGCAGTTGGTCACAAGAACCAGACTGTCCTGAATGTCCTGAAACAGGATCTTGCTTTCGCTCTTTGTATACTTTCCCGTATCCTTCAGGTACTTGTCAAAGGCCGCGGTAAAGGCGGAGCGAACCGCCTTGTCCGGGCTGCCCCCATATTCCAGCCAGGATGAGTTATGATAAAACTCAATATGGCTCAGCTGCTTGGAGAAACAAAAGGAGGCGGTGATTTTCAGCTTCATTTCCGGGCGGTTTTCCGCATCCCGGCCCCTGCGCTCGGTCTCCCAGTAGGTGGGCATGGTGAAAGCATTGTCCCCCACCAGTTCCTCCACATACTGCCGGATTCCGCCGGGATAGCAGTATTCCTCCGTCTCAAACTTGCCGCCTACCTGATTACGGAAGCGAAACGTAATTCCCTGATTGACCACTGCCTGCCGCCGCAGTACATCCCGATAGTAATCCACAGGAATATTGATGTCCGTAAACACCTGCTTATCCGGCTTCCAGTGGAAGCAGGACCCTGTCTTTTTCCGGTCCGTGGGCTGCTTTTTCAGGCCGCCGATATTTCTGCCCTTTTCAAAGTGCAGGTCATACCGGAACCCATCCCGGCGAATCACCGCGTCAAAGTACTCCGACGCGTACTGGGTCGCGCAGGAACCCAATCCGTTCAGTCCCAGGGAATACTCGTAGTTTTCTCCGTTCTCACCGTACTTGCCGCCGGCGTACATTTCGCAGAAAACAAGCTCCCAGTTGTAGCGCTTTTCCTTCTCGTTGTAGTCCACGGGACAGCCCCGCCCGAAATCCTCCACTTCCACGCTCAGGTCTTCATAGCGGGTCACGAGGATGGTGTCTCCGTACCCTTCCCGGGCTTCGTCAATGGCGTTGGAGAGGATTTCGAACACCGCGTGCTTGCAGCCCTCCAGATCATCGGAGCCGAAAATAACGGCGGGGCGCTTCCGGACCCGGTCCTCTCCCTTCAGCATGGATATGCTGGAATTGCCATATTGTTCCTGTTTTTTAGATGCCATAGTATCCTACCTGTATTTCAAGAATTTCTTTCCACATTATATCTTTTTCCCGGGACAAAGTCAACTGCCCGGGAATTGCCGGTTTCCTTTCCGGGCATACTGAAGAATGGTCTTTCCCGGATGTACACATGCTTTTCAAAGTAAACAGCAATAAGAGCAATAACTGGGAATTTAGCAACGTGCACGCCGAACAGCAATGCCATTCCGGGACGGTTATTAAGCGGTGTGGGAATCTCTCCCCACAAGGTGTCATTCTGAGCCAGTGGCCGATGTCACTGGCGTGAGACCAAAGGGAATGCCTCTGGTAGAATCTCCCGGATGAAAGGTACTGCGTACCGAACCGCACCCAAAAGCTCACCTGTTTACGGGCAAAGTATGGGCGGACATCGTTCCCCGGTTCCATGCAACGGGGAGATTCCCACGTCACTACGCCAGCTTTTCGTTCCAGAGCGCAACCGGCAAAGCCGGCTCTTAGCGCGGAGCAGTCTGAGAACTGCCTCGGAATGACCGGTAATTGGAGACTGGCTCGGAATGACCGTGTATCGGAACGGCCCTCTCAGTCACGGCGTTCCGCCGTGACAGCTCTCCCAGAGGGAGAGCCAGGAGCGCTACGCGCTAATATGGTACATTTCAATTTACGAAGCAGCAAGGAGGATTATTTATGGAATCGATCTGGGCGAATGCCATGCCTGTGCGGTTTCCTTCTTTGTGGGGAGAAGTGCATACCGACGTGCTGATCATCGGCGGCGGAATAGCGGGGCTTTGCTGTGCCCACGCTTTACAGGAAGCCGGAATTTCCTGTATTGTTGCGGAGCAGGGACGGCTCGCCGCCGGGAACACGCTGGGAACCACTGCCAAGGTCACTGCCCAGCACGGTCTGTGCTACGACAGGCTGCTGCGCCGCTTCGGCACGGAGGCAGCACAGGCCTATCTGCACGGGAATCTTGCCGCCGTAGACACCATTGCCGCCCTTGCCCGCCGGATCGATTGTGATTTTTCCCAGGCAAGCCATATTGTATACGCCCGCTCCGGAGTTCAGCAGCTGGAAACGGAAGCGCTGGCGCTGGAAAAGCTGGGCTATCACGCGGATTTTCGGGACAATCTGCCGCTGCCTTTCCCTACCGACGGCGGAATTGCCTTCCCGGAGCAGGGATATTTTCATCCTCTGAAATTTCTGTCCGGACTGGCTTCCGACCTGACCGTCTATGAAAACGCCCAGATTCTTTCCCTGAGCCCCCGTCTTGCCAAAACGGAAAGAGGCGTCATTCACTTCTCCAAAGCCATTTCCGCCACCCATTTTCCTCTGTTGAACAAACGGGGCTTTTACTTTCTGAAGCTGTACCAGCAGCGCTCCTACGCACTCAGTCTGGAAGGTGCTCCCATTCCGAAAGACATGTATCTGGAAGAAGGCGGTCTTTCTCTCCGTCCGGCAGGGAACCGGCTGCTTCTCAGCGGAGGCGGACACCGGACCGAAAAGCCCGGCGGAGGATGGCAGGTCCCGGAAGCCGCCGCACAGCGGTATTTCCCGGAGGGCGTCATTACCGCCCGATGGGCAGTGCAGGACTGCATGACCCTCGATGGACTCCCCTATGTGGGGCAGTACAGCAAAACGACTCCGTGGCTCTATGTTGCCACCGGGTTTAACAAGTGGGGAATGACCAATTCCATGGTTGCCGCTCAGCTGCTGACCAGCCTGATTCTCGGACTTCCCCACCCGCTGCGGGAGCTGCTGTCGCCCCAGCGTCCCATGCTGTGCCCGCAGCTGGCGGTAAATATTGGGGAATCCGCCAAAAATCTGCTTGCCCCGGGACTCCACCGGTGCACCCACATGGGCTGCCGCCTGCGATGGAATCCCCAGGAGCACAGCTGGGACTGTCCCTGCCACGGTTCCCGCTTCTCTCCCCACAGTGAAGTCCTGAACGAACCGGCCACCCGCCCGCTTCCCTTCTTTTTGCGAAAGAAGGAAAAATGAGAATTCAGCGGCGTAAGGCGCCCCCGACACGGCGTTCGCCGTGACTGCTCCCCCAAGGGGGAGCCAAGGGGGCTTCGCCCCGCTGAATTTCAATTTCCCGGATTTGTCAGGCAGTTTTCTTTTGCGAAACTTTCCTCTTGTTTTTTTACATCTGCCCGGTTATAATAAGCTTATCGAAAAACATAGGAGGACACAGAAATGGCTGTCAAAATTGAGAAAGATACGATTATTGGTGATATTCTGGACGTTGCACCCCAGAGTGCGCCTTTGTTCTTTGCAATCGGCATGCACTGTCTGGGCTGCCCCTCTTCCCGGGGCGAGACCGTGGAGGAAGCCTGCATGGTTCACGGCGTGGACTGCGAACCCTTCCTGGCACAGCTGAACCACTTTCTGGAAGCCTACGAGGCAAACAATCCGGAAAACGCCTGATTCTTAAGGCAGCACCGCGCAATTCGGCAAGAAGTCTCAGACAGGGTTTTTGCCCCAATTCAAAGTTTGGAAAACGAAGGAATCCTGTATGTATTTCTGGTTTTTCAAACTGAAGAAGTGGGGCAAAAAGACGGCGGAGACTCGCAGACGCAATTGTGCGGTGTTGCCTTAACATGTTCCGCTTCACTGTCATTGCAAGCCGGTATTTCCCGTTTGCAATGACAGTCTCTTTTAGGAGGACTGTCCGTGAACCTCTCTGACCGACTTCTTGCCTGCTGCAGCTTTATTCATCCCGGGGACCGGGTCGCAGACGTGGGCTGTGACCATGGGTATCTGGGCATTCACTTACTTCTGACCGGGAAAGCGGATTCCGTAATCGCATCCGACATTAACCCGGCTCCCCTGGCCTCCGCCCGGAGAAATGCCGAAAAATACGGCGTTTCCTCCAGAATGTCCTTTTTTCTGTCCGACGGTCTGGCCGGACTTCCCCGGGACTTTGACTGCATGATCTGCGCCGGAATGGGTGCCGATACCATGATCTCCATTCTGGAGGGCGCTCCCTGGGTAAAAAAACCGGACCGTCGTCTGATTCTCCAATGCCAGAGCCGCAGGCCGCTGCTGCGGGACTATCTCAGCCGGAACGGCTACACCATCCGGCAGGAAACGCTGGCACGGGACGGAAAATTTCTGTACACGGTCATGGAGGTCCTCTGTGTTCCTTCTCCGGCACTGACAAAGGCGGAAACCTTCCTGTCTCCGGCGCTTCTGCATTCCGGTTCTCCTCTGCTGGAGGAATACAGGCAGCAGGTTCTGTCCGGACTGGATAAAACCATCACAGGTCTGTCCGCAAGGGGCGGCAAGGCTCTGGAAGAAGCCCGCGCCCTGCGGGAGGAAATTGCGCAGATGCAGTGCTGAATCCCAGTTCGGATTCCGGAAAGGAGTGCTTTTTATGACAACCGTTGGAAATATTATAGACCGTCTGAACGTCTGCTTCCCGCCGGAACGGATGGAGGAATGGGATCGGGCGGGCTTCAACTGCGGGCGGCGGGATGCTCCCGTTACCAAAGTGCTGGTGGCGCTGGATCCCTTTTCCGAAGCCTGCCGGGAGGCAAAAGACTGGGGTGCCGAGCTGCTTGTGACCCACCACACCCTGCTCTGGAACACCCGATTCCTTACGGATGAAACGGAAACCGGGCGAAACGCCCTGTTCCTGATTGAAAACCACATCGCCTGCTTTAATATCCATACCGCGCTGGACGTTGCACCGGAGGGTGTCAACAACGTGCTTGCCCGGACGCTGGGGCTGTCCGGTATCCGGGTCATCGCCTCCTCCGGTGTGGATGAACAGGGACGGGAATGGGGTCTTCTGCGTCAGGGGCTTGTTCCTGAGCAGCCCCTTTCCGCCTTTTGCGCCCACGTGCGGGAGGTTCTTGGCTGCCCCGGTCTCCGGGCCGAATCCGGTGGAAAGCCGGTCCACCGCGTTGCGGTAGGCGGCGGTGGCTGCGCCGGAGCAATGGAGCTTGCCTTTCATGCCGGGTGTGATACCTTTGTCACCGCGGACGCCAAATACAATGACTTCTGGGACGCAAAGGCGCTGGGACTTTCCCTCATCGATGCCGGGCACTACTATACGGAAAAGCCGGTCTGCAATCTGCTGGCGGACACCATCCGGCACCATTTTCCGGAGGTCGAAGTGCGAGTCAGCCAATCCCAGAGAGACTGCGTAAGCTTTCTGTAAGGGAGGAAAACCATGAAACTTCTGCTGACTGCTTTTGACCCATTCGGTGGAGAAACCGTAAATCCTGCACAGGAAGCGGTCAAGATGGTTTCTTCCCGAGTCGGAAACGTAGAGGTTATAAAATGCGTGGTTCCGACGGTTTTCGGAAAATCTATCGAAACCGTGGCCGCCGCAATCGAGGACTGCCGCCCGGACGCGGTTCTGTGCATCGGACAGGCCGGAGGCCGGGCAGACCTGACCCCCGAGCGGATCGCCATCAATCTGGATGACGCTTCCATTGCGGACAACGAAGGGAACCGGCCGGTGGACACCCCCATTTTTCCGGACGGAAAACCCGCTTATTTCAGTACCCTGCCGGTGAAAGCCATGGTTGCCGCCATCCGGGCGGCCGGAATTCCCGCAAGCCTCAGCAACACCGCGGGAACCTTTGTCTGCAACCACCTGATGTACGGGGTGCTCTACACACTGGAAAAGTACTACCCCAGTGTTCGGGGCGGTTTTCTGCATGTACCGTACATCCCGTCCCAGGTAACCGGCGGCAGAGGAATTCCTTCCATGTCCGCTGCGGATATTGTAAGGGGACTGGAGGCCGCCATTGCCGCAATCGGAGAAAACGGCAGAGACATCACCGTTTCCGAGGGAAAAATCTGCTGAATGGTTTTGCAGATGCGATTCCTGATGCCGGCGGGTTTTGCGTTTCTCCTGGCCGCACTGGCGAGAGACTGGTCAAGCCTGAACCGCGCGGCAATTCCTGCAAAGCTGCATTCCTTCCCCGCATGCCTGTTCTTTGCCGCCGGACTTGCAGGCATGGTACTCATGACGTTTCTTGCTTTTCGGTTGGATTCCGGTGACCCCCAGCGTTAACTGGGCAGAGCAGACTGTCAACAGCCTTGCCCAGCTGTGCTTTTTTCCCGGTCTGCTTCTGCTGTCTTGACGGACGGAATGCGGATATGTTATAATTTTGAAAATTTAAGATGCTGCCCGCAGGCGGCGGTAAAGAAGGAGATAGTTTATGAAAATTGCAGTTTCTTACGCAAACGGTGAAGTATTCCAGCACTTTGGGAAAACGGAGTTCTTTAAAATCTATGAAACGGAAGGCAAGCGGATCCTGTCCGGTCAGGTCGTCCCCACAGACGGAATCGGACACGAGGCACTGGCAGAGTTTCTGAAAGGACTGGCCGTGGAGGTCGTGATCTGCGGCGGTCTGGGAGACGGTGCCATGGCTGCCCTGACCGGCGCCGGGATTGAAGTCTACTCCGGTGCGGAAGGCGACACGGATCTCGCCGTGGACAGCTATCTGAAGGGGCAGCTGGTCAGCACCGGAACCAACTGTGACCATCATCACCACGAAGATGCTTCCGAGGGCTGCGGCGGCTGCGGCGGTTCCTGTGGAAGTGGCTGCGGCGGCGGATGCAGCGGCTGCCGTCCAACCATTGAGGGAAAAAACGTAGGCAAGACCTGCCGGGTACACTACCGGGGCACTTTCAACGACGGCACCCAGTTCGACGCCTCCTATGACCGGGGCGAGCCGCTGGAATTTGTCTGCGGCGCGGGCATGATGATCCCGGGCTTTGATGCCGCCGTTGCTCAGATGGACATCGGGCAGGTCATCGACATCCATCTGATGCCTGAGGAAGCCTACGGCATGCCGGATCCCGGTGCCATCTTCTCTCTCGCCATCGCCGATTTGCCCGGAGCGGAGGAAGCGGAAGTCGGTCAGCGTGTCTACCTCTACAACAGCATGGGGCAGCCTGTACCTGTGACCGTCACCGCCAAGGACGAAACCAACATCACCTTCGATGCCAACCACGAAATGGCAGGCAAGGAGCTGAACTTCCAGATTCAGCTGCTGGAGATCGAATAAGCAATGTCCCCCGCCCGATTTTTCGGGCGGGGGTATCCGCAAAAGCAGAAATTCGGCGGGGCATTTGGATGCGTACATCAAACTGCGCAGTTCATCCCGAGGCAGTCCCCGATTACCGGTCATTCCGAGTCAGCGACATCGGTCACCGGCTCAGAGTGACATCTTGTCAGAGTCAAGGGCCGCTTCACGTCGTGTGCCAAATTCCAATTTGATACACACAAGACCCTCTGCGTTCTTCAAAAGGAAGCAGAGGGCCTTGTGTGTTGAACATGCTTATACGGCAGTTTTTTTCCGATCCAGCACCTGCATGGCGAGCACAGCACCAACCAGCGCCAGACCGATGACATCCGTGAGAATTCCGGGGTAGATCATCAGAAGTCCGCCGAGGGCGCTGAGGATCCGCTGCCAGTTTTTCATGGGGCAGAGGAAATAGCCTTCCAGACCGGCAGACACGCCGCAGATACCTGCAAGGGCGGTCAGCGTGATAATCACGACCTCCGGCAGGGTCGTATCGATCAGCAGCATGGCCGGGCTCAGGGCAAAGGCATAGGGAACAATGAAGGCGCCGATGGCAAGTTTGGTAGATACCAGCGCGGTTTTCATGGGATTTGCCTGGGCAATGGCCGCACCTGCGTAGGCTGCCAGTGCCACGGGAGGCGTCAGGTCCGCAACGATGCCAAAGTAAAACACGAAGAAGTGGGCCGCCACGATGGGCACTCCCATACGTACCAGAATGGGGGCACAGGTTGCCGCCATGATACAGTAGGTTGCGGTAGTCGGCACGCCCATACCCAGCACGATGCAGCAGAGCATGGTCAGGAACAGGGCGATAAAGACACTGTTTCCCGCAAGCGCCACGATCCCGTTGATCATGAGGTTGGCAAGTCCGGTCATGGTAATGGTCCCGGCAATGATGCCCGCCACACCGCAGGCCGCCGCCACGGTAATGGTCCCCTGCCCACCGGCGGCAAGAGCCTCCAGCAGGCGCATGGGGGTAATCCGGGTCTCCCGGCTGAACAGGGTCACAAAAATGCAGGCAACGATAGACAGGGCGGCGGCGTACTGAATGCTCCGCTGGCTGGTTCCTACCAGATAAACCAGCAGCACCAGCGGTAGCAGCAGGTAAAGCTTTTTCAGCATGGGCTTCACCTTTGGCAGCTCGGAACGGTCCAGCCCCCGAAGCCCCAGCTTCTTTGCCTCCAGATGGACGGAAATGAAAATACCGGTGAAATACAGCACGGCAGGGAGAATCGCCTTTGTAACGATCTGGCTGTAAGGCAGGTTCACATAATCTGCCATCAGGAACGCCGCCGCACCCATGATGGGCGGCATGATCTGCCCGCCGGTGGACGCGGAAGCCTCCGCCGCGGCAGCAAACTCCGGTGAGTAGCCGGACTTTTTCATCAGGGGAATCGTCACGGCCCCGGACCCTACCGTATTGGCAACAGAGGAACCGGAGACCATCCCCTCCATGGCGCTGGCAACCACAGCCACCTTGGCAGGGCCGCCGGAGAAGCCGCCCACAAACGCATTGGCAATCTCAATAAAGAATTCCGCCACGCCGGTGCGCTCCAGAAACGCGCCGAAGATGATGAACACCACAATAAATTTGGAACAGACGTTAATGGGGGTGGAAAGGATGCCCTCCTTGCTGTAGAACAGATACCGGATGGTGTAGGAAACTCTTCCCCAGAAAGAGGGGTTGGAAAGTCCTACCGTCAGGGCATAGGCAAGGAAGCACAGGGACACGATCAAAATAGGCAGGCCCACACTTCTGCGGCATGCTTCACACAGGGAGATCACGCCCAGGATTCCGATGACGATCTGGTACCAGGCAAAGTTGCTGCCCTGCTGAATGATCGTCAGCGCGTTGGCCGCGTAGTACCCGAAGGCCCCAACGCCCAGGATCATCAGTACAATATCATACCAGGGAATGTAATTGACCCGCTGCTGCCCCTTCTTCGCCGGAAACACCAGATAGGCAAGCAGGATGATCAGCCCCACAAAGGTGGTCAGCCGAAGCTCCTCCAGCCAACTGGCGAACAGCGTTACATACAGGCAGAACAGGGAAAAGACGGCCAGAATACAGTTCACCGCAAATCTGGGCTTTCCCTCCCAGATCCGGACATTGGATTCCTGATCATATTTTTTCATGACGGAGTCCAGATCCATGGGCTCCGGCGGTACATCGTTTTTCTTTCTGAAGAATGGCAACGCAGACACCTCCCAAAATTGCAGAAGCGG
>ERZ857629.1382-NODE-1382-length-26922-cov-2.535229_pt1 | contig 26922 bp, 19 predicted proteins | sample MGYA00519700_ERZ857629 | MGnify/ENA primary metagenome ERZ857629 (study PRJEB31778, sample SAMEA3449351) | human gut metagenome | biome: human gut; feature: human-associated habitat; material: faeces | place: United Kingdom | collected 2010/2012 ...
GACCCCCGCATGTGCGAACTCTACACTATGATAATCTACGGTTCGCCGGCCGCAGCATCGTACTACAAAAACACGCTGCACGATACGGAGAACGTTCAACTGAACATAATCGACTCCGCAGCCAAAGCCTCGTCCAGACAGGCCAACATAGTCCCCGCGGGCGAAAAGGAGCTCAAAATCGAGCCGGGTCTCTCAACTCAGGCCTCCGGAGCCGCAGCCGTCGCCGCACTTCAAGCGGCTGTAAAAGACCTCAAAGAGGGGCTAATCGACGCACTCGTCACCGCACCGATAAGCAAATCGGGTGCAGGCAGCGCAGGATTCGGCTTTACCGGACACACGGAATATCTGGCATCGGAAAGCGAGGGCACTCCCATAATGATGATGTGCAGCGAGAGGCTCAAAGTGGCGCTCGCCACGACCCACACGCCGCTCGAAAACGTAGCTGCGAGCCTTACCAAAGAGGGCATATCCGAAAAACTTTGCGCACTCAGGCGCACGCTCATCGCCGACTTCGGAATCGTGGAGCCAAAGATCGCCGTTCTGGCGCTCAATCCGCATGCCGGCGAGCAGGGCATGCTCGGAACGCAGGAAACCGAAATCATAAAACCGGCAATCGAAGATGCCGCGGGCAAAGGCGTGCTCGCATTCGGACCTATGGCCGCCGACGGATTCTTCCTCAGCGGAGCATACGCGAAATACGATGCCGTACTGGCCATGTATCACGACCAAGGGCTGGCGCCGTTCAAGGCACTGACCCCCGACGGAGTGAACTACACGGCAGGGCTCGACATCATCCGCACCAGTCCCGACCACGGCACGGCATTCGACATAGCGGGGCAGGACAAGGCATCGGCCGACTCGCTCCGCAATGCCATTTATCTGGCTGCCGACATTTGCCGCCACAGGGCATCCTATGCCGAAATGAGCCGCAACCCGCTTCGTCATTACGAGCAAAGGGGCGGCGGAGCGGACCTTTCGGTCAGCGACCTGAAACTGCCGCAGCAGGAAGACGAACAATAAAACCGCCGGATGCTATCTTTTCGCCGACATACTCCCTGCTCAACAGCGCTCGCCCGCACGGCCGCCTTCAAGCCGCACATCGTATGGCAGACGGTGATTTTCGTCGCCCTGATGTTCGGGTTGCAGCTTCTGTCGGCCATTCCGTTAGCGGTGGCGGGAATCGTTACGGGGGAAAGTATTCCCGCGTACTGCTGGCTTTATGCGACGATAGCGGTCTCGGCCGGATTCATACTCTACGCCAGATTCGTGGAGCGCAGGCCCCTGAGGTCGCTGGGCTTCACTCGCAAGGGTGCCGCAAGCTACGTAGAGGGTTTCGCGACGGGAATTGCGATGCTGGCCGCAGCCGTGGGGATATGTTGCGCCTGCGGTTCGCTGCACTTCGATGGTGTTTCGGCCCATGTATCTGTCGGAATACTCGCCGTATGGTTAGTCGGATTCATGTTTCAGGGCATGGAGGAGGAAATAGCGCTTCGGGGCTTTTTCCTTACGGGCGCAAGCACGAGAATCCCGACGATTGCGGCAGTCGTGCTCAATTCGGTCGTCTTCGCCGTTCTGCACATTTTCAACAGCGGCATCAGTGCAACGGCGATTTTCAACCTCACACTTTTCGGGGTCTTCGCCTCGTTATATTTTCTGCGCACAGACAACATCTGGGGCGTCGGGGCGCTGCATTCGGCATGGAATTTTGCGCAGGGCAATCTGTTCGGCATTCCGGTCAGCGGCATGGGGTCGGAAGTTTCCGTGCTTCGCTTTTCGCCCGCATGATAAACGGCGGAGAATTCGGACTGGAAGGCGGCCTCGCGGTAACGGCCGTACTTGCGGGAGCGACGCTGCTGGTAGTATTTTTGCCATATAAGAAAAAAGAAACAAGTCGGTGCGGGGATTCCTCGTTGTAGGTGGGATCTCGCACAAAAGACGAAACGATAAATTAAAAACGCAAAACGATGATTAAAGTCACATTTCCCGACGGCAGCATTCGTGAGTATGCCAAAGGAACCACGGCAATGCAGATTGCCGAAAGCATCAGCCCGCGCCTCGCATCGGAGGTACTCGCGGCATCGGTAAACGGCAAAGTCCAAGATTTGCAACTGCCAATCGAACAGGACTGCGAGCTCAAACTCCACAAGTGGGACGACGAAGAGGGACGCCGCACATTCTGGCACACCTCCTCGCACCTCATGGCCGAAGCTCTGCAAACGCTCTACCCGGGCATCAAGTTCGGTATCGGTCCGAGCATTGAAACGGGATTCTACTACGACGTGGACTCCCCTACTCCCATTACCGAAGCCGACCTTGCGAAAATCGAGAAACTGATGATGGAGCTGGCCCGCAGCAAGGAGCCGCTCGTTCGCAGGGAGGTCAGCAAGGCCGAGGCTCTGAAAACATTCACCGAAAAAGGCGACCAGTACAAGGTCGAACTCATATCGGCGCTCGAAGACGGCACCATAACATTCTATACCAACGGATGTTTCACCGACCTGTGCCGCGGACCGCACCTGCCCAACACGGGCCTCATCAAGGCCATAAAGCTCACCTCGGTTGCAGGAGCGTACTGGCGCGGCGACGAACACAACAAGATGCTCACCCGCATCTACGGCGTTTCGTTCCCGAAAAAGAGCATGCTGGACGAACATCTGGCCATGCTCGAAGAGGCCAAGAAACGCGACCACCGCAAACTGGGCAAGGATTTGGAACTGTTCGCATTCTCGCAGCGCGTCGGACAGGGACTGCCCCTGTGGCTGCCCAAAGGCACGGCACTGCGCGAAAGGCTCGAAAACTTCCTGCGCGGCGTACAGAAGAAATACGGCTACCAGCAGGTAATCACCCCTCATATCGGAATGAAAGACCTCTACGTAACCTCGGGGCACTACGCCAAATACGGAAAGGATTCGTTCCAGCCCATACATACTCCATACGAAGGCGAGGAGTTCCTGCTCAAACCCATGAACTGCCCGCACCACTGCGAGATATACAAGACCAAACCGCGTTCGTACAAAGATCTGCCCCTGCGCTTCGCTGAGTTCGGCACCGTATACCGTTACGAGCAGAGTGGCGAGCTGCACGGGCTCACGCGCGTGAGAGGGTTCACGCAGGACGACGCCCATCTGTTCGTGCGTCCCGACCAGCTGCTCGACGAGTTCGAGAAGGTTATCGACATCGTGCTCTACATCTTCAAAACGCTGAAATTCGAGAACTTCACGGCTCAGGTATCGCTGCGCGACCCGAACAACAAACAGAAGTACATCGGCACCGACGAAAACTGGGAGAAGGCCGAGAGCGCAATCATCGAAGCAGCCGCGAACAAAGGTCTGCCCACGATAGTCGAATACGGCGAAGCCGCATTCTACGGACCGAAGCTGGACTTCATGGTCAAGGACGCCATAGGCCGCAAGTGGCAGTTGGGAACGATTCAGGTGGACTACAACCTGCCCGAAAGATTCGATTTGACCTACACCGGCTCCGACGACAAGCCGCATCGTCCGATTATGATTCACCGTGCGCCGTTCGGTTCCATGGAGCGATTCGTGGCAGTATTATTGGAGCATACCGGCGGCAGGTTCCCGCTCTGGCTTTCGCCAGACCAAGTAGTGGTGCTGCCCATAAGCGAAAAATTCAACGATTATGCTGAAAAAGTTTCAAATTATCTAAATAATTACGATATTCGCGCACAGATAGATAATAGAAACGAGAAAATCGGTCGTAAGATTCGCGACAACGAACTCAAACGCATTCCGTTCCTGCTCATCGTAGGCGAGAAGGAGGAGGCGGAGCAGAAGGTGTCCGTCCGCGCCCAAGGTCAGGGAGACCAAGGCCAGATGAGCCTCGAAGAGTTCCGCGACATGATTACAGAGCTCGTGAAAAAAGAGACAGAGGCAAACGCCTGATATAACAAGTATAATTAACACATTTAAGGAGGACAAAACTATAAACGCGACAAAACCGTTCCCCAGCAGCTCGAACAGCAATGCACAGGCCGCAAGACGCGGCGTGGCAAACGCAGGACGCCGACCGGAAAAAGAGGCGGAGCACCGCATCAACAACAAGATTACCGCGCCTATGGTGCGTGTGGTCGGAGACAACGTAACGCCGGCGGTCATGCCGATTCGCGAGGCGATGCGTCTGGCAGACGAAATGGAACTCGACCTCATTGAGATAGCTCCTACGGCGGAACCTCCCGTGTGCAGGATTGCCGACTACCAGAAATTCCTCTACCAGCAAAAGCGCAAGGCCAAGGAAATGAAGGCCAAGTCGGTGAAAATGGTGGTCAAGGAGATTCGTTTCGGGCCTCAGACCGATGAGCATGACTACAACTTCAAGCTCAAACACGCCGCGAACTTCATCAAGGAGGGAGCCAAGGTCAAGGCCTACGTATTCTTCCGCGGACGAAGCATCGTATTCAAGGAGCAGGGCGAGATTCTGCTTCTCAGATTCGCGACCGACCTCGAAGAGGTGGCAAAGGTGGAGATGATGCCCAAGCTCGAAGGCAAGAAGATGAATATGATTCTGGCCCCCAAGCCGAAAAAGTAGCACCGGCACACCTCGAACCAGCAGGCCGTTTTCGCTTTGCCCCGAGTGTGCGGAACGGCAGTAAAAGGTTTGTTCGACAAGACAAAAACGCAACCGAATAGGTCTGCCCGACAAAATGCGGGCAGACTTATTTTGCTTAACCTCCAAATATGAAGACTACCGAAAAAGACATCATCGACATATCGGACTACGACTACCCGCTGCCCGAGGACCGGATAGCGAAGTTCCCGACCGAAAAACGCGGAGCATCCAAACTTCTGGTGTATCGGAACGGCGAAATCGGGCACACCGCATTCGATTCTCTCGAAGACGTACTGCCGAGCGGGGCGCTTTTAGTATTCAACAACACCAAAGTCGTCAGAGCCAGAATCGTCATGCACAAGCCGAGCGGCGCCCGCATAGAGATACTGTGTCTGGAACCGCACTCGCCCGCCGACTACGAACGGGCACTGGCCGCAACAGGCCGCTGCCGCTGGAAGTGCATGATAGGCAATCTGAAAAAATGGAAGGAAGGGCCGCTTGAAATCGAGTTCGACCTCAACGGCTCGGCGGAAAAGCTGCAAGCACGCAAAACGGAAGAAAACGGCGTGGTCGAGTTCAGCTGGCAGGCACCCCTTACCTTCGGGCAACTGCTCGAAATATTGGGCCGCATGCCGATTCCTCCCTATCTGAACAGAGACAGCCAAGAGATAGACAACACCCGCTATCAAACGGTCTACGCAAAAATCGAAGGGTCGGTTGCTGCACCGACGGCCGGACTGCATTTCACTCCCGAAATAATAGAGAAGCTGCGCAAAGACGGCATCGGGAAAGAAGAGGTCACGCTGCACGTGGGAGCAGGCACATTCCTGCCCGTAAAGGAGCGCAACGCGGCACACCACGACATGCACACCGAGCACTTCGAGGTGAAGGCATCGACGATAAACAACCTTTTAGACAATTACGGCCGGATAGTCGCCGTAGGCACCACCAGCGTGCGGACGCTGGAATCACTGACGGCTCTCGGCTGGCGTCTTCACACGGAAGGCTCCGTGCAGCAGCAACGCGAAGTGGGACAATGGGAGCTTTACGACATACCGGAGAGTTACACAGGCCGCGATGCCCTTACGGAACTGCGGGACTACATGGCCGCAAACGGACTTAAAAGCATAAAGTCGGCAACGCGAATCATGATAGCTCCGGCCGGATTCCGGTTTAGAATCGTAAACTACATAATAACCAACTTCCACCAGCCGAAAAGCACGCTGCTGCTGCTCATCGCCGCATACGTCGGAGAGGACTGGCGCCGCATCTACGATTACGCGCTGGAACACGACTTCCGGTTTTTGAGCTACGGAGACAGCAGCATCCTAATCAACGACAGATAAAATCCCGAAACATGTTTCTGCCGACGACAGCAAAAGAGGTCAAAGCCTTGGGGTGGGATTACATAGACGTAATTCTGTTTTCTGGCGACGCCTATATCGACCACCCGAGCTTCGCGGCGGCAGTCATAGGACGTCTGCTCGAATTCGCGGGATTGCGCGTCGCGATAGTGCCCCAGCCAAACTGGCGGGACGATTTGCGCGATTTCAAAAAGTTAGGTGCGCCGCGGCTCTTTTTCGGCGTTTCCGCAGGCAGCATGGATTCGATGGTCAATCACTACACGGCAGCCAAACGCCTTCGAAGCGACGACGCATATACGCCGGGCGGCAAGGCAGGATTCAGGCCCGACCGCGCGGTGGCCACGTACACGAAAATACTCAAAGACCTATACCCGAGCGTGCCTGTAATCATCGGAGGCATAGAGGCTTCGCTGCGCCGGCTTACGCACTACGACTATTGGAGCGACACTCTGCACCCCTCCATACTGCTCGACAGCGGCGCCGACTTTCTGATGTACGGCATGGGCGAACGGAGCATCGTCGAGGTGGCCCGGGCCATGCGCGGAGGATACAACGCGAAAGTGCTGCGAACGCTGCCTCAAATGGGATTCGTTGCGGACAAGAGTTACGTGGACTCGCTCGACAAGCAGAGCGTGCTGATGCTGAACTCTTTCGAGCGGTGCACGAAAAGCGCGGACGCATTCGGGCAGAACTTCGTACAGATAGAGACCCTGAGCAACAGTCTTGTACAGGACCGGATTCTGGTGGAGCCGACCGCAGGCAGATACGTAGTGATAAATCCGCCCTACCCCACGCTCTCCGAGGCCGAAATAGACCGCAGCTTCGATTTGCCTTACGAGCGCATGCCGCACCCGCGATACAACGGCAAGGGAGATATTCCCGCATGGGAGATGATAAAAAACTCCGTTAATATACACCGCGGCTGTTTCGGAGGATGCAGTTTCTGCACCATATCCGCACATCAGGGCAAATTCATCTCTTCGCGCAGCGAGCGTTCGATTCTCTCCGAAGTGGAAAAAATCACGCGCATGCCCTATTTCAAGGGGTATCTGTCGGACGTGGGAGGGCCGTCGGCCAACATGTACGGAATGGCGGGACGCGATGAGCGGCTTTGCCGGATATGCCGCCGGCCGTCATGTCTTTTTCCGAGCAAATGCCGCAACCTGAATGACGACCACATCCGTCTTTTACGGCTCTACGACAAGATAGACGCAGTAAAGGGAGTTAAAAAATCGTTTATAGGCAGCGGCATACGCTACGACCTTTTCGATGAGAAAAACGGAGGACGCTATTTGGAGCAGGTCGTGGTGCGGCACACTTCGGGACGTCTGAAAGTGGCGCCCGAACATACGGAGGACGGCGTATTGAAACTGATGCGCAAACCGCCTTTCGCAATGTTCGAGAAGCTGAATGCCGACTTTCGCCGTATATGCGAGTGTAACGGGCTAAAATACCAGCTCATACCTTATTTCATATCCAGTCACCCGGGCTGCACCGAAGCCGACATGAGACGTCTGAAACAGAAAACCGGAGCGCTGAATTTCCATTTGGAACAGGTGCAGGACATGACGCCGACACCAATGACCCTGAGTTCCGTGATGTTCTACACAGGCAAGAATCCGTACACCGGCGAAAAACTTTTCGTGGCTCGCGACCCAGAGGCCAAACGCAGGCAGAAAAACCTGTTTTTCGACTCTCCCGTCTCCGCGCGGCCGCATCCCAAACGGCATCCGGAGCATCTGAAAAAGAAGAAACGCGGTTATTAACACTCCTGTGTCGAAATCATTTCACAACTTCGAGACCGCAAGTGCTGCCGAAGCGAGACAAATGATTACCTTTACATTCCCAAACAGCAACAAGAAATGGCTAAAAAATATACTCCGAGACAAAACAGCAACAGCTACGACGCTCTGATTCAGGCGGGAGCAGCGCTGCCGCCGCAGGCCGTAGAACTGGAAGAGGCCGTGCTCGGCGCACTGATGCTCGAAAAGGACAGCATCGTGGAGGTTCAGGAATTCCTTATGCCGGAGGCATTCTACAAGGAGGCGCACAAAATCATTTTCAGCGCCATATCATCGCTCAACGCCGCCCTGAACCCGATAGACATATACACCGTAAACGAATACCTCAAACAGCACAAGCAGCTCGAAGCCGTCGGCGGCACACAATACCTCATCGCTCTGACGCAAAAGGTCGGTTCGGCGGCGCACATCGTATTCCACGCCAAAATCATCGCCCAGAAATACGTTCAGCGCGAACTTATCCGAGCCTCGACCGAAATCCAGCGCCGCTCCTACGATGAGGAGAACGACGTAACGGATTTGATAGATTTCGCCGAAGGAGAGATTTTCAAGGTATCGGAAGGCCACGTGCGCCGGTCGATTCAAAGTTCGAAGGACATCATCAAAAAGACCCTGGACACAATCGAGGAGGCATCGAAAAACGACAGCAAGTTCAGCGGCGTGCCCTCGGGATTCACCTCCATAGACAAGGTTACGCTCGGCTGGCAGGCATCCGATTTGATAATCATAGCGGCCCGTCCGTCGATGGGCAAGACGGCATTCACGCTGACCATGGCCCGCAACATGGCCGTGCAGCACGACATACCTGTCGCTTTCTTCTCTTTGGAGATGAGCGCCATGCAGCTTATGATGCGACTAATCGTTGCGGAATCGGGGCTGGACATGAAAAACATCCGAAGCGGAAACCTCTCGCCCAAAGACTGGCGGCAGATGGAACAGGCGATAAAACCGCTCGAAGAGGCGCCGCTTTTCATCGACGACACCCCCGCCCTGCCGCTAACCGAGTTCCGCTCCAAGGCCCGACGGCTCAAAACGCACGAAGGCATACAGCTCATCATAATAGACTACCTGCAACTCATGAGCGGTCCGCAGGAGACCAAAGGCAACCGCGAACAGGAGGTATCGACCATTTCGCGAACCCTCAAAGCCATTGCCAAGGAGCTCGAAATTCCGATTATCGCCCTCTCGCAGCTCAACCGCGGCGTGGAGGCGCGAACAGGCAGCAACAAACGGCCGCAGCTCAGCGACCTTCGCGAATCGGGCGCCATAGAGCAGGACGCCGACATCGTGGCGTTCATCCACAGACCGGAGTACTACAAGATTTTCGTGGACGAGCAGAACATGCCGCTGCCCCCGGGTTATGCGGAATTCATTCTCGCAAAGCACCGTAACGGCGAAACGACCACCATAGGCATGAAATTCCGCAAAGAGGAGATACGTTTCTCGGACTTGGACGAGACAGAGTACAGTTTCAGCGATTCGGACTCCATAAACGGTGGCGGTGCGCCCGACGATTCGTACTTCGATTCGCTCAATCCTTCGACAATTTCGGACGAAGCTCCGTTCTGATAAAAACCCGAAAGCCATGTTCGTAAGATGCCACTCAGCCTGCACTGTCGGAATAGATGCCATTCGCATCGCCGTCGAAGCCAATCTCAGCATGGGCATAGGCATGTTTCTGGTCGGTCTGCCGGACAATGCCGTGCGCGAGAGTCAGGACAGGATACGTTCGGCATTCGAAAATTCGGGTCTGAAAATGACCGGCAAACGTCTGGTGGTGAATCTCGCGCCGGCATCCGCAAGGAAGGCTCGGCCTTCGATTTGCCGATAGCCGTTTCGATTCTTGCGGCGAGCGAACAGATTGCCACCGAGCGGATAGACGAGTACCTTATTATCGGCGAGCTGTCGTTGGACGGAAGTGTCAAGCCCATCAAAGGCGCACTCTGCATCGCCATGCTCGCTGCCTCGGAGGGCTTCAAAGGCATCATACTGCCCAAAGACAATGCCCCTCAGGCGGCCGTGGTGGAGGGAATCGAAGTCATAGGCGTAGATAATCTGCGGCAGACGGCCGACTTTCTTTCCGGTCTGCTGACGATAGAGCCGCAGCGCAGGACTGCCGCGGAGCAGGCTCCGGACTTTTACGGAAGTTTTGACGAAGATTTCAGCGACGTCAAAGGCCAGAGACACGTCAAGCGTGCTTTGGAAATAGCTGCCGCAGGCGGGCACAACGCGATAATGATTGGTTCGCCCGGGTCGGGCAAAACCATGCTCGCAAGACGCATGCCCACAATCATGCCGCCCATGAGTACGGACGAGATACTGGAAACCACCAAGATATATTCCGTAGCCGGCAAATGTCCGGAAGGCGACGCGCTGATTACCAAAAGGCCGTTCCGCGCTCCGCATCATCTGACCTCGCAGGTCGCACTTATCGGAGGCGGCACCTCGCCCCAGCCCGGCGAAGTCTCCCTTGCCCACAACGGCATACTGTTTTTAGACGAGCTGCCCGAATTCGGCCGCTCGGTGCTCGAAGTGCTGCGCCAGCCGTTGGAGGACAAGAAAATACTCGTAAGCCGAGCCAAATACAGCATCGAATATCCGTGCAGCTTCATGCTCATAGCCTCCATGAATCCGTGCCCGTGCGGATACTACAACCACCCCACGAAGGAGTGTCTGTGCAGCAGCGGCGCGGTGACCAAATACATGAACCGCATATCGGGGCCGCTGATGGACAGAATAGATTTGCATATCGAAGTAACGCCGGTAGAAATCTCGCAGATAAGCGGCAGCGGCACCGAAGAGAGCAGCGCCGAAATCAGAGAGCGCGTGATAAGGGCCCGCGAGATACAGAACAGACGTTTCGCCGATTTCAAGGGCGTGCATACCAACGCCATGATGAACTCCAAGATGCTGCGCAGGTTCTGTCCGCTGGACGCTTCGGCATCGGCTCTTCTGAGCAAGGCAATCGAGCGGTTGGGGCTCTCTGCAAGAGCTTACGACAGAATAATCAAGGTCGCCCGCACGATAGCGGATTTGGCCTCGGAGACGAACATTTCCGCCTCGCACATAGCCGAAGCGATAAACTACCGCTCACTCGACCGAGAGAGCTGGGCAAAATAAGCTGCAAGACGGTAAGATGCACAGAAACAGGATTCATACGGCCCCGATGCTCAGGATTCTGCCGCCGCTCGCGGCCGGAATCCTAATCGGAACCTACTGCGAAATTCCTGTTTTAGCCGCTGTTTCCATGCTGGCGGCATCTCTTGTCGCCGCCTTTCTTTTCAGAAGCCGGCGCTGGGCCGACATTCCGTTATACCTGAGCATCGCACTGTTCGGCACGGCGGCCGCATGCGCCCAACGCTGCACTCCGTCTATTCCCGAAGGAAAGCGCAAAATAGAACTGCAAATCACCGCACCGCTGTCGGCCACCTCGTCGCCTCGGACTCTGCGGACGGAAGCGTGCTGCGGCGCATGGAAAGACAGTGCGGGAGTGTGGCATGAATGCAGGGAGAGAGTAACCCTTTATATCGACACCGCGCACCGCGCAGATGTCGGCGAACAGATAATCTGCGACGCATTTCTCGGCCCGCTTTCCGACAGTGCTACATCCTACTCGCGTCTTATGAACTCCCGCGGATTTTTCAGCCGCGCATACGTTCCCGCCTACTCCCGCATAATACGTTCGCAGGTTCGCCCGCACGGCATCAGCGCCCTGTCGCTTAAAATGCAAAAAACCGCAGTGGAACGGCTGCGCAGTCTCGGCATGGATACGGAAGCCGAAGGAATATGTGCGGCAATGACCGCAGGAGACCGCTCGGGTATCGGCCGTGCCGTTCGCAAGGCGTATTCCGACACAGGTGCGGCGCATCTTCTGGCCGTATCGGGACTGCATGTCGGCATAGTCTTCACGATAGTCAATGCCCTGCTTTACCTGCTGCCGTTTTTCAGATACGGGCACATCGTCAAGAACCTTGCCGCCATTATCGCCGTCTGGGCTTTCGTAATCATGAGCGGGCTTGCTCCGTCCGCCGTCAGAGCGGCCGTAATGTTCACGGCTCTGCAACTGTCCGCAGCCTCCGGCTCGGCCTACAACTCGGCAAACGCCCTGTGCGCCGCGGCGGTGGTAATGCTCGCCGCAAGACCGGCACTGCTATTGGATACGGGGTTCCAGATGTCCTTTACGGCCGTGGCGGCGATAATTTTCTGGTTTCCGGCGGCGATGCGGCTCGTTCGGTGCCGATTCAAGCTGCTCAATGCCTTGTGGGGAACCGTAATGATTGGCATAGTGGCTTCCGCAGCCCTCGCACCGATAGTCGCATATCAATTCGGCCGCATTCCGCTGACCGGCTTTCTGCTTGGGCCGGCCCTGATGCTCTCCGCCAATACAATAGTGTTCGTATCGCTGCTCAGGATTGTCCTGCCGCTGCCGCTATTGGCCGGCATTACGACGACAGTGCTGTCGTGGGCCGCAGGGTTTCAAAACTCGATAATCCGGACGCTGGCCGAGATGCCGGCCGCAAGCATACCGGTGAATATTCCGTTGTGGGCAGTACTGACCGTATACGCGGTTCTGATAGCGGCGACCGTCGCATTCCACGTCTTACGCCGCCGGCCCGAACCTTTCATACCAAGCACATGACACTCCGAGAATTGGAAATACTTTGCACCCGACAGGCCAGAGAGCAAATCGAGCGGCACATAGAATGCGACCCTATGAAAATCGCGCTCGAAAAACATCTGCCCGACGCCCGCCTTATCGCCTCGCAGGTCAAATACCTGCAACGCGCCCGCACCAAACTGCCCGTACTGTACGATGCCCGCTGCGTGATTCCGTCGCTGGCTTTCGAACAGGCCAGTTCGCAGACTTGCGCCGGATTTCTCGACTGCGGCGGAAAACTCTGCATAGACCTTACATGCGGGCTGGGAATAGACGCCATGTATCTGGCACGCCGCTTCGAAAAGGTAATCGCATTGGAAAGGGACGAGGTGCTGGCGGCGGTGGCAAGAGAGAACTTCGCAAGACTCGGCATAACGAACATCGAGGTGGTAAACACCTCGGCGGAGGATTTTCTATCTTCGTTCGGCGCCCATGCCGACCAGATATATGCCGACCCAGACCGGCGCGACGAGAAAGGGCGCAAGAAAGTACTTCTGCAAGACTGCTCGCCCGACATAGGCGCACTGCTGCCGCAACTGAAACGGGCGGCCGACAATATCGCCATAAAACTATCGCCCATGTTCGATACGGCCGAGGCGCTGCGCATTTTCGGACCGACGGCCGAAGTGAGCGCTCTGTCCGAAGGCGGCGAGTGCAAGCAGGTTTTGGTAAAGTGCGGAAAGGCGGTAGCCCAATCGCGGCTCGTCGCCGTTATGGCCGATAAGGGCGAAAGCATCCGCTTCGATGCTTCCGACGACGCACCTCGCACAAACGCCGAGTTCGATTCCTCACTATACCGGTTCTTGATTGTTCCGGACGTGGCGCTGTCGAAAATCAGGTGCGTGGAGAAATATCTCGACAGCATCGGCGCATATTTCTATTCGGAAAACGGATACGGCTTTTGCACCGAAGCGCCGCGCGAAGTATTCGGACGCATCATGCAGATAGATAGTATCGAGCCGTTCGCGCCCAAAACGCTCAAACGCCGTCTGCGCGAGCTGGACATAAGACGGGCCGACATCATGCGCCGCGAATTTCCGCTCTCCTGCGACCAGATTGCCGCACAGCTCGGCATATCGCAGGGCGGCACCCTGCGCATCTGCTTTACGAAAATAGGCGGTCAGCTGTTCCAGATTGTGCTGCGTTAGGCAATGGCCATGAAGCCGAGCATCGAAAGCAGCAGCGCCAGCAACAACAGAAACAGGAAACTGAGAATAAACGGCACGAGGCATCCCCACTTCTGCTCACCCTGCGGCAGAGGGTCGGAAATAAGAGCGATGACAAGCCCCACCAGAGGCGTGAACACCAAGCTCCAAAAGAACGTCCAGCCGAAGCCTATCTTGCGCTTGCTGCCGACCAGCCCGACCAAAACGTTGAGCAGGCATCCGGCCAAAAGCCCGAAAACAAGTATCAGTACAGTCATATCTTTATGTAATTAAACACGTTTTTCCTTTGTCGGCATACGGCTTTTTGCGTTATGCCATGCGAACCGGCGGCATGCAGCCTCTGCCGGATGCAAAGAGGAACTATCTTTTCATTCTGTAATAAACGCCCAAAGGCAGATTCTTGGCACCTCGGTCGGTAAAATAGAGTTCGCCGAACTGCTCGCAGGCCGGCTGCCCGAATGCCTGATTCACCGCACTTTTTGCCAGCAGAGCCGAAAGCCCCATAGAGTAGAGGTTAAGCACAAGGAAACTGCCGGACGGAGCGAGCAGCGAGGCGCAACAATCGAGCATCTCGCCGATATTCTGTTCGAGTATCCATTTTTCTCCGTCAGGTCCACGTCCGTATGCCGGCGGGTCGAGAATTATCCCGTCATACAAACGCCCGCGCTTGACCTCGCGCCGCACGAACTTCAACGCATCGTCCACAATCCAGCGAATGCCGTCCATAGAACTCAACTCCATATTCTCGCGGGCCCAGCTCACCACCTGCTTCACCGAATCCACATGAGTCACCTCCGCACCGGCACTTCGCGCCGCAAGGCTCGCTCCTCCGGTGTAGGCGAAAAGATTCAAAACACGGGCAGGGGCTCCGCTTCGGCCGATTTCACGGGCACAGTCGTAAATGAAGTTCCAGTTTTCGGCCTGCTCCGGAAATACGCCCACATGCTTGAAAGAGGTCAGGCCCAACCGCATTTTGAGCTTCATATCCCCATAGGCATACTCCACGGTCCAGCGCGAAGGCATACCCTCGCGGCATTTCCATTCGCCGCGTTCCTCGCTACGGGCATCCCTGCGGAACACGGCATGCGCCATATCCTCCCACTGCCGCGCCGGCAGCGTCGGACGCCATATGGCCTGAGGCTCGGGGCGCGAGGTCACATAAGCTCCGAAGCGCTCCAATTTGCAGCCGTCGCCGCTGTCTATCAGTTCGTAATCGCGCCACCGCGGCGTAAGCAGCTGCGGGGCATCCAATTTATCGTTTCGTTTCATCGCAATATATATTCATCATACAGCGCTCGCAATCGAACTCCAACCGGTAGCGCATATTTCCACGGACAAGATAAAGGGGTCCGCGTTCTGTCCGATTCCGGCGAAGGCACCGTCCTGTTTCGCGGCGTATGCAGTAACGCGAACACATCACCCTGTGCCCCTTCATGTCCGAGGCAGTTTCGAGCGGCGGCTCTATCTTCTCCGCCCCGTGCGAGAGATAGAACTCCCTGCTGAGACGGTTGGTCACGTTCTCGTATTCCGATACCCGAGGATAGGGATAACGCGCCGAAAGATTCTCGCTTTTAAGTTCCATATCCGTACCGTGCGACATACGTTCGGCAAGAAGCGCTTCCAAAGTATTCCGGCGCAGGGTGTTGAGCACCGACACGGGTACAAAACGCACGTCGTCTCCGACACTCGCGCAGGTAATCCTGAATATCGTATCGCCGCTTTTGGCAATTTGTTCGGCGGCTACGGATTTCATGCGCTCGGGGTTTTTGGCCGCTTCGAGCGGCATGTCGATTCTTCCCTTCGCCCTAAAACCGTTCTCGTCCTCGACCGTAAGGCCGACACCGCCCGCATCCATATCCAGACGGGCAACGACATCGACAGTGCGCATCCGTCCGCCTTGCAGGACAAGCGCGGAGAAAGCCGAATCGAAATTGCGGTAAATCCGTACACCAACCTCTATACCCTCCATTTTATTGGGCCAGATACGATCCGCTTCCGCCCTGTTTACATTGGTTCCGCGCATCTCGCCGTCATGCAGAAAACAGATTCCGTCACCCGCCGACAGCACTGCGCCGCCCGACAAGGAGAACCAGTCGCGCCCACGACGCAGCACTTGTCCGAGTGCCTCGCCCGTGGATTTCGGGGTATCGAAAGACGCCACTCCGCGCCTTGCACCGTCGATGAAATAGCGGCCCTGCATTCGCGAAAAACCTTTGAGCGGGTCGGGCTTGAAGTTCACGCGGCTCGTTCCCTGCGAAGCACGGCGAAGATGCGGCCGCTTTTGCAAAGCCTCGTCTATCACGGCGCGGTAATGGGCCACGATGTTGCGAACGTAAAGTTCGTCTTTGAGCCGGCCCTCTATCTTGAAAGAACTGACACCCGCGTCCATAAGCTGCGCCACGGAATCGGACAGGTTCAGGTCCTGTACCGACAGAAGATGACGTCCGCGCTCCAACACTTCCCCCTTTTCGTCCGTCAAATCGTATGTCAGACGGCAGGGCTGGCTGCACTCTCCACGATTGCCGCTTCGCGGACCCATGCTGCGGCTCAGAAAACAACGGCCGCTGTAACCGACGCATACGGCCCCGTGAACGAAGCACTCCAAATCCACGTCAGTCTCTTGCGCCACGCGCCGTATCTCGTCTATCGACATGTTGCGTTCGAGTATCACACGGCTGAATCCGCACTGCGAAAGGAAATCCGCCCACTCGGCTTCATGGTTGCACATCTGAGTGGAGGCGTGCATCTCCACGCCGCCGAGCCCCATCCGCAGATATGCGAAATCCTGCACTATGAGAGCTGCGGCACCGGCATCTATGACCTGCCGTGCGATGCGCTCGGCATCCGAAAGCTCGTCGTCGAAAAGCACCGTATTCATCGTAACGTACACACGTACTCCGAACTGCCGTCCATAGGCTACAAGACGCTCTATGTCTTTCACAGAATTACCCGCGGCATGCCGCGCCCCGAATGCCGGAGCTCCTATGTAAACGGCATCCGCTCCGCAATCTATCGCGGCCTCGCCCGTCGCGTAATCGCGTGCAGGAGCAAGCAGTTCTATGACATTTCGGCTCATCGGGTACAAAAATAGTGAAAACAAAAACGGGAGACAAATTCCTCCGGCATCCGTCCACTGCAAAGATACGAATCGGTCGGAAGCGAAGACCGGCCGTTTGGACGAAGTCCTGACAGCCGCTTGCAGAACCATAACGTCAGAAGCCGCGATACCGATGTGCGAATGTCCAGTCCACAGTGCAAAAGAAATCGGGTCATCCGATATTCGGACAACCCGATTAGGGGAAACATTCTCCCGCCTTCTTACGGCGTATTTCGGGGAATTATTTCTTGATTTTCGACAGAGCCTCGATTTGAGCCTTGGCAGTCTCGACACTGTTGCCGGCCGTAACCTGAGAGTAGGTCTCGATAGCCTTGGCGTAATTCTCCTTGTTCTGGTAAGCGGCACCCAGAAGGAACGTGGCATCGCCTTTGAGTTCGGGCGTTTGCTGGGCATCGATAGCCTGAGGAGCAGCCGAGATGAGTTTGTCGTACTGCTTGGTGTTGTTCAGAGTCTGCAAGTAGAGCATGTTAAGTTCGGCGCTCTCGGGAACTACCGTAAGCGCGGAATCAAGCAGAACTTCGGTCTCAGCGTATTTCTTCTCGTCGGAGAGTTTTACAGCCTCCAAAGTGTAATAATACGCATATTTGTTCTTGGCGGAAGCAGCCACACTTTCATATTTTCCGTGCGTGCCGCCGAGTTCCATCATGCTTTTGTATACATCGCCGCCCTTTGCAAGCTCTCCCATCTCGCAGTAGCTCATGGCAAGGTTCATCGCAATTGTGGTATCTTTGGGATTGGCCTTGTAACCCTTCTCGAATACGGAAGCGGCCGTAGCATAGTCCTTGCTGTTGAAAGCATCGGCGCCCTGTTTGAGAACCACGCGGCCGACCCACATCTTGGCCTTATTGCCGGTCGCGATATCATCATACTCATCGCTAAGCTCGACGGCCTTGGTGAAAGATTTCAGAGCCTCGTCGGTCTTGCCGCCCTGTATCTCGCTGCCGCCCTTCATGAACCAGCAGGTGGTAATATACTTCTTTGCGGAAGAAACCGTTTCCTCGGCTCCCTCCACGTTACCGCCCTTTTCGATGACTTCGGTAAGGATAGGAATAGCGCCTGCGAAATTCTTGGCTTCGATAAGTTTCGCCGCTTCGTTATATTTTGCGACGATATCGCCGGCACTCTGCGCCGACACGGTCGCAAATGCAAAAAACGCAACCGCAACGGACATTGCAAATTTAATTCTGTTCATTTTTATTCTTCTTGTAATTTAGTTTAGTTTCGATGTGCAAAATTATACTTTTTTCTTTTCTCACCCAACCCGCTGCCTCTTTTTTTCGAAAAACAGGCTCACCATGCCGCCGCACTCGTCCTCCAACACGCCGCACGAAAGTTCGGTCTTGGGGTGCAGCATATCGCGGCCGAATCTGAGAAAGCCCCGCTTCGGGTCACCGGCCCCGTAAACTATCCTGCCTATCTGGGTCCATGAGCAGGCTCCGGCACACATCACGCAAGGTTCGACGGTCACGTACAGCGTGCAATCCGACAGATACTTGCCGCCCAGCGTAGAACATGCCGCCGTCAGGGCCTGCATCTCCGCGTGCGCCGTCGCGTCGCAGAGCCTCTGGGTCATGTTGTGTCCGCGACCCACGATTCTGCCGCCGCACACTACCACCGCACCTATCGGAACCTCCTGCTCCTCCAACGCCATGCGAGCCTCGTTTATTGCCTGACGCATGAAAAATTCGTCGTCCTTTTTAACGGTTTCCATAAAAATTGCATAATTTTGCAGTCGGCAAATGTAGCCATTAATTATCGGAATTACCAAAACATCACCAAATATGTACAGAGACCACACCTGCGGAGAACTCAGGATTACCGATGCGGACCGAAGCGTCAAACTGGCCGGTTGGGTGCAGAAAGTGCGCAACCTCGGAGCGATGACATTCATCGACCTCAGAGACCGCTACGGCATAACCCAGATAGTCGTCGAGGAGGGTTCCGGACAAACGGTCAGGGAAACCGCGTCGCAACTCGGACGCGAATTCGTCATTCAGGTCGAAGGCACGGTGCGCGAACGACAGTCCAAAAACGCCAAGATTCCTACCGGAGACATAGAAGTGTCGGCCGAGAAGCTGACCGTGCTCAATCGTGCGCTGACCCCGCCGTTCACCATCGAGGACAACTCCGACGGAGGCGACGACCTGCGAATGAAATACCGCTATCTCGACCTGCGCCGCGGTCCGCTGCAACGCGCCATGATTCTGCGTCACAAAATGGCTCATGCCGTGCGCAATTTTCTGGACGGCGAAGGATTTCTGGAAATAGAAACTCCGTACCTCATAAAGTCCACGCCCGAAGGCGCCCGCGACTTCATCGTCCCGAGCCGCATGAACCCGGGCGAGTTCTACGCACTGCCGCAGTCGCCGCAGACGCTCAAACAGCTGCTCATGGTGGCAGGCTACGACCGTTACTTCCAAATCGTGCGCTGCTTCCGCGACGAAGACCTCAGAGCAGACCGCCAGCCGGAATTCACGCAAATCGACTGCGAAATGTCGTTCGTGGAGCAGGATGACGTTCTGGAAATATTCGAGCGCTGGGCCAAGTACATGTTCAAGGAGGTTTTAGGAATCGAATTTGAGGGAGCCTTCCGGCGCATGCCGTGGATAGAGGCCATGGAACGCTACGGTTCCGACAAACCGGATCTGCGTTTCGGCATGGAAATTCACGAGATTACCGACATAGCAAAAGGACACGGATTCTCGGTGTTCGACCAGACTTCGTACATCGGCGCCATAGCCGCGACCGGCTGCGCCGCATACACGCGCAAGCAGATAGACGCGCTGACCGATTACGTGAAACGTCCGCAGGTAGGAGCCAAAGGATTGGTTTGGATTCGTTTGGAGGCCGACGGCGGCGTCAAATCGTCCATCGACAAGTTCTATACCCCCGAACAGGTTCGTGCAATGGCCGAGCGGACAGGAGCCGCAGCAGGCGATTTGGTTCTGATTCTGTGCGGCGACAAGTTCAAGACACTCGCCCAGCTCTGCTCGCTGCGTCTGCACGTAGCAGAGGAATTGGGACTGCGCGACCACGCGAAGTTCGCCCCGCTGTGGGTCGTAGACTTCCCGATGTTCGAATGGGACGAAGAGACGCAGCGTTTCTACGCCATGCACCATCCGTTCACCTCGCCCAAACCCGAGGACGTGCAGTATCTCGAATCCGACCCCGCCCGTGTACGCGCCAACGCATACGACTTCGTCGTAAACGGAACGGAAATAGGCGGCGGCTCGATTCGTATTCACGACCCCGAGTTGCAACAGCGTATTTTCCGCGCTCTGGTCTTCACTCCCGAAAAGGCACAGGAACAGTTCGGATTCCTCATCAACGCATTCAAGTTCGGCGCACCGCCCCACGGAGGACTGGCATTCGGTTTCGACCGTCTGTGTTCGCTGTTCGGAGGTTCGGACTCGATTCGAGACTATATCGCTTTCCCGAAAAACAACAGCGGCCGCGACGTAATGCTCGAATCGCCCTCGCAGGTAGACCCTGCACAGCTCGACGAACTGTACCTCAAAACGGTCGCTCCGGAGAAATAAACGGGAGTCGCACCGACAAGCAAAAAGGGCCGCTGCAAAAGCGACCCTTTTATTTTTTAATACACTGCCTTACCTGCATTTTTGCACACGGGCATTCATTTCATCCACCGTCCGGCCCGTTATGCGCCCCTCGGGCATCATACCGATACACTCGACGGCGGTATCGAACACAGGGTCCGCACCGCTGCCGTTTACGACACGGTAATACTCGTTCACGTCCCACAGTTTTTGGGCGACAAGGCCCTTTATCTGCACCCGCAGGTCGGGAGCCGAAACTGCCATTTGGTCTTCGTCGTATTCGATGCCTTTGTCCGCGGCAATGTCAGCAAGAGCGTTCAGCATTACGTCGTCCACGACAAAATCCTTTTCGAAGCTCTCGAAGTCCGGATAGCGAGCGGCAAGTCCCGCTCGGGCCGAGTCCATGTAATTTATCACGAAATCGTTAATCGAGCCGCTCATAACGAGCTCGGCTCCATATCGAGTATATCTCGAAGTGTCGCGCTCGACATACACGTCAGGATATATACCTCCGCCTCCGTAAACGGGTCTGGACGAGACGAGCGTCCTGTACTGCGGAGCATCGCCGGCCACCGAATCGTGCATCACCGTAAAACGTTCGGCATATGCCCGATAATACTCGTCTTTTCTGCCCTTTTCGAACGGGCGCTGTATAACCCGTCCCGTAGGCGTATGATAACGGGCGGTAGTCAGTCTGACAGCCGAGCCGTCCAAAAGCACGAACTGACGCTGGACCAGTCCCTTGCCGAAGCTCGGTCGCCCCACTATCACGCCTCTGTCCCAATCCTGCACGGCACCGGCCACAATCTCGCTGCCCGATGCGCTGGCCTCGTCCATAAGAATCGCAAGAGGCCCGTCGAACGCTCCGTCCCTGCGGGCGTAGGCGACGGTCGGAGCCACGATATTGCCTTCGGTGGAGACAATCTGTTCGCCTTTTTTAAGGAAAAATTCGCTGAGGCCTATCGCTTGGTCGAGCAATCCTCCGCCGTTGCCCCGCAAATCGAGAATCAGGGCCGAAGGGGACCCAATACGCTCGAAAGCCTCGGTGAACTCCGCCACGGTATTCGACCCGAAACGGTTCACCTTTATATAACCAATGCCGTCGGCCGCCATGTAAGCCGCATCGACGGTACTTATGGGAATATCGCCGCGCACTACCTCGAAATCGAGCACACCCGACGCGCCTTTTCGCACGACTTCCAACTTCACCCTGCTGCCCTTCGGACCGCGGAGCAATTTGGGGACATCGGCACGCTTCGTACCTATCGCCGAACGGCCGTCCACGCCGGTTATGCGGTCGCCGGCTCTGATACCGACACTCTCGGCCGGCCCGCCGGCAATGGTGCTCACGACTATTATCGTATCGCCGAGAATATTGAACTCGACGCCTATGCCTCCGAAACTGCCGTCGAACGACTGCATGGCATCTTCCACCTCTTCGGCCGTAAGGTATGCGGAATGGGGATCGAGCTGGGACAACATGCCGCGTATGCCCTGTTCGACCACGGAACCGTAATCGAGCGTATCGACATAATGCCCCGCAAGCAGGCGATAAAACTGGGAGAGTTTCTGTGCCTGTGCAGCCGCGCTGCGTTCGGTCTCCCTGTCTAAAAGCTGAGCCAGCAGAACCGAAGGCAGGAACAGGAATACTATCAATACGATTCTTCTCATCGACTTCACGACATAATACACCCAATAATCATACACTCGCCTCTTCACGCAATCTCGGCTCTCGCGGGCAGGCTCCGCGACATCGGCCGCTCTTCAATGGCCGCCAATCGTCGCACTCCATATCAGAAACTACCTTACGCTCTGTGCAAGCTGCTCGAATCCGACGCTGCTCTGAGTGCCTCGCACCATGTCTTTGAGCGTCGCACGGCCGCTGCTCATCTCGTCGCTGCCGATGATTACGACATAGGGTATGGAGCGTCTGTTGGCGTACTCCATCTGTTTTTTCATCTTCGCGGCCTCGGGATATATCTCGGCCGAAACGCCCGCGGCCCTCAATGTGGCCATAAGACGCATGGAAAGCTCCGCCTCCTGCTCTCCCAGATTGACGAACATCACGCGCGTGGTAATGCTCGTCTCCTCGGGGAACAAATCGAGGCCGGTCATCACGTCGTAAATCCTGTCGGCGCCGAACGAAATACCCACGCCCGACATGTCCGGCATTCCGAATATACCGGTCAAATCGTCATACCTGCCGCCGCCGCAAATGCTTCCGATAGCGAAATCCTTGGCCTTGACCTCGAATATCGCACCGGTATAATAGTTCAAACCGCGTGCCAGCGACAAATCCAACTCCATTTCAAGACCTATGCCCAAAGCCTCGGCCTTCGAAAATACGGTGCGCATCTCCTCGATGCCCTTCATACCGGTCTCGGAACCGCCTATGATGGCGGCCAGCGCATCGAGCTTTTCGAATGTACTGCCGCTGAGGCTGAGAATAGGCTGCAACCTGTCGATTGCCGCCTCGTCTATGCCGCGTTCGGAGAGTTCGGCGCGAACGGCCTCCATGCCGATTTTTTCGAGTTTGTCGATTGCCACCGTTATGTCGGTCATCTTGTCGGCATGCCCTATCGTCTCGGCTATCCCGTACAGAATCTTGCGGTTGTTGAGTTTGAGCACGACATTTATGCCCAACCGGCCGAACACCTGCTCTACAATCTGTACGAGTTCGACCTCGCACAGCAGCGAACGGCTGCCGATGACATCCACGTCGCACTGGTAAAACTCCCTGTAACGTCCTTTCTGCGGTCTGTCGGCACGCCATACGGGCTGCATCTGATAGCGTTTGAACGGAAACACTATTTCGCCCTGATGCTGAACCACGTAACGGGCGAAAGGCACCGTAAGGTCGTAACGCAGTCCCTTTTCGCATATCTTTGCGGCAAGAGCTGCCGGCGAACCTGCGGTCTCGGAGCTTATCGCCGAAGTGAAATCGCCCGAATTGAGAATCTTGAAAAGCAGTTTGTCGCCCTCCTCTCCGTACTTGCCCATAAGGGTGGAGAGATTCTCCATTGCGGGAGTTTCGAGCGGAGAGAATCCGTACAGACGGAAAACGCTCTTTACGGTATCGAAAATGTAGGTGCGGCGCATCATCTCCACCGGAGAGAAATCGCGCGTACCTTTGGGTATGGATGGTTTTTGCATTGCCATGAGATTTATTCCATGAGTTTCTTATACTTGACACGTCCCGCAGTCTCTTCGCCCAGAGCACGCTTGCGCTCCTCGTACTCGCTGTATCCGCCCTCGAAGAACACCACGCGCCCGTCGCCCTCGAACGAGAGGATATGCGTGGCTATACGGTCGAGGAACCAGCGGTCGTGAGAAATCACCACAGCACAACCTGCGAAGTTTTCGAGGCCCTCCTCCAAGGCGCGAAGCGTATTCACGTCTATGTCGTTGGTCGGTTCGTCCAGAAGCAGCACGTTGCCCTCCTCTTTCAAGGCGAGGGCGAGATGCAGACGGTTGCGTTCGCCGCCGCTCAGCACGCCGCATTTCTTTTCCTGGTCGGAACCGCTGAAATTGAATCGGGACACGTATGCGCGGGCGTTTATCGAACGGTTGCCCAAAGTTATGATGTCGCTGTTCTGCGATATGACTTCATATACTGTCTTGTCGGGATCTATGGATTTGTGCTGCTGGTCCACATAAGCCAGCTTGACGGTTTCGCCCACGCGGAATTCTCCCGAAGTCGGCTGTTCGAGCCCCATAATCATGCGGAACAGCGTCGTCTTTCCCGTGCCGTTCGCGCCTATCACGCCAACGATGCCGGCCGGAGGCAGCGAAAAATCGAGATGCTCGTACAGCACCCTGTCGCCGAAAGCCTTGCTCACATCGTGCGCCTCGATTACCACATCGCCCAGACGCGGACCGTTGGGAATGTATATTTCGAGTTTCTCCTCCTTCTGTCGAGCATCCTCGTTGAGCATCTTATCGTAAGCCGAAAGACGGGCCTTGCTTTTGGCATGGCGGGCCTTGGGGCTCATGCGAACCCATTCGAGCTCGCGTTCCAGCGTTTTGCGGCGTTTGCTTTCCTGCTTCTCCTCCATTTCCAGACGTTTGGTCTTCTGTTCGAGCCAGCCCGAATAGTTTCCTTTCCATGGAATGCCCTCACCGCGGTCGAGTTCCAGAATCCAGCCGGCCACGTTGTCCAGAAAATAACGGTCGTGCGTCACGGCGATTACCGTACCCTTGTACTGTTGCAAGTGCTGTTCGAGCCAGTCGATGCTCTCGGCATCAAGGTGGTTGGTCGGCTCGTCCAGCAGAAGCACGTCGGGCTGCTGCAACAGCAAGCGGCAAAGAGCTACGCGGCGGCGTTCTCCGCCCGAAAGGTTTTTCACGCTTCTATCGGCATCCGGACAGCGCAAGGCATCCATCGCACGTTCCAGTACCGCATCTATCTCCCAACCGTTCACATGGTCTATCCGCTCGGTGAGTTCGCCCTGTCGCTCGATAAGAGAGGCCATCTGCTCGTCGTCCATCGGCTCCATGAAGCGGGCGTTAATCTGCTCGTACTCTTTAAGAAGCGCCATGGTCTCTGCGCACCCTTCCTGAACCACCTCCTTGACAGTCTTGTTTTCGTCCAGCTGCGGTTCCTGTTCGAGATAGCCGACCGTGTACCCGGGAGAAAAGACGACTTCGCCCTGAAAATTCTTATCTATTCCGGCGATAATCTTCATCAGAGTGGATTTTCCCGAGCCGTTCAGACCGATGATACCGATTTTAGCCCCGTAGAAAAACGAAAGGTAAATGTTGTTCAGAATGCGTTTCTGGTTGTTCAGCACCTTGCTGACTCCGACCATGGAGAATATGATTTTTTCGTCCGCCATAATGTTCCGTTACGTTGTTTTCGCAGTTTGCGCAAGTAGGTGCCGGCAAGGATGGCAAAAGCAGACGCATCTTACCGCTTGGAAAAGCACCCAAAGCGCAGCCAAAGGTACAAAATATTCGCCTCTTAACAAAAAAGAGGTCGGAAAGAGAGTGTTTCCGTACTCTTTCCGACCTTAAAAAAACCGTATCGAGGGGCTATCGTTTCACCACTACGCCGTTTCTGTCCTCCGCATAGCCGCTCTCGGGAGCGGTTTCAAGAGCATTGAAATTAAGGCGCGTAACAGCCTGAACGCCTCCGCGTCCTATGCCCGAAGTCCCGCTGTTGGTACGGAGCATGTCGCCGCAAAGAGCGAAGTCCCAGTCTTTTCGGGCTCTCCACTTCGCATCCTCGTCCTCGTCCGCCAGAGGACTCGTGCCGACAACCGCACCGCTTTCAAGCGAAAAATATGTCCACGTGGAATCCGACACGGAAATCGTCACGGTATTCATCACCGGACGGGCCGGTTTCGCCCCGTCCCCGTTATTGTCATCTTTGCAGCCTGTAAATGCAATCGCAGCCGCAAGAGCCGCAAGTATCGTAATCTTTCTCATCTTATCACTCCTCCACGTTAGCTATGTCGGTGGTTCCGTTGCCCTGATAGAGATAACGCAGCGTCACCTTTCCGGTCTTTCTGTCGTAGTCCGTAAACTGCACTTTCGAATATTTGCCCGAAGCGGTTCTGAACACGAAAGGATAGCTGTAAGGACGGTACAGATTGTCGTTCCACTTCACCTCGCTGGCCGATGTGGTGGTCGCAGGAGTAGTGGCGACAGAGAACACGTTCTCGCCGAGGGCCAGCTCGGAACCGCCCAGCGTGTTGCAGACATATTCCTTGGGCGCATTTTCGTCCCGCAAGTCGAGCACCGAAAAATACGTCACGCGGCCGCTGCCGAGCGTCTTGCCTCGATTCGAACGGGTAACGGTCAGGAAAAACTTGGGTTCGGACATGGCCTCGACCTGCGGAAGGTAATCCGTGAAGTCGAAGGCAATCTCCATGTCGGCCGGCTCGTAGGCGCCCTGCATGTTGTTGTCGCCGCCCTGATTGCTGACCGTTGTGGTGGAGACCTTCACCGTCGGAATCTCCGCATAAGGTTTGTTCGCCACGCCGAGCGCGAAGGCAAGGTCGTTGCGCGAAGTATAGGTCAGCCCGACCTTGAAGATTATTTTCGGCTCGTGGTACTTGACGGTGATTCCGGTCACGTCATCGCTGAGCATGTTGCCGTCGGCATACTTCTGCAAGAAGAAGTAATAGGGCAGATAGAAACGTCCGTTGTCGTGCGAGTAGGAGCCCCACGAATTGACCACTATGAAGGCTCCCGTGGTCGGCTCGCCTCCTTCGGGCGTAAACTCCACGGTATCGTCGTATCCCGCTATCGTCATAGCATGCGCTCCTGTGGTGGCGAGCCGAGTGAGAAGCGAACGGTAGCCGGTCTGCGAAGGGCCGTCGTAATAGTTGTCCATCTTCCAGTCGCTGCTGTAAGACGAATAAGTCACCACCCCGCCCTGCGCCAGATAGCTCTTGACCACCTCTATTTCCGCTTCGCTCGTCACGGGCATGGACAGAATTTCGTCCACGCGATAGTGCATCGCGCGAATATATTTGTCATATCCGCTCTGCCAGCGGAACTGATAGGCGGAAGTCTGGTCGGGGAAATCGGCGAGATTCATAACGCCAGTATTGCGGGCGATGTAAAGCCCCTGTTCGGACCACCCGCCTTCGTCCATACCGTTATTCAGAAAATTCCATGTATAGAAGTAACTGAATACATTGTCGGGAGCTGTCGCCTTGCGCCCCAAGCAGCGGTTCATTTCA
>ERZ857629.1384-NODE-1384-length-26906-cov-6.187442_pt1 | contig 26906 bp, 24 predicted proteins | sample MGYA00519700_ERZ857629 | MGnify/ENA primary metagenome ERZ857629 (study PRJEB31778, sample SAMEA3449351) | human gut metagenome | biome: human gut; feature: human-associated habitat; material: faeces | place: United Kingdom | collected 2010/2012 ...
ACTTTTTATCCCTTCAATTTTTTATTAAAAATATATAATATTCTTGCTCTTAATATTTTAAAACGTCTATAACCAAATCCTTTTCTTTTTATAACCTTTATTTTATTATTTATTCCTTCTATAAATTCTTCTATTCCACTTGCTACACATTTACTTATCCAAACATCTACAGTTTCATATGTGGCATGATTTACTATATCTAAAAATACTTCTTTTAAATTATATCCTTTTTTTAAATCTGAAGATATAGATAATATTTTATTTAATAAACTAACATTCTTTTTGTTTTTTAATATTTTATATTCTTTGCTCATAAGATTTTAAATATTTGCTCCGTATTCGCTTATTCCTTCCATGCACATTTGAAGTAAATCTATTACATTTTGGACATCGTACTTTTTTATTTTTATTCTCAATACTTACCTCTATTATTCCATTATTTTCCTCCACATCCATGATTTTTACTTCTTTCTGGTTTAAACCTAACAGCATATAATATTCTTTCATTTTTCCTCCTTAAATTTCACAATTTAAGTATATATTATTTCATGAAAAAAGAGGTTATTTTCTAGCCTCTAACTTCACACTATTTTTTATAGCTTTTTATTTTTTCGCGTTCTATTTTTTAGTTTTTTACTTCACACCAGATTTTATAGAACCTATTTAGTTAGGCTTGCCTTTTCTTCTTTTTGAACTTTTTTAATTATAATTTTTTCTCTAGTTGCATCAATTGGTACTACTGTAATGTCATAGCCTTCTTCTAAAGGGTATTTTTGTAGTATTTTTTCTAATTCTTCATCATGGGTTATTTTTGAAATTTCAATTATTTTTTCTTTCATTATTCCTCACTTTTGTTATCTAATTTTACTAGAACTTCTCTAGGTTTAGAACCGTTTGGTCCCCCTATTATTCCTCTTTCTTCTAAAAGATCAAGTATTCTAGCTGCTCGGTTATATCCGAATCTAAATCTTCTTTGAATTAGAGAAGCACTAATTTTACCAGTTTGTATTGCAAAGTCAACTACTTCATTATACATTGGATCGTCATATTCTTCTTTTGGGCTATCAGCACCTGCCATATGATCGTCTGGTACTTCAGTTATAGAGTTATCATATTTAGCAAGTTGTTCATGTGATACGTACTCGATAAGTCTTTCGATTTCTTCGTCAGCAATGAATGTACCTTGAATACGAGTTGGGGTGTTTTCACCCATTGGTAAGTATAACATATCACCTTTACCAAGAAGTTTTTCGGCTCCACCTGAATCTAAGATAGTTCTTGAATCTATCTGACTTGCTACAGCAAAACTAATTCTTGATGGAATGTTTGCTTTAACAACACCAGTAATAACATCAGTTGAAGGTCTTTGAGTTGCTACAATTAAGTGAATACCGGCAGCTCTTGCCATTTGGGTAATTCTCATGATTGAGTCTTCAACTTCTTTAGCGGCAACAAGCATAAGGTCAGCAAGTTCATCAATAATTACAACGATATATGGTAGCTTTGGAACGTTAACATCATTAGCTTTATTCTTCTTTTCAATCATTTCGTTATAAGTTTTAATATTCTTAGCTCCTGCTTCACTAAATAGTTCATATCTTCTTTCCATTTCAATAACTATTTTTTGTAGTGCTACATTGGCTTTTTTAGGGTCAGTTACAACTGGGCATAGTAAGTGTGGTACACCGTTATAGTTAGATAGTTCTACCTTTTTAGGGTCAACTAATACAAGTTTGATTTCATCTGGTTTCATAAACATAAGAATACTTGCAATAAAACTATTAATACATACAGATTTACCACTACCAGTAGAACCAGCAACTAGTAAGTGAGGCATTTTTGCAATATCTGCACAGCATGTTCTACCCATTAAATCTTTTCCTAAAGCAACAAGTATCTTAGCATCATTCATATTTTTAGGTATTGAACTAAATACTTCTCTAATTGGAACTGCGGCAATATTCTTGTTTGGAATCTCAATACCAACTGTACTCTTTCCTGGAATAGGTGCTTCAATTCTAACGTCTTTAGCGGCTAGGGCTAAAGCAATTTCTTTATTAATACTTGTTATTCTGCTTACCTTAGTTCCAGCTTTAATCTCAACTTCAAACTGAGTTACGGCAGGGCCTTCATGAATAGCAACTACTTTACCAGTTATCTGGAAGTCATTTAGAACTTTTTCTAAAGCTATTCTATTTTGATTTAAGAACTCAGTCCCATTACCTTTACTACTTTTCTTAAGTGGATTTAAAATATCAAGGGATGGTAGTTTATAGTCTCCTCCACTACTATTTTCAATAGTAATAACTTCTTCTTGTTTAACATCTTTATTAGTTTGAATTTCTTCACTATGGAAGTTCTTTAAGTCTTCAGATGACGTAATAACAACCTTATCTTCTTTAGGTTCTTCTTTATAAGTTACTGGAGAATTGTCTTCCTCGTCTTCATCACTATATTTAAATACTTTAGCTTCAGATACGCCTGTACCAATTTTCTTAAATAATGAGCCAATCTTTTTGAAGATATCACCAAATGATAAATCTAGTGCCATGATAGCTCCAAAGGCACCTAGCACACCAAGCACGATATATGTTCCCTTTAAATCAAATAAATTTACAAAAGCAAATGAGAATAGTGCCCCAATAATACCGCCACCATTTTGACTTAAATTAACATAAGCACTGTCATTTATAGTATCCATAAAGTTATCAATTGTATGCTGGAATATGTCTTTAGCTTTAATTAGTTCTGCATCGTTTATGTAATCAATATGAGAAAACGCTAGTAAAGCAATAAGAACTATGTATATGCCAATAAGTCTACTGCTAAAAAACTTAGGTGTATCTCTTTTCATTATCATAAATAATCCTAAAATTAGAAGTAATATGATAAAGATTGCCCACCAATTTCCCATTAAGAAAATAGCAAAAGATTTAATAACGTGCCCAACAGGTCCAAAGTTACCAATGCCAATTATACTTACTAAAACTAGGATTAATCCTGTAAGTTCAGCACTAAATTTTACTTTGCCTTCATCACTATTTTTACGTTTTTTCTTTTTTGCCATATTCTTCACCATAATTATTGTACTAAATTTAATAGAAAAAATCTACCTTTATAACTTCATTTAACAGAAAAACCTTATCTTAACGATAAGGCCTTAACATTTTCCTTCGGGATCATTTATAAGCCCGCACCACCCGTAAGCGGGAAACATTTTCGACCAGGCTCATTTATTAGTCGCACCGCCTGGAAGCGAAAAACATTGTCGACTGGAATCATTTATTAGTCGCACCATCCAGAAGCGAAAAACATTTTCAAAAGTTGTATTTATCTAATGCAATATCAATGTACAATATTTTATAAGTAAAGTCAAGGTAGCAAGAATAATTATTCTCCTTCTTGTAAGATGCTTAAGAATGCTTCTGGTGGAACTTCTACTGAACCAACCATTTTCATTCTCTTTTTACCTTCTTTTTGCTTTTCTAGAAGTTTACGTTTACGAGATACATCTCCACCATAACACTTAGCTAAAACATTCTTTCTCATAGCACTTATAGTTTCTCTAGATATTACTTTTGATCCTACACTAGCTTGAATGGGAACTTCAAACATCTGTCTTGGGATAAGAGTTCTAAGTGCTTTGGTAATTGCATGACCTCTATTATAAGCTGAGCCTTTATAAACAATAAGTGATAAGGCATCAACTACTTCGCCATTTATTAAAATATCCATCTTAACTAAATCACTAACTTTATAATCAGATAATTCATAGTCTAATGAAGCATAACCTTTAGTGTAACTTTTTAGTTTATCAAAGAAATCATAAACTATTTCTGCTAGAGGTAGTTCGTAGATAATATTAACCCTTTTTGGATCAATAAATTCAGTTGTTTTATATATACCTCTTCTATCTTCACATAGGTTCATGATTGCTCCAATATAGTCACTAGGAACAAAGATACTTGCTTTAACATAAGGCTCCTTAATTAAGCTTATTTTAGTTTTATCTGGCATGTTACATGGATTATCTACCATAACTGTTTCACCGCTTGTTAGAATTACTTCATATATAACTGAAGGACTAGTTGCAATGATATCAATATTAAATTCTCTTTTAATTCTTTCTTTAATAATATCCATATGTAGTAATCCTAAAAAGCCACATCTAAAACCAAAACCTAAAGCTTCACTAGTTTCTGGTTCACTCGTTAATGAAGCATCATTAAGTTTTAGTTTCATAATTGCTTCTTTTAGAGCATCATATTTATTAGGTTCAATTGGATAAATACCACTATAGACCATTGGATTCATTGGTTTATATCCTTCTAAACTTTTACTAGCAGGGCTTCTTTTAGTAGTAATAGTATCGCCTACTCTTACTTTATCTATTTCTTTAATACTAGCACAAACCCAACCAACACTACCAGTATTAAGCTCTTTAACTATTTTTTCATCTGGTGTATTAACACCTAACTCAGTAACCATAAATGATGCGCCATTACTCATCATAACGATTTCATCGCCAGTAGTAATCTTCCCACTTTTTACACATACTGAAGCAATAACGCCACGGTATGGATCAAAGTATGAATCAAATATTAAAGCTTTTGTGCCATCGTTTTCTACTTTAGGACTAGGAATCTTATTAATAACAGCATCAATAATATCCATTACTCCTTCACCAGTTTTAGCACTACAGCATACGATATCTTCTTCATTAAAGCCTAAAACATTAATAAGTTCTTCTTTAACTTTAGGTACATCTGCATTAGGTAAATCTATTTTATTAATAACTGGAATAATCTTTAAATCTGCATTAAGTGCTAAGTAAAGGTTTGCAAGTGTTTGGGCTTCTACGCCTTGAGCAGCATCAACAAGTAATAAGGCTCCTTCACAAGCTGCTAAACTGCGTGATACTTCATAAGAAAAATCGACGTGTCCTGGAGTATCTATTAAATGAAGAGTGTAACCATTATATTTAATCTCAACGGCATTAAGTTTAATAGTAATACCTCTTTCTCTTTCAATATCCATTTTATCTAGAATCTGATCTTTCATCTCTCTTTTAGATACAGTACCAGTAAGTTCTAGAATTCTATCTGCAAGAGTACTTTTACCATGATCAATATGCGCTATTATACAAAAATTACGGATATTTTCCATAAATCATCACCACGCATTATTTTATCATATCTAATAAAAGAAAAAAAGCCTCAATGATGAGGCTTGCACTTAATTAATAAGTGAACAATCCACAATAACAATATTGTGCACTAATTAAATGTAACTTTATTATATAATAAGTAAATAATATTTTACAAGTTCTTTAAGATTTCTTCAATCTCGTCTTTAGTTTTAAAACCAATGAACTTTGTTACTAATTCTTTATTTTTGTAAATTTCAACGTATGGGATGCTCATTACTCCGTGCTCACGTGCTAGATCTTCATGAGTGTCTGTATCGATTTTAATGATTTTAACGTCTTTCATTTCTTCTAGTTCTTCACCAAGCATTTTACATGGACCACACCAGTTAGCAAAGAAATCTACTAGAGTAATTTCATCAGTCATCTCTTCCATTAAATCTTGTTTATCTAAATAACTAATCATTGTTTCCTTCCTTTCTAAAATTATTTACGACATCACTTGCACCATCAAATGTAAGTTTGCCTTTACTAATTAGTTTATCAGCAGCATCAGCAGTTATTATTTCATGTTTAAGTAAGACTGCTAGGCTTTCTTTGTTTGCTAGGGTTTTATCTTTATTATCTTCATAGTTAATACAAATCATGTATACTTCATTTACCCCATTATAGGTATCTTTTGCATAGCTTGATAGAATTGGTGTTTTAGTAAGTAGTGTATCACTAAACTCACTCTTATTTACTAATTCTGATGTACTACTAATCATACTAAGTAAGAAGACAACAATAAATGATACTAGTACTCCTTCAAGTAACCCGCAAATAAGGCCAAGAATTCTACTAGGCAAGCCTAAGATTAAACCGGTATTTAAGAGTCTACCAACAACACCAGTAACTTTAGCAATAATACCTAAAACGGCACTAATGATAGCAAGAGTAACTGCATAACTAAGTCCTTCAATAACTAATATATTAAATGTTTCTACGCCACTAAATTTACCAAATAGTTTAAAGAACGGTACGTAGTCATATAAGATATTAGATATTGGATTCTTTAGATAGAATGCAAGTATAATAACTATAACTGTACCACCAAATGCTACTATACTATTTATTATACCCTTTTTAAAACCAATTAATGCTGATAATAACAAAATCCCCAAAATAATGTAATCTACTATATTCAATTTTTATCACCTACTAAAATTATATTATACAAAAGAAAAAAAATAAAGATTTATTTAATAAAATATGATATTATTAACTAGAGGTGTACGTATGACGATTGTATTTAAAGTAAGTGATAACATTAAAGAAGAAATGATTAAGTATTATCAAGATAAGAAAAGAAGTAAAACTCCTCCATATGCAATATTTCAAGCAGATGAGGCTGATACTAATATTACTCTTTATGAATCAGGTAAAGTTGTCTTTCAAGGTTTAAGTGCTGATATAGATGCTAATATGTGGAAAGACTTAGAAAGGTCTTGGAATAACCGAGATATTAATGCAGAAGAAACTAAAAAAGAAGATAAGAAAAATGAAGAAAAAGATACTAGGTTTATTGGAGTACCTACAATAGGATCAGATGAAGTTGGTACTGGTGATTATTTTGGCCCTATAGTAGTAACTGCGTCATATGTAGATAAAGAGCACATGAGTTTACTTAACTCTCTAGGAGTAAGAGACTCTAAAAAAATTACTGACGATAAAATCATGAAGATAGCACCTCAAATAATTAGAGAGGTCCCCCATGTAACATACATATTAGATAATAAAACTTATAACCAGAATAATCATAATATGAATAAAGTTAAAGCTATCCTTCATAACAAAGTTTTATGTGAACTAGCTAAAAAGCCAAATCTTAAATACGACTACATTGTTATAGATCAGTTCTGCACACCAAGAAACTATTTTACATACATAAGCGGTGCTAAAGAAAAAATAACTAAAATTACATTCACAACTAAAGCTGAAGACAAATGCTTAAGTGTTGCTGCTTCATCTATAATAAGTAGATATATTTTTATAAAAGAATTTAGTAAATTAGGAGACACAGTAAACACTTTCTTAAAAAAAGGTGCTGGTCATGAAGTCGATGAAATCGGCGCTAAGATAGTTCAAAAATATGGCTTTAATAAATTAGAAGATATAGCAAAACTTAACTTTAAAAATACAGACAAAATTAAAGAACTACTCAATAACAAGTAGTCCTTTTTATATACTTAAAGACCTTGTAATACTTCGCCTTGTTTACATACTTATTATGAATGGGGAACTACAGGTTCCTTCTCCAGTTACATTGGTCGTCGACTTAAGAGAAATCGAAGGGCGAACCCCGCCGGCGCCGCTCACGCCGCCGTAGTCGAAGCCGCCACTGCCGTTAACGTACCAAACGTAAGCGCTGCTGCCACTGAAGTAGTAAGGAGACAAAGACCACCAATAATAATCTGTAGCATTTTCTTGTAAATATGTTTTTATATTATTTTGACCATAAGCATATCCAGCAAACGCTAGTTCATCTGCTATTATTAAGCCTACTTTTGAATTTATTTTACTTAATTCTCCATTACATTTTAAACTAGGGCCCGTGCCTCCAGCACTATTACTTATACTTACTAATCTTTGCGTAACACCATAGTAAGTTACATTTTTAGCATATCCTAAACCATTTGGTGTGTAACCCATCGGATCAAATGTTGTATCTGTTACATTTGTTTTATCATTACACCATACAGTATCAGCTATTACTTTTTCATATGTTTTTAGATTGTTATTATACCATGCCTCTAAATTAGTTAGTATTGTACTATTATTAGTATTTGCATGTGTAGCTTCATATGAACGAGAGCCTGGTGTTCCATACTTAAATCCTACATATGCATTATCATCAATTTTTTCATTAAATACACTTTTATATGTAGTATCAGAGTATCTAGCAAATGCTGCACTACCACTATTATTTGCAGTAGCACAAGGATTAGCTGCTCCTGCTTTATTATCGTTATGTAAGATAAGTTTTACAGAACCATCTCCACTAATTCTTACTATTCTCCAGCATTTATTAGCAAATTCTACATAGTTATTTGTTACTGCTCCTCTAAAGTAATAAGATGTTCCATAATCATCTTCTGCACTTGCTAGAAGAGCCTCATCAGCAGTAGATACTGCTGCTCCTGGTGTAGTTATTGGAGCCTTAACTTCATTTTTTGCTAGTATAGTCTGAGCTAGTGTACTAACAGTAGGTGCTTTAGCACTTGTTATCTCTACATGAGCACTAAATGCTGCTCCTTGATTTGCATTTTGACTAGTTGCCTTTTTAGGATAATATATCTTTAACTCATATGTATGACTTGCATTATTTGCTTTTTTAAACTTTCCACTACCTAATTCAATAGATGTACCAGTAATATCAGTTTTTGATATATTTGGTATTATTTCTCCATTAGTACTAGTATTAGTGCTTACTAGTTCATATTGTAATGGATCATCTGTTTTAAATGTATTTGAGTCTACTACTAAAGTTAACTTATAGTACATTTCAGCATCTGTTGTATTATTACCAGTTACTGTTATAGTTTTTGTAGCCCATATATCATCTTTAGGATATATTCCAGCTAGATCAATATTTGCTCCTCCATCATAAGTTATTTTCATTGTTCCGGCATCAGCTCTTACTGTAGTGCTTGTTTCAGAACTCATTCCGGCAGTAAAGAATGCATATGATACACCTACAACGCATATAAGTGATATAATCATTACATAAATCATTACTCTTTTTTGTTTCTTTTTTATTTCTTCTTGATTCATATTTTTGCCTCTACTTTCTATTAGAATTATACATCACACAAACTTTAATGTCTAGTTAATTTTTGCTTTTTTATTTTATTTACAATTTTTGCAAATTAAAATATTAAAGGATAACCTTTCAGTTACCCTTTATGCTATTTTTATTAAGAAGTTTTTAAGTAGCCCATATGGGCTTACATTCATACTCTTTAAGCTATAATCTAGTTCTCCAAGTAGATCAAATATTTTATATAGTTCATCACTAGTATATTTTCTTGCTTTATCTCTAGCTAGTTTTATTCTATATTGATGTACTCCAAGTAATTTTCCTAGTTCATCGTTTGATAATGTACTATTTTTAGCATGGAATATTAATAGATATGTGCTTGTTAAAAGTCCTACAAAAGGAATTACTTCTCCTTTACCACTTTCAAATTCACTAAGCATTGCACTTATGTTTTTATAGTCCTTATTTGTGATGGCATCACACATAGCAAAGTTTTCTTGAATAACTAATTTAGCACCATATTCTTCTACGGCTTTTTCATCTATATTATTCGTTATCATGGATAGTTTATCTATCTCACCTAAGACTAAATCATAGTTATCATTATTAAATAGTAATAACTTATTTAAGGCATCAACTGATAACTTAATATTTTTATTTTTGGCATAGTTCATTATTGAGTTATTTAAGTCATTATATTTAAGTTCAGCTAGTTCAATGACTTTACCAGTTTTATTTATATTTTTATAAAATGTAGTTCTTTTATCAAAGTTATCCATTACTAGAACTAGTGTAGTATTAGGATTAGGATTTTTAAGATATTCTTCCATAATATTTATGTCTTTATCTACTTTAAAACCAAATACTATAACGCATTTTTTTTCATCAAGTAATGAATAATAAGCACATTCTTCGCATATTTCTCTGGTACTTGTTTCACTAAAACTAAATTTAATAATATTAGGAATATCTTTAGTTATTTTTTCTAGTTCTTCATTAAGTAGTCTTAAGGAGAAACTTTTTATTAGATATGTGTTCATATTAATCCTTTACTATACCGAATTTATCAAATGGGTAAATTATAATATTTGTTTTTCCAAGAATTTGGCTTTTTTTAACTGGGCCGATTGCTCTACTATCTTGTGATACTTTACGGTTATCTCCCATAACAAAGTATTCATCACCAGCTAGTTTTACTTCTTCAAAGTCTTCCATATCAGATAACGCGTATTTATCTTCAATTGCTTTTTCATTAATATATAATTTACCATCAATATAAGCAACACTTTCTCCAGGAAGACCGATAATACGTTTAATAATATAAGTCTTATTAGTTTTAACAACAACTATATCAAATCTTTTTAGTCCATTTACTTTAGCACCTAATTTATTTAAAATCATAAGATTTCCATCATATAAAGTTGTTTCCATACTAGGCCCATTTACCTTAATTGGCGTTGCAATAAAGGTTCTAATAATGATTACTACTAGAATGATTACTAAATAAGGAACTGCTTCACTAATAACTTCTTTGTTAGGATTTATCTTATCATTTTTTTTCACTTTAATCACCTAGTTAATTATATCAAAGAAAAAAACTTCTATAAAGTGATTTATAGAAATTTTCTCATTTTCTTGAAAGCATCATTACTATCAAGTGTTGTATCTGCTAGTTCTTTAAATAGGGCTTTTTGCTCTCTATCTAGTTTGTTTGGGATGATAACGTTTGTAATAATATACATATCACCTAGTTTACCATGTTTTTCGTCATCGATACCAGCACCTTTAATTTTAATTTTTTCGTTGTTACCAGTTCCCGCTGGGATATCTACTTTTATTTTACCTCTAATTGATGGTACTTCAATAGTTGCTCCTAGTACGGCATCAGTAATTGTTATTGGGCAAACTAAATATATATCTTTACCATCTCTTTTAAATAGTTCGTGTTCTTTAACACTAAACTCGATGTAAACGTCTCCATTAGGGCCTCCGTTAGTACCAGCTGAGCCTTTACCAGCCATACGCATTTGATCTCCGTCTTCGACTCCTCTAGGTACTCTTAAGGTAATAGTTTTTTCATGTTTAACTATACCTTTGCCTTTACAAGATGCGCATTCTTTATCATAAGTTTTACCTTCACCATGGCATACTGGGCAAACAGTTTCAGTTTGAATAACACCAAATAAACTACGTTGCTGAGATAAAACTCTACCTCTACCACCACATTTAGAACATGTATGAGAGCCAGTTCCACCTGCACCGCCACATGAAGAACATGCTTCATTAACATTTATTTTAAATGATTTTTCACAGCCAAATGCTGCTTCGTCAAATGTTAAAGTCATCTTTACTAGAGCATCATCACCCTTAGTTGGTCTACTTGTTCTAGAACTTCTTCTAGAGCCTCCACCCATTAAGTTTTCAAAGATATCACTTAGGTCGATGTCTCCAAAGTCAAAACCAGAGAAGCCTCCACCAAAACCACCTTGGAAGCCTCCAAAACCGCCACCAGTACTTCCATCAAAAGCAGCAGAACCAAACTGGTCATATTGTTTTCTTTTTGTTTCATCGCTTAATACAGAGTATGCTTCACCAATTTCTTTAAATTTTTCGGCAGCGCCCGGCTCTTTATTTACGTCTGGATGGTATTTTTTTGCTAGTTTTCTAAAGGCACTTTTGATTTCATCGGCTGATGCTGTTTTACTTACGCCAAGTGTTTCATAGTAATCTTTTTTTGCCATTATTTATCACTTTCCTTGTCAAATTCGTCTATTAAGTTACTAAAGAAGTTAACTGCGTTTTCGTATACTTCTTCTTTAGTCATATCTATTCCTATTTTCTTTAAAAGTTCAACAGGATAGTCTGTATCGCCCATTTTTAGGAAGCTAATATATTTATTTTTCATATCATCTTCATTATTAATTATCTTGCTTGCGATCATAATTGCTGCACTTACGCCTGTAGCATATTTAAATAGGTAGAATGGGTAAAAATAGTGTTCTCTTCTAATCCAAGAATATTTACTTTTATCATCTAAGTTAACTACGTCTTTATAGTATTTACTTCTGATGTCATATATAGTGCTTGATAAATATTCTGCATCAATTGTTTCACCATTATCAATTAAGGTATATGCTTTATTTTCAAGTTCTCCTTCTAAGCAAGCATCAAATAAATTGTTTTGAATTAAATTAATAAGATTATATAGTGCAATAAGTTTTAGATTTTTGTTGCGACTATGCTCTATAACATAATTGCTTAAGATAATCTCATTTGTTAGAGATGCTACTTCTGCTACAAAGATGTCATTGTTATAGTCATGTTTATTGTTTGCTTGCTGACTTAAATAGAAGTTTACAGCATGACCTAATTCATGGGCTACTGCTGATACATCGCCAAACTTGCCAAAGAAGTTTGTTAGTACTACTGGATGAGCTCCGTAGCATGATGTGCAGTATGCACCACTAGCTTTACCTTTATATGAGCAGTAATCAACCCATTTTTCATCAAAGGCTTTTTCAATTATATCATGATATTCTTCACCATATATTTTAGTTGCTTCTCCAATTAAATACTGGGCATCTTCGATACTAAAACTCATCTCGTCAGTAAGAATCTGAGCATTTAGATCGTAGTAAGCAAGTTCTTTAAGTCCTAAACTATTCTTAATTAATTTTAAATATTTTTGATAAACATTTAGATTTTTATTTATTACTTTATAAAGTGAATCTACAACGCTCTTTGGAATATTTGAACTAAATAGTAAAGAGTCTAATGTGCTTGGAAATTTACGTATTTCAGCCATACTACTAGTATTTTTCATATTACTTACTAAGTTTTCTGCAAAGATATTTTTAAATTCAGCAATTTTACTAGTTAGTTTTTCATACGCATCACGTCTTATATTACGATCAGTACTTTCCATAATAATATGGTAGTTACTATTGGTAATCTTACGTGTTTCTTTTTCTGATTTAACTTCGCCATAATCAAGAGTACTATTTAAAAGGGTCATATTAACGTTTTTAAATGTATGATTAGTACTAGTTAGTTTAGCAATTAATTTTTCTTCACTACTAGATAGCATATGCTCTTTTTCTCTTAAAATATTTGTTACATAAAACTTATATTTATTAAGTTTTTTAGTTTCTAAAAGCTTTTCTACTTTACTAGTTTCTTCTTTAATAATTTCTGGCTCGATAAAGCTTGCTGCTGCACAAAAGTCATTATATGTTTTATAAATTTTATTATAAAGCATGCTCGCATCAGCATCTTCTAGGGCTTCATCATGTCTTAAAGATGCATAGACAAATAACTTGGTAAGTCTTGATTCATACGCAAAGTATTCTTCTAAAGTTTGATAAAGCATGTTAGCGCTTTTTGTAACTTTGCCTTCATAACTTTTAATATTTTCAAATTCTTTAATTATTTTAAGATAGTCTTTTTCCCACTCTTTGTCATCCTTATAATACGCAGTTAAATCCCATTTATAAGCTTTAGGTGTTTCTTTTCTATTTTTATATTCCACTCTTACCTCCAAGAAAAGTTCTAGTTTATTCTAGAACCTTTAGTCTTTATTAACGAACTCAGCTTCTTCTGGTCCATTATTTTCATTGTTATTGTTTGTATTTGCTTGGTTTTGTTTTGCAGCCTCTTCATATACTCTAGATGCTAGTCCCATAGCTTTTTCATTTAAAGCCTTAGTTTTGTTCTTGATGTCCTCAATATCAGTGCCTTCCATACTCTTCTTAAGGTCACTTATTAAATTTTCTACTTCTTTCTTTTCTGCATCTGTTAGTTTTTCGCCTAAATCTTTAATAGCTTTTTCAGTAACAAAAATTGTTTGATCTGCTTCGTTTCTGGTATCAGCTTCTTCTTTACGTTTTTCATCAGCAGCTTTATTAGCTTCAGCTTCTTTAACCATCTTATCAATTTCTTCATCACTAAGGTTAGTATTTGAAGTAATTGTAATTGATTGTTCTTTGTTTGTACCTAAATCTTTAGCTTTAACATTAACGATACCATTGGCATCAATATCAAATGTTACTTCGATTTGTGGTACACCTCTTGGAGCTGGAGGAATGTTTCCTAATTGGAATCTTCCTAGAGTTTTATTATCTGCAGCCATTGGTCTTTCACCTTGTAATACATGAATATCAACAGCTGGTTGATTATCTACAGCAGTACTAAATACTTGACTCTTACTTGTTGGAATTGTTGTATTTCTTGGAATAAGTACTGTCATAACATCACCTAAAGTTTCAATACCAAGTGATAGTGGTGTTACATCTAGTAATACTAAATCGTCAACTTCACCAGTTAGAACTCCACCTTGAATTGCAGCACCCATAGCAACAACTTCATCTGGGTTAACACTCTTATTTGGTTCTTTACCTAATTCTTTTTTAACAAGTTCTTGAATGTAAGGGATTCTTGTTGAACCACCAACTAATAATACTTCATCAATATCACTTGCTTTTAGTTTAGCATCGCTTAATGCTTTACGAACTGGTTCCATAGTACTATCAAATAAGTCACGGCATAAGTCTTCGAATTTAGCCTTAGATAAGTTCATATCTAAATGTACTGGGCCATCTGCTGTTTGACTAATAAATGGTAAGTTAATATTAGTAGTACTCATACCACTTAAGTCTTTTTTAGCTTTTTCGGCAGCATCTTTAATTCTTTGCATAGCCATCTTATCTCCGGATAAGTCAATACCATGTTCTTTCTTAAATTCAGCTACGATATAATCCATTACAATTTTATCAAAGTCATCTCCACCTAGATGATTATTACCTGCAGTAGATTTAACTTCAAATAAACCATCACCTATTTCTAGGATAGATACATCAAATGTACCACCACCTAAATCGTAAACTAAAATAGTTTGATTTTTATCTTGTTTGTCTAGTCCATAAGCAAGAGATGCAGCAGTTGGTTCATTAATAATTCTTTCTACTTCTAAGCCGGCAATTTTACCAGCATTTTTAGTTGCTTGTCTTTGGGCATCATTAAAGTATGCAGGAACAGTAATAACTGCTTTAGTAACTTTTTCTCCTAAATAACTTTCAGCATCTTTTTTTAATTTCATTAAGATTTTAGCACTAATTTCTTCAGGTGTATATTTTTTACCTTCTGCTTCAACCTTTTCACCAGTACCCATTAATCTTTTAATAGAACTGATTGTATTTGTTGGGTTTGTAACGGCTTGTCTTTTAGCAGTAATACCAACTAGTTCCTCACCATTTTTAAAAGCAACAACACTTGGGGTAGTACGGTCCCCTTCAGGAGTAACGATAACTTTTGGTTCTCCTCCTTCTAATACAGCTACACATGAATTTGTAGTACCTAAATCTATACCAATAATTTTACTCATATATATCATCCTTTCCTTTTTAAAGTAAATTATTCGTTAACTTTGACCATTGCTGGTCTAATAACTTTATCTTTATACATATAACCTTTTTGTAATACTTCTAAGATTACACCACTAGGCTTAGTTTCATCTTTCTCAGTAAGAACAGCTTGATGATAAACTGGATCAAACTCTAGTCCATCACATTCTATTTCTTTAACTTCGATATTATTTAAAACATTTACAAATGAACCATAAATCATTTTAAATCCGCTTAAGAATTTACTGACTTCATCAGATAAATCATTATCATCTAACCTAATAGCTCTTTCAAAGTTATCAAGTATTGGAAGCAAGCTCTTTGCTAAATCTTCATTAGCATATTTAAGCATATTTGATTTTTCAGTTTCATTTCTTTTTTTGTAATTTTGCATTTCTGCTGCAAGCCTTAAAACCTTTTCACTAGATTCTTTTAAATCATTTTTTAATTTATGATTTTCTTCTTCTAAATGTTTTAATTCCTTATTTTCTTTTTTATTTTTTTTTTCTTCTTTTTCCATGTCCTCACCTTTCTATGTAGTTCTTTAAATAATTTAAAAGTGTTACAACTTTATCATATTCCATACGCTTAGGTCCTATTATAGCAATAGTTCCTTCTTCACCATCAATGTTATAACTAGTTCTAATAACCGTTACATTTGGGTCAAACTTATTTTCTTCACCAATAAAGATGTTAACATCTTTATCATCTGTTTCAATCTTCTTGATAAGATCCATATTCTCAAGTTTACCAATCATATTTTTAATCTTTTCTGGACTATCATACTCTGGTTGCTTTAAAATATTTGTCTTACCTTGGAAGAAAATATCACTATTTTTAACATTGAAATCGTTAAATGCATCGTAAAAGAAATCCATGACTCTTTCGTAGGCTTTAATTTGACTAGCAATAATTGGTTTGATTTCATATTCAAGTTTACTATTAATATCACTAAGTTTAGTTCCTACCAGTTTTCTATTAATAAGTTCACAAGCTTTAATCATTTCATCCATACTAATTGTTTCTGGTATATTACTTTGTTTATTTTCAACATGTCCCGTATTAGTAACTACTACTGCTACTATTTTCTTATCATCTATTGGGACGATACTAACTTGTTTTAAAGTATTATTATCACTATCTTTACCTAAGACAATACTTGTATAATTTGTGATGTCACTTATTATTTCCATACATTTTACTATTGCATCACTTATAACTAAATCTTTATTATTAAGAATTGTCTGTAACTTTAAAACTTCATCACCAGTAAGCTCTTTAGGTTTCATTAAATTATCTACATAATATTTATAACCTGTTTCACTAGGAACTCTACCACTTGAGATATGAGTCTTTTCTAAATAGCCTAAACTTTCTAGGTAAGCCATATCATTACGAATTGTTGCACTAGAGCATTTTAACTTCTTAACTAAACTCTTAGACCCAACAGGCTTAACCGTCTTAATGTAAGTTTCTACAATAAGTCTTAATAGTTCATTTTGTCTATTATTCAAATTATAGCCTCCTTTTAGCACTCTTTTCTTTCAAATGCTAACACTATTATAATATTATGTGTAGCACTTGTCAATATATGAGTGCTAATTTTTAAAAGTTTTTGTCAAAAGAAAATAAGACCTATAAAAGATCTTATTAATTTACAACGTATGGATTTTCACTGGTTCCATCACCGGTTACGTTGGTCGAAGATATAAGAGAAATCGAAGGGCGAACCCCAGGGCCGGCGTAGTTAACGTTGCCGTTGCTCAAACTGCCCGAATCCACGCGCCAAACGCAAGCATAACCATCAGAGAAGCTGCCAGGCGACAAAGACCACCAATTATTACTTGAAGCATTTTCTTGTAAATATGTAGAACGATTAGAAGTATTAGCAATAGAACCAGCAAATGCTATTTCATCAGCAGTTAATAATCCTATTTTATAAGTTAAGTTACCATTGCCATTTGTAGTATCACTTACAGTAAATTTAGATAATTTTCCAGTACTGTTATCATTCGGGCATATTAATGTTGGTTGCTCGGTATAGCTTAATCTATTATATGTCCCATAAGGCGTTCTATTAGTTCCATAACCAAGTCCTCCATTTATTGTACTTTTATCATTACACCATATTGTATCTGCTAGTTTATCTTCATATAGTTCTAAATTATTTTTATACCATGTCTCCAATTCTTTAAGTATTGCACTCTTATTAGTATTTGCATGTGCACTTGCATAATCACTTGCACCAGCAGTGCCATACTTAAATCCTACATATGCATTGTCATTATAGTTTGTATTAAACGCACTATTATATAATAAGTTAGAGTCTCTGGCAAATGCGGCAGAAGCATAATTATTTGTGGATGAACACGGATCAGCCGCTCCTTCTTTATTATCATTATGAAGAACAAGCTTTATTGAACCATCTCCTACTATTCTTACTATTCTCCAGCATTTATTGGCAAACTGTACATAATTATTTTTAATTGCTCCTCTATAGTAATAACTTGTTCCATAATCATCTTCTGTACTAGCAAGTAAAGTTTCTGTTGTATTTTTATTTGAAGAGATTGTTTTATATGTAAAACTACTCGAAGTAGCACTTACTACATAATATACACTTTTTAAATTAGTTGTTGTTTTCATTGCTCCAGCAGTGTTTGAACCCGTATTTGGAATATAAGAATCTATAAGATATTTACCAACTAAACTAGAATATGAATTTGCATATGTATCACTAGTTACCGCTGTTCCTGTCAAATTAAACTTAGTACCATTTGCTTCCCACCCAGTACCATAAGTTATATAATACGCTTGATAGCTTGATGCTATGCCTACTTCTGCACTTTCAACATCATCTAAAACGTGAGCGCTTACTTCCTTACCAGGTGTTGTAAGAGGTGTTTTTAATATATTACTGTCTCTTAATGATGCAAGTAGTGTACCACTACCAGCCTCATACCATCCATTAGGTGCTGGTGCAGGTTCTTCTGCTGCGTTACTTTCTACAACTATTTTACCAGACCAGTTTTTATTTAGGCCTTGTTCTGGTGTTACTGTGCTATCCATCCAGATTCTTAGGTCGTAACTCTTCTCTTCATTAGCTTTAAGCCCAGTACTCACAATAATATAACCTTTTTTGTTGTTTTCTAAGTCTGTTAATGTTTGACTTCCTAGTATAACGGATTTACTAGTGGTTGTTCCTTTTGGAGATATATTTACTTTCATATAGTTATCTTTTAAATAAGATGTATTAGTACTTTCTCTATAAGTACTATCTATTGTAATATATACTTTAACATAACTATTACAGTTATTTTTTATTGTAAAAGTAAATGGGGGTTGTTTAAGACCATCTTCATCAGTTATTGGAAAAGCATCTATTAATGATATTTTAGATGTGTCTTCAGTAAGAGTTGTATTAAAGCAAGTCCTTGATGCTAAAGTATTATCTTCACGTTGACTTAAGTAAAGTCTAAACCATGCAAAGGATACGCCAATTATACAAAGTACTGTTACTAAAAGCCCATAATATAATTTTAGTCTCTTCTTTTTATTATCTATATTTAATTCACGGTTCATATATACTCACTATCTTTCTATAAACTATTATATAACAAATTAAAGTTGCATGTCTAGTCAAGAATTATCAATGGTCAAAACAAAAAGAGGCTGTCATTAACCTCTATTTAATTTTTCATGAACAAGATAGTTATTGCAAGACCTACTCCGGCAATTATAACTGCACTTATTATGGTGATTACTTTTACATATCCATTTGGGTTATTTAATTTTAAAATACGTACTTCGCCATTTTCTTTCATTTCAGCTTCTTTAGTAAGTGTTTCTTCTCTTGTTTTATTTACTTTGCCTTGATATGTACTTACAAAAGTAATATCTTCTGGATCAGTACTATTTTTAATTTCTTCTACGTAAGCATCTAAAACATCTTGTTCTTCTCTTATAATAGTTCCCTTAAGATATAATTCTAAGTAATGTTTCATTATCTGCTTAGTTTCTTCACTAAAGCTCATTTAAACCACCTACACACTCATTAATTCAGTTTCTTTTTCTTTAACCTTTTCATCTACTAACTTATTATATTTAGTAATAAGTTCTTGAATTTCTTCGTTGTACATGTCTTCTTCGTCTTCTGGAAGTTCTGCTTTTTTAACTTGATTTCTTGCATCTTCTCTAGCATTTCTAAGTGCTACTTTAGCATCTTCTCCCATACCTTTAACTTGTTTAACGTAGTCTTTTCTTCTTTCTTCATTAAGTTCAGGTATAGTTAAAATAACCATTTCACCATTATTTGTTGGGGTTATTCCTAAGTTAGCTTCATGGATTGCTTTTTCAATTTCTTTAACTAAACTTTTATCAAATGGTTTAATAAATAGTTGTCTTGCTTCAGGAACTGTGATGTTTGCGACTGTATTTAAAGGAGTGCTTGCTCCATAATACATTACATTTATTCCATTAAGCATAGAGGGATTAGCTCTACCTGCTCTAACATTTGTAAATCTTGCTTCCATATTTTCAATGGCTTTTTTCATTTTTGTTTCTGCTTCTTCAATATACATAAAATCTCTCCTTAAATAATATTATTACAAAATTATTTAGCAATTGCAAGAACTCCAAGTAAAATTCCAACTAAAACTGTTACTTCAATTAAGGTAATTGCTATTATTCGTCCACTCGTATCAATTGGCTTTATTCTAAGAGGTTTCTTTCCTGGACTTTTTTCTAACATTCTACTTTTATTTATTTTTATAATATCATTATATCTTTTAAATAAGTTTTCTTCACTTTTGGTCTTTAATTTATTTGCTAGGTAGTCATTCATATATAAATCTAAGGCATTTTGTTCATCAAAAGATATTTGATCTTTTTCAAGTAATTTTAAGCACTTAGCAATATATCTTTGAACGCTTGCTTCTTCTTCGTCAGTATGATTATTTTCTACTAGTTTTTTATATATTTCCGCAAAGTCATAATAACCAATTAATGGAGCTACACCTAGAGCATCAAGTCTTTCTTTTAAAGCATTTTTTAATGTGTTTATATCATCAGGTGTTACTGCATTTGGATAATCACTTACATAGCTTTCTATTTCATCTATATAATCTGTTAAATAATCAGCGTCTTCTATCTTTTTTAAAGATTCTAAGATATCCTTTAAATTTAATATTTTACTGTTTCTAATAATAGGTTCTAAGTCCATAGGTGCCTCCTTATTATCTTAATTATAAACTATTTTTCTAAAATTTAAAAGAAAAAACGGTGTTTTACCGCTCATTCACATGTAATTTAATCTTTCATAAAATATATTAGGTGATGCGTATGTGTCCAAACAATAATGGTTTTAATAATTTTTTTAAGGGTTTTTGGTCTTTTATTTGGTTTTTAATTTTATGTACATTAATTTTTTATCAGTTAATTATTACTTTTTTCTTTCCATTAAGATGGAATATTTGCATTTTGTTAATTGAAATCTTTTTACTCTTCTTTATTCTCTACCGAATAATATGGCCTTATTAGTTTTTCTGTTTCGTTTATATAGTCAAATACTTTGCTAGCATTTATTGTGTTCTCCATTTCATTTTTACCAAGTTTAAGTTCTAATGGGAAGGATAACATCAAAAATAGTAAGTGTTTTTCTTCTTCAAGTAAGTCAAATGACTTTAAGTATTTACTTAGAAAATTACTATAATTATATTTACCAAAGTCATTATGGTATAGATTTATTAAATCAAGTATGGGTGTATCAACCGTGTAATGATCCCAGCTTATGAATTTGTTATCAATGAAGTGGTCTATGCTTAAATTGTTATGACAATAAACCACTCTTTCTTTTGTTTTTGTTGATGCTAAGTTATACCAATTTTCTGCTTCGTTTGTTAAAAACTCAGTTAATGATTTTATTTTACTTCTACCTTCTAAGATAACTTGCTCAGATGGAAGTAAAACTTCTTTAATTTCTAAATTATTAAATATTGTCTCATAGTATCCATCTAAATATGTTATATTACTTACGATATTTTCATATATTTCTTTTATTTTATCGGTGCTAATGTCTTTAAAAAAGGCGGTTTTTGTGTGAAGATTAGCAAGTGCTTTAGCCATATCAAGTGATTTTTGTTCTATAGGAATATCTGGTTCACTAACTACTTTATAAACGTATTCATCATCAAGTTCATCAACTAATTCTGGATAAGACGTAAATGATCTAGAATTTAGGTAATTGTATAGTGCTCTTATATCTTTATTTTTCTTTTTAATAACAAAACTTCCATCTTCTGTATCAACTATCTTGCTTTTACCTTTAATCGTAATTTTCTTAGGATTAAAAATCTCACTAATTTTCTTCATTTTCTGGAATAACTAGTTTCATGTTAACTTCTAGGGCTTCAAATGTATTATATTTTTTTAAGTCAGTTAAAGTTATTTTATATTTATCTAATATTCCTTCTAAGGTATCATTTTGCATTACTGTATGAACGTGATATTTAACATATGTTTCATCAGCATTAATACTACCAATAATATTGTTTGTGCTTATTTCTGATGGTTTTTCTTCTTTTACTTCTTCTTTTGGTTCTTCCTTTTCTTCTTTTTTAGAATCTTCTGCTGGTATATTTAAAATTTCTTCTTTGCTTACTTCTTTAAATCTAGGTTCATCTTCAGTTAAATCTACTACTTCAGCATCTGTTTTATTTAAAAATTCATCTAAATCTTTTTCATCAGCAAACTCAATTAAACTTTGCTCACCACTAACAATGTACTCTATGTGAACATGTAATTCATCATTATTATTAAGTTCGTAGGTAAAGTCAGTTATTTCTAGGTTAACTGTATCTAAGTTAATGTTACTTCTTATTTCATGGGTAAATGGTAACTTAAAACTAAAGTCTTCTTTATTAATGCTTATTTCATGTAAACGATAGTCTCCTGAGATAATAAAGTCTCCTTCTAGGTTAGATCCATTAATATCCTCATCATGTTCTACAGAGATACTAGTTATCTCAAATATGCTATCCTTAAAAAGAAAATCTCTTTCTACTACAAAAGCTTCACTCATATAATCAATCCTTTCAACTAATTATATGTAAGCATTAAAAAAGTAGACTAAATAAGTCTACATAATTAGGCTTTGCATCCTGCTACGCAATAATACTTTTCACTAATTAAAGATTTAGTATATTTTCCATCTTTAAATTCGTATTTATATACATGTACAATTGAGTTATCCTTATCATTTAATAATCCTTCTTCACCTTGTAAAATTTCTTCCTTATACTGTAATAGGGTGCCATTACTAACTTCATAATAATGATGGGCTTGAATATCATTTTCACTATAATTTTCATGAATATCAAATGGTACTATGCCAAACTCTTCATTATAACCAACCTCTAACAAAGATTTAAAACTTTTATCTGTTTTATTTTCTGACATAACAAGACTAGTATCACCTAAATCATTAACAGGTAAAGTATATAAATAATAATTATAACTATTATCGGATGAAATTAGTGATCTAGTTATTTTATTATTTTTAAGAGCCTCACAAACTTTATCTTTTGGTTCAGCATTTTTGATAGTTGTAAAATAATTTTCATCAACATCGGCTAAAATATAATAATTACTTCCATCACTATAAAGTCCAAAATTATATTTATTTTCATCTAACTCTTTAGTAGTCTTACAAATAAGTTCATCCTTTGCATTTATATAATTACTAATATTATTTTTATTTGTTACATTACTGTTGTTATTATTTTCATTATTTACATTATTATCTTTCTTATTAAAAGTAATAACATCAGTCACACATAAAATTGCAAATGCACACGCACACACTACCACAGTTACTATTACAGTAAATATTCCTTTCTTATCCATTTTTATTCCTCCTTCTAAAATTATTATAACAATAAATTATAGGATTTCAAAATCGCAACAATTTCCTTTACATATACTTTGCAAAACAAAAAGTAGCATGTTTCAACTACTTCTTCTTAAATAAATACTTTTTAATTTCACTATAGTTACTTGCATGAATTAAAGCCATTTCTTTTAATATAAATAGAGGTAAATCCTTCTCATCTTCTATGTTGTCTTGTGGAAGATAGATGGTTCTAATTCCAGCATTATAAGCAGTTATTATCTTTTCTTTTAACTTACTTACCTTTAAAATATTACCATATAAATCTATGTTACCTAGTAATGCTATATCACTAGCAATTTCTTTATCATTAATAAGGCTTAAGATACTTGTTATGATACCTACTGAGCCACTTGCTCCATCTATCATAAAGTTTGAACCACAAAAGTTTAAATATAGGCCTTTCTTTTTTAGATCAATTAATCCTTCACTATCCAAATATGCTAGGCATACGCTTACGGCATCTTTTAATTTATCACCTACGTTACCAGTGATACTAAGCGAACTTAAGTTATTATAAGCAGCTTGTACTTTTAACATTGTACCCCCAAATGGAGTTACTCCAACTATGTTAACTTCGCCAGTATTATTTGTTTTACTATTATTGGCATATAACTTATTACCTAAAATTATTTCTAGATCGCTAGGAGTTATTTCTTTAACTTTATTTATAACTAAATATCTAACTACTTTATCAAGTAATCTATTTAGTTCACGAACGCCTGACTCCATTGTATAATATTTAATAATATCTAAAATAACTTCTTCACTTATTTCAATCTTAGCATTGTATTTGGAAGTAATAACATTCATTAAGTACATAGATGCAATATCTTTCTTATCATAAATTGTATAACTAGGAAGGTAAATAAGTTCTAACCTATCTCTTAAAACGGTTGGTATTTCTTTAGCATCATTTGCTGTTAAAATAAATAAGCATTTTGATAAATCAAACGTCTCTTCTATATAGTTATCCGTAAAATCTTTGTTTTGCTTATTATCTAATATATCTAGTAATACGCTTGCTGGATCTCCTTTATAATCTTTGACAAGTTTATCAACTTCATCTAATAAGATAACTGGGTTATTTGTTCCACATTTAATAATAGAAGATATTATTTTACCAGGAGCTGCTCCTAAATAAGTACGTCTATGACCAATAAGTTCTGATGAATCATTAAGACCGCCCAAACTTATTTTCGTAAATTCTCTTTTTAGGGCATTTGCTATAGTTCTTGCAATACTAGTTTTACCAATGCCAGGAGCACCAACTAAACAGATAATTGGATTTTCTAAGTTAGGATTATTTTTCTTTAAAATAGCATAATGGATAATTCTAGTTTTAACTTCTTCTAAGCCATAATGTGTCTTATCAAGTTCTTTTCTAATCTTATCTTTGTTTGTTTCTTCATCACTAGTACATTCATAAGGCAAAGATAAAAGAGTCTCAATATAAGTTCTTATCATCGATACTTCTGGACTACTTGCTGGTGTATATTTGTATCTTTCAAGCTCACTAATTAGTTTATTCTTAATTCTATCTGGGCCTTTAAATTCATCGATTCTACCCTTTAGAGAACTAATTTCATCATCTTTAGATGAAGTTATACCAAGTTCTTCATTTAACTTCTTTATTTTCTCTTTAATAACATATTCTTTTTGTTCTTTAGAAAAACTTTCTTTTATTTCTTTTTCAATCTTACCATCAAGTTTAAATATCTCAAGTTCGATATTAATCTCTTTAATAAGTGCCTTTGCTCTTAAGATATCATCAAACTCATTCATATAATATATTTTTTTATCTTTGGGTAATCTTAAAAATGTTACAACTATATCAGTAATATCTCCTAGAGAAGCACTGTTATTTATTTTAGTTATAATACTATTATCTATTTCTGGATTAATTTTAATATAGGTATTAACTAATGATACTAATCTTTTTCTTAAAGCAGTCTCTTCTAAGGTTTCACCTTTATCAATGTAAAGCATCTTAGCATTTCCAATAAGGATACTTTTATCACTAGGATAACTTTGGTAATTATTTATTTTAACTCTGTTAAGACCTTTAAGGACAACACGATAATTATTATTAGGTAAAACAATCTTTGAATTAATTAGAGTAAGAACTCCACTTTTAGGTAAATCTGTTATTGTTGGAGACTCCTCTAGAGTATTAGACGGTAAAACAATTAGTATTTTATTGGAAAACTCTATAGTACTTAAATCAATAACTTTTTTAGATAACTCATTATTAAGTTCAATACGGACTTCTTGGGAAGGCAATATAGTAAGTTTCTTAAGTAGTAAAACAGGAATATTTTCTTTCATATATCTTCCCCCAAACATTGTTCTTATTATATATTTTTAAAACTTATTTGTAAACCCATAATAAGAAAAAAGTCATAAATATTGGATATCTATGACTTTAAAAATTATTTTACGATGTATGGATTTTTACTGGTTCCTTCTCCGGTTACGTTGGTAGAGGGCTTAAGAGAAATTGAAGGACGGACCCCGATAGTGGAGTTCACGCCGTAGCCGCCAAAGTCACCATTGCTGCCGCCAACGCGCCAAACGCTAGCGTAGATAGCAAGGAAATTGAAAGGAGACAAGGACCACCAATAAGTATCTGTAGCATTTTCTTGTAAATATGTTGTTGAGTTTTGCAATTCAAAAGCATATCCTGCATATGCTAATTCATCTGCTGTTATTAATCCTACTTTTGAATTTATTTTGCTTAATTCTCCCTTACATTTTAAACTAGGCCCAGTTCCACCAGCACTATCACTAGTACTTACTAATCTTTTGGTAGTATCATAATATGTTGCATTCTTAGCATATCCATAACCATTTGGATTCCAGCGATGAGTTGGATCATATGTTGTATCTGTTACATTTGTTTTATCATTACACCATACAGTATCAGCTATTTTATCAGCATAATCTGATAGATTATTATTATACCAAGTTTCTAAATTAGTTAGTATTGTACTATTATTTGTATTTGCATGTGTAGTATCATAGTCACTAGCACCAGCAGTTCCAAACTTAAATCCTACATAAGCATTGTCACTATAATTTTTATTAAATGAACTTTTATATGTTTCACCAGAGTATATAGCAAATGCTGCACTAGCACTATTATTTGCAGCATCACAAGGATTAGCAGCTCCTGCTGTATTATCGTTATGTAAGATAAGTTTTACTGAGCCATCTCCGCCAACTCTTACTATTCTCCAGCACTTATTAGCAAACTCTACATAATTATTTGTTACTGTGCCTCTAAAGTAATAAGATGTTCCATTATCATCTTCTGCAGATGCTAGAAGTGCTTCACTTTCAGTAGATATTTCTGCTCCCGGTGTAGTTATTGGAGTTTTTAATGTATTACTGTCTCTTAATGATGCAAGTAGAGTTCCTTCTTTTGCTTCGTGCCATCCTTTAGGGGCATTAATTACACTATTTTTAACATTTACTGTCGCTATCTCTACATGAGCACTAAATGCTGCTCCTTGATTTGCGTTTTGACTAGTTGCTTTCTTAGGATAATATATCTTTAACTCATATGTATGACTTGCATTATTTGCTTTTGCAAACTTTCCACTACCTAATTCAATA
>ERZ857629.1385-NODE-1385-length-26903-cov-25.560861_pt1 | contig 26903 bp, 17 predicted proteins | sample MGYA00519700_ERZ857629 | MGnify/ENA primary metagenome ERZ857629 (study PRJEB31778, sample SAMEA3449351) | human gut metagenome | biome: human gut; feature: human-associated habitat; material: faeces | place: United Kingdom | collected 2010/2012 ...
ACGCCCCTTGCCCTCAAAAAAGCCCCAAAAACACGTATATTTTCAGTGCTTTCGATACTTCACATCCGCCCATAATTGTGATACCATATTGAATATCACCCATTTGACGCGGACGCGAAGTATCGCGTCCCTACCATACAAAATCGTTTTGGGAAATTTGATGCGGCTTTTTACCAAGAAATCATTTTATCTCCAGGAATGTTCCGCTGAACTGGGTGGAGGGCGCGGGTGGCGTTGAGGACGGCGAGGACCATTACGCCTACGTCGGCGAATACGGCGAGCCAGAGGGTGGCTAAGCCGCAGGTTGCTAAGAGCAATACGCCCACTTTCACGCCGATGGAGAATACCACGTTTTGGCGCGCGATGCCGAGGGTGTGCTTGGCTATTCTGATGGCGGTGGCTATTTTTGAGGGTTTGTCGTCCATGAGCACCACATCGGCGGCTTCAATGGCGGCATCGCTGCCCAAGGCTCCCATGGCGATGCCCACATCGGCGCGGGCAAGCACGGGCGCATCGTTGATGCCGTCGCCAACGAATGCGAGGGTGCGTGCTTGGGACTTCTCGTTCAGAAACTGTTGCACTCGCTCTACCTTGTCGGCAGGAAGCAGTTCGGCATAATATTCGTCGATGCCCACCCTGCTTGCCACTTCGGCAGCCACATTCTTGTGGTCGCCAGTAAGCATCACCGTCTTGCTCACACCAGCGCGTTTGAGTTGGGCTATCGCCTCGGCGGCATCGTCTTTGATGCGGTCGGAAATCTCGATGTGTCCGGCATATTCGCCGTCGATTGCCACATGAATGATAGTGCCGCTATGGTGCTTGCTGCAAGGCACGCACTTTGCGCCCACGGCAGCCATCATTTTCTCATTGCCCACAGCCACCACCTTATCGTTGACCAAAGCGCGCACGCCGTGGCCCGCCACCTCTTCCACATCGGTCACGGTGCAGCATCGCGCTTCGTTGGGAAAGGCGTTTTTCAGCGAAATGGCTATCGGGTGATTGCTGTATCGCTCCACATGGGCGGCAAGGTGGAGAAGTTGCTGCTCGCTGATGAGATAGGGGTGCAATGCCGTGACGGCAAATTCGCCATGAGTGAGGGTGCCAGTTTTGTCGAACACCGCCACGCCCATCTTTGCCAACGCCTCCAGATAGTTGGCGCCTTTTACCAGAATGCCACAGCGTGAAGCCGCGCCAATGCCCCCGAAGAAGGTGAGCGGAACGGAGATAACCAGGGCGCAAGGACACGACACCACCAAGAAGGTGAGTGCTCGGTAAATCCATGTGGGCAAGGCGGCAAGATAACCATCACAGAAGAAGGGCGGCACAAAAGCCACCACCAGTGCACACGCCACCACCACAGGAGTATATATGCGTGCGAAGCGACGAATGAAACTCTCGCTGCGCGACTTGCCCTCGCTGGCATTTTCCACCAGTTCGAGCACCTTCGAAGCGGTGCTTTCGCCAAACGATTTGGTGGTGCGCACACGAAGCACGCCCGAAATATTGACGCAACCCGAAATCACGCTCTCGCCCACTTTCACCGAGCGCGGCACGCTTTCGCCAGTGAGTGCCACCGTATCGAGCGACGACTCGCCATCGGTCACCTCGCCATCGAGCGGAATGCGCTCACCGGGCTTTACGATGATAGTTTCGCCTATCGCCACATCGGCAGGGTTCACGCTTTGCACACGCCCATCGCGCTCCACATTTGCCGCATCGGGACGAATGTCCATCAGTTGAGCAATCGACTTACGGCTACGCCCCTCGGCCAGATGCTCAAAGAGTTCGCCCACTTGGAAAAACAGCATCACAAACACCGCTTCGGGGAACTGGTGTTCAGCCCCAGGCAGAAAACCGATGACCAGCGCACCGATGGTGGCAATCGACATCAGGAAGTTCTCGCCCAACAGATGACCGCTGAAAAGTTCCTCCACCGCCTCGCGCAGCGTTTGAGTGCCTACCACAAGGTAAGGCACCAAATACACAAGGAGCAACGCCCAAGTGGGCAGACTGGTGTGAGCCTCAACAGCCCAAGCCACCGCCAGCAGCACACTGGCAACGCCAATCTTGATAACCCCCAACTTCACACCGCCCTCATGGTGGTGATGCTCACAGCCACAAGCGTGTGAGTGCTCGTGCTGATGTTCGTGACAGCCGCAGCTGTGCTGATGCATATTACATTCGTCCATATCGTAGTATTATTTTACAGTTTCACGCTGCAAATATACCCCAAAGTTCATGCAACTGAATTGCAAAAACACACGCCACATCAGGGGACAGATAGCGCAAGCAATGAAAAAAACGCATAATATTACCCATAAAAGTGTAAAAAAATTTGCTTGAGATGCTGTAAAAACATATATTTGCATCACAAAAAGAACAACTCACGCAAATAATTTTGCAAATATGAAAATAAGCGGTTTTCTCATAGAAGGAGTATTAAACATTTGTAGCTTAAAGCTAAATCTGGAAAATTTTAATGCGCTCATAGCCCCTAACGGCTATGGAAAGAGCAATGTGCTTGATGCTATAAGTTTTGGAATCCAATTTCTATCTGCTTCTGAACAAGGTAAGGCTCAAATGATGCGAAGTCGATATGTACCGATAAACGCCAACATGTATCGTCAAAACTTCCGCTTTGAAATCTGCGGAGCCATCAACGAAAATGGCTTGAATCACGAATATCAATATGGCTATACATTTAAATGGGCAGAAGAAGGTGGCGAAGGTCAAATCACCTCTGAATATTTGAAAATAAAACGCAGCACAGATCAACGCTTTAAACAAGTGGTGAATAGGACTTCTGCCGAAGATTGTCTCGTCATGCCATCGGCTACAGGCAGATGCACAAAAGTGTTTGAAGTGTCGTCGTCACAGTTGGCACTGTCAACAATAGCACTGCGTTCGGATATGTATTTGAATAGTTTCGCCAGCCGCATCTGTGGTATGTCAATTCCCAACCTTGAAACATTGGATAATCCCGAATCATATTTCTCTATGGATGGAGAGCATGGCATACAAATGCTCGACGGAGAAACGATTAGCGCTTACCTTTATAAGTTGAAAACCACAGACAGAAACAACTATGCCATCTTGGTGGATGGTGTTCTTCAACTTCTGCCAGAAATAGAGGATTTTTCACCAGAGGTTATTACACTTGCCGATGGCCAAAGCAAAATTTATGATATTCGAGTTAAAGAGAAATTCAATGTTCAACCAACGAGCATACAACAACTTTCGAGTGGAAGCAAACGTATCATCTTTCTCTTCACCCTTTGTGTTGCCGCACACAAGAAAAACATTCCACTAATCATGCTTGAAGAACCCGAAAACTCTGTTCATCCTCGTTTAATGGAGAATCTATTGTTGGCTATGAAGAATTATGCCTCCGACACTAAGATTCTAATTACGAGCCATTCGCCTTACCTAATGCGTTATCTTCTGCCACAACAAATGTATTTTGGTCTTCCTAGACATGATGGTATTGCCAACTTTGCGCAAGTGAATCCTGCTAAGATTAAGTACCTCTATCGTTATGCCGGTGACATGGAATTAACTTTTGGAGAGTTTATGTTCGATTTTATGCTCGATATTGAGAATGACGCAGAGAAAGTTTATACATACTTTAAATCTGCGACTCCAAGAAACTGAGCCAAACAATGTTGAATACAAACCAAGTATGGTAAAGAAGAAAGCAAATATGGCTCAACGGGTCATCATCTTCGTTGAAGGGGACACCGATGAAGTGTTCTTTAAAGAACTGCTGGAATATTATAAAAGCATTAACCCTGCAGAACTTGTGCCATGTGATATTTGTAACCTGAAAGGCGTTACTCGTTATACCAGTAAACTGTTGGCAAAGCTGAAGAATGATATACTGCCTGATGCAAGGAAAAAGAACATCAATATACATACTGTATGCTGCAGTTATGATACAGATGTGTTCGAGGTTCGCTACCCATTGATAGTCGATTGGGGAACCATTCGCAAAAGTGTCAAGAAAATGGGAATTGAAAACTTCATTCAGATAGGAGTATGCAGTTCCATTGAGGATTGGATTCTTGACGATATGGAAAGCATTTGCAGTTATCTAAAACTGAAACAAATTCCAAAATCGCTAAAGGGTGCTGATGGCAATGCAAAACTATGTGATTTGTACGCTAAGGCTCGAAGAACCTATAGCAAAGGATATGCGACTCATGAAATGATAAAGGCTTTGGATTTTACAAAAATCAGACTACAACGGCTATCGCATCTTAAAGCCTTAGAAGATGTGTTGGGAGTGAAGTTATAGAAAATATTTAGTTTTGAGACATCACCTAACCATAAAACTCAAGTTATTTTCTTAAGTTTAAGGAAATGGGTGGAAATACGAACAAATTGCAAAGAAAGTAGTGGAAATCCTTTGTTTTGTTATGAATTTATCCTACTTTTGTAGAAATCTTTTCATACATATTTTGTATTGATTCTTTTAAAATAGCCTCTGGAGTAGGGCTGTTTTTACACTTATATATTACTATGACTGGTTTGGAAGTAAACGCCCCGACTTTCAAAATCAAACAGTTGTTATCAGTTCGGGGTTAATTAGTTAGAGTTTATGAAAAGAACATTACTTCTTTCCCTTGCATTGACGCTGTTTACATGCGCCTATGCAGCCGTAGGCGACACATTTGTGTTAGACAACGTCACCTACATCGTGAAAAGCGACAACACCGTCGGTATCAAGAAGGCAGACAGCAAGGTCACTTCTTTCAACCTCACCGACCAGGTCACTAACGAAGGCACCACCTACACCGTGGTATCGGTTGAGGACTACGCGTTCCAGTATTCTGAAGCCACAGCCCTCACCCTTCCATCAACCATCACCTCAATTGGTTACAGTGCATTCTCAAGTTGTAAGGCCGCTTCCATCATCTTGCCAAAGAACCTCAAGACTATCGGCAACTACGCATTCTACGCAGTGCGCAACATCACCTCTATTGAGATTCCTGAAGGCGTGGAGGCACTCGGCACCGACAAGTATTCAAGCGCATTCGGCACTTGCTATGCTTTGAAGTCAATCAAGTTGCCTTCTACTTTGAAGACAATCTGGAACTCCACTTTCTACAACTGCGGTTTGGAATCAGTGGAAATTCCTGAAGGCACCACTTTCATTGGCAAAAACGCATTCAACCACTGCCAAAAACTCACTACCGTAACCCTTCCATCCACTTTGGATAGTATTGACGATGGTGTGTTTGGCGACTGCGTCGCCCTCACCACCATCAAGGGTTCAATGGCTGGCGTAAGGTCGATTGGCGGAGAGGCGTTCTTCAACTGCCCACTCACCGAATTTACCGTTCCTGCCGCTTGCGAGACTATCGGCAGCCGCGCGTTCTCAAAAACCAAAATTGCGAAGTTCAACGTGGCTGCTGGCAACGCCAACTTCAAAGTGATTGACGAAGCCCTCTACACCGCTGACAAATCGCTCCTTATCGCTTTCCCACCCGAATCAGCAACCACCACATTGGCTGTGGCTGACGGTTGCCGCGGTATTCAAGGTGGCGCATTCCAAGGCGCAAAGGTGACAAAAGTCACTCTCCCTGCATCGGTTATCGCTCTCGACGAATTTGCATTCTGCCAGTCAGCACTTATCGACATCACCCTCTCCGACAACATCGTGTTTATCGGTCAACAAGCATTCGCTGCCACCAACATCACCTCAATGACACTCCCACAAGGATTGCGCGACCTCGCCGACGCTGTGTTCGCTGGTTGTGAAAAACTCACCTCTGTGACTGTGGGCAGCAACGTGAAGACTTTCGGTATCCGTCAGTTCTACAACAGCAAGGCGCTCAAGGAAGTTCGCTTCACTGGCAGCAAGGCTCCAACAATCGGCTATTGGGAATATACCTCTGAATCACCATTCTACGGTGTGCCAACCAAGCAAGTGACCATCTATTGCCCTAAGGGCACATCCGAATCCTACACCTCTGAATTTGGAAGTTTCGAGGCTGTGGCAGCCATCAAGGAAAACGCTACCGGCATCTTCACCCCAACAAGCATCGTTCCTGCCGACAAGGCTGAAGTGGCTACACTCGACAAGCTCACATTCAACTTTGGCGAAAAGGCTATCGCTGTGAAGTCGAACCCTGCCATCAAGGTGCTTTGCGGCAAACTCGTTGCCAACATTCCTATGGGCGATGAAGTGAAGGTGGGTATGTGGTCGATTCTCGGCAGCAAGACCAACGCTCCTTACGCAGTGCCTCTCGATGAATACGGCGAAGGCGGCGAACCTATCAATATGGAACAAGGCAAAACTTACTTCGTGATTATCCCTGGTGGCACATTCAAGAACGAAGCCGGCGACCTCAACGAAGAAATCACCCTCCAATACACTGGCACATGGGTAGAACCTCTGTTCATGCCTACTGCTGTTGATCCTGCCGACGGCTCTACTTTGAAGAAAATCGAAAACGTGTACTTCACATTCGAGTCGAAGCCAACCAAGGCCTACAACTGCACAAGCAAAATCAAACTTATCGAAGGTGAACTCGTCGACGGTGTTCCTACTGGTAAGGAAGTGCTCGCTCCTGCTGATATGTGGAATGCAAACGTGTCGGGCAACAAACTCCAAGTGTTCCCCGCCGACTACGATTCATTCATCACTCCTATTCCTCTCGAAGCAGGTAAGGAATATTTCTTGATTCTCGACGCAAAGGCAGTGTATAACAGCGCTAATGTTTACAACAAGCAAGTGGTAGTGAAATACTCTGCTGAGGCACCTACTGGCGTAACCGTTCCTGAGGCTGATAGCTACGTGGTGGCTAAAACTGGTGCAATTGAGGTGGGCGTTTCTACCACAGCCAACGTTCAGGTGTTCAACACCGCTGGCATTATGGTAGGCAACCAAACCGCAACTGGCACCCTCACCTTCGGCGACTTGAGCAACGGTCTTTACATCGTGCGCATCGCTACTGCCAACGGAAAGGTTAAAACAGTGAAAGTGATGCTCTAATCCATCACCCACTCCCCAATAAAAAAAATAGCCCCCACTCCAGGGGCTATTTTTTTGTGCCTTTTTACCACACACATCAAAAAAAACACCAATTTAATCCATTAAAAATCCATTAGCCGATTTTTATCTATTATTTTTGGAAATGATATACATGTTGTCCCGAAAAAGATGCGATGAAATTCCGTTAGGAATTTGATGTGTGTAGGCAGGTAACTGTACAAACTATTTAAACAAGCGACATTTTTAATCATCTTCATAATTAAATTCAACTTTACTTTGAAGTATAATCTCTTTAAGAACCTCCCCAACCATGTTTCGCTTGTCTAACTCTTCAAGATAGTTCTTTAATTCTGGAATGTTGATAATCTCCTCTATGCACCTAAGGTAGTCGTTAACAACCTTTTGTACAATGTATGTCTTCAAAGCATCTACCTTCAATTTCTCCATTAAATCTTCGGCAGATTCTTCAGACTTGATAACAAAGGACAAAGGAAATCGCTCTATTTTTTCAATGTCAAGGAAGTATTTTTTGAAATCCAAAGTCTCTGTAACTTGAAAGAATCGTCCTAAAGGTCTCATGACAAAATCAATACCACCGTCATTTGCATTAGTACGACCAGTTTTATACAAATGAAGATAGTCCTTTTTGAGCTTTTCTATTTCTGGTGTGAATCCCCAATAGATTTTCACATCTTTGTAGTAATACTTTAGAATCGAATAACTTACAATTTCGAACAATCTTGCATCAACATTTGGCGCAAGAAGGGTCATAATAAAATCCGTTACTTCAGCAGTATCTTCTACATCAATATTTTGTAGGGTTTCACATTGAACAATAAATTGCTTGAATGTGTCTTGCTTTACCTCAACATAATGGTCTATGATATTCATTATGTCTTCTGCGATATTGTAGGTATGCCCCCCAACTCTAATTTTTAGATAGTTTTCATTAAACCAATATCTTTGAGTTTCTAAATCACGTATTATAGGTGGTATCCCTGTTTGGGTAGGGAAATATTTGAAGAATTCTTCATTCATACGCGAATTTAATGCATGGTTTTGAAGTTTTGCTCCAAAAGGCAATTCTCTCTGTCTCTTGAATAAGACTGAGAATTGTGCACCCTCATAATCAGAATATTTTCCTGATTTGTCAAAACCTTTACTAAGATAATCCTCAATTATAACATAGATTGCATAAAGGTTTGCAAAACTACCTCTTGCTTTAGCACCTTTATTTGCAGATTTTGTCTTATGTACAAGGTATTGCAGTATATAGCTCAGTGAAAATATCAATTCTGCGTTCTTGCCATATTTGTCTTTGATATAACTGCTTATGTATGAAGCGAATGTAGGTTCCATATTATTCAAAATTAAACAATGTTGGTTCTTTAGATATTTTTGTCTGATACGATTTTCTCTCACGCTCTAATTTTTCACCTTTATATTCAGAGGCTATGCCCAAGCGTCTTAGACCTATTTTGAAATATTCTTCTTGAATTTCAATTCCAATAAAATGTCTATTTAATTGCTGTGCAACGTAGCAAGTTGTGAAAGTTCCACAAAAAGGGTCTAACACAACATCTTTAGGATTGCTACTTGCCTTCACAATACGTTCCAGCAAACTGATAGGCTTTTGTGTCGGATGATTTTCGTATTCTTCCATTCTGTATCTTACCCTAGCAAAATCCCACACATTACCTGGAACTTTTTCTGTTTTATATGGCTGTGGAGGATTTTTTCTATAGTCTATGAGTTTACGTTTAGAACCTGTTTTAGCTTCTACAAGAATATCCTCTGAATTAAAGGTGTAATTATTTTTATCTTTAACACAGAACAAAATTGGTTCATACATTGAGCCGTAATAGTTTTTTGCTTGAACTCCAGAGCTATCGTATGACCACACAATTCTTGAAAGGATGGTAGCTTTATCCCTTACATACAAATCGAAATATGGCATGAACTGAGTCGAAGTCATTAGGTATAAAGAACCATTAGGCTTGACTTTATGAATGCAAAGATCTATCCATTGGTAGCACCAATCAAGATATTCTTCGTCTGTTTTCCATTTGTCTTTTCGACCAGCAAAATTCTTACCTATATTATATGGAGGGTCTACAAAAACCAAATCAACAGACTCGTTTGGAATCTGTTTAAGTATCTCCAAAGCATCACCATGGTAGATACATCCATTTTCGTTAGAAAATGATTCTATTATATTATTCATTTGACAATTCCTTATTTAACGGTGTAAGTAAATCTCTTGTATCAACCTTTAGTAAGGTTGCTATTTTACTTAGTGTTTGTAAATCTGGCTGGGCAGAATTAGAACACCAACGACTGGTTGTTGTAACACTAACTCCGAGTTGCCCTGCTAACCATTTACCTGTTTTCTTTTGTTCTACAAGAACTACTTTTATTCTGTTAAGCTCATTCATTGTAATCTTGTTTAAGTTCAATGCAAAGGTATTTACATTTATTGTTATAAACGAGAATCTTTGCGAAATATTGTGTATTGGCATAAAAAATATGTTTTTTGCTTTTATTTGCTGCTTTCTTACGCACAAGAATGTAACTTTTGTGATATACATACAACATTCCGACTTTATTCCCAAATTGCAAAAATCGGAAATTTACCATTATTTTCCATACGCGAGTTCGGGATAAGAGGTGTTCATTTGGCAATAGTCCAAATCCCATTTTCTCAAAAGCGCATCAGGCGCCATGACCATGGTCGCCCGACATCTTGTCTGCATCCAAATCGCGCATTTTCAGTCTACGCTTATCCCGAACTCGCGTTTCTATGAAAAATCTTCTTAACTTCTATGAAAAATCTTCTTGACTTTTGGATTAGTGGGCTTCGAGCCAGTTGGGGGCGGAGGCGTAGGAGGCGGTGAGGCGGACGTTGCCGTGGTAGGCGTTTTCCATTTCCTCCACCACTATCTTTTGCACCTTCTCCAGTTCGGCGGGCAGCACATCGAAGTTCAATTCATCGTGCACTTGCAGAATCATCTTTGATTTGATGCCTTCCTGCTCAAAACGGCGGTCGATGGCAATCATCGCAATCTTCATCACATCGGCGGCGGTGCCTTGGATTGGGGCGTTCACGGCGTTGCGTTCGCTGAACTGGCGTACCACGGCGTTGCGTGAATTGATTTCGGGCAACATACGGCGGCGGCCATACAGCGTGGTGACATAGCCCTTTTCCTTCGCCTGCGCCACACTGCGATCGATATACGCCTTCACGCTTGGGAATGTGGCGAAATAGCCGTCGATGAGTTGCTTCGACTCGGCGCGTGGAATGTTGAGGCGTTCCGACAATCCGAACGACGAAATGCCGTAAAGAATACCGAAGTTGGCGGTTTTCGCCTTTCGGCGCTCATCGGCAGTGACCTCTTCAAGAGGCTTATGGTAAATTTTCGCCGCCGTGATGGCGTGAATATCGTGACCGTGACGGAAAGCATCGAGCATGATTTCGTCGTGGCTGAAATCCGCCACCAGGCGAAGTTCAATTTGCGAATAGTCGGCGCTGAAGAAAACATTGCCCTCGGCAGGGATAAACGCCTTGCGGATTTCGCGGCCCATATCGTCGCGCACCGGGATGTTTTGCAAATTCGGATTGGTCGACGACAGGCGGCCTGTGGCGGTCACGGTTTGGTTGTAAGTGGTGTGAATGCGCCCTGTGCGATGATTGATTAGCTGTGGCAATGCCTTCACATAGGTGGAGAGCATCTTGCGTATGCCACGCAGTTCCAAAATCTTATCCACCAGAGGGTGACGGTCGCGCAACTTCACCAGCACTTCCTCGGTGGTGGAGTATTGCCCAGTTTTGGTCTTTTTCGCCTTGTCGTCGAGGTGCAGACGGTCGAACAGCACTTCGCCCACCTGTGCTGGCGATGCGGTGTTGAAATGCACTCCGGCAGCCTCGAAGCACTCTTGCTCCAGTTTTTCCATCTTGGCGGTGAGCACCTCGCCATATTCGTTGAGTGCCTTCACATCGATGCGCGCGCCTGCCATTTCCATCTTGGCAAGCACCTTCACCAGCGGCAACTCAATGTCGGTGAGCAAGTGCGTCATATCGTTTTCCTCCAGTAGGTGTTTCTCCACATCGGGCAAGGCGAGAATAATGTCGGCTTGCTCACACGCCACTGGGGTGAGTCTTTCTGGATTCACCTCAAATATCTTTTTCTGCCCACGACCTTTCGGACCGAGGTACGATTCGGGGGCAATCACCTCGTAGTCGAGCAATTCCTGCGCCACCTGCGCAATGCTGTGTCCGCGCTCTGGCTGAAGCAGATAGTGCGCCACTGAGGTGTCGAAATATGGGGCGGTGAAATTCACGCCTTTCTCGTGGAGCATCACCATGTCGCGCTTCACATCGTTGGAGCAGATGGTCACGTCGCTTTCGTAGAGCGGCTTCACCGAGTCTGTCATCATGCCGAAGCCGTCCATTGCCAAATATGCGCCCTTATGGGGTTCGGGGCAGATGGCGAACCCCAGGATATTGGCATTCATCGCCTCGTCGCCCACCGACACGATATGCACCGCCACGCGCTCCTTGTCGAGCTGCGATTGCACATAGGCGGCGGCCTCGTCGAAGTCGGCAATTAAGCGGAAGTCGCAATCATAACTTTTGATAGTCTTTGCCGTGGTTTGGGGTGCAGTAGGTGCGGCATCGCCAAAGAGCGAACCTTGCACACCGCTTTCGGGCAATGGCTGCACCGTGCCTTCAAGTCCCACATTCGCCTCGCCTTGGTCGATAATGCGCTTGGTGAGCGTGCGGAATTCCAGTTGGTTGAACACCTGGCGCAGTGCCACAAAATCCACGGGCACACGCTTCAGTGCTTCCTCGTCCCAGTCGAGTGGCACATCGGTCTTGATGGTGGCAAGGTGCTTCGACAGCCTGATTTGCTCGGCATTATTTTCCACCTTCGCCTTCAATGCGCCTTTCAGTTCATCGGTGTGGCTCAGCAGGTTTTCAATGGATCCGAACTGCTGAATGAGTTTTTCCGCCGTTTTCGGACCCACGCCGGGGCAGCCGGGAATGTTGTCGGCAGAGTCGCCCATCAGTCCGAGCAGGTCAATCACCTGGATAGGGTCGGTCAAACCGTACTTTTCCGTCACTTCCTTCACGCCCATGATTTCGTTTTTACCGGGATTGTAGATTTTCGTGCAGTCGTTCACCAGTTGCCCGAAATCCTTGTCACCAGTCACCATATAGGTTTCGAAACCGTGTTGGCAGGCGATTTTTGAGAGCGAGCCAATCACATCGTCGGCCTCGTAGCCCTCTTTCACAAACACCGGAATGCGATACGCCTCCAGTATGCGCTTGATATACGGCACCGCCACCCTGATACCCTCTGGCGTCTCGTCGCGGTTGGCTTTATACAGCTCATATTCCTCGTGGCGGAAGGTCTTTCCGCCTGGGTCGAAGCACACGGCTATGTGGGTGGGTGTTTCGCGCTTCAAAAGATCTTGCAGAATGTTCACAAAACCGAACACCGCCGAGGTGTCGATGCCTCCGCTCGAAAAGCGTGGATTGCGCATAAGCGCATAATATGCTCTGAAAATCAACGCGTATGCGTCGAGAACGAAAAGTCGTTTTTTGTCGCTCATTATTAAAATCGTTGTTTATTGCCAGTTGTAATGTCAAAATGCCGAAAACTTTCGACTTGATAAAATTACTCCTTTTTCCCCGATTATTGAAATTTTAGCCCATAAATCGCTCCGCATTTTTTGCACCACACCAAGAAATTTTGCAACTATTAACCGCAAAAATCCCCACATAATCAGAATTATTCGTACTTTTGCACTCAAATGGTAAAACTCGACCAAATACAAGAAACGATTAAGCCAGAATTGGCGAAGCTCAACGCAATCATTGCCGACACTCTAAAAAGTCCAAGTGCGCTCACTAATCACATAGTTACTGATTATCTGCGCACTAAGGGTAAGCAAATACGCCCAGTGCTGGTGCTGCTGAGCGCAAAACTTTTTAATGGTATCAACGAGCGTGTGCTCAACGCCGGTGCCGCCATCGAACTCCTGCACAACGCTTCGCTCATTCACGACGATGTGATCGACCAAAGCATGTCGCGCCGTGGGCTGCCTACAGTGAACAGCGTGTGGGACAACCACGTGGCTGTGCTCGTGGGCGACTTTTTCGTGAGTGGCGCGCTTTCGTGCGCTGTGCGTGCTGGCGACATTCGTGTGCTCAACTCGCTCTCTACGATGGGTGCGGATTTGGCGATGGGAGAAATCGACCAAATCGACAACGCCCGTAGCCGTGAAATCACCGAGGAGGTGTATATGACCATCATCAGCCGCAAAACGGCATCGCTTTTCACCAGTTGCGTGGAAGTGGGTGGTATCACAGCGGGAGCCGACGAGGAATCACTCAAGAAGTTGAAACGCTTTGCGGAACTTTTAGGACAATGTTTCCAAATCAAGGACGACACTTTCGACTATTTCCACGACCCTGTGGTAGGAAAGCCCACAGGCAACGATTTGCGCGAGGGAAAAATCACCTTGCCGCTCATCTACGCCCTTGGCAGAAAGGAATTGCCGGAGTGCGAGGAAATGAACAAGTTGGCGCACAAGCAAGAACTCAACGACGAGGAAATCAACCAACTGGTGGAGTTTGCCAAAACGGCTGGAGGTATCGACTACGCATTCCGCACCATGGAACGCCTGCGACAAGAAGCCGAGGCTCTGCTCGCCGACTTCCCTGCAAGCGAAACAGTGGACGCCTTCAAATCCATCTTCAGTTACATCATCACCCGCAACAAATAAAATTCCCCCCGTTTTTTTTGAAAGTCAACGAGCCAACAGGTCAACGAGCCAACAAGTTTTTTTTGTGGGCGATTGAGTCTGACTGGGGTCCGACAGGGTCTGTTATGGGTTTGCTATACAACTGAAAGACACCTATTTAATCCATTAAAACCCAATTTACACCAATTTAAATATCAATTTTAAACTCCATACCCTATACTCGTTGACCTGTTGACTTCTAAAAAAAATTGGTGTTAATAGGATAAAATGGATTAAATCGGCGTTTCCTTTCACCCACCAATGCCATACCTCGCCATAGAAGCCTCAGCTATCGTCTTAACTTCTTTAACTTCTTAACTCCTTAACTTCTGAATCTAATTTCTAACTTCTAACATTTCATCTTCTTCCTTGCTGCTTCAAGTATTCGATGAGCAAGGCTGGGCGGTCGGTTTGCAGGAATTGGGCATAGTGATTTAATGCCCAGCCCCATGCGCCGTCGGGGTCGCCATCAATCACGGCACGGTCGTCGTCGTGTCCGCCGTTGAGCGACGGCCACAGTGTATTGATCCACACCTTCACGCCAGCGTCATCAATCTTCTTCAGCAATCGCTCCACAATGGGTGTAACCGTCTTGAAACAGCACTCCACAGCCACCGGACGAATAGCCAAAAACTCGTCAAGCACCTGTTCCGCACTATCCACATCGAGGTGAACAATCGGCATAAATATCGACTTTTGAATCACATCGCCTTTCTCCTTCTGAATCTTCTGCAATCTGCCCTTCGCCTTAATCACAATTTGGTCAACCATGTCCAGGCGACGGGCTGCGGCATACACCTCATCGAAGTAGTCGTAACCCTTATCCACATTTATAAGCACCTTGCCCTTAAGAGCGGCAAACACCTCCTCCATGGTAGGCACCTGCACGGTGGTCACACGCCCCATGCCATTGCGCAAACGCAACTGCTTGATTTCCGCCAGCGTGAGATTCTTAACTTCACCCTTTCCGTTGGTGGTGCGGTCCACCTTCTTATCGTGCATCAGCACCAAGTGGCCGTCTTTCGTCATGTGCAAGTCGATTTCCACCATATCCACACCCATCGCCACGCAATTCAGCATCGCAGGAATGGAATTTTCGGGAGCGTTACGCCAGTCGCCACGGTGCGACACCACCAGCACACGCTGCGCCTTCGGATTGTTAAGCGCATCCAAAGCCAACCCCAACTCACCATCAGCCCAAGCCAAATTCACACAAGCCACCGCCAAAAGCAGCCCAATCAAAATCCTTTTCATCATCAAAAAAATTACATTTACCAATAAACCCAAATCGCCCATCAATCCTAATGACCGATTTGGAATAAAAATTTCACCACAAATATACCAATTCCCCCCACCATCCCCAAATCCCCCACCCAAAAAAATTTCCTATCCACCTGTTGATGCTGCGGTATGGGGAATTTGTGGAGTGTAAATAAAAATATGGTGAATTTTGCTGATTTTGCAAAGTATAAATAAAATTTGAGTAGAAATTGCTGGAATTTTATTTATAAGTGATAAAAATTGGTTATATTTGTGGCGGAGAATTAAATTTTGCACTAAAGATATGGCTATGGTTAGACGACAAACTTACATTGATAAAATCGAAAAATGCTTTGGCAAGGATTTGATAGTGGTGCTTACTGGTCAACGCCGTGTGGGCAAAAGTTGCTTGCTTCGTATGGTTAAAGCCGATAAGGCTGCCGATGCGTCGAACAATGTGATTTTTATTGATAAAGAATTGCGTGAGTTTGACAGCATCAAAACCTATCAAGACCTCAACCATTATGTGGGCGACCGCTTGATGTCTGATAAGTGCAACTACATTTTTATTGATGAAGTGCAAGATATTGACGATTTTGAGCGCAGTGTGAGAAGTTTTTGCGCTGAGCCTAACACAGAGGTGGTGGTCACTGGGTCGAATGCCAAGATGCTGAGCAGTGATTTAAGCACCTTGATAGGCGGACGGTATAAGAATATTTATATCCAATCGTTGAGTTATGTGGAGTTTCTTCAATTTCATCTGCTTGAGGATTGCAACGATGCTTTGGCGAAGTATCTCGAATTAGGTGGTTTGCCAGGTTTGGTGAAAATGGGTCTGAGAAAGCGTGATGCACGCGAATATCAAAAAGACATCTATCACACCGTGCTGCTGAAAGATGTGGTGCTGCGTAATCAAATTCGCAATGTCACTTTTCTGGAAAACTTAGTGAAATACCTTGCCGATAACACAGGCAAACTCATCTCCACAAGCAACATTTCGAAGTTTATGAACTCAAATGGCGAGAAGGTGTCGGCTACGGTCATTAATTCCTATGTGAAGTATTTGTGCGAGGCGTTTATGATTCAGCGTGTCAACCGATACGACATCCACGGAAAGAAACTCTTTGAGAATAATGATAAATATTATTTTGAGGATCATGGTATTCGCAACGCTTTAGTGGGGGGCACTCGTGAAGGCGACATTGAAAAGGTAATAGAAAATGTGATATATCAGCAACTTGTGCGTATGGGCTATGAAGTGGCGGTAGGGCAGTTGAGGGCTGGCGAAATCGACTTTGTGGCTTCTGATGCGGAAGGTGCACGCGTGTATGTTCAGGCATCATATATCATAGCCGACGAAGGCACCAGAAAGCGTGAATTTGGCAATCTGAAAGCGATAAAAGACAATTACCCCAAATACGTGATTTCGATGACTCCACTCGTCACAAGAAACAACGACGAAGGCGTCACACACATATCCCTACGCTCATTCCTTACCAAAGGATTTTAATGATGCTTTGAGGGGGGATTTGTGGGGTGAAGAGGGGGATGGTGGGGGTGAAAAAAATAAAAAAAACACACATTATTATAGTAAGTTGGCTTTTTTTGCCTAATTTTGCACCCGAATTTCAGAATGAGCCTGCAATTTTGGGCTTGAATTTATTTAACAGTGGTTATAATATGCCAAAGAATTTAGTAATTGTTGAGTCTCCTGCTAAGGCGAAGACTATCGAAAAATATCTTGGAAAAGACTACAAGGTGATGGCAAGTCAAGGCCATATTCGCGACTTGCACAAGAGCGATTTCAGTATTGATGTGGAACACGGTTTCCGCCCTATCTACGAAATCCCTGAAGACAAGAAGCGCTGTGTAGCCGATTTGAAAAAAGCAACGAAAGAGGCACAGATGGTGTGGCTCGCATCCGATGAGGACCGCGAGGGAGAGGCTATCGCTTGGCACCTGTATGAGGTGCTTGGCTTGAAGCCCGAAACCACGCGCCGTATCGTGTTTCACGAAATCACCAAACCTGCCATTCTTGAGGCTATCGAACACCCTCGCAATATCGACATCAATTTGGTGAACGCCCAGCAGGCGCGCCGTGTGCTCGACCGCATTGTGGGTTTTGAACTTTCGCCTGTGCTTTGGCGCAAGATTAAGCCGGGTCTGTCGGCTGGCCGTGTGCAGAGTGTGGCTGTGCGCCTCATTGCCGACCGCGAGAAGGAGATTGCCGACTTCAAGAGTGAGCCATACTTCCGTGTGACGAGTGCCATGCAGCCGCTTGGCTCCGATGCCACGCTGTCGGCAGAACTGTCGCGCCGCCTTAATAGCCGCGACGATGCCATGGCATTCCTTGAGGCGTGTAAAGATGCCTCGTTTGCCGTTAGCGATGTGAATTTGCGTCCGCTCACCAAGTGCCCAGCACCACCATTCACCACTTCCACCCTCCAGCAGGAAGCGGCCCGCAAACTGGGCTTCTCGGTTTCGCAGACCATGCGTGTGGCGCAGTCGCTCTACGAGGCTGGTCGCATCACCTACATGCGTACCGACTCGGTGAACCTCTCCACCCTCGCCCTCGGCGCTATCGCCAAGGAGGTGAAGGAGAACTATGGCGACGACAACTACAAGCGCCGTCAATACACCACCAAGAGCCGCGGTGCACAGGAAGCGCACGAGGCAATTCGCCCAACCTTCGTTTCCGAACACGAAATTCAGGGTACAGCGCAAGAGAAGAAACTCTACAACTTGATTTGGAAGCGCACCATCGCCTCGCAAATGGCTGACGCGAAGATTGAAAAGACCACAGTGGACATTTCAATCAGCAACCGCGAGGAGCATTTCTCTGCCACTGGCGAAGTGGTCACTTTCCCTGGATTCTTGAAGGTGTACACCGAATCGACCGACGACGAGACTGGCGAAAAGGGCACCGACATGCTTCCACCTATCGTGGCTGGCACACAGATGACTCCTAAAAAGATTGAAGCCACCCAGCGCTTCACCCAGCAGCCAGTGCGCTACACCGAAGCATCGCTCGTGCGCCGTATGGAGGAATTGGGCATCGGCCGTCCATCTACCTATGCGCCAACTATTTCCACCATTCAGCAGCGCAACTATGTGGCGAAGGGTGAAAGCAAGGGCGAATCACGCACTTGCGAGGTGTTGACGCTGTCAAACAAGAAGATTTCGACCAAGACCAAGACCGAACTCACCGGCGCGGAAAAGGGTAAACTCATTCCTACCGATGTGGGTATGGTAGTGAACGATTTCTTAATCAAATACTTCCCAAAAATCATCGACTACAACTTCACCGCTAATGTGGAAAACGACTTCGACGACGTGGCTGAAGGCATTACGCAGTGGACCGACTCGATTGCTCATTTCTACGACGATTTCCACCCCAATATCGAGAGCGTGGCAAGTTTGCGACTGGAGCACAAGGTGGGTGAACGCATTTTGGGCAACGACCCCAAGACTGGCAAGCCTGTGTCGGTGAAAATCACTCGCTTTGGCCCTGCCGTGCAGTTGGGCAATGCCAACGAAGATGGCGAAAAGCCCCGCTTCGCATCGCTCCATGCCGACCAGAGTATGCAGACCATCACCCTCGAAGAGGCTTTGATGCTCTTTGAGTTGCCTCGTACACTTGGCAAGTTTGAGGGCGAAGATGTGGTGGCATCGATTGGCCGCTTCGGTCCGTACGTTCGCCACGCCGGCAAGTTTGTGAGCATTCCAAAAGGACTCACCGCCGAAACGATTAGCCTTGAGGAAGCCGAGCAACTGATTGTTGACTATCGCAAAAACGAAGAGCAACGCGTGATTGCCACCTTCGACGAGGAACCCGATATGCAGGTGCTGAACGGCCGCTTCGGTCCGTACATTTGCTACAAGAAGGCTAACTACAAGATTCCGAAAGGCAAAGATGCCAAGGAACTCACCCTTGCCGACTGTCGCGAGATTGTGGCTGATGAGGCAAACGCCTCAAAGTCGTCGGTACGCCGCGCAGCGGCCAAAAAGACTACGCGCAAGGCCACCACACGCAAAACCGCCACAAAGAAGGCAGCAAAATAGCATCGCACACTCTCCGCGATTTCACGAATCGCACTGAGTGGCAAAATATAGTAAACACCGGCTTGTTATCCGCTTTGATAGGATAAAGCCGGTGTTTCTTCGTTTCTACCATTCGTCGCAGCCTCGCCTCGCGGTTTATGGTCTTGGGCTCACACAGATCGCACAGATCTCACAGGCTTTCTTTGTGGGTGGAAAATCTCACGGATGCTCTGCTCCTTTGCTTCCAAAGGCTCACACAGATTCAACGAGACTCAACGAGATTCAACAAGATGATTATTTGTGGGAATTTGGGGTGGTTTGTGGCTGAAAAATCTTCACAAAAAAATATTCGTGTGATTCGTGGAATTTGTGGTTTTTAAAGCCAAGCCACAAATTAGCACAAATTTTCACGAATTATTTGTGGGCTAAATGGTCTGTTTCTCAATAATTTTACATAACTTTGCCTATATGCGTTCCAAAAACCCTTCGTGTCATGACAACCAGTTCTCCATCTCGTCACACCAAAAAACGGCTAATTAAAACCGTTGGGGCGCACACGCCTTGCACCTGTGGCTATATGCAGGATGGGGAGCTGTATTTTTACATCAAGGACTATCAGGGCAATGTGCGCGTGGTGCTCAATCAAGCTAACCAACCAGTGGAGGTGAACAGTTACTGGTCATGTTGTAAAGGCCGGAAAGCCACAAAATCAAGTGTTGGAATTTAATAATTTTGCAAGGAAAATTATTGGGCTTGCCCAAAAGAAATCCAGACAAAGAGCATAATAAAAAAGTATGAGCATCCTAATGAAAAAGATAATCAATGTGATTTTTTTCCTTCTTTTATTTTCATTTAGTTCAGAAGGGCAGTTGGTTGGTCACAAAATGCTTTGTGGCAAGGCAAAATTTAAAGATAATGCCGTAACACTCCAATTATGTAACCACAGTGACAAAAGTGTATATTTTTTAGATTGTTATTTTAAGCAAGGATTTTCCAATTCTAAATGGTTTTATAGGTGGGACAGGCATCGTAGTTTATTAAAATTAAGTTTTGTTCCCTTGTATATACATCTTGGGTATACAGAAAGTGATTTAATTCGACTGCCATATGTTATCGACAAGGAACTCAATGACAGCTACTTGGTGAGAACAAAGATGCATTTTGACTCTATCCCTCCGAAAAGTACCAAGAAATATAACTTCATTACCCAAAATTTCAAATTAATAACAAAAGTTATTGAAGATAGGGATTCTATTTCATTGTATGATATAACAGCTTCAAAATTTTTGTATCTATCGCAAGCTAAAAATCAAGTTTGGTATTTAGAGTTAGCAATTTACAGCTCTATAAATTATATAAATCACTTTATTAAGCGCACAGCTAATATCCCTGAAAATTATGCACTATCGCAATTGATTGGATACCAGCCATTACTGATTAAAATAGAAATGGACTAATGACGTGTTTCTTATTTTGTATTACGCTTTTGTGATACATCAAAGGGTTGGTTCTTTTGGAGTGTTTACGATGCGTTGATACATTGGTGTTTGAATCGAAACATGCCGAAGGCATGTCCCTACGTTGTGATGTGATTTGCGCCCTCGCTTATTGTGGTAGGCATGAATCATCGCATATTTATTAAGGCTCACACGGATTCAACGAGAAGATTATTTGTGGGAATTTGTGGTGATTTGTGGTTTGGCTTTAAAACCACAAATTTCACGAATCACACGAATATTTTTTTGTTGAATCCGTGCGATTATTCTTGTTGAATCTTGTTGAATCTGTGTGAGGGTTTTTGTTCGTTGAGGGGGAGTGGAGGGTGTTTTTTTGTGTGAATGGGGTGGGGGATTTTGATGTGCCGTGGTTTTTCTGTATTTTTGTGATAATTAAATTGTCACAAGCATGAATGAGGCTCTATTAAGTCAACTATTTCTTAAAGACACGGCGTTTCACGACCTGATGCGTCAGCATATCACCAATGTGCTGCTCATCGCTTCCACTTACGATGCGTTTATGATGGAGGAAGATGGGCGCGTGGAGGAACAGATTTTCTTTGAATACATGTCGCTCAACCTGTCGTCGCCCCCTCGTGTGACGCGAGTGTCGAACTACGATGAGGCTTTCGCTGCCATAAGTGTGAAGAAGTTCGACCTGATTATCGCCATGCCTGGTGTGGATGTGAGCGAAACCTTCGTGAAGGCGAAAGACTTCAAGCGACTTTACCCCGATGTGCCGTTTGTGGTGCTCACGCCGTTTTCGCGTGAGGTGTCGCGTCGCTTGCAGAACGAGGATTTCTCGGCTGTGGACTATGTGTTCAGTTGGCTGGGCAACGTGGACTTGCTGGTGGCAATCATCAAACTGATTGAAGACAAAATGAATGCCGACAACGATATTTCGCAGGTGGGCATTCAGATGATACTGCTGGTGGAGGACTCGGTGCGCTTCTATTCGTCGATACTCCCCACGCTCTATAATTTCATTCTGCGGCAGTCGCAGCGCTTCTCCACCGAGGCGCTCAACGCCCACGAAACCATGATGCGTATGCGCGGCCGCCCCAAGGTGATGCTTGCCCGAAACTATGGTGAGGCGGTGGCGCTCTACGACAAATACCGCGACCACATTTTGGGCGTGATTAGCGACGTGTCGTTTGCCCGCGACGGTGTCAAAGACAAGCAGGCAGGCTTGAAGTTGGCGAGATACCTGCGGAGCCAAGATGCCAATTTGCCCATCATCATCGAGTCGAGCGATGTGGAGAACGCCGTCCACATGCAGGAGTTTGACGGCACATTCCTCGACAAAAATAGCAAAAAGTTGCCAGTGGACTTGGGCAACGCCATAATGAAGAACTTCGGCTTCGGCGACTTCGTAATCATCAACCCCGCCACCGGCGAGGAGATTATGCGCATTCATAATCTCAAGGAGCTGCAAGACAATATTTTCAAGATTCCGGCAGACTCGCTGCTCTACCATGCGCGGCATAACCACATTTCGCGTTGGCTGTATTCGCGCGCTCTGTTTCCGATAGCGCAGGTGGTGAAGATGCACCACTTCCGCGACATCAGCGAGGCACCAGCCGTGCGCCAGTTGTTTTTCGACTTGATTGTGAAGTATCGCAAGATGAAAAACCGTGGCGTGGTGGCAGAGTTCCACAAAGACCGCTTCGACCGCTACAGCAATTTCGCACGCATCGGCAAGGGCTCGCTCGGCGGCAAGGGCCGTGGCTTGGCGTTTATCGACTCCATCATCAAAAACAATCCGGTGTGCGACAACTTCGAGGGTGCGGTGATTCGCATTCCTCACACTGTGGTGCTGTGTACCGACATTTTCGATGAGTTTATGGAAATGAACGGGCTGTATCCCACGGCGCTGTCGAATATTCCCGATGCCGAGATTTTGCAGGCGTTTTTGCGCGCCAAGCTCCCCGAATCGGTGCAAAACGACCTCTATTCGCTCTACGATGTGTTTGATGGACCGCTGGCGGTGCGCAGTTCCAGTTTGCTCGAAGATAGCCATTATCAGCCGTTTGCCGGTGTGTATTCCACCTATATGGTGCCGCATTTCACCGACCGCGACCTTACCATCCGTCAACTCTCCGATGCGGTGAAGGGCGTGTATGCCTCGGTGTTTTTCGCCGACAGCAAGGCGTATATGGTGGCAACGAGCAACGTGATCGACCAGGAAAAGATGGCGGTGATTATTCAGGAGGCAGTGGGCGTGCAGCGTGGCGACTACTTCTACCCATCGCTTTCGGGCGTGGGGCGTTCGCTCAACTACTATCCTGTGGGCGACGAGCAACCAGCCGACGGCATCGCCGAGGTGGCGGTGGGCTTGGGCAAGTATATCGTTGACGGCGGCATGTCGCTGCGGTTCTCGCCTCGCCACCCTGCGCATGTGCTTCAAACCTCCACGCTCGACCTCGCCTTGCGCGACACGCAGCGCTATTTCTACGCCCTTTCCACCACAGCCGGAGAGGGAGAGTTTTCGATTGACGAGGGCTTCGACATCGCGCGCCTGAATGTGGACGACGCAGGCAAACAGGGCTTTTTGAAATATTTGGTATCGACCTACAACTATCAGAATGAGCGCATTGTGGATTCCGATGAGGGTGGGGGGCGCAAGGTGGTGACCTTTGCCAATGTGCTTCGCCACGATGTGTTTCCCTTGGCGCAGTCGCTCGACTTCATGCTCTCCAAAGGTCAGCAGGAAATGGGCCGACCGGTGGAAATTGAGTTTGCCGGTGTGCTTGGCACCACCAAGGAAATACGCGAGGGCAACAAAGGCACGCTCTACTGGCTCCAGATTCGCCCCATGGTCGACCGTCGCGAAATGCTCGACGAGCATGTGCTCAACGCTTCGCCCGACCAACTACTCATCAGCAGCAACAATGCGCTCGGCCACGGAATGATGGACGGGGTGCAACATGTGGTGATGGTGAAGCCCGAAAAATTTTCTATGGCAAATAATGTGCTGATAGCCGAGGAAATTGCAAAAATAAATCGTAACTTTACAGATTCAGGAGAGGGCTACATACTCGTGGGTGTGGGCCGATGGGGTTCGTCCGACACTGCTTTGGGCATTCCCGTGAAGTGGCCTCAAATTTCGTCGGCGCGCCTCATTGTGGAGGTGGCTGCTCCTGGTAATACCATCGAGCCAAGCCAAGGCACGCATTTCTTCCAGAATCTCACTTCGTTTGGAGTGGGCTATTTCACGGTGGGAATGAAGCGTGATGCCGGTATGGTCGATTTCGACTATCTGGCAGCCATGCCAGCGGTGTATGAGAGCGAGTTTGTGCGCATTGTGCGCTTCGATTCGCCTCTGCAAGTGGCGATTAATGGTATGAAAGGGCGCGGAGTGGTGATGAAGCCACACGCCAAACAACTTGATAATAATACTTGATAAGATATAAATATGGGATTTTTTAATGGTATTAAGCGAGCGTTCGGATTCTCCGACAATGGGGACGAACACGACGATGAACTCGATGGAATTGATGGTCGTGCGGCTCGCTCACCCTATGTCAATCCGTTTCGAAACGATACATCGCCAGCCGAACGCCACGACAGCGAACCTGCCGTGGAGCGTGTGGAACCTGCACGCAAGCAGGCGCAGCCTTCGCCTTCTGCCAGCCCAGAGGTGGAGGAGGGCATTGTGCCGCGCAGTAAGCACGAGGCTGTGAAAAAGGCGCAGCAGCAGGCGGCGCAGGAAAAGGAGCAGCAGGCTGTTAGTGAGGCGGCTTCGGCTGGCTCCGCTAAGGTGCCAAGCGCACTGATCGACGACATCGCCTCGGTGCTGTCGGCGCACTTGGGCAATATGCCTGCCACAGTGGCCACCAACGATTCGCCGTTGCGCGAACGCCTGAAAGACAGCGAGAACCAGCGCCGTGCGCTACAATCGCGCTACAACACCCTCGCCGAGCGTGTCGCTTCGCTTGAAGGCGACATTGAGCACCTTGAAGTGGAGAAGAAAGCGCTTCAAAACAAGTTGAAGGTGGCGCAAGTGCAGTCGGGTGCTGTTGGCGACTCGTCGGTGGAGGCACAAGTGGAGAACATCGCCACCGAATACAAGGAGAAAATGGAGGTGACCAACGCACTTCTCAACGAAATTCGCTCCGAGGCGGCTCGCAAGACGCAAGAGGTGGAGGAATTGCGCCAAAAGTTGGACGAGGCGCAAACTGCCAGCACCGTGGGCGCGAAAGAATTGGCTGAACTGAAGGAACAGGTGGCGGCACTGGAGAAGCAAACCGCTGAGCAAGAGGCGAAAATCGCTGCCGATGCCAAAGCACACGCCGATGCCATTGCTGAAAAAGATGCCCTGATAGCGTCGATGAAGGACGAGGCCTCGGCTTCGGCATCTGCCAAAGAAAAGGAGATGATGGCTGAAATGGAGGATATGCTGAAGGATGTGGAAGACTTCAAGCAGAAGAAAATTGACGAAATGGAAGCCCTCAAGCAGAGTGTGGCAGAGGCAAACAAGGCTGCCGACGAGGCGAAGGAGCAACTCCTGCTGGCTCAAAACGAGAAAACCAAACTCACCAAGCAGGTGGCTGACCTCAATCGGCGTATGGCCGACACGGTGGAGCGTCACAACCGCCGCGATGTGAATGTTGCCAACCAAATCGACCATTTGAAGGAAAAACTCAAGGAGTCGGAGAGAAATCTCGCCGAGCGCATCGAGGCTTTGGGCAAGTCGGAAGATGTGGTTGCCGCGCTCACCAAGGAGCGTGACTCGCTGGCGTTGGAAAGTCAGAACACAGCTAAAGACTACGAACTTCTGCGCAAAGAATACGAGGGAGCGAAACTCGTACACGAGGAAATTCGTGAAGAAAGCGAACTCGCCAAGAAGCAAATCGAGGAATTGAACCAAAATAAAGCATCGCTTGCCACTTCTGTGGAGGAAAAAGATGCGGAAATCGCAAGTTTGCTGCAAAAACTGAAAGATTCAGAGGCGGCGCAGGTTGAGGCGGAGAAAATGGCGCAACTTGAAAAGGATATGTCGGCTTTGGAGAAGGAAATGACGGCATTGAAGGCGGAAAACGCCCAGTTGCACCAGGCCAACAGTGTGCTTGAGCAAACCATCGACACCCTTTCGTCGCAGCAGCAGTCGCTCAACGACTTGGCTAACGAACTGATTCTCCAAGCCGAGGAACAGCCCGAAGAGGAGCAGTTGATAGAAGATTTAGAACCTCCTGTCGCCGAGGAACCTTCGGTGGAAATGGAAAAGGCGGAAGACTCAGCCCCTGTTTCTGACGATGAATTTGTGGCAGAAGTGGAGAAAGCGGAGAAAACTCCAGTTGAGGAATTGCCCTTGGCTGATGATGAAGCACCGATGGAGGCAGAAAGCGAGGCTGTGCCAGAGCCTGCCGAGGCCGAAAACGCTCCTGCCGAGGCTGCCACTTCCGATTTTGGTGAGGAAATCGACGATTTTCTCGACGATATCGACTGGCTTGTGCCATCGCCGCCGTCGAATAAAAAGCCCCAGCCACCCGAACCTGAGCCCGAACCTGTGCCGGAAAGAAAAAAACCAGATAGCCGACAAATGTCGCTTTTCTAATTTTTTTTCGTGGTGCTGTGCAGATTTGTTGTGGAATTGTAGCAGGACTGAAATTTTCTTAAAAAATTCGTTTCTTTTATTATATAATGTGTGGGTCGTGGGGCGGCTCGCACATTGCTTTTTTGGGGCGGTTTTGGCGTGTGAAAAAGTTTTTGGTGTAAGTGGTTGGGTGTCAGCGGTGTGTGAAAATCTGCGAAAATTTGTTTGAATTTTTCCTGTGGAATATTTTGTCAGTTCAGCAAATAGCAGTACCTTTGCAACCGCAAAAGGGAAAACGACCTTGGCCGACGCTCCGACGGAGCCGACCGCTGAAAAAAGTTTTCAAAAAAATGCTTGAAAATTTGCACAGTTCAAAAAATGGTCGTAACTTTGCATCGATTTTGGCTCAAAAACAAAACGGGTCTGAAAGCAAGACTGAAACGGCCGCGAGTGAGCGGTGAGAGATCATTGAAATATTTGCGAAAAGGAAGATTTTGACAAATGCAAATGCATTAGAGAAGCAAGGTAACAAGGAACCGAGCCTCTCGTCAAGATTCCGAATGACAGGTTAAAGACGAAACAGTAAATCAGCGATTCAAATACCGGAGAGACGGGTTTCAGCTAATCGGTTGTGTCCGACACCTTATATAATAGGTGCGCGGTCGTATTCAAAACATTTATTTCCGAGAAGAAGTAAAAATAATATACAATCAACAACGAAGAGTTTGATCCTGGCTCAGGATGAACGCTAGCGACAGGCTTAACA